>MTKW01000213.1_pt1 | contig 110963 bp, 112 predicted proteins | sample 1042761 | NCBI WGS metagenome assembly MTKW01 (sample SAMN06205366, study PRJNA360243) | anaerobic digester metagenome | biome: Wastewater treatment plant; feature: Anaerobic digester sludge; material: sludge; isolation source: anaerobic digester fed with sludge from wastewater treatment plant ... | reverse complement strand
AGAAATCAGATCCTACGATTTCAGCAGAGACATGTATTCATCAAAGCTAAGAATTGCAGCTATTACAAAAAGCATAGATGTTGATCTTACCTGCAATGCAAAGGAAGTTCAACATCTGAACAGCATTCTGGAAAAGGTAACCCGAGAAACATCATTGTAAGGCTGCATTTGGTAAAAAGCAGGAAGTTTTGCAGCAAAAGTAGAATAAATGGAGAAAAGTACAAAAGGTGGGGTTGTTAAATGGTGTGTCCCAAATGCGGAAATGACGATGTCGCCATTAGTACGTATCAGGAATCCCGGGATGTAGGGTGTTTTACCGTTGCACTTTATATATTATTAGCGGTGACCATCCTAGGGCTCCTTATTGTGATCCCCTTAATGCTCAGGAATAGGAGCAAAACGGTGACCATGTGTATATGCAAAAACTGTGGTAATAAGTGGAGGATTTGATTAGAGGTCGGCATAAGTTGAAAGAGGGCAAACGGGAACTGATGGGCACCATTATTCATGAAGAACTGGAAACCCGAATCATGAAAACGGCTTATATCCACGGGTCCGAGAAGTTTAAAGCCATGTTTAATGGCAGAGACAAAATGATTCACCCCTATATCAACAATGCAATTGCCCGATGTTTCAGGATGAAAGGAGTTAGCCGTGATGATAACATGGGATGATATTGACGATATCCTGTATGATGGTGCCAAGGAAGACATTCAGGCTCTCACTTGTCCTGATTGCGGGGGGGGGGTAATTAGTTACAAATTCGACGAGAATATAAATCATTTCTTGTGCAATGCAAGGGATGTGGATATCTAAGCAAAGCCGCAGGGTCTAGTTATATACCAAATTGCGTTGTTTATTTTGGTGTAATAAGTATGCGATAAACTAAACTGAAAACAAATAGCTAAAGAAAGCACTTACCAAACGGTGAGTGCTTTTATTATGCCTAAAATTCGGAGGCGGTGAGAAAAGGATTACTTTGCCATATCGTTGATACGCCCGCTGTGGACGGCCTCGCAGAAAGAGCGGTTTTGTTTCATCAACCCGCAGCGGCATTGCCGGGGGGCTGCTTCGAAGCACCACCAGAATTCAGGCGGTAGAGCGTGGTAGTCCTGTACGGCTTCAGGGTCATGATGCGTGGAGCTGTAAGTGTTGATAAAAATCACCGGGCGGGAGCGATCTGCTCCCGTGCCGCCGCGGCAGTAATCGATCAGGGCGGCCAGAGCCTTGCCGGTGTAACAACCTTCTAGACTGATCCCGGTGAGCTCCGTGATCAGTTCGAGTGCAGCTGCCGCCACGGAGGTGGTAAAACCGTAACCTTCCCCCAGGTAACTGCCCTCCAGCCGTAGGCGTCCGGCCAGTGTATCTGCCGCGTGCCCGGTATCCAAACCCCACGAGGCAAGCAGGTTCAAGGCGCGCCCGGCGAGCTTAACGATCCCGGCCGGTTTGAGCAGGGAAGGGTGGACCACCCGCACGGCGTAAAGGGTTGTTTCCATCCCCGCCAACGCCAGACCGGCCAAAAGTCCGGCGGCGCTCCCCCCGGTTCCCGCGGCGACAAAGATCGCCGCCGGTTCAGGCAATCCTTGTTCATTCAGCTGACGCTGAAGCTCCAGCGCGCAGTTGAGGTAACCGAGGGTGGAGAACGGGGATGATCCCCCGGGCAGAAGGAGATAAGGTGCTCGCCCTCGGGCCAGACCGGACAGGTACAGCCCAAGGTAACCCCGGACCAGTCCCGCGTAATCCCTGACGAAATGCATCTTAGTTCCATAAGCATGTTCCAGCTGCAGGTTGGCGCGCACATGAGCATTGATCGGCTGGCAGAAAAAGAGTCCGCGTGTTGGCAGCCCCACTTCACCGCCCAGCGCCGCCGTGGCAAGCACGTGGTGTGAACCGAGCCCACCCGCGGTGATGATCTCTTTCTTTCTCCTGCGCCTGGCATCGGCCAGAATCAGCTCCAGCTTTCTGACCTTGTTGCCGCCGTACCTAACGTGGGCCAGGTCATCCCGTTTGATCAGGAGTGGCGGCCCGCCCAAGTGGCGGGTCAGTTCCGGAAGCGGTTCCAGCGGGGTCGGCCATCTTCCCAGCTCCTCCCGCTGCAGGTATTTGTTCAAGAAGGGATAACGAGTAATCAGTTCGTAAGAAATTACCCTCACCTCCATCTATTTTATGACCCCGGGAAGCAGAAGTGCAAATACTTTACAGTCCTTATATTACCTGTTTTTGAGGTTGTGCAGGAAGCCCTGAATTAGGTATAGCAAAGAGCGTGTCTTTGTCTATCGGCACGGCCATCAGGGACGCGTCCAAAATCCGAGAATAGCCTCTTGGACTGGTTTCATTCCTGTCATGGGGGCTAGCGGGCTTCGGTAAGGCCTACGGCTGCGCTTTCCAGTTCCTTCTCTCTCCTCTTCCTGTTCAGTTCATTCAGGATTTGCTCATGCTCCTTTTCGCTAAGACTGTATTTCCACATTGGTATTACCGCCAGTAAAGAACCAAGGGCCGGTAAGATGGTAATTATGGAAAATAGTGCAATCATAACCTCCGGGAAACCCTCGCTGGCAATCCCTCCCGCCGCCACATAGTTCTGCATGAGCTCGGAATTATATCCGACAAAGCTTAATAATACCAAAGCTCCGTAATAAGCCACCGCAGCTTGCAATTTGGCCAGGAAAGTTAATCCCGCAAAGCAAAGGCCGTCTGCCTTTTCACCGGTTTTCCACTCCAGGTAATCCACAGAATCGGCAATCATGGATACTTGCAAAACGATGGGAAAACCCTGCAGGGCTCCCGCAAAGAATATCATAATGGAAACCAGCAAGATTGTGTCCATTCGGAACATATAAAGAGCAAAGGTGGTCACAAAAGGAATAGCGCTAAGCAGGTGTGACCAGTTGTATAAATCTTTTTTTGAAAAGCGATTCAATAAAGCGGGGGTAAAATACATGGCCGCCAGTGTACCGATAAAATAGCCGCCGCCGATTACAGCGAAATAAAACATGGTATCGGCTTCTTTACCGTTGGCGTAATACCACAGAATCAGATAACTGGAACAGCTGGCTATCATCATTTTGGTGCTGCTTAAAATACCAGAAAGCATGATTTGCTTAAAGGGTTTGTTTTGCTTTAAAAGTGCAAGGTTTTTAAAAAAATTCGCTTCTTTATAAGTCGGTACAATCTTCTCGGTCACGTTAAACCCCAGCAACTGGAACATAGCGCTTCCAATGACGGCAAATATAAGGGTGGCCATAAAATATCCATAGGCGCCGGCATTGGGAAAGATAGACGTAACCCCGGTGTTCTTAAACACGCCGACCAGGGTAACATAGGTCAAAAGAGGTATGGCGGAGCCCACGGAGCCGGCAATCCTAGCCAGAGACAGTAATTTGGTTCTGTCTTTTTCGCTTTCGGTCATGAGTGCAGTAATACCCCAGAGGGGAATATCTCCCATGGTATAAATCATGCCCCACAAAATGTAGGTTACATAGATAAAAACCACGGTCAAGGTGGGATTCTGGTGGTAATTAAAGGGGGCTGAAAAAGCGGCTATGGTAATAACCATGATTAACAGGGGAGCGATCAAAAGATAAGGTCTGCATTTACCCAGCTTTGAGCGGGTACGATCAACGATGGCCCCCATAATAAAGTCGTTACAAGCATCCCACAGCCTGGCTATCAACATAAGCAGGGCCACTGTGGCGGGGGGAACATAAAGGGCTTCTGTATAATACAGGGCCAAGCCGACGCCTATAACATTATAGATAATGTTTTGGCCTGTTAGTCCGAGAAGATAGTAATTTCTCTCTTTCCTGGTATAAGTTTTTAATGCGTTTGCCATCGGGCACCTCCAAATAAATTGATTATTCTTGTTAGAGTTTTAGCCATGCTAAAAACAGGAACATCGGCTTAAATCCCCAATTAAGGAAGGCATTTTAGGCCGGGTATAGGAAGGCGATACGGGCATTTATCTTCACACTGACCGTATCCAACAGAGTGTCGGCCTTAAATTTCTGAGCCATGCTTTTTACTGACCATTATTCGAACATTCGACCCGGGGGTATCCTTTTCCTGCACTCGGGAATATTGCCTTCAGGCCGGCATCGAAGTGAACGGCTGAGCGTTAAGCGTTGCTTCGTTGCTCCTTCAGATCTCATATCAGGAGATCTTCGCCCCAGGCTACGTCCTACCAAAAAGATTACGGTTGGTGAAAAGGAAAATATTCCTTCTGTGGTGAATTTGGTACAGAGGGTACGTTTTTTTGATCAGGGGAGCATGGCCGGTCTGCTATCGTTTCTCCGCCTGCTCATTATTTAAGAATCTGTAATCTTGTTAAGATCTTGTTAAGGAGGGTTTTAATGAGTTCATCGTATCATTTCTACAGGGTAGAGAAAAAAGGCCATCTTGCCCGGATATTTCTGAACAGGCCGGAAAAGAAAAATGCCATGGGCCCTGAAGCCTGGACGGAGATCATCCCTATTTTTGCCGACATTGATGCCGATGAGGAGATAAGGGTGGTCATTATCGCCGGCGAAGGCAGAGATTTTTCTGCCGGTATCGATCTTGTGGGGATGGCCCCGCTGATCCCGGCACTTGCGAAATGGGATAGGAGCGCCAGGGGCACCGCGCAGCTTTTCAAAGCAATATTTCCTCTGCAGGAGGCCATAAGCTGTATTGAAAAGTGTACTAAGCCCGTTATCTGCGCATTTCACGGTTACTGCATCGGTGCCGCCCTCGATCTGGGCACTGCTTGCGACATCCGTCTTGCCTCTGAAGATGCCATGATCTCGCTGCGGGAGGCTGCCGTCTCCATTATCGCCGATGTAGGCGTTCTCCAGCGCCTGCCCCATATCGTGGGTCAGGGCATTACCAGGGAGATGGCCTTTAGCGCCCGCTATATCGATGCAAAGCGAGCCGGGGAGATAAATCTGGTCAATGAAATCTATCCGGACAGGGAATCCCTGCTCCGGGGTGCCGAAGATCTTGCTCTGGAGATCGCCGCCCAGGCACCTCTGGCGGTCCAGGGGGCCAAAGAGGTCCTGAATTACTGCCGGGGCAAAAGTATTGCTGATGGCCTTGAGTATGTCGCCGCACGCAGTGCCATGATCCTACCCTCGGAAGACCTGGCCGAGGCCATGGCCTCATTCGTGGAAAAAAGGCTTCCTGGATATAAAGGCAAATAATCACTCTCCGGTTCGTGGAGATGACAGGAGAAAAGTCAAACTGCATGATGCCCATGATGCCTTTGGATAAAATAATTAATGGGCGATATCCATTCTGAATTTGATAGATGAAAAATATAATAATATCCTTGAATATATGTATATTCCTTAATAAAAAACTCCGGTAATAAAAAAGGAATTCCTGGTGTTTTGAAGAATAGTCATATTAATTTAACTAATTTAATACTCTAAGGAAATACGAGGAGGTCGGGGGATAATTGAAAAGATCTAATGTTGCCATATTGATACTAATCATTATTTTATGTGCAATCTGTTTAACCGGATGTATCCAGGGCCATATGAAAATCCAATTTAATCTTGACGGAAGTTCCGATGCCGAGTTTGAACTTTTAGCAAGCTCTACTCTCAGTTTACTAGGCGGCGAAGAAGAAGATCTGTTTGCCTCCTTGAAAGAAGATCTTAACAAAGATGGATTTGCGGTGGAAGATTATCAGAAGGATCAAATGAACGGCTTCAAGGCCAGAAGGCATATGGCTAACATTGAAGATTTTAAAGAGTTGAGTATCTTCCCCGGATTGGAAAAACCTGAAGTTACTGTTACAAAGGGATTCTTGTTTGATACCATTCATTTTGAACATCATTTTAAACCGACCATAAAGGGTTTTGATGATGAAAAGGGTGCATCCGTGGTGCAGATGATGAATCCGGATATCAAACTGGTTATTGGTTTTCCGATTACCCCATTGAGCCATAACGCACCGGTCGTCTCTACCGATGGGAAAACCCTGGAATGGCCGTTGAGTTTTGAGGATGAAAACGATATCGAATTGCTTATCAATGTGCCTAATATTTTAAGGATAGTACTTCTCCTGGCCGCTATAATTATTGTCATTGTCCTTGCCATAATTTTGATCAGAAGACTCAAATCAAATCAAGGGGCAACGAAAGAAATTCCGGCTAAAAAAATTAATAAGTAGTAATCCAAGAAATGTTTTTTATAGGCTGGATAGATATCGTCATGTGATTTAATTTCGATGTCTATCCAGATTTGTTATCAGGAAGGATACTTTATGGTGGATACAATTTTTGGTTATCTGGAACGTATCGTCTATTTCAACGAGGATAATTATTTTACGGTCGCCAAAATCAAAGAGAAGGATCGACGCGAACTTACCACTATCGTCGGTAATTTGGCCGGCGTATACCCGGGTGCTTACCTGAAACTTGACGGGAATTGGGTTAACAATAAAAAATATGGGGAGCAATTTCAAGTTGAAGGGTACGAGATAGTAACTCCGGCAACGGCGCGCGGTATTGAAAAATATCTGGGATCGGGCCTGATAAAGGGGATCGGCCCGGTTATGGCCAAGCGGATCGTCAAAGCCTTTGGAGAAGAGACTATAGAAATAATCGAGAACCACCCCGAGAAACTCTTGAATGTTGAGGGTATTGCCGAGAAGAGGATCGAGATGATTGTCGAGGGGTGGGAAGAACAGAAAGATATCAAGCATATCATGATCTTCCTGCAGGAGCATGGTGTAAGTACTGCATATTCCGCAAAGATTTACAAACAGTACGGCCCTAAATCCATAGAAATTTTGAAAGATAACCCCTACAGGTTGGCCGCCGAGATCCGCGGTATCGGCTTTGTTATTGCCGACCGGATTGCACAAAAATTAGGTGTTGATCCCAACTCCGTATCCAGAGCCGAAGAAGGCATTCTCTACGTACTTAACAGTCTGGTCGGTGAGGGCCATGTTTTCTGTCCTTATGAAATGCTGGTCGAAAAAGCAGTGGACCTGTTAAATGTAGATCGGGAAATCGTTATCAAGGCGATGGCCGGTTTGTTTGAAAACCAAAGAATTATAATGGAGGATTTAAGCCCGGAGTCCCTTGAAAACTACGCCCCTAACCAGAAAGCCGTTTATCTGCCTCCATTTTATACCGCCGAAAAAAATCTGGCCAAGGAGCTAAAAAAGATTTACCGGGAGCAGACTTTTATTGGGCAACTTGACACGAGCAGGATTCTGGCTGATTTTGAAGCCAAATTTCATATTAAACTAGCCCCCAAACAACGGGAAGCGGTTCTTTTATCAACACGAAGCAAGGTCATGGTGATTACCGGTGGCCCCGGTACAGGAAAGACAACCATAATAAGGTCGATTTTAAATACCTATAACGAGATCGGTCTGAGGGTGCTTCTGGCCGCCCCGACCGGGCGTGCCGCCAAACGCATGCAGGAAGCAACCGGATATGAAGCCAAAACCATACACCGATTATTGGAGTTCAGCCCCAAGAAAGGACATTTCCAGAAGGATCGGGATAATCTTCTGGATGCCGATGTGATTATTATCGATGAGGCCTCGATGGTGGATCTGATTCTTATGTACAATTTGGTAAAGGCAATCCCCCTGCATGCTATTTTTATCCTGGTCGGAGATATTTATCAATTGCCGGCGGTGGGAGCAGGGAATGTTCTGGGTGATATGATCGATTCCGGTGTATTCCCCGTCATCACCCTCACGGAGATTTTCAGGCAATCCCGTGAGAGCAGGATTGTGACCAACGCTCACCGCATCAATACGGGTGAGTTGCCTGATATGAGAAAGCCGCCTTCGGGCCGGACATCTGATTTTTATTTTATCGAGGAAGATGATCCCGAGGAAGTTCTGCAAAAGATATGCAACCTGTGCAAAGTACATATACCGGAACGTTTCGGTTTTGATCCTCTTGATGATATTCAGGTACTGACCCCGATGTACAAAGGAGTCATCGGTGTTTTGAATATAAATACCGAACTTCAGAAACTGTTAAATGCAAAAAAACATGGGGTCAGGATCGGCAACAAATTATTTAAAATCGGCGACAAGGTCATGCAGCTTGAAAATAATTATGATAAAGAGGTATTCAATGGGGATATCGGTAAGATCATGTATCTGGATCAGGAGGAGAAGGAATTAATCATCAATTTTGATGGAAGAGATATCAATTATGATTTTTCGGAGGTCGATGAGCTCTCGCTTGCCTACGCTATCTCTGTCCATAAATCACAGGGCAGTGAATATCCGGTAGTGATTATGCCGATCATGACCCAGCATTATATATTGCTACAGAGAAATCTGATCTATACGGGAATTACCAGGGGTAAAAAAATGACTCTGATGATCGGCACAAAAAGAGCACTGGCTATCGCGGTCAAGAATAATAAGCCGCTGCAGCGTTTTACCATGTTAAGGGAGAGACTATCCAGAAACTAAAGGTGGTGTAGCATGGCTGTAATCGTTCAGAAATATGGCGGCAGTTCTCTGGCGTCAATAGATCATTTTAAAAGGGTTGCCGGCAAGATAGCTTCCACTCATACCGCAGGAAACAAGGTGGCGGTGGTTTTATCGGCGATGGCCGGGGAAACCGAACGATTGCTGGCTTTATCGCGTTCTTTTTCCGAAAGAGCTCCTTCGGGACGGGAACAGGATCTGATCGTCTCCACCGGAGAACAGATCAGTTGTGCCCTGATGGTTATTGCTCTGGAAGAATATGATTGTCCGGCTCGGCCTTTTCTGGGAAGCCAGATTCCTTTAAGGACCAATTCGGCTTTCACCAAGGCTCATATTCTGGAAGTGGGAAAAGACAATCTGAGCAAGACGCTGAACGAGGGAAAAGTTGCCGTTATTGCCGGTTTTCAGGGAATAAATGAACAGAATGAGATTACCACTTTGGGACGGGGGGGGTCGGATACCAGCGCTGTGGCAGTTGCAAAGGCGATAAATGCGGACGTCTGTGAGATATATACCGATGTCGACGGGGTATATACCACAGATCCTCGTATATGTGCTCGAGCTCGCCACCTCAAGTCAATCACCTATGAAGAGATGTTGGAATTGGCCGGGCTGGGTTCAAAAGTATTGCAGACCCGTTCGGTGGAGTTGGCCCAAAAATACAAGGTGCCTCTGCTGGTAAAATCAACTTTTGGCGGGGACCGTTGTACCTGGATAAAAGAGGAGGATGAACCAAAGATGGAAGATGTAATTATTTCGGGGATTACCCTTGATCGTGATGAGGCCAAGATATCCATAATCAAAGTTCCGGATGAACCGGGTACTGCCTTTAAAATATTATCTCCTCTCGCCGATGCGGGGATCAGTATCGATATGATCATTCAAAATATCAGTGTAGACGGTTTTACGGATCTGACTTTTACAGTGCCCATTACTGATCTTGATCATGCCAAGGAGCTGTTGAAAGGGGTTGCCGTCCGGATCGGCGCTCAGGATATCTTGACCAATGATGCGATTGCCAAGGTATCCGTTGTCGGTATCGGCATGAAGAATCATCCCGGTGTAGCAGCAAAAATGTTTAAAGCACTTTCCAAAGAAAATATAAACATTCAGATGATCAGCACCTCTGAAATCCGTATATCCTGCGTAATCGATGCCAAATATGGTGAACTTGCCGTACGAATCCTACATGATACATTTTACCCTGAAAAATAATAATTAAAATATTCAGAAGGATTTTTAAAGTCAATATAAGAAATTAGAGGTAAAAGACCATTCTTTTATGGCGAAAGGAATGAGGCCCTTGAAACATCTTTTTTCTCCTTATTATATTGGCAACCTTGATATCAAGAACAGGATCGTCATGCCGGCGATGCATTTAAATTATACATCCGGCGGCGAGATAAATGAGAAGATCGTTGAATTTTATCTGGAGAGGGCCAGAGGGGGAGTGGGGCTGATAATTGTCGGCGGATGTGCTATCGATGATGTAGGCGCCGGTCCCATGATGATCGATATAAGTGATCCCCGTTTTCTGGAGGGGTTACATAGATTGGCGGCGGAAGTAAAAAGAGAGGGTGCCGCAATTGCAGCGCAGCTTTATCATGCCGGACGGTATGCACATTCTTTTCTAACGGGTAAACAGTCCGTTGCCCCTTCAGCGATTGCCTCCAGATTGACGAAAGAAACACCGAGAGAACTTTCTACCGATGAGATACGGGAATTATCGCAAAGATATGTAGATGCAGCCTTGCTGGTAAAGGAGGCCGGATTCGATGCCGTAGAGATTCTGGCCAGTGCAGGGTATATTATCTCCCAATTTTTATCTCCTCTGACCAACCGCAGAAAAGATGAGTACGGCGGAGATTTCAAGAGCCGGATGCGTTTTGGTCTGGAGGTGGTAAGCAAAGTTAAAGAGGCGGTCGGACCGGAATATCCGGTTATCATGAGGGTAGGCGGGAACGATTTTATGCCCGGGGGCAATACTAACATTGAAATAAGAGAATTCTGCCGTAATTTGGAGAATGCGGGGGCCGATTGTTTTAATGTAACCGGAGGATGGCATGAGACCCGAGTACCTCAACTGACCATGGCCGTGCCCCCGGGAACATATGTTTACCTGGCCGAAAATATTAAAAACGATGTATCCCTTCCCGTTATCGCCTGTAACCGGATAAATGATCCCCGGATCGCCGAGAGGATAATTGCGGAAGGAAGGGCTGATTTTGTGGGTCTGGCCAGAGGCCTGATTGCCGATCCGGAATTACCATCCAAAGCAAAAGGAAGGCAAACGGGTAGGATCAGAAAATGTATTGGCTGCAATCAAGGCTGTTTAGACAAGGTCTTCTCTCTCCAGGAGGTAACCTGCCTGGTGAATGCCAGAGTGGGAAGGGAGAAGGAAACAAGGATTGATCCTGCGGATAACCCTCGGAAAATTCTTGTAGTCGGCGGGGGAATTGCAGGGATGGAGGCGGCCAGAGTTTCCGCTATGCGCGGGCATAAAGTTACTATCTGGGAGAAAAGCAGCAGACTGGGAGGACAGATCCATCTGGCCGCGGCCCCACCGGGACGCGATGGCTTCCTGGATCTTATTACCTATCTGATTAATGAGATTAAAGAGTTGGGCGTAAAGATTGTCCTCCATAGAGAGGCGGATGCGGACTCGATTATCAAAGAGCATGCTGATGTGGTCATCCTGGCCACGGGTGCGGAAGCAATCAAGCCTGATATTCCGGGGATAAATCAAAACCATGTAATCATGGCTGCAGATGTGTTAATGGGTAACATTAATACCGGTAAAAAAGTTGTGGTTGTTGGGGGGGGTGCCGTTGGTGTGGAAACTGCCCTTTATCTCTCGCAAAAAGGCGCTCTATCGGCTGAATCTTTAAAATTCCTGCTCCTTACCCATGCTGAAAAGCCGGAAGATCTATACAATATGGCGGTCAAGGGGCACAAGGATGTTACCGTCATGGAGATGGGGGAGGGTATCGGGCGTGATATCGGTATTTCTACCCGCTGGACCCTGCTCGATGACCTGAAACGATCCGAGGTAAAAATAATGGAGAATACTCTGGTTAAAGAGATAACCGCCAAAGGGGTTATCGCCGAATCGGAAGGTGAAGAGATATCTGTAAATGCCGACGTGATTATCCTGGCGGTAGGATCGGAATCCGTAAATGAACTCCATGAAGAGCTAAAGGATAAAACAGAGCGGGTGTATCTGATCGGTGATGCCCTCAAACCCCGGAAAGCTCCGGAGGCAATCAGGGATGCATTCGATCTCGCATTGAAAATTTAATTGTTTTTTATAATTAATTCTTCCACTTCGACATAAGAGGAGTTAAATCATATCGCCATCAAGAGCTGTGGGCGTACCGATTCAAGAGGATGGTTCTTTTATTTTATGGTTAAGAAGAAACAGNNTCCTTCTTCTGGGACTTTTCGGGGGAGAATGGTTGGATCGGCGTCTGGGCACTTCCCCGATTTTTATGATACTCGGAGTTATCTTCGGGGTGGCCATTGGTTTTTACAGTTTATTTGCTGAATTAACCGGATTGATGAAAGGGAAGCCGAAGAATGAACCGGAACAGGAAGATGATGACCGGCGGGAGCTTTGACCCTGAGTCCGCGTGCCTATAACGAGAGAATCCCATACCGTAACCTTTGAAAAAAGAGGCCGCTCGGTCCAATGACCGACTTAAATAAATATTGCCGGAAGTTCACCTCTAAATCTTGACTTATCCATAAAATTCTTTTACCATAAATTAAGATAATCGGATAAATTAATATTTAAAAAAAGGATTAAATATTGCCGGAGGAAGCAAGCGATGAAAGAATATGATTCTACAGAACCCGCGACAGAAGAAAATATTGAAGAGATAAATCAAAAAACTGGCGATCTTATAGACGATCTTCTTGAGGAAGAAGAGAAAGAGAAGAGGCAGGAAGAACCGGCTCAACATGAAGAGGGTTATACCGGCAGTTGTGTTTTTTTCAGTAACGCCGCTTTTCAGTTTATAGAAACTTATTCCCGCACGGATACCTCGCGAGAGATCGGAGGATTCTTGCTGGGCAACTACTCCGGGGATAAAGATAATTTCAAGGTATGGGTAGAAGCCGCCGTGGAGGCTGCTTATACGGAGAACTCAAAAGCGGGGCTGAAGTTCACGCATCGCACATGGGAGCATCTGACCGAGATAAGAGATCAAAATTATCCGGATTGCAGGGTGGTGGGATGGTTTCATACGCATCCCGGATTGGGTACCTTTATCTCCAAGCATGACCTGTTTATCCATAATATATTTTTCGAGTCTTTCTGGAAAGTTTCTTACGTTATCGATCCTCTTTCCGAGGAGCATGCTTTTTACGGGTGGGATGAGTATGACAATCTGGCACCGATATCTTTCAAGTTGGAAGGGGAACCGCTTTACATTGCCCTGACCCAGAAAGAAAAAGAAGAAAGAAGAAAAGTCCAGGGTATAAAGAAAAAGAAAGTATCCAAATTTTTGGGAATAGGCAAGACCGCAGCAATTTTTGCCGGAATATTGTTTGTTCTCTTTTTCCTGAACAATTATTTAGTTCTGTATCCTCTCTATGAAAAAATCAAGGAATTGGAGTCTCTTCTGAATTCCAAGGAAGAAGCCATTACGGCGCTGCAGGCGGAAAACGATGCATTAATAAATCTTGTCCCCCCCGAGGAACTCGAAATACCCGATGATGATTCAAAGGCATCCGGAGAGCAACGGCCCATCATCAACAATGAAGATGTTTCCTATGAAATATATACCGTAGCCGAAGGAGATACTTTGTGGACGATCAGCGCTCGTATGTTGGGTAACGGCAACCGTTATCTGGAGCTGGCCGAGTTTAATAATTTAGAGCCTCCTTTCAACGTGGAGCCCGGACTGAAGCTTAAAATACCCAAATAAATTAAGTCAAACATTGCTTTTTAGGGCCCGAATATGGATTGACAGCGTTACAGAAGGTAAATGCTTCTTGCCGTTGAATAATACCATTAGGGAAAGATACACCATTCATTAAGACGAAACAGGAGGTGTTTGCGATGGAGAAGAATATAATGCCCGGTGGCGAGCCTTTTTTTTATAAGGCCGGAAAAGTGGGGTGCCTTCTGATACATGGATTTACCGGCACCACTTCTTCCATGAAGCCGATGGGCGAGGCCCTGGCCCGGAAAAATATTACCACTTTAGGTGTCAGGCTCAAGGGTCATGGGACAAGCGTTGATGATATGCAAAAATCCACCTATCCGGATTGGATCGCATCGGTAGAGAAGGGACTCTCCGAATTACAGGACCACTGTGATTACATCTATGTCTCCGGGCTATCGATGGGCGGATCATTATCTTTATATCTGGCGTCCGTTTTTCCCAAAGAGATCCTGGGGGTTATCCCTATCTGTGCCCCGGTATTTATGAAGGATTTCAAGTTAAAACTGGTACCGATTTTAAAATATCTGATAAAGACGGTTCCCGCTATTGGCGGAAACCTGAAAGATCCCGAAGTCGTGGAGATTACTTATGATCGCACTCCGGTGGCCGCCACTCATGAATTAATCAAATTGCTTGAAATAGTCAATAATAATTTAGCAGCCATAAAACAACCGGCCCTTATTTTTGCGGCGGTGGAAGACGGGGTGGTCTCTCCGGACAATGCACCTTATATATTCAAGCATATCTCATCCGAGCAGAAGGAGTTGGTCTGGTTAAAAAACTCTTATCATGTTGCCACGCTCGATTATGATAAAGAAATTATTTTTGAGAAGACGGCCGAGTTTATTAGTAATAATCAGAAAAATATTGCGTAAGTAAGGGAAGATACCAGAATTATTTTACATCTTGCCAACTGATTTACAATGTGTTAAAATACGTATGTTATTTAGTATATTACTTCGTTGAAGAGTGGGTTTTCCCACTCTTTCGCGTATTAGGAACAGGAGGTTGAATTTGAGAAAGGATAATCTTGTAGCTGAAATTGAAAAGGCAATCGATCCGATTATATATACTCACCAGGTTGAATTGGTCGATATAGAGTGGGCCAGGAAGGGCGGCCGATGGAATCTCTGTATCTATCTGGACAAAACCGGGGGAATCACGATTGATGACTGCGAGGCGGTACATTACGAGATATCGGACCTGCTTGATCGCATTGATTTGATTCAACACAGCTATGTTCTGGAGATATCCTCACCCGGCCTGAACCGTCCGCTGAAAAAAAAGGAGAACTTTGATCGGTTCCGTGAGAACTATGTTAAGATTACAACTGACGTTCCCATTGAAGGTCAGAAAAAATTCAAGGGTTTATTGCAAGGGTTAAGAGATGACCATATATTGCTGGAAAATAAAGAGGGGCAAATAAAGATAATCCCTTTTGATACGGTTTTAAAGGCAAATTTATGGTACAAGCCGGATTTTAAAAAGTATGAAAGGAGGAGTAAGAAAAGGTGAGTCAGGATTTATTGATGGCGCTTAATGCGATAGAGAAAGAAAGAGGTATCGACAAGGAAATACTTTTTGAGGCAATTGAAGTGGCCCTGATGTCCGCTTACAAGCGAAATTTCAACCATGCCACCAATGCACGGATAGAGATAAAAAGGGATACAGGTCAGATAAAAGTTTTCAGGACTTACGAGGTGGTTGATAGTATCAATAACGCTGATACAGAAATAATACTAGAAGAGGCTCGAGAATTACAACCCAAGATCAAAGTTGGCGAAATAATTGAGACAGAAGTAACCCCGAAAGATTTTGGCAGGATAGCGGCACAAACAGCAAAACAGGTGGTTATTCAGCGCATTCGCGAGGCCGAACGCGAATTGGTATATGAAAAGTATGTGGACCGTATTGGCGATGTGGTCAGCGGAACCGTACAGCGATTTGAGCAAAAAAATATATTGATTGATCTTGAACGTGCCGAGGCCATCCTGCCTCCCGTGGAGCAGATTCCCAATGAAAGATTTCGGCAGGGTGAGATAGTCAGGGTATATATATTGGATGTTAAAAAGACCAACAAGGGTCCTCAGATTATTGTATCCCGTTCACATGCAACACTGTTGAAGCGGCTTTTCGAGATGGAGGTTCCGGAAATATATGATGGAGTGATTGAAATAAAGGCGGTTGCACGTGAAGCCGGTTACCGTTCAAAAATTGCAGTTGTCTCAATAAATAGGGACGTTGATCCTGTCGGAGCTTGTGTGGGGCAGAAAGGAGCAAGGGTCCAATCCGTCAGTAATGAGCTGCGTGGAGAGAAGATCGATATTATTCAATGGAGTGAGAATCAGGAAGAGTTTATTATGAGAGCATTGAGTCCGGCCAAGGTAAATCATGTGGAGATAAATACGGAAAACAAGATCGCCAGAGTTGTGGTTCCGGACAATCAACTCTCTCTTTCCATCGGACGTGAAGGACAGAATGTTCGCCTTGCAGCCAAAATAACCGGATGGAAAGTTGATATTTTAAGCGAATCACAGATTGCCGAGCTTTCCAAACCTGAAGAACCTGCCGAAGAAGAAACAACCGTTGTTGAAGAAGAAGGAACAGAAAAAGAAGAAGCAGCCGAAGAGGCGCCGGAAGAAGAAGTGCAGACAGAAGATTCTCCGGAAGATAATGAACAGATATCACCGGAGGAGAGAGATGATTAACATTTGAAAAAGAGGGGGCGGAACGGATGGTAAAACCCCGAAAGATTCCTCTGAGAGTCTGCGTCGGATGCCAGGAAAGAAAACCGAAAAAGAGCTTGGTCAGAATCGTCAGCATTCCCGAAGGACCTGTAGAAGTCGATATGACAGGGAAAAAATCAGGGCGGGGAGTTTATATATGTCCCAACAAAACATGTATGGATCGTGCTTGCAAAGGCAAACGTCTTGAAAAAAACTTAAAGAGAGAGATTCCGGCATCCCTGAAAGAAGAGATCTACAGGATGCTGGAAGAAGATGATCATGATGGTAATTATTTATCGTTTTAGCGGAGGTGATTTGAATGGGAAAAAAGGGAAAAGTCAGAGTGTATCAGCTGGCAAAAGAGCTTGGTACTACCAGTAAAAAGATAATAGATGTATTGGAAGAGATGAAGATTCCAATTAAAAATCATATGAGCACCGTGGAAGAAGATATTGCGCAAAAATTAATATCTATCCTGACCGGTCAGGAAGAATCCAAGGAGGCGCCTTCCAGGGAAAAGGAGAAAAAAAAGGAGAAGCCGCGCGACTCTGTTGCCGGGAAGGGTAAGCCTGCGGCTAAACCCAAGACGGAAAAAAAGGATGCCGCTCCTGATGTTATCGGCAGGAAGGCACGGAAGGCATATGTCAAAGAGAAAGCCAGGGAAGAGAAGAAAGAACGGAAGAAGCAGGTGATAATTGAAGGCCATACCACGGTGGGTGAATTTGCAGCCAAGATAGGTGCCTACCCGGAAGATGTTTTAAAACTACTTCTTGAGCTGGGAATTATTTTAAACATTAATAAAGAGTTGGCTCCCGATGTAATGGAACTTGTGGCCGCGGAGTACGATGTAGAGATCATTTATAAACGTAATCCCGAAGAAGAAGAGCTTTTCAACTATGAAGAGGATATGGCTGACGGAGAGTTGACCACCCGTTTCCCGGTGGTAGCGGTACTGGGTCACGTTGATCATGGCAAGACTTCCTTGCTCGATTATATCCGCCAATCGAATGTAACCGCCCGTGAAGCCGGCGGGATCACCCAGCACATCGGTGCTTATAAGGTTTATGCCGGCGATAAAGGAGTGCTTTTTCTCGATACACCGGGACATGAAGCTTTCACGTCGATGAGGGCCCGTGGTGCTCAGGCTACGGATATAGCGGTGCTCGTTGTTGCCGCCGATGATGGAGTCATGCCCCAGACGGTTGAAGCTATAAACCATGCCAAAGCATCGGATGTTCAAATAATTGTAGCCATCAACAAAATCGATAAGCCCGATGCCAATCCCGAAAAGGTAAAGCAGCAGCTTTCTGAATATGGACTTATACCTGAAGAATGGGGCGGAGATACGATATTTGTTCCTGTCAGCGCCATTAGAGGGGATGGTATAAACGAGCTTTTGGAGATGATTCTGCTGGTTGCGGAAATTAACAACCTTAAAACCAATCCTCATCGGCCCGCCCGGGGTATTGTCATCGAAGCCAAACTGGATAAAGGCCGCGGGCCTGTAGCCACCATCTTGATCCAGGATGGCACGTTAAAGATAACGCAACCGGTTATTTGCGGATCGGTATATGGCAAGATACGGGCTATGGCCAACGACCGTGGGGAAAAAATAATGGAAGCGGATTCCTCGGTTCCGGTTGAAATTGTCGGTCTTAATGATGTTCCGCAGGCCGGAGACACGCTGCAGGCTGTGAATGATGATAAATTTGCGCGTCAACTGGCGGGGAAGAGGTTGCGCAGAATGAAGGAGGCGGCCAAATTAACGCCGCGCCTCTCTCTTGATGATCTCTTTGAACAGATTAAAAAAGGTGAAGTCAAAGATCTTAATCTTATTATCAAAGGCGATACCCAAGGCTCGGTAGAGGCGCTCGAAGATTCTCTGTTAAAATTAAGCCTGGAAGAAGTAAAGATTAAAATTATCCATAGCGGTGTTGGGGCGATCAATGAGTCGGATGTAATGCTGGCTGCCGCTTCCAATGCCGCCATAGTTGGCTTCAATGTCAGGCCCGATATCAATGCACGGAAGATGGCGGAAACAGAAAAAGTGGATATCCGTTCTTACCGGATAATATATGAGGCTATTGAAGATATGCAGAATGCTATAACGGGGATGTTGGACCCGGTTTACGAAGAAGTAGTGCAGGGAGCAGCCGAAGTCAGACAGATTTTCAAATCATCCCGGTTCGGGACTATTGCCGGTTCATATATCTCCGATGGAAAGATATTACGCAATTACAAAATCAGAGTGATCCGCAACGGCCAGATCGTCCATGAAGGTAAGATAGGATCATTGAAACGATTCAAGGAAGATGTAAAGGAAGTATCGAGTGGTTATGAATGCGGTATTCTGGTCGAAGATTTCAATGATATAAAAGAAGGAGATATCCTGGAGGCTTATACCCTGGAAGAGACCAAGCCATAAAAAGAGTAGATTGACGAAATAAGGGGGAGAAAGTCATTAGCAGCTTGCGTGCAAACCGGGTTGCCGGCCAGATCAAGAAAGAGGTCAGCAGTATTATTGCCGATGAAATCAAGGATCCTCGCGTTAAACCGGCCATTACCACTGTGACCGATGTACAGGTTTCACGTGATCTGGGGCATGCCTGGGTTTATATAAGTATTTTTAAAGATAATGAAGAAGATAGGAATATTATTTTGGAAGCTTTGGAAAAGGCGACCGGATTTGTCCGCTCACAGATAGGAAAAAGAATCAGGCTGCGCCATATTCCGGAGATACACTTTGTGTTTGACCGTTCCATCTTATATGGGGCTCACATCAACAAAGTTTTAAAAACGATCTTGCCTGAGAAGGAAAAGTAATGGTTGCTGATAATTTTACAAAAGTTACGGATCTAATAAAGGAGGAAGATTCTTTTCTTATTGCCTCCCATTTCCTTCCGGATGGTGACAGCGTTGGTTCATCTCTGGCCCTGGCCCGCTCCCTTATCAAAAGCGGTAAAAAGGTAACGCTTTTTAACCGCGATTCCATCCCGGCCAAATATCAGTTTTTAAATCATCTCAGTCTTTCAACGTTAATGATAAACAGTTACCCTGAAGATAATGAAAATATTAATCTAATCGTTCTTGACTGCAGTGATTTTGGCAGATCGGGGCTTCCGCCGGAGATGCAAAATAATTTCAAGACGATCATCAATATCGATCATCATGTAACCAATGAATATTATGGATCGGTCAATCTGGTGCTGCCTGAAGCCGCCGCCACCGGAGAAATTGTATTTAAACTTTTACGGTATGGAGAACTGTATATCGATAAAGACATAGCTACAGCTTTGTATGTAGCCATATCAACCGATACGGGTTCCTTTAAATTTGAAAACACTACCAGTCGGACACATATAATTGTTGCCGATTTATTAAATTATAATATCAATCCCGCCACAATTTCTCAGCATGTTTTTGATGAGAAGCCGCTCCCATATTTTCTGCTTTTAAAGAAAGCCTTGTCCACGCTTGAGTTCTGGGAGGATAACAGGATCGCATCGATGACCATCAGCCGGGATATGCTTCTTCAGGAGGGTGCCGATATGGAGATTATGGATGGTATTATAAACTATACAAAAAATATTGATGGTGTAGAAGTGGGCATCCTTTTTTTTATTGATCGGGATAATGAGATCAAAGTGGGATTACGCAGCAAGAATGTCGATGTAAGCCTGATAGCAGATCGATTTGGCGGAGGAGGGCATATCAGGGCCGCAGGGTTCCGAAATACGGGTTCTTACCCCGAAGTCAAAAACAAAACAATCGCCGCCGCGATCAAATTAATAGATGCGGGAACATAGATTTGGTCTTCCGACTTGCAGTGATATGGTGATTTTTATGAATGCTGTTCTGAATTTATTAAAACCTTCGGGTATGACCTCCCATGATGTCGTTTCTTTTGTGCGGAAACAATTGCCCGGTATAAAAGTGGGGCATACAGGAACCCTTGACCCGGCTGCCTCCGGTGTTCTTCCTCTATGTATCGGTAAAGCCACAAGGATCTCGTCCTTTCTGCTGGAAGGGGATAAGGGCTATCGTGGAGAGATAACACTGGGGATAGCAACAGATACATTCGATGGGGAAGGGCGGATAACCTGTCGGGAACCCCTGAAGATATCCGACATTGATCAGGATCGGGTCCGGGCCGTGCTGCATAAAAATACCGGGGAGATAGAGCAAAATCCGCCTTCTTATTCCGCAATCAGATATCGTGGCCGCAGGTCGTATGAATGGGCTCGCCTGGGCAAAGACATCAAACTTCCGCCCCGCAAGGTAAATATTTATTCTTTGAGTATGGTTCAATTTGAAGAAGACAGTTTCCCACGTATTATTTTTGATGTAAAATGTTCTCATGGTACTTATGTAAGGTCTTTGGCGGTTAAAATCGGTCATGACCTGGGTTATCCGGCCCATCTTTCATTTCTGTTAAGGACATCAGTGGGGCCCTTTACCATTGATAGGACGGTAACACTGGAGGATTTCAGGGAATCGGTAAAAGAGAATGCCATGGGAAAAATATTGCTGCCCATCGATGATGCTCTGCCTCATATGCCCGAAGTAGTGGTTATCAGAGAGGCACTGCATTATCTGGCTAATGGAAATTATCTTTACATGCATCAGGTTTCGAATCCGGGAGGAAAACCTCCTGTACCGGACAGAATTTACAAGATTTATGGCCCCGATAAGGAGTTCTGGGGTTTGGGGAAATGGGTTGAAGACGAAGCAGGGCTTATGTTCAAGCCGATCAAAATATTACGTTGATGATAAAGAGGGTTTGGGATGCGGATGCGGATTGTTTACGGATTGAATAATTTACCACCTGTGTGCAAAGAAAACCTGTTTTTGGCGTTGGGGAATTTTGACGGCGTTCATAAAGGACATCAGGCTGTAATCAAAACGGCGGTAAAAACAGCCAAACGCCACGAGGGAGCCAGTGCAGCCCTGATATTTGATCCTCATCCGGCTCAAGTTATCAGATCTGAAGGTAATTTGCTTTTACTTTCAGATCTTGAAGCCAAAGCGGAAATCTTCAATGCGTTGGGTCTGGATTATATGATCGTAGAGCCTTTCAACAAAAATATCGCTCTTTTTTTACCGGAGGAGTTTGTAAAAATATTTTTAAAGGGGAAAATAGGAGTAAAAGGTGTAATCACCGGCTTTGATTATACTTTCGGCCGGGAAGCAACCGGAACTATCTCTGATTTAAAGGAATGGGGGAGAAAATTAAATTTTGGAGTGCAAGTCTGTTCGCCGGTAAAAGTAGAAGGAAAACAGGTGAGCAGTTCGGCAATCCGTGAACTGATTGCCGAAGGGAAGGTCGAGCAGTCTTCCAAATTATTGAATTATTATTATTTCCGTCACGGTAAAGTGGTAACCGGTGCCGGAAGAGGAAAAGATCTCCTGGGTTTTCCCACGGCGAACATCCGCTTCGATCCGTCCATGGTCTTGCCCGGCAGGGGGGTATATTACACGATCGTTAAAATGGATGAGCAACTGTTGATTGGCGCCGCCAATATAGGAGTTCGTCCTACTTTTCCCCACCAGGATCTGGCCGTGGAAGTCAATATAATGGATTATCATGGGGATCTATATGGCCGGATGTTAACGATATTCTTTATCTGTAGAATCAGGGGGGAGGTCGCTTTCTCCAGCACCGATGAATTAAAAAAACAGATCGGTGCAGATATAGAAATGATTCGGCAGAAAGCGGCGGAGCCGCTACCGCCTCTCATGCCGCAGGGAGACAAACACGAGATAACAAAATAATTTTAAATGGTACTTGTTAATGACAACGATTATCTGATATTATTAAACAAAATGAACCGTAAGCTAGGTTTTACGAATCCCGCCGTTTTACTTGGCTTATGGCGATTTATCAAAAAGGGAGGTGAACAAAATTGCTTAAGCAGGAAGAAAAACGCAATCTGATCAATAACTATCGTCTGCACGATAGCGATACCGGTTCTCCCGAAGTCCAGATTGCACTGCTGACAGAAAGAATCAACAGTCTGACCGAGCATCTGAAAAAGCATGAAAAGGATTATCATTCCCAGCGTGGATTGTTAAAGATGGTTGGAAAAAGAAGAGGATTGCTCAATTATTTAAGGAGCAATGCTCCGGATCGATACCAGTCCATACTGGAAAAACTCGGGTTGAGAAAATAGTATTTAACAGCTGCTTGACGTAGCGATCAAAGCGGGGTAAAAACCCCGCTTTGAAATTAAAAGGAGGAAATGCATTTTGGATACATTTACAATGGATTTACAAGGACGAGAACTGGTAATACAGACCGGTAAACTGGCAAAACAGGCCGGCGGCTCGGTACTCGTCAAATATGGTGATACCGTTATATTGGTTGCGGCTTCGGTTTCAGATCTGCCCAGAGAAGATGCCGATTTTTTCCCACTTACCGTTGATTACGAAGAACGACTTTATGCCGTGGGGCGTATTCCGGGAGGTTTTATAAAAAGGGAAGGTCGTCCAACAGAGAAAGCTATCCTGGCGGCAAGGCTTACAGATCGTCCACTGCGCCCGCTTTTCCCTAAATATTTTCGTAACTCCGTGCATATCGTGACCACGGTCTTTTCAGTGGATCAGGATTGCCCTCCGGAGACACTTTCCATCATCGGTGCCTCAGCGGCTCTTTCCATATCCAAGATACCTTTTGACGGCCCGGTAGGGGCGGTGGTTGTGGGCATGGAAGATGATATGCCGGTCGTTAATCCTACCGTGGAACAGATGGAGAAGAGCCCCATCAACCTGGTTATCGCCGGAACTGCAGATGCGATCATGATGATCGAATCTGCAGCGGACGAAATCAGCGAAGATAAATTATTGGCCTGTATCGAACTGGGACATAAAGAGATTAAGCGGATCGTGGATTTACAGATGAAAATAGTAGAACAGAGAGGCGTCCCCAAGATGGAAGTGCCAACGGTCGAAGAACTGCCTTCCGAGATAGAAGATAAGATCAGGCCGGTCCTGGCTCGTGAAATCAGAGCGGCATTTGATATCCATGAAAAACTGGAAAGAGAGAAACAATTATCGCTGGTACGGGAGTCATTCTTTGATCAATATAATGAGCTCTATCCTGATAATGAGGAAGCGATCAGCAATGTTTTTGAAGCTACATTGAGAGAGACCCTGCGCACGATGATATTAAAGGAGAATATCAGACCCGATGGGAGAAAGTCCGATCAAATCAGGGAGATAAGTTGCGAAGTTGGAATCCTGCCACGCACCCATGGTTCCGCTTTATTCACCAGGGGGCAAACACAGGTACTGAATGTCTGTACTTTGGGGGCGTTGAGAGATATGCAAATTCTCGATGGGCTGGGCATTGAAGAATCAAAACGCTTTATTCACCATTATAATTTTCCGCCATATAGTGTCGGGGAAACAGGGTTTATGAGAGGACCGGGAAGAAGGGAGATCGGGCACGGTTCGCTTGCCGAACGGGCTCTGGAGACAGTAATACCACACGAAGATGACTTCCCATATACCATCAGGTTGGTTTCCGAGGTGCTGGAATCAAACGGTTCGTCATCGATGGGCAGTGTATGTGCCGCCTCAATGGCCCTGATGGATGCGGGAGTAAAAACCAAAAAATCAGTTGCCGGCATCGCCATGGGCATGATTAAAGAAGAAGATGATTATATCATCCTTTCAGATATACAAGGCATTGAAGACTTTTTGGGAGATATGGATTTCAAGATTGCCGGGACCAGAGAAGGGATAACCGCGATACAGATGGATATAAAAACCAAAGGTCTTTCTCGGGAGGTAATGGCCCAGGCCATCTCCAGGGCAAGAGAAGGCTATCTTTATATCATGAATATTATGGAACAGACCATCGCTAAGCCCAACGACGACCTTTCTCCCTATGCACCACGTATTATTACCATGCAAATTGAAGTTGACAAAATAAGAGATGTAATCGGTCCCGGCGGGCGGATGATTAATAAAATTATCGCCGATACCGGTGTGGAGATAGATATTGAACCCGATGGCAAGATATATATATCCGCTATCGATAAGGATGCCGGTCAGAAAGCGGTGGAAATAATTGAAAACCTGGTAAAAGAGGTGGAACCCGGTGAAAATTATCTGGGTAAGGTAACTCGTGTTGAGAAATACGGTGCTTTTGTTGAAATATTACCGGGTAAAGAGGGATTGGTTCATATTTCCCAGCTTGATTTCAAACGGGTGGAGAAAACAGAGGATATCTTGAACCTTGGTGATGAGGTTCTGGTCAAGGTCATCGGTATAGATGAAAAAGGACGAATTGACTTGTCCAGAAAAGAGGCCATGGAGAAACCTCCCGGTTATAAACCGCCATCTGAAAATAGGAATAGAGATAGAGATCGAGATCGAGATCGTAAAAAACGGTTTCATTCCGGCAGAAATCGTTAAACTTAAAGAAGACAATTCGCATAATTAAACGTATAAGTGCATATCTATAATCAAAAAAAAGAGGTATGCACTTTTGTTATGGTTGAATTTTTCCAAAAAACAACTGCTCAGACTACTATTGCTTCTGCTTGGATCACTGGCTGCTGTCCTTATTTATAATACAATAACCACCACCGCAGATGACGGTCCTTATTACTTCAGTGATACCTCCCTTCCACAGGTTGCCATTAGCTTTGAGGTCATATGGGGCGAAGGAAACCTGAAAGAGATTTTGGCTATCCTGGAGCGGGAAAAGATCAAAGCCACCTTTTTTATGAGCGGATCCTGGATTGCAAATTTCCCTGAACTGGCCCAGGAAATACTGCTCAAGGGACATGAAATAGGTAAATATTCTTTTTCCAGCATTCCTTTTACATATCTTACTGAAGAAGATATCGGCATTGAATTTGCAAATTTCAACAAGCTTACCGCGGAAGTACTTGAGTACCGCTCCAGACTTTTCCGCCCCCCGCTAGGAAATTATAACGAGTTCATGGTCGATGTGGCCAAGAGATACGGTTATCGTACCGTCCTGTGGTCAATCGATTCTCATGACCTGATCGCCAACAACAGTGATGATATCATCACCCGGATATCGGGAAGACTCCATTATGGGAGTATTATTAATTTTCGGACCAACAGCGAACACCTCATCGATGCTCTACCGGTCATCATAAGCTATATCCGGGAGTCGGGCTATGATATTTTAACCGTTTCCAAGTTGATCGAAAACCACAATAAATAAAAGGAGCGTGAAGCACATTGAAAAAGAAAACATTGTTTCTTACAGGTTCGGCGAGCAAGATCAAAAAAACTATCGTAGTATTAATTGCTATTGTCCTGCTATTATTTATAGTCAAACTGATCGTTTCAGCTTACCATACAAAGGTAACCAGTGTGGAGAAGGGAGTTGTATTTTGGGAGGAGAACGTAGGTAAGTGGCGGCGTGATGAAGTGGAAAAATATGTGCAGAAGATCGCATCCGAGGAGATTCGCCAGCCAGTTGATGCTGAAATAGATCCGACCAATAAACGGATAATTCCCGAAGTTAGCGGGATGCGCATAGATATTGATGCCACAGTCAACAAGATCATGGATGCGCAAGCCAATGAAAGAGTTTTGCCTGTTTACCGCCAAATACCTGCACGCATCAAATGGGAGGATTATCCCTCTCTGCCGGCTTACCAGGGAAATCCCCATGAAAAATGTGTTTCGTTGATGATCAATGTTGCTTGGGGGGAGGAATACCTCCCTGATTTACTTTCGGTTTTAAAGGATGAGAATGTAAAAGCAACATTTTTCATTACCGGGAAATGGGCCGATAAAAATCAGGAATGGATTCAAAAAATTGCCGCTGATGGCCATGAACTTGGAAACCACGGTTATTCAGACGCCGGCGTCATGACCGAATTGGATAATGATAAAATCGAGGAATCTCTACTTGATACCAATGAGCTGCTCTATGACGCCACCGGAAAAGAGACAAAGTATTTCACTCCCCACAAGGGGGAATATAATGATCTGGTTTTGGAGATAGTAGCACGAAATTCAATGCGCACGGTGTTATGGTCTTTGGATACTGTTGATTGGCGTGATCCGGGAATTGAAAAAATGGAAAGCAGTATCAAGGATAATATCAAAGGCGGCGATATTATTTTGATGCATCCCACCAAAGATATTCCCGAACTGCTGACCATAATTATACCGTTTATAAAGGAACAGGGTCTGCACATTGTTACGGTAGATGAACATCTGTCTTCCTTTCCCTTTTTTTGATGATCAATCCTGCTGTATTTAAAACAAAGAGGGGAGACAGGAAAGATGTTCAAGACCAAAGGTATCTTTAATTTTAAAAACATATTCCTTGTTATACTGATACTGGCAATTATATTAACCCTGGTCATCAATCCCCTGGACAGATACAAACGTTGGAGGCACGGGGTCAAAAGCGGCGTTAAATTGGAAGGATTGCTGGTAGAGGGATTACTGGAAGATGAATTGATGGATATAATAGAACGTGCTGCACCGAGCATAGAGGTCCCCCCCAAAAACGCTTTTGTGGACCATAAGAATAATGAACTGGTACCCGAGATAATCGGCAAGAAGATACATGCCTCCATGACGGCGGAAAAATTGCTAAACGCCAAGCCCGACTCATGGATATCATTTAAGATCATAGATATAGATCCTTTAATTACCGTTTCTCTTTACGAAAGCATTGTCCACGAGATCGGCTATTATCATACCTATATCGGTGGCGGCGGAGGTCGTGCCGATAATATAATTTTGGGCACTTCCCTGCTAAACAATTACCTCTTGCCTCCCGGCGAAGTATTTTCTTTTAACAAAACACTCGGACCGATTACCTGGGAGAGAGGCTTCAGATTTGCGCCGATAATTTCCGGGGGAGCTATCATACCGGGGATAGGAGGGGGGTTGTGCCAGGTTGCATCGACCCTCTACAATGCCGTCCTGAATGCCGACCTGGAAGTGGTGGAGAGGACCCCACACAGCCGTCCCGTAGGATATGTCCCCCGGGGGAAAGATGCAACTATCTCCACCTACATCGATTTTAAGTTCCGGAACGATACCGAAGATTTCATTCTGCTTAGAACTTCAAATGCCGGACATAGAATCAACATTTCAATTTTAAGTAACAGAAACACGGATCCTTGACATCTGCTTTGCAAGCATGTACCTTCATAGTAAATACAGAAATGAGAGCATATTAATGAAAACTGTCAAGGTACACATCAAAAAAATCAATAAAGCCGATGATCTGCCTCTACCCTCATATATGACCAAAGGATCTGCGGGGATGGATCTTTATGCTGCTGTCGCCGATACTATGGCTCTAAAACCCGGCGAACATGTTCTGGTTCCCACGGGAATAATGATCGCCCTCCCGGATGGATTTGAAGCTCAGTTGAGGCCGCGGAGCGGGTTGGCCGTCAATCACGGTATCACCATCCTCAATACCCCCGGTACGATCGACTCCGATTATCGGGGAGAGATCAAAGTAATATTAATAAATTTAGGCCCTCGAAAATATATTATAAAGAGGGGAGATCGCATTGCCCAGATGGTTATAAAACAATGCCCACCGGTAAAATTCCTGCTTTGTGATGAACTTCCGCCTACCGAGAGGAATTCAGGTGGATTCGGGCATACGGGAAAATAATCATGGTATAAAATCAATTATGCCGCTGGGTCTTCAAGCATCCATTCCAATCTAAAGAGGGGAGAAAAGATGAGGTTAAGTGAAATTGCCCATAAAGAACTGGTTGATTTTAACGAGGGGAGTTTCTGGGGACCTGTGGGGCGTGCGGATTTAATGATCGATGAATCAAGCGGAGCAATAAATTCATTGGTCCTGGAAAAAGGCCGCTTTATGGGCTTCAGTCAGGGTGAGGAGATTATCATACCCTGGTCGGCAATAATTAAAGTCGGTAAAGATGTAATTATCCTCGATATTAATCCGCAAAAAACAACCATGGATTAGGAAAGAAGTCAATATACTTTGTAGTGAATAAAATTCCCCCTTTGGGAAGATACTAATAATCGTTACGGTATTATTTAACAAGGGGGCTAGCAAGTAATGTCTAAAGTAGTACTCGGATTATTTAGCGATCGGGATATGGCCGAAGATACGGTCATGGAATTAAAGGATGAAGGTTACGAGAAAGACATCTCACTGGTTGTGAGAGATGAGCATGGAGAGCCAAGTATGGAAGATCAGAATTTGATGGAAGGCACAGTCACGGGCGGAGTTCTGGGTGGAATTGCCGGATTACTGGCCGGAGCGGGAGCATTGCTTATCCCGGGCATCGGTCCGATAGTGGCTGCCGGCCCTTTCGCCACCACCCTTGCCGGTCTGGTCGGCGGCGGGCTGGCGGGAGGATTGATTGATTATGGGGTGCCTGAGGATCGAGGAGAATATTATGCAGAGAGAGTGCGCCAGGGAAATATTTTAATTACTCTGGAAGCAAGCGATGCTCATGTTGACGATGCCATATCCATCTTGCGCGCAAATGGTGCCGAAGATGTTGAGGTACACGGATAATTGATCATAAATAAATCTTTTTTCTATAGCCCCGGAGGCATCTCCGGGGCTATTAATTTTTCACCTTGCCTTTTTGATAAACATATACTGTAATAAAAAATGTTTGGAAAAGAGGCTAAAGGATGTGATCTCCAAATTAAATAAATTAAATATAATAATATGCGGGGGAGACTCCCGGGAATTGGAATTATACAAGATATTAAGAGAGAAAGGCTTAAATATAAAGATGGCCGGTTTCGGCAAGATCCATGATATTCCCGCTGTCGACCAGGTAGCACTTGAAAATCTCTCGGGTATCGATGTACTGATATTGCCGATCTGGGGTATTGATGAGCGTGGCCGGGTTTCTTCAAGATTTAATCACACCATCAACTCCCGTAAAGGATTTCTGCCTGAAAGCTACCCCGAGAAATCCACATCATATCATATTGAGCCTCTACTCCTGGATTATGAAGGGAAAAACCTGCTAGTTCTTACCGGTTCCGTAAATGAAAAATTGCGCCGCCAAGTTCTACCAACGGTACGTTTTGCAATCACCTTATCAGATGAAGAATTCATGCAGTTAAATTCAATTCCTACGGCAGAAGGGGCCATCATGAAAGCAATGGAGGTCTCTCCATCAACTATACATTCCAGCCGCGTACTGGTTTTGGGGTTGGGAAGATGCGGCATTACTCTCTGCTTGATGTTGAAAGGGTTGGGGGCAAGAGTAACAGCAGTGGTAAGAAGGGCTGAATCCAGAGCAATGGCCGTTAGTCTTAATATCGAGGGGATTCTGTTTGACGATCTGGATAGCGCCCTGCCCCATGCAGATTTAATCTTTAATACGGTTCCGGCACTGGTTTTGCCGCGTAGCGCGCTTCAATTGATAAACGGAGAGACGCAGATCTTTGATATCGCTTCTTACCCCGGAGGAGTAGATCTGGAAGCAGCCCGAAGTTTAAATTTGGAGGTTTTTGTTTTACCCGGGTTGCCGGGGAAGGTGGCGCCTAAAAAAGCAGGGGAGATCCTTGCCCGGGTTTATCCTCGCCTCATCCATACGCATTACGAATTCATCAATTCATAAAAGGAGGTTTGGCCATGAGTTTAAAAGACATTCATGTCGGGTTCGGATTGACCGGTTCACACTGCACGGTCGAACAGGTACTGCCCGTAATGCAAGAGATGGCGGCTCAGGGTGCATCTATATATCCCATTATCAGCCCGGCATTTGATGAGGGGCATACCCGGTTTGGATTATCGGAAGATTGGCAAGAAAGAATTACGGCAATTTCCGGCCGGCCAATCCTTAAAACTATATTTGACGTTGAACCACTGGGGCCCAATAATATTCTGGACATTCTGGTTATCGCCCCCTGTACCGGTAATACTTTGGCGAAGCTATCGAGAGGTATCACAGATACATCAGTACTGATGGCCGCAAAGGCTCAATTTCGCAATCGCAAGCCGGTTGTAATTGCCATATCCACCAATGACGGACTGGGGATAAATGCCATCAGTCTAGGTTATCTGTTGAATTACAAGAATATTTATCTTGTGCCCTTCATGCAGGATGAACCGTACAAAAAACCGAATTCACTCATTGCCAGAATGGATCTACTCATCCCCACTGTTATTTTTGCTCTTCAAGGAAAACAGATTCAACCACTGCTCTTCACTTCACAACTATAATTATGGTAAAGATAATAGCCCTGCCGTGTTGTCATCCGGACTGTGTTATTGGGGAATTCCGATTGCCCTTTTGTATTATTCCGAGCACTTTTCTTGTGTCATTGCTATGAAAGTAATATTTTTATCATCACGATGATAAAAGCGGGAGGAGAGTGATTAAGATCCTTCGGTCGCTTCCGCTGGCCGCTCCCTCAGGATGACAGAGGGGGGTGGTCGCTCCCTCTGGATGACAACCACATTTTCTGTCATTGTTATGAAAGGCCCTACTTCGCTATCTTAAAGGTGGCAGGAAATGCTTTCGTATATCGTGCTGCGGGCAGCATGTGAAAATTCCGAGCGCTTTTTTCCTGTCATTCCGAGCCCTTTCCCCTGTCATCCCTGAGCGCAGCGAAGGATCTGATACAGCAGTTATGTGGGGTCTTTTTAAAAGCCACAGTGTCTTGACACGATCCAAAAAAACTCTGATGTTTATTTTTGGTCCCATTTTTGATATATTTGATATATTATTAAGATGTATTACTTGTACTTATCAGCGTAGATGGGGGCAATTACTTTGAAAAATCCATTTGGATCGTTACTAACGGCTATGGTTACGCCTTTCAAGGAAAATATGGAAATCAATTACTCTCGCGCAGTGGAATTGGCCGAATACCTGCTGGCAAATGATTCAGATGGGCTGGTTGTTACCGGAACTACCGGTGAATCGCCAACTTTATCTATCGAGGAGAAAATCGAACTATATCGTATCCTTTCGGATAAATTTGGTAAGGAAGTAATTATTGCCGGAACAGGAGGCAATAATACCAAGGAAGTAGTTCAATTAACGCGTGAAGCAGAGAGATGCGGCGTAGGGGGTATTATGCTTGTAACCCCGTACTACAATAAACCTCCACAGGAAGGGTTGTATCATCATTTCAAGGCGGTAGCCGAATCGGTGGCTTTACCCATTATCCTTTACAATGTGCCGGGAAGGACCGGTGTAAATCTTGATGTGGAAACAGTACTGCGCCTGGCACAGATAGATAATATCGTGGCCCTCAAAGATGCCAGCGGCAATACCGATCAGGCCTCTTGTATTATCGAGAAGGCTCCTACGGAATTTACGGTTTACTGTGGGGATGATTCGCTTATAATTCCTTTTTTAAGGGTGGGAAGCAGTGGTGTTATCAGTGTGGCCTCCCATCTGGTAGGCCCTCGTATTAAAGAGATAATCGGCAAATTCCACCATGATCCGGATAAGGCCGTCCGGATTCATGAATGTCTGCTGCCTTTATTTAAAGGTCTGTTTATGACCACAAATCCTATTGTGATCAAGGAGGCATTGAATTACATCGGTTTTGATGTAGGGGAGCCAAGGATGCCCCTGATGCCAATGCCTACAGAGCAGAAAAAATATCTCATCAGGTTAATAAAAGATCATTCCATTGCCCGGGCAGTATGTAGTAATCAATAAAATTATCGAGGTGTATATTATTGTTGCATAATAAGAAAAAACAGAACACATTGCAGATTGTTCCCTTGGGAGGGGTAGGGGAGATTGGTAAAAACATGTTCGTGGTCAAGTATAACGATGAAATACTTGTTCTGGATGCCGGCCTGGCCTTTCCCGAAGATGAGATGCTCGGTATTGATATTGTCATTCCTGATATATCCTATCTTATAGAGAACAAAGATCAGGTAAAAGGAATCGTCCTGACTCATGGACATGAAGATCATATCGGAGCGACACCCTATGTATTATCTGATCTTGCCGGTGTCCCTGTTTGGGGGACCAAACTCACCCTGGGGATGTTAAAGGCAAAGCTATCCGAGTTTCCACAACATAATGGACTTAAATTAAACGAAATTAACCCTAAAGATAAACTGAAAATTACACGTAATTTTCAGCTTGAATTTTTCCGTACCAATCACAGCATTCCGGATTCAGTAGGGGTAATCATAAAAACTCCCGTCGGTATCGTTGTATATACCAGCGATTTTAAATTTGACCAGACTCCGGTCAGCGGGATGGTTACCGATTATAATCAGCTGGCGAAACTGGGTAGACAAGGGGTACTGGTTATGCTTTCAGATAGCACCAACGCTGATTCACCGGGTTATACACGTTCAGAAAAAGAAGTGGGTGAAACTTTGGATGATATTTTCAGGATGGCTGAAAGCCGGATCGTCATCGCCACTTTTGCTTCGAATATCCATAGGATTCAACAGGTTGTGGATGCCGCAGTCCGTTACGGAAGGAAGATAGCCATTACGGGGCGGAGTATCATTAACTCAACCAGAATCGCCATGGAACTTGGTTATCTTCATGTACCTGAAGGATATCTCATGGAAATAGAACAATTAGAAAAAATGCCCAGAGAAAAAACGGCCGTGCTAATGACCGGGAGCCAGGGTGAGCCGATGTCGGCTTTATCCAGAATATCCAACTGTGACCATAAAAATATGGAGATCCTCTGCGGGGATACGGTGATCATTTCCGCATCTCCGATTCCCGGTAATGAGAAGATGGTCTTCCGGACGGTGGACAATCTGTTCAGACTTGGGGCAGAGGTTTTTTACCACCAATTTTCCGGGGTACATGTTTCAGGGCACGGTAGTGAGGAAGAGATAAAAATGATGCTCAATATGGTCCAGCCCAAATATCTGATCCCCGTTCACGGGGAGTATCGTCACATGATGCATCATGCAAAAATAGCAAAAAAAGTGGGTATACCGGAAGATAATATTTTCCTAACCGAGAACGGAACGGTTATAGAATTCTCCAAAAAGAAAGCGAAGATATTGAATAAAGTAACCTCAGGCAAGATATTGGTTGACGGACTTGGGGTCGGAGATGTGGGTAATGTGGTTTTACGGGATCGCAAAGTTCTCTCCGAAGATGGGATCGTCATTGTGGTGGCCACCATAGAAAAAGATCGCCTGGTTGCCGGCCCGGAGATTGCCACCAGGGGTTTTGTATATGTCCGCGAATCGGAAGATCTTCTCGAAACAGCCCGCAATTCCATCCTTAAACATTTCGAGGTAATCGATGAACGGAAGAAACGAAGAGATTGGTTGGTTCTTAAGGGAGAAATCCGTGAACAGATGAGCCGATTTTTCTGGGAAAAAACCAGAAGGCGGCCGATGATCCTTCCCGTCATTATGGAAACCGGTAAGGATTAACATCTGGTCATTTATAATTTATGCTCAAAAAAAAAGAAGCAGTAAAGCCCTTTTGTTCTTTAAAAGGGCTTTAAATTTATTTATAAAGGTATTTTAAAAGATAATAAAGCAATTGTTGGATTTATCATCATTTCCATGCCTTTAGAGAGTTTTTAATTAGAAAGAGGTTTAAAAAACGGCCCAGTTGGCCGGCTCGGGGTTATCCATGTATGGACAAATAACAAAAATTCGTTTTAAAATATATATACATCAATATAGATATTTGTATATATTCGGAGGGCTTGGAATTGAGGCTGCAGATCAATCAAAGCAAGATATTGTACTTTCTGTTATTCTTTGCCGTGGTAGCCATCATCGCTTATGCTGTCGGCAGCACCATGGAAAATCCATCTTTAACGGAGATACTGACGGATGAAACAGATGCACAGGACCAAGGATCGCATGACAAAAGTGAAGAGGAAAGACAAAAACAGCGTGAAGAAAGCTTGAAAAAAGAACTTGGAGATCTGTTTGTGCCTCTGCCTTCTTTGGAGAACAGGGTGCCGAACCCGCCGGTCAAAGCCAAGGGGTTGTATCTGACCGGACATTCGGTTGGTCTGAAAACCCGCTATGACAATATCTTGAAACTGCTCGATTCAACCGAGCTCAACGCCCTGGTTATCGACGTCAAGGACGACCATGGAAGAATAACTTATAATAGCGAGATAGAATATGTAAAAAAAATCGATTCCCAGTATCTTCCTCCGCCAATTTCCGATATAAAAGAGATATTGAATGAGCTCAATCAGAAGGATATTTATCCGATCGCCAGAATTGTTGTTTTTAAAGACCCTTTTTTCGCCGAAAAACGGCATGATCTGGCCATACAGCGTTCCGATCGCCAGGGAATGTGGAGAAACAATAAGGGTGTGGCCTGGGTCAACCCATATATGAAAGAGGTATGGGATTACAATATTGCCATCGCCAAAGAAGTTGCGTTGCTGGGATTTCGGGAAATTCAATTTGATTATGTTCGCTTCCCTGAAGGGGCCAGGTTTATTGAAAACGAAGTCCATTATCCGGATAATAACGGGATCGCCAAAGATGATATCGTTGCTGAATTTGTCAAATATGCGGGCAAACAACTTGAAGATTACGATGTGCATCTGGCGGTCGACGTTTTTGGAGTCATATCCTCTTCCTGGGGAGATCCGGATCTGATCGGACAGACATGGGAGAATATCGCCCCCTATACCGATTATATCTGTCCGATGATCTATCCCAGTCATTATGGTCGCGGTTATTTCGGTTTTGCGGTGCCGGATGCACTTCCCGGTGAGACAGTCAGAGAAGCCCTTACGGATTCCATAAAAAGAAATGCACAGATTGAAACCCCTCCGATAATTCGTCCGTGGTTACAAGGGTTTACCGCCACGTGGATTGATGGCCATATTCCTTACGGTGCAAATGAGGTGCGCCTGCAAATCGATACAGCCTTGAAACTCGATTTAGATGAATATCTGATCTGGAATGCCGGAAATGTCTATCCGGAAGGAGCTTTTCTGCCTAAAATAAAGGCCGAGGAGCGTATCAGAGAGATAAAATTATCGAAGGAGAAGAAGCATCTCGATGCTCTTGGCCGCTCACCTCAAGATGCCGCCGAGATATATCTTGATGCTCTGAACAGGGGGGACTGGCGCGAAGTATATGCTATTCAGGGGACGGGTTTTAAACTTGATCCGGAAATTATCCGTCGGCGGGTTGGCTCCCGAAATATTAAAATTAATGGTGCCGCTGTAGCTATTGACGGGGGGCTGAATAACGATACGACACGCTTAATAATCAATCTGGAAGTATCCATCGGCGGCCGGAACAAGAAGTTGATTGATGAGCAATGGCGTGCTGTTATGGAAAATAACGTCTGGAAGATTATCCCCTCGGATTTATTCTTGAATATCATGGCCCAAGCACAAGATTAATTATTGAAAAAGGGTTTTAGAATTATATGTAGAAATATTCTTAATAATAACATAACTATGAGAGGGTTCTCCACCGCAGCGAAAGATGATTTCACCTAAAGCAAACTTTTGCAGCATTTTTTGAAGAATAGTATGACGCTCATACATCTTCCGTTTTCAGCGGTACACAATTTAAAGTAAATAACCTGTGGCAATGCAATTATTTATGATCTCGGAAACGGCAACCCAACGTCGGGGCATCAGCATGGCCGGTATATATTTTATTAATAATACTTTTACTTTTTATCAAAGGAGATAAGCAGTGACAGATATCGCTCCGAACAGACGCAAAGATCTGGAACCTTTTTTTAAGGCCCGTTCCATAGCCGTTATCGGCGCTTCTCCACATTTTAACAAGCCCAACGGACGCCCTCTTCAATCACTCCTGAACTCAGGCTACAAGGGAACCATCTACCCGGTCAACCCTAATTACCGATCTATAGCCGATTTAATCTGTTATCCTTCCATCAAAGATATACCCGGTCAGGTTGAGCTGGCCGTTGTAGTGGTACCGGCAGCCGGCGTGCTGCCAATGTTATACCAGTGTGCGGAAAAAGGTGTCAAGGGAGCAGTGGTTATTACTTCCGGTTTTTCGGAAACGGGAGAGCAGGGCCGGCAGCTGGAGGTTGAGATGGCCAAACTGGCCCGCCGCTCCGGAATGCGTATCATGGGCCCCAACTGCCTGGGAATGATCAACAATTTAAATGGCCTCTGGGCCAGTTTTGCTCACTTGTTAATACAGAAAGAACATTACTATGAACGCCGTTTCAGCCTGATTTCACAGAGCGGTTTTTTTGGAGCCTTTATATACAGGATGGCCGGACAGGAGAAACTGGCTTTCAATCATTTCGCCAGTGTAGGCAACCAGGCCGATCTTAACTTTACCGACTTTCTCGAATATATGATAGAAGATCCTGCCGTGGAAATTATCAGCGGTTATATTGAAGGGCTAAAAGACGGCGGTAAATTTCTGGCAACCGCCCGAGAGGCCCTGGCCAGGCGGAAGCCTTTTGTGGCCATGAAAGTAGGTCGTACCGGTGCCGGTGCCAGAGCCGCCTCTTCGCATACCGGTTCTCTGGCCGGTATAGATCGTATTTACGATGCCGCATTCAATCAAGCCGGGATTATTCGTGCTGATTCATTGGAAAAATTGCTGGCGGCACTCACCCTGTTTGCAACGGAGCGACGGCCGCATGGTCCCCGGGTCGCCATCATCTCCACCTCCGGTGGCGGGGCGGTGATTCTTTCTGACGAATGTGAGCAACATAACCTGGAAGTAGTTGAATTCACACCGGAAACCCGCCGTGAACTGGATGAGGTGTTGCCGTTCTTTGCCTCATCGGCCAATCCCGTTGACCTTACCGCCCAGATAATCACCGAGCCCGATCTCCTGTTGAAATGTTTCAGGCTGGTCGAGGCCGATCCCAACGTGGACATGATTATTGTCAGTTTGCATGTAAGTTATGAACTGGCCAGGACGGTCACCGAGACCATGGTGGAACTGTATCAGCAGGTAGAAAAGCCTGTACTGGCCATCGGCTATCCTTTTGGCGACATTGCGGAAGTAGAAAAAATGCTGGACCGGATGCGATCGATAGGACTGCCGGTGATTAAAACGACAGACAATGGTATCTGGGCCATTTCCATGCTGATGAAGTGGTTGCAAAAAACGGGGCGGATCATTCCGCCAGATGATGTTTTACCCGGACCGGAACGGGAAGCGGCTCTTCAGGTATTCCGCTCCCTGCCCAAAAACAGGAAACACCTGACTGAGTTTCAGGCGGCCAGTGTTTTAAGGGCTTATGGCATTGATATTCCCGAGGCGGACCTGGCCTTCTCGTCCACGGAAGCAATGCGAATTGCCGACCGTCTTGGTTATCCGGTAGTGTTAAAAATCCAGTCCCCCGATATTTTACATAAGACCGATGTCGGCGGACTGGCCGTCAACTTAAACGGCTCGGAGGAGGTTGAAGAAGCATACCGTCGCATCAGCAGTACTGTCGGCAAAAAAGCTCCCGGTGTCAAGCTGGAAGGTATGCTGGTGCAAAAAATGCTTCCTCCCGGCCGGGAAGTAATCGTTGGCGTAAAACAGGACGCGGTTTTCGGGCCGGTGATCATGTTTGGAGTGGGCGGTATTTTTGTTGAAGTTCTGGAGGATGTTTCCTTTAAAGTGGCTCCTCTGACTCGCGATGATGCTACCGACATGATCCGGGAAATTCGCGGTTACCCACTTCTTGCGGGCACCCGCGGCGAGCAACCGTCAGACCTGGCCGCCCTGGAGGATATTCTTTTGAAAATTTCAAGACTGGCCCTGGAACTGAAAGATGAGATTGAAGAGATGGATATTAACCCCCTCCTGGTCTTTAATGCCGGGGAAGGGGTGGCCGCCGTTGACGCACTGATTACCAGAAAAAACGCCGGTGGCAAACAGTAGAATCGTAAACCCGGATAAAATCACCGCGTAACTAGGATATCTCCGGCCCACATTCCTTACAGATTCATTTCCCGCCAAAGTGCCTCCAAATATCACCTTCCTGCAGATAAACATGTATAAATATAATCTCCCTTTCGTAAACTAGGCTTATCGAAAGGGAGGATGTGAACAACTTGCCTGCTTCATACCGAAGATCAAAAACTCATTTTCGCAGATCAAGAGGAACATTCAGGCTAAAAAAAACAGATGACCGGACCCTTGATAATATAGAGAAATTGGGGCAGACCGATATTATCAATCCTCAAAGCAATATTCATACCATCTCCATTATCGGGCAGATAGAGGGCCATATGGTTTTACCTCCCCAAAATAAAACAACAAAATATGAACATGTAATTCCCCAACTGGTAGCGATAGAACATAACCCCGACATCAAGGGGTTGCTGATTATCCTGAACACCGTTGGCGGGGATGTGGAAGCCGGTTTGGCCATTGCCGAAATGATAAGTACCCTCTCCAAACCAACGGTTTCCCTGGTTCTTGGCGGCGGGCACAGTATCGGCGTCCCCGTTGCCGTATCCACCGATTACTCTTTTATTACGGAGACGGCAACGATGACTATCCATCCGATCAGGCTTACCGGATTTCTTCTGGGAGTTCCGCAAACTTATGAGTATCTCGATAAGATGCAGGATCGGGTCATACGTTTTGTCTGCAACCATTCTAAAATGTCCGAGAAAAAGTATCGTGAATGTATGTTCAATACAGGACAATTGGCCCGTGATATCGGCACTGTTCTGGTAGGCAAAGATGCAACATCGATAGGGCTGATCAATGAGGTGGGCGGCCTGGGGCAGGCCGTGGCCTATCTGGAGGAACTTATCGCCGATCGCGAAAACAAAGGAGAAAACCATTGATGGTTTTATATACAGTATTTCCATTGGAAGCGGTCCTGGAAGGTTACGACCAATATTCTCCGGAATATTTTGAGCTTGATTATGGCACATGTCGGATTGTAGTTGAAGCCTTGCCCCCCAACTCCGGCAAAATTGTCAGGATCATAAGCTCGCAACCACATGATTACCTCAACCCCTTATTGCAACCTGGATCTATAATCCTGTTTAATTTCCTGGATAAGCCCATTCCAGATGAATAGGAGCATACGCTTTCCCTTAAATTCATAATTTATTATATATAGAAACTGGGAGAGAAGGACAGGATCGTGATTTTAACCGCCTCCGGTGGATTGGCTCTTTTTTTATGGGGAATTATATCTTTGAGTGATGCGCTGGAAGATTCTCTGGCCGAGCGGGCAAAATACTTAATGAAGAAGATTACCGGGAACATCATCGGTGGATTTTTGGCCGGTCTGGCTATAACCGTTGTTTTGCAGAGCAGCAGTCTGACCACGGTACTGGTTGTCAGTATGGTAAATGCCAAGGTTCTTACCCTGAAAGAGGCTTTTGCGATAATTATCGGGGCGAATATAGGTACTACTATTACGGCCCATCTGGTTTCCTTTGATCTGCACCGGATGGCTCTCCCCATCTTCACCATAGGATTTCTGATATCTTTACTCCCCTTTGCCGGATGGCGGCAATGGGGGAGGATAACGATCAGCTTTTCCATCTTACTGCTGGGGTTCAATTTTATGGTCGAGGGATTATCACCGTTAAGCGAACTGGAGATCGTCAGAGAATACTTGAAAAGTTCCGGGGAATATATCTGGAAGGGTATCACCACCGGATTTGTTACAACGGCCATTATACAGAGCAGCAGCGCCATCATGGGGATGGCCATAGCTCTGGCAAAGGAGGGAAATATAGATATTTCCGCAGCTTTAGCTTTATTTATGGGAGCTGATATTGGGACATGTGTTACAGCTTTGCTGGCAGCGGTGAGAACAGGGGTAAATGCCAGACTGGCCGCTTTGTTCCACTTATTATTCAATCTCTTCAGTATGCTGATTGTCGTTCCCTGGTTCCGTCTTTTTGTGAGGATAGTTGAGTGCACATCCTCGGATCTTCCACGCCAACTGGCCAATGCCCATACTCTATATAATCTATGGGGAGCGGTTTTCCTGCTCTCTATTTTACATCTTTCCTTTTATCTGGCCGGGCAAATAAAGAGCGATCTCTTTAAATAAAACTGCGTTTTAATATAATTAAATATGGTAGCGGGCGGGCCGCAGATAGAGGAAAATCGTTATTTAAAAAGAAAAGATATATTAATACAAAATAATAAAGGAGAGATCATGAATATATTTACGGCGATATTACTGGGGATCATTCAGGGTTTAACCGAATTTTTGCCGGTAAGCAGTTCAGCGCATCTGGTTATCTTTCAAAAATTTATGGGTATAGAGAGTCCGGGAATAACCTTGGAGATTTTCCTTCATTTCGGAACACTGGTATCCATATTCTGGGTATTTAGAAGAGACTTTATCGATCTATTTTCTTTTTACCGAAACAGAACACAGGGACGTTTTTTGGCCTTGTTGATCATCGGGGTAATACCGACAGGCCTGATAGGGATGGCTTTTAAATCCTGGGTTGAACAGGCCTTTCAATCGACTCTTATTGTCGGATTTATGCTCCTGATTACCGGCGGGCTTCTCTTTTTGATTACACGCATACCACCGGGACAAAACAATATCAGCCGGATGCGGTTTTCAGATGCCTTATGGATCGGTACATTACAGGGAGTAGCGGTGATCCCGGGGATATCACGTTCGGGATCAACCATTGTCGGTGCTCTCTGGAGAGGGCTTGACCGCGATACTGCCGTACGATATTCATTTATGCTTGCCGCACCGGTTATCCTTGGGGCCACGATACTGGAAACAAAAGATTTAATTACAAACGGAGTCGAAACAGAGCTGTTATTAAATTATCTGTCAGGAGGTATTTTTGCTTTTATTTTTGGCGTTATAGCCATAAAGCTCTTTATCAACCTTCTCCAAAGCAGGAAATTTCATTATTTTTCCTATTATTGCTGGATAGCGGGGAGCATAACGGTACTGCTGAGCCTGATATTATCATAATAAAGGAAACCCGGAGCAGGCTGAAGAAATAATCCATGGGGGGTAAGAGATAATATGCGTACTAGACGAGGGCTTAATGAAGAGATTAAATCGCAAATCAGGGGTATCCTGATGATCGCCCTCGCGGTTTTCTGCTATACGGGTTTGCAATTTACGGAACAGACAGGGACATTGGGCGAATTCGTAAATAATCTTCTGCGCATTACGGCCGGAGAAACGGCGATAGTAATTCCCTTTATCATTGGAGTTGTTGCCCTGCGTTCGATAATTCCCGATAAAACGATGAATATGAAGAGTCGATTGGTTGGGGTGCTCCTCATTCTGCTTCTTTTCACGGTCACATATCACTTGAACTTTATGTTAAATCAGATCGATACCCTGGATGTCGAAGAAGGGTTTTTAAAAACCAGTTTTCGCCTGGGTTATCAACATGAAGGGGGAGGCCTTCTTGGTGCCCTTTTTACCGTAATTCTGTACTACTGTTTCGGAGAAGTGGCCAGTTATATTGTTATCGTTACCTTGGCTATAGTAAGTATTCTCCTGATTATGAATGTTTCGTTGACCCAGTTATTCACACAGTTCAAGACCGCCGGGAAACTGCTGGTGAAATTTTTTAAGTATATCGGAAAAATCTTCAAGGATCTGTACAATGTGCTGGTTGTTGGCCCGGATACGGATGAAACGCATGAGAGAAAGAAAGATGAAAAAGTTGATATACAGCCTCCGGCAGAAGAGGCGATTGTGCCTCCGCATCGTATCATGGAGATGGGGGATACGGATTCATCTTCAAAGCCCGAGATGCTGAGATCCTCATATCGGCCGGATGAGATTATTCATCAAAAAAAAGAATCTATGGAGATCGATGATCATATCTCCGCCGAGGATGAAAAATATTTGGATTCTTCCACCAGTGAATACCGGCTGCCTTCCATGGACTTGCTGAGCAAATCCACCAACGTTGTTGATCATAGCCAGAATCGTCATATTAAAGAAAGAGCCCGTCTGCTTGAAAATACTCTCCACAGCTTTGGGGTGAGAGCCAAGGTAATTAATTATGAATCCGGCCCGACGGTGACCCGTTTCGAGGTGCAGCCCGAGGTAGGGGTTAAGGTAAGCAAGATACTGAATCTGTCTGACGATATCGCTTTAAATCTTGCGGCACCTGTAGTACGTATTGAGGCTCCCATACCGGGGAAAGCGGCACTGGGCATCGAGGTGCCCAACAAAGTAATATCACTAGTTCATTTTAGAGATGTCATGGAATCTTCGGCCTTTCAGAGCTCGGTATCTCCTCTGACCATTGCACTGGGGAAGGATATTACCGGTGTTCCTGTAGTCACCAGCCTTGAACGGATGCCCCACCTCCTGATTGCCGGAGCTACCGGTTCAGGCAAGAGTGTATGCCTGAATATCATCATCTGCAGTATACTTTTCAAGGCACGTCCCGATCAGGTACGCTTTCTGATGATTGACCCCAAAATGGTTGAACTAAATATCTACAACGGTATCCCTCATCTGATGGCGCCGGTAGTAACCGATCCCAAGAGAGCATCCCTGGCCTTAAAAAATATGATCAAAGAGATGATCAAAAGATATGATCTTTTTGCACAGGAAGGGGTAAGAGATATATCAGCATACAATGAGAGAGTGGCCCGGGGACAGCTGGAAGCCGATATGCTGCCGTATATCGTTGTTATTATTGACGAACTGGCTGATTTAATGTTAATATCTCCGTCAGAGGTAGAAGATTCGATCGCTCGTCTGGCCCAGATGTCACGTGCAGCCGGCATCCATCTGGTTATCGCGACTCAGAGGCCATCGGTCGATGTTTTGACGGGAGTTATAAAGGCGAATATAACTTCACGTATTGCTTTTACGGTATCATCGCAGGTGGATTCACGTACCATTCTCGATATGGCGGGCGCAGAAAAGCTGCTCGGCAGAGGAGATATGCTTTTTTATCCGGTGGGTATGGTTAAGCCATTGAGAGTACAGAACGCTTTTATCAGTTCCAAGGATTTAAAGTCGCTAACCAAATTTATTAAAAAGCAGGATCAGGATAACGATTATGATGAGGACATAGTATTTACCTCCGCGCCGGAAGAAGAAGCCTGGGAAGATGTTGATACCCTGTTTCCCGATGCCGTGGAGTTGGTGGTACGTACCGGACAGGGCTCCATTTCATTGTTGCAGCGCAGACTGCGTATCGGTTATACGCGTGCTGCACGCCTGATCGACGATCTGGAACTCAAAGGAGTAGTCGGTCCGCATGAGGGCAGCAAGCCTCGGGAAGTTATCATCACACCCGAGCAGGCTTCGCGCTTGTATGAAGAATTTAAACAGAATTTATCCTGAAAGCTTGTTCTTCCCTACATATTCTAAAAACAAGGAGTGTGTTATCACCGATGGAAGAACTGATAAAATTATTACGGGATACCCGTAAAGAGAAAAAGATTACGCTTCAAGATATTGCCGAGCAAACAAAAGTAAAGATTTTCCGCCTGGAAGCATTTGAAAAAGGAGATTTTTCCGTCTTTGCCGGAGAGGTATATTTAAAAGGAGTTATCGGCTCCTATGCAAAAGCGGTGGGACTGAATCCTGCTCATGTCCTGGAAATTTACCACCGGGCTCAGCAGATGGTTGAACACCCCCGGACCGATGAAGTTGAAAAAGTGGAGAAACCAAAAGCAACGGGCAGGAAAGGGAAAAACAGGACTTTATCCATAGGCCTGTATACCGCATTAGCTCTGATGTTTTTCATCGCCATCTGGATCTCTGTAGGTAAAAATGTGGAGAAAGCCCCCGGCCCTATTGATCATGATCCGATCAATAACGAGACTATTCAACAACCGGAAGAAGATGATCAACTTCCTGCAGGAGATAAGAGGGAGGAAGAGGCGGCGGAGGAGGAAGGTAAAAAGATAGAGATTATGCTGAAAAACACTTCCGCCTACGATTCATATTGGAATTTTAAAGGTGCAGAAGATCCGGAAATTAAAATTGTATTTATCGGGAAATGCTGGATTGATCTGCATGTTGATAACAAGAATATTCATCAGAAGAACTTTTATGCCGGTGAAGAGTTGCTTTTATCGGTTAAAAATAAAATGAAATTGCGGCTGGGCAATCCCCCTGCCGTAAAGGTGTTTATTGACGGCATTGAGTTGGAAGGTCTGTCCGACAAGAAAAATCCCCATAATTATCACTTTACCAGAACAGATGATTAATAAAGAGAAGGTTTAACGCTCAAGAGAGATGACCATCTCCATAAGAGCAATGATGATAAGCAAAACCTTGCTATAAACTGTACACCGGATTTTTGCTTCTTGATTTGTTCTTTTCAGGTTAATCCAGCCATTAAAAAAGAATAAATAATTAGGTTTGCCTCGGATAAACTTTTTTGTTATAATGGCAAATAGTTATGTTAACTAATCCATGTAACAATGATGCGGTGGTTAAGATGAACAAATTTAAATGGCATGTTATGTTAATAGCGTTTGTAATCTCACTCATCCTTTTTTGGGGCGGATCTTATTTATTTAAAAGACATTTTAGGGAAAATCCGTTGGAGGCTGAGCTGAATGGAATTGAAGCGGTAGAGAGGGTAGAGATCAACGGAGACAGAAAACATCTTCATGTGGATGTTTATACACAATATACCGATAATCTGCCGGAGTTGGTGACCGAGATCGACAGGATCCTTTCTGCACAGGTAAAACAGGAATATACCTTCGATCTTCATGATCATCGGAACGAGAAGATCGAGGCATTTTTCAGGGAAGTGGAGCCGGCTGTTTATGAAGGTGCCAGAGTAGGCAACTACCGTTCGATCCAGGAGACGGTAGCCAATATCGCTTCCGAGCATTCGATTGATGAGTATTATTTTTCCGTTGATCATCAGTATGTTTACCTGCAGGTTAAGGATGGCGATAATTATCTGTTTGTTGTTATCCCTCATTTTAGATCAATAGAGGAGGATAAGTTATCATGATCGAGATTGGCGGCGGCATTGCCCTGGCACTGATCCTGGTATTGTTATGGTACGAGTTTAATGTGCTTCCGTACATCTTTTTGGCGGGACTCCTCTATATGCTCTACCGGCTGACCAGTGGAAAGTTACCCCAGTTGAATTCATTGGGGTTTAAATCCCGCCCGGTATCCAAGGTTTTATTTGACCAGATCGGCGGGCAGGAGATGGCCAAAAAAGAGCTCCTGGAAGCATTGGAATTTATCAAAAACCCACAGAAAATCAGGAAAATGGGTATCAGGCCGCTCAAGGGAATACTGCTGATCGGGCCTCCGGGAACAGGTAAAACACTGCTTGCCCGTGCAGCAGCCGGTTACACCGATTCTGTTTTTATCAGCGCGGTCGGCAGTGAGTTTATCGAAATGTACGCCGGTGTGGGCGCCCAGAGAGTAAGGCAATTATTTAAACAGTGCCGTGATCAAGCTAAAGCCCGGAAGAAAAACAGCGCGGTGCTCTTTATTGATGAATTGGATATCCTGGGGACCAAACGCGGTTCACACAGCAGTCATATGGAATACGATCAGACTCTGAACCAGTTGCTTACCGAGATGGACGGCCTCAGTCTTAATGAAGATGTGCATATCCTGGTCGTAGGAGCAACAAACAGGCCCGAGGCCCTTGATCCGGCCTTGATCAGGCCGGGGCGTATAGATCGGATCGTCCAGGTAGAGTTACCTGACCTGGAGGGAAGGAAGGAGATATTGAAACTTCATACTCGAAATAAACCCCTGGCCAAAGATGTGGATATTGATAAAATCGCCCGTGACGCATTTGGCTTTTCCGGAGCCCAGATTGAAAGCCTGGCCAATGAAGCCGCTATTCTGGCTATGCGGGAAAATTGCAATGAGATCAGGCAGATTCATATGATGGAAGCAATCGACAAGGTGATGATGGGGGAGAAACAGGGAAAGAAACCGGATGAAAATGAAATATGGAGAATAGCGGTGCATGAATGCGGCCATGCCATGGTCAGTGAAATTACCAAGCCGGAGTCGGTGTCGGTAGTGACGATAACCCCGCGAGGAAATGCGCTGGGTTACATGAGGCAACATCCGGATAAGGAATATAAGCTCTTTACCAGAGGTTATATGGAGAGGGAGATATGTGTATTGCTTGGTGGAGCTGTCAGTGAGAAACTTATCTTGGGACAACAGAGCACCGGTTCCTTTAACGACTTTAAACAGGCCGTGGAGCTGGCCCGAAAAATAATCGCCACCGGCCTTTCTTCACTCGGAGTTGTCTGTATGGAGGATTTATCTCGCAATATGATTCACCGTACCGTTAGAAAAATCATCTCCAGGGAGGAGGAGAAGGTTACAGTAATGTTAACACCCTATCTGTCCTCCATCCGAGAAATCGCCTCGGTGCTGGTTGATAAAGAAAGGATTACGGGTGAGTATCTCCGAAAAATACTGGCGGGGGCCAATAAGGAAGAATTATCTATCCGGTAGCCGACTTTACAATTGGTTATGGAGAGGTGTATATTAAATTATCTCACCAAGTCAGGGGTAATATTATGGATATGGCTTTAAAGATAGTCAGGTTAATGTTTGAAAAAAAAATGACACTCTCCGTGGCCGAATCCTGCACTGGAGGTCTTCTGGCGGACAGGATAACTGATGTTCCGGGATCTTCCGGTATCTTTTTGGCCGGAATAGTGTCTTACTCCAACCAATCAAAGATCAGGATCTTAAATGTAAATCAGGATAGCCTTAAAAAACATGGTGCTGTAAGCGAGGTGGTTGCCCGGGAGATGGCCGGTGGAATTCGTAAAATTTCCGGAAGTAACATCGGGGTAGGGGTAACCGGGATTGCCGGACCATCCGGAGGGTCGGCAGAAAAACCGGTGGGAACGGTATATTATGCCATAGATATTGATGGTAAATCATACGCTAAACTTCTTAACCTCGAAGGTTCTCGTCGTGAGATCAAAGAAAATACGGTAAAAGAAGTCCTGTCAGATTTGCTGGGCATATTAAAGAAATCGGAGCTATAATTTATATGCGTTATATCCCCTTTTCAAATAAATCATTTGAATGGGTTAAAATTATATTATTTTCCATTGTGGGTATGCTCATCGCCATCAGTTTCTTTAATGAAACACATATTCTGGCCGGTCCTTTTGAAGTACTTGTTTCTTTGGTTCCTTTTCAAAAGGGCAATACGATCATTGGCATACCTCCCCTGGGAGAGATAAAGGTCCATACCCATAATTTTTTCTTTCAGCTGAACATCACGCTTATGAACGTAGATATCGATCTTCTGTCCAGTAGCGTTCAAGGTTTGAATAACATTGAATCATGGATAGAAGAATTGTTCTGGGGAGCGCGGAAAGGGATCGCTATATTTGGATTGCACTGCCTTCTGGCCGCTTTTGCGGGTGGCGGTATGCTCGTTTGTCTAGGCTGCACACCCAAAGTGGCTCACCGCTTCTGGAAAGGCGGAGGTATTGCCGCCCTCTGTTTTTTATTGATCGTTGCTATCACGATAGTGATACCTTTCAATACCGCAGCTTTTAAAAATCCACGGTACTCCGGGACCTTGAATGCGGCCCCCTGGGCTATGAAATTTTTCGATATAGGCCTGGCCACGGTTCAAAATCTGAGTGATCAGTTGGAAACCATGGCTGCCAATTTGCTCTATTTATTTGATCACCTGGAAAATTTCAGCCCCGTTGAAACTGCAAAAACCCTGAAAATCCTGCATGTTTCCGATATCCATAACAATCCGGCGGCCGTTGATCTTATCAAAAAGGTTGTTAACGTTTTTAATATAGATATGGTTATTGATACCGGGGATATTACCGACTATGGTACACCATTGGAGGCAGAGCTGGTTTCCGAAGTAGCCAACCTGCCCGTTCCCTATGTTTTTGTCCCGGGTAATCATGATGCCTCTCCCGTAACCGCCGTTCTTCAGGAAAATGGGGTGCTGGTTCTTGAAAATGAGATTGTAAAGGTTGAAGGAATCGTTATCGCGGGGATATCGGATCCGGCTTATTACCGTGACGAAATAATGATGACCGATGAAGAGATCGGGGCGTATGCTCGGCCTCTAAGCAAACTTTTTGATGATCAAAAAGTCAAGCCGCATATTCTGGCTGTTCACCATCCCCTTATAGGACAGATGTTGGCGGATAAAGCAGATACGATTCTTTGCGGCCATACGCATAGAATTGTTCTGGAGGAGACACCGGAGTCTATATTTATCAATGCCGGCTCCACGGGAGCTTCAGGTATACGAGGACTGAGCGATATTGAAAATGTATCGTACAGTATGTTTATTTTGTATTATAATATTGATGACGATGAAGCTCCGGTGCTCTCTGCCGGGGATCTGATCAATATCCCCAAAATTTCCGGTGGTTTTAAACTGGAACGTCACCTGTTTTCAGAAAGTTATGACCGGGAAGTAAGAAAGGAGCAATAGATTGCGACTATTCATTGCTGCCGATACAAACGACGAGCAGAAGAAAAAGTTGACCGAGGTTCAAAATAGCCTGAAAATACACATCAACAATGTTAGATGGGTGAGGACATCGGCGTTACATATTACCTTGAAATTTCTGGGTGAGGTGAAGGGTCCGATAGAAGAGGTTGTAAATCTTTTAAAGTATGCCGTTCATAATTTCAGACCGTTCAACTTTTCTCTTGATGGATTGGGTGTGTTTCCTCATTTCAGACGTCCGCACATTATCTGGGTAGGGATCGGTCAGGGAAATGATGAATTAAGTAAGTTGAACCGGGAAATTGATCGGGTTTTTATGGAAAACGGTTTTGATGGTACCGAGAAGAAGGTTTTTGTGCCTCATGTTACAATCGGACGTATTCGTACCCCGGCAGAAGATATTGCCACACCCATACAGAAAGTGACCGATAATATGTGTTCTGATTTCAACACCGCCATCAATAATCTTGATTACATCAACCTTTACCGCAGCATTCTATCCCCGCAGGGTGCCAATTACAAATCAATGGCCAAAATATATTTTTAAAAATATTGGCAGGAAAAAACAGTTTGTAACCAGAATAACTATGCGGATGATCCTTAATACAAGGGAGGCTTATCATGGAAAAACAAAAAGCCCTGGATATGGCCATATTGCAGATTGAAAAACAATTTGGCAAGGGGTCGATCATGAAACTGGGGCAGACGGTGAAGAATGGTATTGAAGTAATCCCTTCAGGTTGCTTGTCGTTGGATATAGCATTGGGAATCGGGGGGGTTCCACGGGGAAGAGTCGTGGAAATTTATGGACCCGAGTCATCGGGAAAGACAACGGTGGCCCTGCATGTCATTGCCGAGGCTCAAAAAGGAGGGGGCAATGCCGCTTTTATCGATGCCGAACATGCTCTTGATCCTTATTATGCCGAAAAACTGGGCGTAAATGTAAATGAGCTTCTGGTCTCTCAACCCGATACCGGTGAACAGGCCCTGGAAATTGTAGAGATGCTGGTGCGTAGTGCCGCTGTAGATGTTGTCGTGGTTGATTCCGTGGCTGCCCTGGCTCCTCGTGCAGAGATTGAAGGAGATATGGGTGATTCCCATGTCGGCCTGCAGGCGCGTCTGATGTCCCAAGCCATGCGCAAGCTGTCAGCCATCATCAGCAAGTCAAATACGACGGCGATTTTTATCAATCAGATTCGAGAAAAGGTCGGCATTATGTTTGGCAATCCCGAAACCACCCCGGGAGGCAGAGCCCTGAAATTTTATTCTTCGGTAAGGCTGGAGGTCCGTCGGATAGAAACCATCAAGCAGGGAGATCAGATGATTGGAAACAGAACACGGGCCAGGGTGGTAAAGAACAAATTGGCTCCCCCGTTCAAAACGGCCGTATTTGATATCATTTACGGATACGGTATCTCCCATGAAAGTGCCCTCATTGATCTGGGGGTAGAGCTCGATATAATCAAAAAAAGCGGTGCATGGTATTCATGGGGAGAAGAACGTCTGGGGCAAGGAAAAGAAAATGTGCGTGAATATCTAAAAGATAATCCCAAGGTAACTGATACCATTGAGAAACAAATCAGGGAAGCTTTCAATTTATCCATAAAAAATGATGATGGCGCCGGACCGGATAACGGTGATCCTGACCTAATTCGAAACAGCTGAAATGAAAGAAGGGCTACCCGTTAATAATGATCAGGATTACAGGAACGCATGGAACAAGGCCTTAAGATGGTTGGCATACCGGCAGAGAAGTAAAAATGAGATGAGAGATTATCTCCTCCGCAAGGGCTTTGGGGCTGATACCTCCACAAACGTGATCAGAAAATTGGAGGAAATTGGCCTGCTGGATGACAAAGAATTTGCAAGGTTATGGGTTGAATACTCTTATCGTAAGCTGAAGGGCTCTTTAAAAATCAGATGGGAACTGAAAGAAAAGGGCATTGACGAGGAAATTATCAGGGATTCATTAAAAGAAGGCCTGCCAAGTGAGTATGAACGGGCAAGCAGCCTGATGGATAAGTACCTGCCACCGGATTATCAGCAGAACGATAAAAATCTTTTAAGAAAAACTGTTTCTTTCTTGAAAAGGCGAGGATATCCAAACGATGCTATTTATAAGATTGTGAATAATTTTTTTAAATGAAGAGATATTTTTGCATCTGTTTGACATAACCTTTATTTAGGTATAAAATATTTTTGTATCAGGCTTTATATATAAAAGTGAGAACACAATATACTACAAAGAGAAGCAATGTGCATAAGGCACTAAAAATATATTTTAAAATAATCTTTTTTGGGTAAAGAAAAAATGTATTTTTTTCTCTTTTGGATAGTTGTGTTCTCTCACAACTATTTTTTTATTGTAAGCCATAAATTTTTAGAATCAACTCACAGGAGGTGTTATTGCTTATGCCCTATCCCACTATAATAATAGCTATATTAGCTTCTTTGATAGCTATCGCTATTGGTTTCGCCATCGGATATGCTTCTCGTAAAAAGATTGCTGAAAACAAGCTGATCTCAGCTGAAAATGAAGTGGATAAGATACTTGAAAATGCGAAATCGGAAGCAAGGGCAATAATAAGGGAGAAAACGCTGGAGGCCAAGGAAGAGGCGCATCGTTTACGAAATGAAGTGGAAAAGGAAAACCGAGAGAGGCGCTCTGAATTGAACCGTTTGGAACGTCGCTTGATTCAAAAAGAAGAAAGTCTGGATAAGAAAAGTAATATGATAGAGAAGAAAGAAGAGGATTTACAGAGAAAAAAAGAGCATGCACAACAGATTCAAAAAAAGATCGATGACTTGTACAAGCAGCAGCTGGCGGAACTGGAGAGGCTCTCCATGTTATCACAAAGTGAAGCCAAGGAAGTGTTGATGGAGAAAGTCAAAAAAGAGATTACACATGAAATGGCGATCATGATCAAGGATGTGGAAGATCGTGCTCATGAGGAAGCTAAAAAGAAGTCAAGAGAGATTGTTACCAATGCCATACAACGTTGTGCCGCCGAGCATACATCCGAGTCTACCGTATCGGTCGTAACCCTTCCCAATGATGATATGAAGGGCCGGATCATCGGCAGGGAAGGAAGGAATATCCGTGCTCTGGAAAACCTTACCGGCATCGATCTGATTATTGATGATACTCCGGGAGCGGTAATTATTTCCGGATTCGATCCGATCCGCCGGGAAATTGCCCGCATTTCATTGGAGAAACTGATCAATGACGGCCGGATTCACCCGGCCAGAATTGAAGATATGGTGGAGAAATCCCGTCAGGAGATCGAGAATATAATCAAAGAAGAGGGAGAAAGGGCTACCTTAAAGACCGCTGTGCATGGTTTACATCCCGAACTGGTTAATCATCTGGGAAAACTTCGTTATCGCACCAGTTATGGACAGAATGTTCTTCAGCATTCCATTGAAGTGGCACAATTGGCAGGTATAATGGCCGCGGAACTGGGAATGGATATAAATCTGGCCAAAAGAGCCGGTTTACTTCACGATATCGGAAAAGCCATGGATCAGGAACTGGAAAGAACAGGGCCACACGTAACTTTAGGGGTAGAACTCGCCAAAAAGTACAAGGAATCTCCCGATGTCTTGAATGCCATTGAGGCACATCACGGTGATGTCGATTTCAAAACCATGGAGGCTGTTTTAGTACAGGCGGCAGATGCCATATCGGCATCGAGGCCGGGAGCAAGGCGGGAAAGCCTGGAAAATTATATCAAAAGATTGGAGAAACTTGAAGGTATAGCCGATTCATTTGATGGTGTCGAGAAATGCTTTGCCATCCAGGCCGGAAGGGAAATAAGAATTATCGTGAAACCGGAGAGGGTTAACGATAATAATGCAACTATGATTGCTCGTGATATCGTAAAGAAAATCGAAAGTGAGATGGAGTATCCCGGTCAGATCAAAGTTACTGTTATTAGAGAAACCAGAGCCATCGAATATGCAAAGTAATTAACGATTATTAATTGGCAAACATCAGAAAGTGTCTCTCACGGAGGCACTTTCTTTTTTTTATTTATTGGATTATAGTATAAAAAAGATAATTATAGTAAAGAAAGGAAGATCTGTTTGCGCATATTATTTATTGGTGACATTGTGGGGCGCCCGGGTAGAGAATGCCTGAAGAGAACCATTCCCCGGCTTAAAAATAATTATTATCCGGATATTGTTATCGCCAACGGGGAAAACTCCGCAGGAGGTGTGGGGATAACGGAGAATGTGGCAAACGAAATCTTTGATGCCGGGGTAGATATTATCACCGGAGGCAACCACATATGGGATAATAAGGATGTATTTAACTTTATTGATCGGGAAGAACATCTCCTCCGCCCGCTGAACTATCCTGCCGGTACCCCGGGAAGAGGAGCGGTAGTTTTTGAGAAGGCCGGAGAGAAGATAGCCGTTATTTGCTTGGCCGGTCAGGTATTTATGCCCGAACTGGAATGCCCATTCAGACGGGTAGTAGATGAAATAGAACGGTTAATTAAGGTGACACCGATTATTGTTGTTGATTTTCATGCCGAAGCAACCTCCGAAAAAAACGCCCTGGGATGGTTTTTAAAAGATAGAGTGAGCGCCGTGATCGGTACGCATACTCATGTACAAACAGCTGATGAAAAGATTATTGGGCAGCGGATGGGCTATATTACGGACGCGGGGATGACCGGACCGTTCAACTCTGTGATCGGCATTGAGATAGATCTGGCCATTGAAAAATTTACTACCAAACTGCCCGTCAGGTTTAGAATAGGCGATGCACGGGTAATGCAATTTAATGGCCTTATATTTGAAGTAAATAACGAGGGCAGATGTACTTCTGTGGAACGGATTAACCTGATCATATAAATTTACTTTCTCTTTTAGAAGGAATTTTTACCATGATGATAGAATAATATAAATATTGTAAATTATTTATTCTAATAACAATGATTGAAAAACAGGTAGAAGGAGGATGTAGTAACCCATGGATGCACTCAAAGTGTCTGCAAAATCTAATCCCAACTCAGTTGCTGGAGCTCTTGCCGGAGTCCTTAGAGAACGTGGAATGGCTGAAGTTCAGGCCATAGGCGCCGGCGCTCTTAATCAGGCCGTGAAGGCTGTTGCTATTGCCAGGGGGTTTGTTGCTCCCAGTGGAGTCGACTTGATTTGTATACCCGCTTTTACCGATGTTCAGATAGATGGTGAAGAAAAAACAGCCATCAAGTTGATCGTAGAACCTCGGTAAAGAAATATTGTCTTATTTTTGAAAAACACCTTGCATACTTTTATGTCGGGTGTTTTTTATTTATTATATAAACTTGGGGGATATCTAAGATTATGGATGATATACAAGAGCAGACCTTGCAATTGATAAAGGAAAAAGGGATCATTGATTGTCATTGCGATACCATCACCAATCTGTTGCCTTCCGCCAAAATAAAATATAATTTTTCAGAAGAAAATAAGTGGGGGCAACTGGATTTACCGCGGATGCACAAAGGGGGTATCAGGGGTCAATTCTTTGCGGTATGCTCGATGAAGAGATATAGAGGGTTAAGGGAAACACTTGAAATGATTGCCTGCTATCACCATAACATAATCGATAATGAGCATAAAATCGGGCACGTAAATTTATATTCCGACATACAGACGTTAAACGATCAAGGAAGGATTGCAGCCATCCTTGCTATAGAGGGGGGGGAGGCTCTTGACGGAGATCCCTTGATGTTGGATATCATGTATCGGCTCGGTGTTCGCAGCCTCTCGTTAACATGGAACTATCAAAACCAACTGGCTGACAGTCATGAGGAAGATGGAGAAAGGGGACTCTCCGGATTGGGCCGTGAGGTTATCAACCGGATGGAGGCCTTGGGAATGTTACTTGATCTGGCACATATATCAACACGCAGTTTTTTTGATGTTCTGGAATATGCAACCAAACCCCCGATTGTATCACATGCAAACGCAAAGTTTATATGTAATAACTCGCGCAATTTAAGTGATGAACAGTTAAAGGCTCTTTCCCAAAAAAGAGGGGTGGTGGGTCTGACGTTCTATCCCCGTTTTATTGCCGATAGCATTGATGATTGCAGTATCGATAAACTGATCGATCATTTTGTCCATATCGGCTCTATCGCCGGAGTGGAATCGATTGCCCTTGGTTCGGATTTTGATGGGATCGATATCAGCATGAGTGATATTTTTGATTGCACCTGTTATGATCGGTTGGTATCGGGATTGCTGACAAGAGGGTTTTCTCATTCTGAAGTAGAACTTATTACCTCGGGTAATGCCCTGAGAATCCTCAATGAAAATATAAAGTAACTATATTATCTTAAAAGGAGCAATTTTTTTGGTTTCTGAGACAATAAGGCCGGTAGCCGATATGCACCTGCATAGTTCGATATCCGATGGTTTATATTCACCCTCAAAATTGATGGAGATCTGTGCGGAAAATAACCTCAAGGCCGTTGCCCTGACCGATCATGAGTCAACAGACGGCATTACAGAGGCGCAAGAAGCCGGCAAACGTTTAGGAATAGAAGTTATACCCGGTGTCGAGATTGGCGCCTTTTTTTATGGCCGGGAGATACATCTGTTGGGATACTTCGCCGCCCCGGATCCCCGGTTGGAGAAGATGCTCTCTTCGCTCAGGAACGGACGTTACGAACGGATGGCCGGGATGCTGGCACTCCTCTCCGGGAAAGAGATCAAGATCAATATGGGGGATATCAGGAAAGAAGCCCGGAAAGCAGCTCCGAGCAGACTTCATCTGGCCAGAGCGCTTCAGAAAAAAGGCTATGTATCCACAATATCCGAAGCGTTTGATCGTTATATAGGCCGCGGGAAGCCGGCTTATATTCCACGTTTAACCCTGAAGGCTGAGGAAGCGCTATCACTTTTAAACCGTTGCCATGCGGTCCCAGTATTGGCACACCCCGGCATAACCGGAGAGAGCGATCAATCCCTTTTCCAATTGAAAAAAGCAGGACTGAAAGGCGTAGAAGTCTACCATCCGGAGCACACCCCCGGCTTAACTCTTTTCTACAAAGAATGGGCTCTTCGAGAAGGGCTTTTGATTTCGGGAGGATCCGATTATCATGGAGACGCGAAAGAATCCTGCCCGTTTCCGGGCTGTGCAGGCGTGGAATACAAGTGGATTGAAGAAATTAAAAAAATATTGAACAAAGCCAAACTCAAGTGATTCAGCCGGAATATTATTCATGATGATTTTTCCAGAAAGGCGACTCCAAAAAAAATCATCATCGGGATGGTGGAAAATAAAATTAGTTTAGGTATAATAGAAAAGGTATGCGTTAATACCAAAAAAAACTAAATATAAATCTGTTTTCCATTGTAGCATTGACTGAAGACAATATTGTAAAATTTTAGATCAAGAAAATATTATAATTTATAAGGAGCAATTGATGGAAGTATTATATTTTGGATTGCAGACCATGGCCATAGGTTTTACACTTGTTTTGTTGATTTTATTTCTTTTGAATTTGATAATCATGTTATTCAGCCGCTTGATAGCTTTTAAATCCAAGCCATCCAACCAAAAGGTCATAACCGAACCCATTATCGTTGAACCCGTAATTGAAGAAACAAAAGCAGAACGGTCTCCTCTTAAAATCGTAGCCGCTATAAGCGCGGCCATAGATTGCTATTTAGGTGATAAAAACACCATGGTTAATTACAGGATCACGAAGATCGAGCCGCAAAATAACGATTATACCAGCCAATGGGCATTACAGGGACGAAAAGACCTGCAAAATATGAATCGGCTATTAGAAAACATCAGGAGGGAAAAAGTTGGCCAGAAGATCTTTTAGAGTATCAGTAGACGGAGAAGTATTCAATGTTGAAGTGGAAGAAATAAATAACAAAGGCCCCGTTCTCCAGGATAATATGAGCGTAAAACAGGGAGAACCGGAAGAGATTAAACCGGTGTCAACGAGAACAGAAGATATGCAGCCGGATGCCTCTGATGATGACGTAGTGGTAAAGGCGCCTATGCCGGGAGTAATTCTTGATATAAAGGTGGCAGAAGGCGATGAGGTAAAGGAGAATGATGTCCTTGTCATTCTGGAAGCAATGAAGATGGAAAACGAGATAACATCGCCTCAGTCCGGCATGGTTAAAAAAATACTGATCAATAAGAATGCTACGGTAAACAGCGATGAATCGTTAATAATCATTGGATAGATAAAAGTACAACTGCAGAAAAAGGAGGCATAATTTATTGCTGGATATGCTCTCGGAGTTTGCACAGACGATGGGGTTTTTCGGCCTCACCATCCCCAAGATAATTATGATAATCGTATCGTGCATTTTACTCTACCTGGGAATTGTCAAGAATTATGAACCATTGTTACTGGTACCGATCGGCTTTGGTGCACTACTGGTTAATTTGCCGTTAAATACACTGTTGGACATGCCTGTGGCGGAGAACAATTTTCTTGGGGGGTTGCTTCACTATCTCTCATTAGGGGTTGAGTTGGGCATTTATCCACCGCTTATCTTTCTTGGCGTGGGGGCGATGACCGATTTTGGGCCACTGCTAGCCAACCCGATAACTCTTCTGTTGGGTGCAGCCGCCCAGCTGGGAATATTTGTTACACTTCTGGGCGCACTTTTTCTCGGCTTCAGCCCACAAGAGTCTTCGGCAATCGGCATTATCGGCGGTGCAGACGGACCAACGGCCATCTTTCTTGCAAATCGTCTGGCCCCGGAATTACTCGGTTCAATTGCGATTGCGGCATATTCATATATGGCCTTGGTCCCCATTATCCAACCACCGATCATGAAGTTGCTGACGACCAAAAAAGAAAGAGTTATCGTCATGGAACAACTCAGAGTTGTTTCCAGAACAGAAAAAATTCTTTTTCCGATCGTGGTTACAATTATTATCGGGTTGCTTTTGCCCGAAGCGATCCCGCTGGTAGGGATGTTGATGCTCGGTAATCTGTTCCGGGAAAGCGGGGTAACGGAGCGATTAAGCAAAACGGCGCAGAATGATCTGAACAACATCGTGGTTATTTTTCTGGGGCTCTCTGTCGGAGCCAAAGCCACTTCCGAATACTTTCTTACCTTTAGCACAATCAAGATAATCTTGCTGGGGCTGACTGCTTTTGCCATCGGCACGGCGGGAGGCGTTCTTATGGGTAAGATTCTCTGTAAGATAACGGGAGGAAAGATCAATCCGCTTATCGGTTCTGCAGGGGTATCGGCTGTACCCATGGCGGCAAGAGTATCACAGAAAGTGGGCAAGGAGGCAAACCCCAATAATTATCTGCTGATGCATGCCATGGGGCCCAATGTAGCGGGAGTGATTGGTTCGGCCGTCGTGGCCGGATTTCTACTCTCCCTGTTCAACTAAAACACGTTTATCTATATAGATGAAATAGATGAACCCCACAGATGGAGTGCGAGTTATGGTAAACATCATGTTTAACCTAAAGCATTTTCCATTCTGCGGGGTTCTGCTCATATTATCTACATTATTTATATTATTTATTCATTCATATTAAAAATTTTAATTCATATTGTAAAGTATAAAAAAGGAGTGAGAGTGAGAGATAGCCAATGACCGGTAGTATCATTTCCACCATCTCGGACCCCTTAAAAAAGAAAGAGCATTCCCGGAAATATAAAAGATTGATTGTTGTAATTGTTATTATAATGATATTGATCCTGATCAATGTTTTAGATTATATATACTATCATGATCGATTTTATCCGGGAATTTTTATCGGGAATACCTATATCGGGAATAAGCGATACAATGAAGTACGGTCTTTGCTTGAGGATACTTTTAATGCTCTAAAAAAAAATGAAATTGTATTTCTACAGGAGAATAAAGAACTACTTTCTTTGACCTGTACTGATGCAGGAATTTTTGCCTCAGTGGAAGATACATTGCAGAAAACATTGATGATGGGACGTTTCCGTCTTTTTGGTAAAATATCTGCAGGCGACCCTCTGACCAGAATTTCGTTGTTGATTCATAAATACCATGCCCAAAAAGAAATCATGTTAGATAATGATCTGTTCTCTGCGATGATGACGACATTGGCTTCCCGATGTATGGTATTACCCAAGAATGCATATTTTGAACCGCAGAATGATCATGTAAATATCTGCCCTGAAAAAACGGGACAATATTTGAAAGCAACGGCGACACGGGAAAATATAATCCGCGCGCTTGAAGAGCATGGTAAGAAAGACAAACCTTCCGCCGATCGCGTTAATGTCGAGGTGGTTACAGGGGGCTGGCCGCCGGCAGCAACTGCCATGGAACTGGATGAGATGGGGGTCAAGGAGAAGATCAGCAGCTTCTCCACATCGATAAGTCCGGGAAATGCAAACCGTACCCACAATATCATGCTGGCTTCCTCCGTGCTCGATGGATACATATTGGCACCACAGGAGACATTCTCTTTTAACGAAATTATTGGCGCTGCAACCCGGGCCGATGGTTACAAGGAGGCGCCTATTATCAGCGGCGGGAAACTTGTTCCGGGAGTGGGCGGCGGGCTCTGCCAGGTTTCTTCAACACTTTACAATAATGCTCTACTGGCGAGCCTGAAAATAATTGAAAGGCATAATCATTCACTTCCGGTAGGGTATGTCTCTCTGGGAAGAGATGCCACCATCGCCCATGATTATCTGGACCTGAAATTTGAGAACTCGCTGGATGATTACCTTATGATTGATGCAGAAGTAAAAAACAATCGATTGGTTATCCAGTTTTATAGTCGGAAAAATGAAATGGAGGTACAGATAATCTCTACCAACAAGGTCCAGATTCCCGCTCCGATAGTCATGGAGAAGGATAAAAATATGGAACCGGGTAACATCAAGATTGTTCAGAAGGGCACACCGGGTTACAGGATCACCACCTGGCGGCTATTTTTGCAGGATGGGTCCGAGATCGGCCGGGAGAAATTATCCGATGATTATTATAAACCAAAACCTTTTATTTATCGTGCCGCCCCGGAATAAATCAGGTATACTTGAAGCAGCAATACCAAAAAAAGGGTGGGGGATCAGGTTGGACAAGTCATACGATTTCGTTGCCATCGGTGATTCGATTACCCGTGGGTTTCCTTTTACCGAAGAGTACTCATGGGTAAACATCATCTCCGAAAAGTTTGGCCTCAAGATCAAAAATCGTGGTATTAGCGGTGATCTTTCTTCCGATATGTACGATCGTTTTATCCCGCATGTAGTCATGGAAAATCCTCGAGCCGTAATTATTCTGGGTGGTTACAACGATGCCTTCTGTGGGGTGGCGCCGGAAAAGGTGGCGCTAAATTTTCGGAAGATGTATGCAGAAGCCCGGAAACATAATATCAAAACAATCATGGGTCTGCCTACCCCGGTGGCTTTCCCGAACATAGAATCTTTGCTTGCAGAGTATAGAAATTGGATCAGGAATTATGCTCAGAAGGAAGAGATCGGATTGATTGATTTCTACAGTTTGTTTCTGGATCCATCCACTAAAGGACCGTTACCCCATTTAACTGTCGATGGCGCACATCCCGGCATTGAAGGTTACAGAGTAATGGCCCGGGCCGTTGATTTGAATCTTCTTTGTACAAAAGGAGAAAAGTAAGAAGGCCTCTTATATTTTATAGTTGCCGCTTAAGGGTTAATGTTAATTATTATTGTTATTGAAGGGAATACTAACTGTACCAAGATCAAGGAGGGTAACGGTTATGTATCATATCCGGCATAGAGTTGAAAAATGTATAGAAGAGCTGAAGCACTCATCGGAAGAACTTAGACTTATAGCCGATGATACGGAAAACGAACAGGCCAGGAACGCCTTTAATCAGACCTCCATAATGGCGGATGAATGTATTCAAAAATGCCAGATAGCCCTCAACCAGCTAAAATAATAATCTGTATAGCATATGAACACGACTTGTTTCATTATAGGGCAGCTGTAAAAGCTGCCCTATTGGTATAATATCCATGTAATATGGAATATTTGGGGCATCAATGATATACTCAAGGGGTATTACTATCGTTTGGGAGTGAGACAAAAATGTCGACAGTGAGGGTAAGATTTGCACCGAGTCCTACGGGGGAGTTGCATATCGGGGGAGCAAGAACCGCTCTCTTCAACTGGTTATTCGCCCGTAAAAATAACGGCGTTTTTATTCTGAGAATCGATGATACCGATGCGGAACGTTCCAGAGAGGAGTTCTGGGCAGGAATTGTCGAGGCCATGCGCTGGCTAGGGCTGGATTGGGATGAGGGGCCCATGAAGGGTGGAGATTATGGACCTTATGTTCAATCAGAACGATACCCGTCTTATATCAGGGAGGTCAACCGCCTCCTTGATTCCGGCAAAGCATACCATTGTTACTGTTCGGTCGAGACATTGGAACGGGGCAGGGAAGAGGCACGTCGCAAAGGAAAACCTTATATCTATCCGGGTACCTGCCGCGATCTGGATAAGGCCCCGGAAGCGGAGAAAAATCTAAAGGGAAAGCCGGTAGTCAGGTTACGTACCCCGGATATGGGACAGACAGTGGTTTGCGATAAGATCAGAGGAGAGGTCCGCTTCGAGAACAATATTCTCGAAGATTTTATCATCTTAAAATCTGATGGGGTGCCCACCTATAACTTTGCCAGTGTTATTGATGATTGGGAGATGAAAATAAGCCATGTTATCCGCGCGGAGGAGCATCTATCCAATACTCCCCGCCAGCAACTCGTGGCTGAAGCTCTGGGCTACTCCCTGCCTATATATGCCCATGTTCCGATGATTCTGGCTCCGGATCGCAGCAAACTGAGTAAACGGCACGGGGCTACCTCCGTTCAGGAATTCAAAAAGAAAGGTTACCTGCCCGAGGCGCTGATAAACTACTTGGCACTGCTGGGTTGGTCCCCTCCCGGGGAGCAGGAGATACTGCCGATCGATAGGATCATCGATTATTTTTCTCTTGATCGGGTCGTAAAAACAGCGGCCATATATGATACCAAAAAAATAACATGGATCAACGGCCACTATATCAGAGAGAGTCCTCCTCAAAAGATGGCCGAGCTGTCCGTCCCTTTTTTACAGGATGCCGGCCTTCTGCCAACACCGGTTTCATCTGCAGATATGGAAAGAGTAAACGCCGTATTTATCGCCTTAAGCGATCGGGTAAAAACGTTCGAAGAATTTGTGGATGCATCCACATATTTTTTCAACAATGATTTTGATTATGATGCGGATGCGGCCGGAAAAATACTGGGGAAAGATGATGCTAAAGATAATATCAGATTGTTTATAGATCAACTCAGATCCTTGGATAATATTTCACGCGATAATATCCAAAAGATGATGGATAATATTTTTGCCAAATATAAAATATCCCCGGGACGTTTAAACAGGCCGGTAAGAATTGCCGTCAGCGGCCGCTCGATGGGTCCCGAACTGATCGATATTATTCTGATCCTGGGACCCGAGGAGACCGTCAGACGCTGTGAAAAGGCACTGACTTTAAATTGGACATAAGCACAGGTGGTCAGGGGGTCTGAATTTTTTGCGGCTTGAATGCGGGCTCAAATCCTTCAAGCCTTTGCACGATGCTATCCCATACCGGTACCAGGCGATCATATTTATGCTTGGGCATCCTGTAGGCCTCCGCAGTCGAATCAATCAATAAGTGCAGTGGAATAACGCGATGTTGCCAGTCTCGATTTACTCTGGTAATAAGATAGTCGACATCTTTGATGCGGGCATCACCGGAGACCATCTCTTTCTCCAGTTTAATCTGCATCAGCAGACCATATTTTACTTCTTCTGTCGGAATAACCCCGGGCCAGTGAAACTGGTTGGAGATGAAATTTCCCATCGAATAAACCAGAAAGGTACGGTGGGAACTCCCATCATCCTTCTCCGTGGTAATATATTTCATGGGCTGAATGACATGGGGATGGCTTCCCAGAATCAGATCTGCGCCTGCTTCAGCCAATATTTGAGCCATCTCTTCCTGCCAGACATTGGGCAAAAATTTATATTCATAACCCCAATGTATATACACGGCTACCAGATCTGCACCATCCTTGCGTGCAGTGGCAATATCCGTCTCGATAATATTTTGGGCTCTTTCAAGTTGGGGATCAGAATCAAGATCAATGTAATTGATGATATATTCCTGACCGGACGGGATGATATTGCCGTTTATAATATCCGTGTAAGCCAGAAAACCGATCTTGATACCATTGACATCGACAATCAGCGGGGTATTCCTCTCTTGAAGAGTTCTAAAAGTGCCAAAGGTTTTAATTCCGGCTTCTTCCAGGATATCGAGCGTCCGCATCAGGCCGGTAACTCCTCGATCAAGTGAATGGTTGTTGGCCGTGGCTAACAGATCGAAACCGGCATCTTTCAAATTTTGCGCCAATACATCGGGGCTGTTAAATCGGGCCGGATCTCCGCTATAGCCTCTGTCTTCTCCGGCGAGGGTGGTTTCAAAATTACCCACGGCCAGGTCAGCTTTACTGATATATTCCTTGATAAATTCAAAGCTGGGGGAGAAATCATATTTCCCCGTCTGTTTATCTTTCGCTCCTTCCAGCTGAGACGGGTGTACCATTATATCTCCACAAGCAACCAACAGCGCCTCCCGATATTCTGTGGTGGGGGCCGGCTCTTCAGAAATAGGTTTATCAACAGTGGTTGGAGCTTTGTGGGNNGATTACTGTTTACCCGCGTTATAAGCTATAATAATATAAAAAACAACAGTAGGGAGGCTCTTAACATGAAAACTTATACCGAATACTTAACCTTCAATCTAGGTAAACGCCGGGAATATCTGAAAATTACCGCCAAGGTGGAGGAGGCAGTACAAAAAAGTAAGATCAGAGAAGGGATGGCACTCGTTTCGGCTATGCATATAACCGCCGGCGTATATATCAACGATGATGAGCCGGGCTTCAGAGAAGATATGGATAAAATGCTTGAAGAAATAGCCCCGTTTGGTAGAAGTTATGAACATCACCGGACCGGCGAGGATAATGGAGACGCTCATCTGAAAAACATACTGATGGGCCATCAGGTAATTGCTCCCATCACCGAAGGAAGGCTGGATCTGGGCCCCTGGCAGGAAATATTTTATGCGGAATTCGATGGCCGCAGACCCAAGCGCCTGATTATAAAAATTATGGGTATCTGATATTTAGATAAAATTGTGTGAATAAACAAAGGCGCCTATCCATATTATTTATTGATATCCAAACTCGCAAGGAGGGACAATATGGACCAATTCAGTGTTTACGGTCTGGCACTTGTTCCTGTTGTGGTAGGCCTTGCCGAACTGTTGAAAAGGGCAGGCGTTCCCAAAAGTTTAATCCCCGCAGTATCAATAGTTCTAGGACTTCTTTTCGCCTTTTTTTATCTGGCTCCCGGTAACCCCAAAAAAGCCATATTAATGGGTCTGGTTCTGGGGCTATCATCCATAGGATTGTTTTCAGGTGCCAAAAATACATATACGGGGATTAAAAACAGGAAGTTATAAAGGCATTACAGTCAAGATTTCTTAAAACAGGTTTTCATAACCTGTTTTTTTTGTTTCTAATGATCGTATTAATTTGTAGATAAATAGCATTTCTTGAAGGATAATAATCGGCAGATGACGAATTAAAAACTATCATCTGCTCTCATGGGGAGAAACTATGGGTGAAAATATATTATCTGTTTATCATATCAATATCTCTTTTCTTTTTAGCGCTCACATTCATATTACATATTAACAAATTGTATCGGGTGACGCTTGTTTGGGGCTTAATCAATGCCCTTATATTTCCGTTATTTTTAAGTTATTTTAGGCCTGTTACTTCGATTTTATTGTTTTTAATTATATCTCTGGCCGGGGGTAGGGTCATCTACACCGTCTATAGTCGCCGGCAAGAGAATATAGATCGTCAGATGCCGGAAAGCAAGCAAGCTTTAGAAGATGTAGATCAAATAAAGGGAGGAGATGTCCTAAAAGAATTAACCGATGAATTTCCGGGCATGAAGGAATATGCGGATAGGGAGGCCTTCCCGTCCGGACACGACCCGGCAGATTCTAAAGATGCAGATCAGTCGGCGGAGAGTGTTACCGCCGAGCATGCCGGTTTTCCTTTCCTGCCCAAAAAAGAACCAATTCCATGTTTACCGTTGACAACCCTGGAGGACCGTAAGGAAGAGCTGATTTGTCTCCTTGAAAGCAATATTACGGTGGATGAGCTTGTAAGCCTGTATCTCAGGCACCGTGAGGAAAACAACCTGCTCATTTCCGTGGAATATTTACAGGCGGCCTTTACCAGGGCTGATAATCCCGAGATCAAAATGGTTCTCTGTGCCGATCTGGTCATGATTTACAGGGAGCTTGGCAGATACTCGGAAGCCGGTGAATTTATCGCTTCATTTCTGATTGAAAATGGTCATTTGCTGGAACCATCAGTTTTGGAGCACTTTAACAAGCTTATAGTTTACCTGAAATATCTGGATAAACTATTACAGAAAGTCGCTCTTTCCGGAATTCCATATTCCGAGTTACCGGAATCAACAAAAATGCAGGCCAAAAACATCTTGAGAAATGAAGTAATTTATCTTTAAAAAGGAGGAGTAAGTATATGAAACGAAGCAAGGAACTTGTAGGTATACCGATTGTTAGTATTACCGAGGGTATCCGGGTTGGGGCCGTAAAAGGTTTACTGATCAACCCCTATGAAAAAAATGTCGAATTTTTATTAATTGATGAACCGGATGCATCTGCGGAACTGAAAGGAATCTCTTTTCTATCAACGGAGGCTATCGGAGATTTTGCAATTACGGTGGAGAGTAGTTGCGGAATTATTGATTTATTGAAAGTGAATATTTTAAAGGACCTGGTAGATATCGGTCTGGATATTTTCGGAACAAAGATCATTACCAATAAAGGAGCATACATCGGAGAAATCACCGAATACTCCATCAATCTGAAGGATGGATCTCTTGCTGAATTTTTCTACCGTACGGAAGGAGACGATACCGAGCATTCGATCTCTGCGGAACATGTCATCACCATCGGGAAGGAAGCCCTGATCATCGACGATTCCGCTGCCGTGGAAACATCACCACCCCCAAAAAACAAGCAGAAAGAAAAGGAATCAAAAATGACGCCGCAGGAGGAGTTGCGAAATTTTAAAGGGGGAGATGAAAGAACATCCGCTTTATCGGAGGAGACAGATATTGCCATGGATCAAGTGATAGCAGATGATGAAGACGAATTGATGGAGGCATTCGTCTCGTCTGATTCAGCCGAAAAAGAAGAAGTTCAGGATCCCATCACCGTTGAAACCGCTGAAATCGTTNNAAAGATCAGGAAAAAACACTTTCCAAGTTGGTCCAGCAACAGAGACAGTATGTACTCGGTAAAATATTGATCAGAGATATAAAAGATGAAAACGGGGAGATACTGGCCAAAGAAAATGAAAAGGTAACCGATGAGGTATTTTACCGTCTTTACAATGCAGGGCCACAAAAAATCGTGGAAGCGATGACCTATGTAAAAGATTAATACAGAGTATTGGCAAACCATTCAATTTCAAGGTATTTAGCCGGATGAATTTAAATCGATTATACTTTTTATTAATTGTACTTCTCCAGGCTCTTATCTTTGTGTTTGGAGGCCTCAGTGCTTCCATGTATGGGGGAGATAAAGATATACTCGGCCGCGGAATTATTATTTCCGGCATTCCCGCGAGTGGCTTTTCCTTAAGTGAAGTAAAGGAGAGCCTGGAGAAAGAACTTTCCTTGCCATCCAGAATCGTTTTTGTCTGGAAGGAAAGGGAGTTTGCTATATCTATCGATGCTGGAAATATCTCCTTTAATTTCGATCAGGCCATCAATGAAGCGTTCCGGACAAAAAACGTTTTCCATGAAATAGCATGGTTTCCTCCCACAATTAATATTGCCGTTCCTTTTACCGTGGCGGACAACTTCCTACGGGAAGAAATCATCAGGATCAAAGCCGCCTTTGACCACCCCCCGGAAGACGCCCGGTTATTCATCCGGGATGGAATCCCGTATCTGGAAGATGAGGCCGTCGGTCTATGCCTGGATATCTCCAGAACCAAGCAGGAGGCCATAAAGCGACTGAACAAGGGCCAAACCATTCACATTCCAATCCGGGCAGATATCGTTGAACCGGAAATAACGGGAACGAGTCTGCCCGATATCAATAACCTTCTCTCCAAGTACAAAACACCTCTGAATTGGGTCCATGCCAATGCCATCAACAATATCCGGATCGCTCTTGATTCTTTAAATGGCGTGATTATCGAGCCGGGAGAAACCTTATCGTTTAATGATATGGTAGGCCCGATTACCGCCGCCCGGGGTTATAAAAATGCGCAGATTATTGAAAACCACGCGGAAACAATAACGGGACTCAGCGGCGGCTTAAATCAGCTCGCGACGACTATGTACCAGGCATCCTTGCACGCAGGGCTGGAAATTATGGAGAGGCATCCGCATACGGGTTCGGTTTTCTACGTGCCACTGGGTCTTGGATCCATAGTTAATTATCGTTCCAGAGACCTGATTATCAAGAATATCTTCAGCCATCCCATCCTGCTGTGCGGATGCATCAATGACACCTCCCTTGAAATATCTTTTTATGGCGCTCCGGGGCCGGAAAGCGCATATNNCCCCCGGTCTGCAGACGGGGCAGACCGAGGTCGTCCAGAAACCCCAAAAAGGGTATCGTGTTAAAGTGTATAAAATATTATTCGAATTTGAGGACAATGACAATAGTGAGATCAAAAGAGAATTAATCTCCGAGGATTTTTATCCGCCTGTTAATGAGATCGTCCGGATCGGCACAAAGCCGAAATAAAGCGGTTTTGTAATTTTGATTTGTTGATGGAAACGCTACTATTTTTTAAAACCCCTGTTTGTTTACATAAGATATATTATCGGAAGTTAAATTTTGATAAAATCCCCGTGGTTCCCATGGCTTCTGGCTTTGTTGCTTCTTTAAAAATTTTTCTCAACGTCCGGATTATTTCTGTTTATCAATCAATCTATTTTTAAAAATTATTCTTTTACCCGGCATCACTTGTTTTCGCTTAAATAATTTTTGCCGCTTTGTTCCAGCGTCTTATTTTTTTTAAACATTTCTATTATCAATTTTTATCACTGCACCTCCCCCACTTCATCACCATGGTGACAATATGTGAATATTTGTAACTTTTGCTTTATGGCCATACTTTAAAAAGGAGAAAGATCTGAAATGGTATAATATGACATATCCCGCTTTGGATATTGACAGCCCGCTTAAAATACAATAAGATATCTTTAATAATATTGATTAAACCGATGAGCGGAAGCAGTAAGAGAAGTTAATCCTTTCAGAGAGCCTTGCTTTTGGTGAAAAACGGCAGGAACGCTTTTCCGAACTCATCCGTAAGGTACCCGGGTGAACGTGATTAAACCATTAATCCGGGTCGCGCACCGGCGTTAAGGGGATCAAGTGGACAGGATATAATCATCTTCTGTCAATGAGAGTGGTACCGCGAAAAACTTTCGTCTCTTGACGGAAGTTTTTTTTTAAAGAAATATCTAGAGAGGGTTGAATGGAAGAATGAGCGACAACAAAATATTTATCTTTGACAGCACGTTAAGAGATGGTGAACAGACCCCGGGAGCAAAGTTGAACCTGGATGAAAAAATCAAGATAGCACACCAGTTGGCCAAATTGAACGTCGATGTTATTGAGGCCGGCTTTCCAATCTCCTCTCCGGGAGAACTGAAAGCCGTCTCCCGGATATCTCAAAATATAAAAGGTCCGGTTATCTGTGCCCTGGCCCGCTGCATCAAGAAAGATATCGACGCTGCCTGGGAATCGATCAGAGAGGCCGAACGGGCCCGTATTCATGTCTTTCTGGCGGCATCCGCTATCCATATGCAGCAGAAACTGAAGAAGGATCCGGAGCTGCTGCTGGAACAGGCGGTGGAATCGGTAAAATATGCACGTCGTTTTACTTCCGATGTGGAGTATTCCCCTGAAGATGCCACCCGCGCGGATGAAGAATATCTTTTCAGGGTCATCGAAGCGGTTATCAAAGCCGGTGCCACGGTAATCAATATACCGGATACGGTTGGCTATGCGGTCCCCGAAGAGTTTGGAGAGTTGATACTCAAGATCAGAGAAAATGTGCGGGGCATCGATAAGGTTGTATTAAGTGTCCATTGTCACGATGATCTGGGCCTGGCGGTCAGCAATTCATTGGTAGCCATTAAAAGCGGCGCCCGGCAGGTGGAATGCAATATCAACGGCATCGGCGAGAGAGCCGGCAACGCCTCCCTGGAGGAAATAGCGGTGGCACTGCGTATACGCAATGATAAACTCCCTTATTACACCGATATAAACCTGACTGAGATATATCGTACCAGCAGACTTGTCAGCAAGCTGACGGGAATCCCCGTGCCGGTTAACAAAGCAGTCATCGGCAAGAATGCCTTTGCCCATTCATCCGGCATTCATCAGGACGGTGTTCTCAAAGACAAGCAGACCTACGAGATTATCGATGCCAAATTGATCGGAGGAAAGGCTGCCAAGATGGTGCTTACGGCCCGTTCCGGAAGACATGCCCTGAAAAATGAATTGGAAGAAATGGGCTACACTCTTACAGAAGAAGATTTCAACTCCCTCTATACCAATTTTCTCGAACTGGCAGATAAGAAAAAAGAGGTTTACCGTGAGGATCTGGAGGCCCTGATATTCGAGCATATCTCCTTTACCGTTCCCACCTACAAGCTCGATTATTTGCAGACCGTAAGTGGAAGTAAAAGCATTCCCGCAGCCATCGTCAGGCTCCTGAAAGGAGATCAGTATTTCGAAGAGGTGGCCGTCGGAGCAGGCCCGATCGATGCAGCTTATATGGCCATCAATAAAATTACGGGAATTAACATTGAACTTACCGCTTATCAGCTTAGCGCTGTTACCGGAGGTAAGGATGCGCTGGGTGAGGTTACTGTCAAGATATCTTTTAAGAACAAGACCATTACCGGAAGAGGCCTGAGCACCGATATCATCGAAGCAAGCGTTAAAGCGTATATCAACGGTATAAACAAACTTATCGCCATCAATAATTCAAAAAATAACAATAACAACCATTGATCATTAAGGGCTCTTTTCAACGGTTAAGCCGGCAATCTCATCGGGCTGCAGATATCCTTTGAGCAAATGAACATTTTTAAGGCTGCTGTCGAGCCACCCTGCTTCTTTTTCCGGAGGAAGGATTACAGGCATACGATCATGAATGCTCCTGATGATTGGGAGCGGAGAAGTGGTGATAATTACAAAAGAGGCATACTCATCTCCCCTTTTATCCGTAAATATGTCGTATATTCCGGCCAGGGAAAACAAGTCATGGCCCCGGATATTTATCCTGTATTTAATTTTTTCACGCCCTTCTTTCTTCCATTCAAAAAAACCGTTTACGGGCACGATACATCTTCGCACCACCAATTGCTTCCTGAACATATACTTGGTATCAACCGTCTCTGCACGGGCGTTAATGATGATACCCCGGTTTTCAAAGCCGGGAAATCCCCAGCGCATTGTTCTTAACCTGTTCATCCGATTTTGGTTTCCCACCACCACGGGCACTATCTCCGAGGGAAACACCTCCCCGGAGGGATTGTATCCATCCAAATCCGCCATGACGGCGTTATATCTTCTACAAAGTGTTTCAGGATTGTCGCTCAGCCAATATCGTCCACACATCCTGCTCCCTCTCCCCCATGCTTAAAAATGTCATTGATATTTCTGATTGGCAACTTATCTATTCAGATTCAGCGCATTGTAGATCTTTTATGTGAAAATTTCAGCTACAATCTGTTATTTATTGGTTAACTTCAATCATTATAACTTTGAGGACATTTATTGTCCACAGAAAATAAATCGAACATATGTTTGCCAACTTTATACCAATGGTTTATAATATCCACAGAGATTTTCATAGGAGTGAGATCATGAAACCGTTGACCGATAAGCAGAAAGAAGTCTTCAAATTCATCAGGGAATACATCTCCCGGAAGAACTATCCCCCCTCGATAAGGGAAATATGCGCGGCCTTCGGGCTCCGCTCAAGTTCTACCGCCCATCTATACCTTACCGCCCTTGAAAATAAGGGCTATATTCGCCGTGAGCCTGCCAAACCCCGGGCCATTGAGCTCCTCGTTGCCGGTAACGATGTCTCCGGCGATGCTCTCTTCGTTCCCATCGTCGGAGTAATTACGGCCGGCAAGCCTATCCTGGCAGCAGAAAATATAGAGGGATACTTCCCGCTTCCCCTTGAACTTTTTCCCGGCAGCGACGGAGTTTTTATGCTGCGTATCAAAGGAGACAGCATGATCAACGCCGGCTTGATGGATGGCGATTATATCATGGTCCAGCAGCAACGAGATGCCCAAAACGGAGATATAATCGTGGCTCTCCTCGAAGATGAAGAGGCAACCGTTAAACGTTTTTTCAAGGAAAAAGGGCATATAAGGCTTCAGCCAGAAAACGACAATTATGAGCCCATCATCACCGAGGACCTTGTTGTCCTGGGCAAAGTGGTCGGGTTATTCCGAAAGATGTAAGGGCACGATTTTTAAGCGCGAGCGGACAAATAAATTGCCTCCGCCACCTTGCAAATGGCAATGAGCCCATGGGAGAGCGTGAAGGCGCCCTGTAGAAAAACCGTATAGGGCTCCCTCATGGGGGCATCGGCTGAAAGCTCACCGGATGCACCCTGGATAAACGCTCCCGCCGCCATGATGACCGGATCCTTGTAGCCGGGAACCGGAGAAGGTACCGGCGTAAGGTATGATCCTACCGGAGAATATTTCTGTATCGTCAGGCAAAATAGCTTGACCAGCTCAGCATCTCCAAGGGTAATGGCCTGCACGGTATCCCCCCTTTGGCCATCATATGCCGGCATGGTATCAAAACCCAGACCCTGAAAAAGCTTTGCGGCAAAAACAGCGGACTTCAGAGCATTTCCAACCAATGTCGGTGCATAGAACAGCCCCATATACAGATATCTTTTTGCATTCACCGCCCCCAGATGTCCGCCCAAACCCGGAGCAGACAGCCGGTCCGCTATTTTATCCACCAATGATTCCTTGCCGACCACATAGCCGCCCGTAAGAGCCAGACCTCCGCCCGGATTCTTGATCAGAGAACCCGCAACAAGATCGGCTCCTCCTTCCAGCGGCTCTCCGGTCTCCACAAACTCGCCGTAGCAATTGTCAACCAGGATATCAATATCGGGTCTGTGTTTCTTTACCGCCCTGACGATCTTTTCTATGTTTTCAACGGTAAGAGCCGCTCTTGAACTGTTGTATCCAAGAGAACGCTGTATGAAAGCCACCCGTACATCCGGGGTAAGCTTTTCCCGGAGATGGCTTAAAGCGGGGTAACCTCTATCATCAAGCGGCAATTCATCATATTTGATACCCCACCCGGCCAGGGTGCCCGTACCCGTCATCTCATGTTCGCCACCCTTCCCGATGACCATCTGCAGAGTATCGTAAGGAGGTCCGGTGATGGAAAGCAACTTCTCACCCGGCCGCAGAAGCCCGAATAGGGCAACTGCAAGCGTATGCGTTCCGGAAACAAAGTGAGGCCTTACCAGGGCTTTTTCACCGCCGAAAACACGGACATAAATTTCTTCGAACTTGTCTCTTCCCCCGTCATCGTATCCGTAACCGCTGCTCTCATGAAAATCTTCTTCCGCCACCCTCATCTCCCGGAATGCCTCCAGGACCTTGGCCTGGTTAACCAGGGTGATCCGGTCGATCCTCCCCCACTCCGACTCGATATCCGCATACGAATTTTTGATTATTTTATTTAGATCCCCATGCAAACCCAGACTATCGATCCATTGTAATGATTCCATTGCTCCTTATTCATCCTTCCGTTCATCGAGATAGGTATAACTGTAGTTCTCTTTCAAAAATTCCGCGCTGACTTCGGCCTTAACCCACATGTATACTCCATCATGATCCGCTGTCTCGATAACCCTCCCCTCCCGGTACAATCTGGAGAGAAAAAGGCTGTCCTGATACGGGATATAAAAATCTACCGGATGGTTGCTCTTTTCATAATATTTCATTATTATATTTTTTAAATCTTCAAGGCTCTGCTGCCTGAACGCCGAGATAAAACATGCGTTCGGATACTCCCTTTTCAATGCATCTACATTGATATCCGTTAGATTCAACCTATCAAACTTGTTAAAGACCATTACTTCCTTTCGGGCATCTATCTTCATCTCCCTTAACATATCCCGGACAACCTGTATCTGTTCCCTGAACTCGGGATGGCTTATATCGACGACATGAAGAAGTAGATCCGCCTCCTTTATCTCCTCCAGCGTAGCCTGGAAAGCCGTTATAACCGGCAAGGGCAAGTTGCGGATAAAACCAACCGTATCCGTGAGCAGGACGTAGCTTCCTTCATTTAAAGGGATATTTCTGACCAGAGGATCCAGGGTGGCAAAGAGCTTGTCTTCCGTAAAGGCCTTTGCATCCGTCAGTGCATTCATAAGCGTGGATTTTCCCGCATTCGTATACCCCACAAGACTAACCACATAATTTCCATCTTTTTTACGTCTGCTGCGGTGAAGTTCGCGATGTTTCTTGATTTCTTCAATCTCTTTCTTTAAATCTCCGATGCGCTTCCGGATACGTCTGCGATCCGTTTCAAGCTTGGTTTCACCGGGGCCACGTGTTCCCACCCCGCCACCGAGACGTGAGAGCTTGACCCCATACCCTGTCAGCCGTGGCAAAATATACTGCATCTGGGCAAGCTCAACCTGCAGCTTGCCTTCCCTGGAGATCGCTCTGCCGGCAAATATATCCAGAATTATCCCCGTGCGGTCCAGAACCTTGACATCCAACTTCTCTTCAATATTTCTCATCTGCAGGGGAGATATTTCACTCTCAAAGACGACAAGGTTTATATCGTCTTCTTCCACCAGTTGAGCCAACTCTGCAACCTTGCCCGTACCGATATAGTAGGCCGGGTCAGGTCTCTCTCTGCGCTGCACCATCCTGGCTACGACGCGGGCACCCGCGGTACCCACAAGCTGCTCCAGTTCATTGAGTACGGAATCAACCTGTTCCTCTGATTCCTGTTTGCTTGCCAGATAGATCAGCAGGGCCCTTTCCAACTCATTATTATCACCACGGACCGTAAATTTACAGATAGAAAAACCTCTCCTTCATCTTCAGTATCTTTTATTCCACAATTTATATTTTATCATAATTCTTCATCGGTGCTTAGATCTTCCGGCGTAAGCACCATCAGTTTTTTGCGCGAATACTGTTTTTCCTTTACCAGCCGCATCGCCTGCTTCCGGGTTGCTTTTTCCAGCATGTTGCGGATATAGCGTGCATTGCTGCTCTTAAGGCGTCTCTCGTTTGCCAACCTGGTTAAATGTTGCCTGAGCATAAATTGGGCCTCGGAAGAGATCAGATACTGTTTCTCTGCAGCCATCGCATCGGCAATGGCCATCAGCTCGTCAATGGTGTAGTCGGGAAACGCTATATGCAAAGGAAATCTTGATCTCAACCCCGGATTCATATTCAGAAAATACTCCATCTCCTGGAGATAGCCGGCCAGGATGAGTATAAACTGATCGCGGTAATCTTCCATCGCCTTGACCAGAACATCGATGGCCTCTTTCCCGAAATCTTTATGCCCACCCCGGGCCAGAGAGTAAGCTTCGTCAACAAACAGGATGCCGCCCAAAGCTTTTTTTACCTGAGATCTTGTTTTTTGCGCGGTATGACCGATATATTCTCCGACCAGATCTGCTCTTTCCACCTCGACGATATGTCCTCGGGGCAGGATCTCGATCTCCTGAAACATTCTTCCAAGCAATCTGGCAACGGTGGTCTTTCCTGTACCGGGATTGCCCTTGAAGATCATGTGCAGGGTGAGCGAATCGGTCTGGAGCCCATAAATAATCCTTTGCTGCCTGATCTCCGAATATGCTTGTATTTCCAGAACTATCTCCTTTACATCTTTCAATCCGATCAGCGACCTGAATTCATCAACGATAAACGGGGACCCCTCCTGCCCCCACTTTTTTTTAATACCATGGAGATCATCATGGTTACCGGTACGGGAATATTTGCCTTGCAAGTTTCCTCTGGACTCCCGCAAGCTATTATTTTCTATAAAATAAGCTATCTTTACTATCCCAACCCACCCCCTTTATGATTTTATGCAGATCCTCCAGTACGCTTATTTATTATACGTAAATGTCTTGTAAACGGGATAAATAAAAACAGAGAACCGTTATATTTTTGGTTCTCTGTTTCCCTCTATTATACGCTTAAAACTCTAATTATGCCCCTGCCCGGCTGCCTCATCTACCTTTAAAGAGATATTGCGGGCAGGGATAATCGTTGATACGGCATGTTTATAGACCAGTTGCTGTTTACCGTCCACCTCCAGCAAAATGGTAAAATTATCAAAACTGCGCACCGTTCCTTTTATCTGGTAACCGTTTATCAGAAAAACCGTCATCGGTAAATTTTCTCTTCTGGCCTGATTTAAAAAAGTGTCCTGTAAATTAATACCCGTCTTGTTCATTTTATCTAATCTCCTCCAATATTATACAATTATTTATATATATTCGCTTTATTTAACTCCTTATCCTTCCAGAGAGCTATTAATATTTTCCACAAAATCGTCAATATTAATTCTCCGGGTATCAAACCAATGGATGCGCTCATCGCGGCGAAACCATGTAAATTGTCTCTTGGCATAGTTTCTGGTTTCTTTTTTAATGGTTTCCATTGATTCTTCGAGTGTACAGTGCCCCTCCAGATAATTGACGAGCTGCCGGTAACCCAGAATCTGCAATCCCGGTGCCTCTTTGGAATATTTCATCAGCAGGGTCTCCACCTCTTCAATAAAACCGTTTTTTATCATATCATCGGTCCGGCGGTTGATCCTCGCATATAATTCGTCTCTGTTCAGAGTCAGACCAACCATAACAAAACGGTAGCGGGGCTTATGTTCTCTGGTCTCCTGCCATTGTTTGGAGATACGCCTTCCTTCGGTATAATATACTTCAAGAGCCCTGATAATCCTGCGTTTATCTCGAGGATGAATCCTCAAAGCGGATTCCGGATCTTTCTCCTTTAATTGATGGTGAAGATATTCAGAACCCTTCTCCACGGCAATCTTGTTCAAGCGCTCTCTCAACTCTTTATTCCTGCCACTGCTGCTGAACACATAACCGTCGGTGATCGATTTAACGTATAATCCGGTCCCTCCCACGATAATAGGTCGCCTCCCTCTTGCAAATATTTCCGGTATGACATTGCGGGCCAACTTCTGATAATGAGCTACACTGAATTGCCTGGCGGGATCGATAATATCGATAAGATGATGCCGCACTTTTTTCTGCTCCAGCCGTGACGGTTTGGCGGTGCCGATGTTTAAATAACGGTATACCTGTGCTGAATCGGCGGATACTATCTCTCCATCTATCTTAGGGGCAATTTCAAGAGCCAGCCTGCTCTTTCCTATCGCCGTAGGACCAACGATGACCATCAATCCAGGCAGGTCTTTACCACCGTTCGGCGTAAAATCTTTAGTGATTCTCAATATCCTCCTTTGCGACGAAATCCTTTTTCCAATTCATGGCGAGTAAAAGAGATTAACGTCGGACGGCCATGAGGGCAATAAAATGGAGTAGCGGTCATCCCCCACTCCTTGATGAGCTGTCTGATTTCGGGAAGACTCATTTTCTGGTTGGCCTTAACGGCACTCTTGCAGGCCATCATCTTGATGACCAGTTCATTGGAATCATCAGGTATCTCTCCCCGGCTGTTAATATACTCTATCAAATCAAGAAAGTATTCCCGATTAAAGATATCAGCCAGTATGGCCGGTATTTCTCTCACCAGATAGGTATTTTCCCCAAATAATTCTATTTTGAAACCGGTATTCTCCATCATCTTGATATATTTGGGCATACTTTCCGCCAGAGAGGCAGGAACCTCCACACTGATCGGAGATGCCAGTACCTGTGAATCATGCCTCGACTCACTGTATTTTTCTTTATATTGTTCATAAAGAACCCTCTCATGGGCGGCATGCTGATCTATAAGCAGCAACTTATCTGATTTCTGGGCTAAAATATATGATGAGAGATACTGACCGATCACCCGGTAATCTTCTTCGGGAAAGAGCCGGTTGTTCTCTTCTGCAGCGCTGACCATGGTATTATCCTTTTGAAAATCATCGGGAAGACGGCTATCGGCCACCCCTTCACTGTAAAGGTGATAGGTTCTGCTCTTCTGCCCCAATGCTTCTTCATGGGGAGAATATTTGCGTGGTCCGGTGCTAAAGTTCCTTTTGGGAGTGACATCCTCTTTTCTTAACGTGATGGCCGGCGAGGTGCGTCCCAATGCGTCGCTAACCGCCTTGAATAACAATCCGGTTATATCCCGGTCATGATGAAACCTTACCTCCGCCTTGGCAGGATGGATATTCACATCTACAGTTTCCGGCGGAACCTGTAGATAGATGACCGCCAACGGAAAACGGTGGTCATGTATCAGCCCCCGATAGCCTCGCTTCAAGGTGCCACTCAGCAAATGACTCCTTATCAGACGGCGGTTGACCAGAAAGGTTTGGTACTGCCGCGTTGATCTGGTTAGCAGAGGAGTAGAGATATAGCCATCAATGGAAATGGCCCCTTGCTGTCTATGTTTTAGCTCCAGCATGGATCGCGGCGCATCCCCGCCATAAACTTCAGCAATGATATCCAGTATATTCCCGTCCCCCTTGGTTTTAAAAATCAACCTCTCCTCATGCCATAGGGAGAATGCCACTTCGGGAAACGAGAAAGCCAGATCGGTTAACAGCAAAGAGATCCTCCTCGCTTCATGCGCCGGGGATTTCAAGAAGGCCCTCCGTGCCGGGGTATTGTAAAAAAGATCACTTACCACTATATCTGTCCCCACGGGAGCACCGACTTCTTCCAAACTGCGCCTCTCTCCTCCCTCCATCTTTATGCGCATGCCCCCCCAATCCTCAGGGGTGCGGCTGGTCAACGCTACCCTGGATACAGCGCTGATACTGGCCAATGCCTCCCCCCGAAAACCCAGACTGTTAAGGCGCAGAAGATCGTCAAGCGTATTTATTTTGCTGGTTGAATGCCTCTGAAAAGCGCTGCTTATTTCATGGGGAAAGATGCCGATCCCGTCATCGGTAACCCGTATCTCCTGCAAACCGCTTTCTCTGATGCGGACCTCTACGAGAGAGGCCCGGGCATCCAGGGAATTTTCCACCAATTCCTTTACCACCGAGGCCGGATTTTCAACGACCTCACCGGCGGCGATCTGCTCCACAACATCGGGAGCAAGCATTCTTATCTTGGTCATGATTACTCCTCACCAATATTTTTTTGCAAAGCGGACTGAATGCGGAACAGCTCCTGCATGGCTTCCAGCGGACTGATTATTTCAAGTTTCATCTCCAGCAATTCTTTCACAATTCTGCGGATCTCTTCCGTAACACCATCATCCCGGTTCTCCATGTGGTTCTCCAGTTCAAAGAGGGTGACCTGTTTTATACCCTTCCGATCAGCTTTCTCGATCTCCGTTAATATAACCCGGGCACGCTCTATAACTTCCGCAGGCAATCCGGCCAATCTGGCCACGTTGATACCGTAACTTTTATCCGCCTTTCCGGGGATCACCTTTCTTAAAAATATAACTTTATTGCCACGCTCTCTGACGGCCATCGTATAGTTTTTAACTCCCGGAAGCTCCTTCTCCAGAACAGTCAACTCATGGTAATGTGTGGAAAACAGGGTCCAGGACCCAAGATGTTTGTGGATATATTCCAGAACGCTCCGGGCAATGCTCATGCCATCGTAAGTACTTGTCCCCCGCCCGATCTCATCAAGAACGATCAGTGTTTGGGGGGTAGCCTCTTTCAGTATGGATGCCGTCTCACTCATCTCCACCATAAAAGTGCTCTGGCCGGCACTGAGATCATCGGTCGCCCCGATACGGGCAAAGATACGTTCGAGGACCGGCAACCGGGCTGAGGAGGCGGGAACAAAACTGCCCATCTGAGCCATGAGGCAGATCAGCGCGATACTCCGGCAGTAGGTGCTCTTCCCCGCCATGTTGGGACCGGTAAGTATCAGCATCTTCCGGTTTTCATCCAGAGAAGCATGGTTTGGCACGAATCTCTCCCCCAGATCCATCTTCTCGATCACGGGATGCCGCCCCATTTTGATCTCGATTGGAGCGCCGGTATCTATTTCGGGACGGCAGTATCTGTTAACCAATGCGGCTTCTCCCAAACTGCGGAGACAGTCCAGTTGGGCCAGATACTGGGCCGTCTGCTGGATAGAATCGGTATATTTCAGCACCTCTTCGCGAAGATCTTCAAACAACTGATATTCGAGCCGGACCAATTTCTCATTGGCTCCGGTTATCTCCTCCTCGATCTTCTTCAATTTTTCGGTGATGAAACGTTCGCCGTTGACCAACGTCTGTTTGCGATGGTACTCCGGGGGGACCAGATGTAAATTATTCTTTGTAACCTCGATATAATAGCCGAAAACCCGATTATAACCTACCTTAAGAGATTTGATCCCTGTCCGTTCTCGCTCCTCATTCTCGACCTCCAGAAGCCATTTCTTCCCCTCACGGCAGATCTTTCGCAGGTGGTCAACCTCCTCGTTGAATCCCTCCCGGATTATCCCTCCTTCCTGCAGCGTAAGCGGGGGGTTATCGATCAGGGCCCTGTGGAGTAAAGCGGTTAATTCTTCAAAGATTGGAAGCCGGGTGGCGATCTTTTTTAAAAGAGGTGATTGGGCCTGTTTTACAGTTGCTTTCAGCTCGGGTAACAGCTTCAATGTATCTTTTAACGCGGTAAGATCACGGGCATTTACAACTCCAAAATTGATTCGGGAACAGAATCTCTCCAGATCAAATATTTTAGCAAGGTATGCTCGGAGCCCGGATCTCAAATAGGCCTGGTCGTACATCTCACTTACAGCCTCAATTCTTTCATCTATGGCCTCGATTTCTTTTAGGGGCTGCTCTATCCACCTCTTTATCAGACGTCCTCCCATGGAACTGCACGTATGATCGAGGATGCCCAGAAGCGACCCCTTTCTTTTACATTCACGTATTGTCTGCGTAAGTTCCAGATTTCGACGCGTAATCCCGTCCAGCACCATATACTCTCCGGGAAAATAGAACTCTACCGGTTTAAGATGCCTCAAACCTGTCTTCTGAAGGGTTTTAAGGTATGTAAGCAGAGCTCCGCTAGCCGAAACGGCAAGAGGATGCTTGTCCAGTACGATCTTTTCCACCCGTGTATCTCCCCATTGAGCAAGAACCGCCTCCAAGGCTTCCCGATGAGCAAAATACCTGTCGGGGACCTCCTCGACCAGGGTTTTCTCATAGATTTTTCGACAGTCAGAAACAACCCTGTCTTCCATCATCCATGAGGTGCAGATAACCTCAGCCGGAGTTGTTCGCTGCCACTCGGCTCTGATCAGATCTTCGGCATTCTCACCGGATATCTCCGTAGCCCAGAAGCCCCCCGTAGAAATATCCGTGATCGCCAGACCATAATAATTATCGGTATCTTTAAGCAGGGAGAGCAGATAATTGTTATGGTTATCAGGGAGCATGGACTCCTCGATAACTGTTCCCGGGGTGACCACTCGCGTAACCTCACGCCTTACCAGACCGCCTCCTGTTGAGGAAGGCTCCTCGGTCTGATCACATATAACCACCTTGTGGCCTCTTTCAAGCATGCGCGGCAGATAGTTGTCGATCGCATGGATGGGGATTCCGGCCATGGGAACGGGATCTTTTTTATCGGTATCTCTGGTGGTCAACACCAGATCAAGCTCATGCGAGGCAACCTTGGCATCATCAAAAAATAGCTCGTAAAAGTCCCCTACCTGAAAGAACACTATTTTATCCTGATGTTCTTCCTTGATTGACATGTACTGTTCCATCATTGGTGTAAGCTTGCCCAACTTGTATAAATACCTCCGGTTAAAATATCTCTCCTATATTCTCTCTCTTACAGGTTCGCCGGAAAGATGCCAGGTCTTGGCCCGCTCTATGCGCAGATCTATCAGGCGCCCTTCCATCCCCGGGTCGCCTGTAAAATGAACCAGCTTGTTGGTCCGCGTTCTTCCCGTTAATTTATGAGGATCGCCCTTGCTGACGCCCTCCACCAGGACCTCCATAACCGAGCCGAGGAGCCTCGAATTGATCTCCAGGCCTATCCTCTGTTGCTCCTCATTCAACGTGATAATCCTCTCTCTTTTTACCTCCGGGGGCACCTTGTCTCCCATCTTTATCGCCGGCGTACCTTGCCGCTCGGAATAAAGAAAGGTGAAAGCGGCATCAAATCTTATTTGCCTGATCAAGGCCAGAGTTTCCTTAAAATCTGCTTCCGACTCCCCGGGAAAACCAACAATGAAATCGGTGGTCACCGCCGCACCGGGTATATAATCCCTGATTGTCTCCACCAGACGGATGTAGGTTTCACGGGTGTACCCGCGGTTCATTCTCTTTAACATGCGATCACTACCGGATTGAATCGGCAGATGAAAATGCTCGCATATATTTTGGGAGCGGGCAATGACCTCGATAATCCTCTCTTCAAAATCTCGGGGATGAGAAGTCATAAACCTGATACGGCTGATTTCCTTTACCTTGCTCAATTCATCAAGAAGCAGATGAAAACTGCTTTCACCGGTAAGATCTTTCCCGTAAGCATTGACATTCTGTCCGAGAAGGGTAACCTCCTTATAACCTGCCAGAGCGAGATCTTTAACTTCAGAGACAATACGGTGCAGGGGACGGCTGCGTTCACGTCCCCTTACATAGGGAACTATGCAATATGAACAATAGTTATTACATCCGTATATTACGGGAACCCAGGCTTGATAGCGGTTCTTTCTGGTGATCGGCAGACCCTCCCTGTCGAGATCCTGCCCGCCCGTCTCGACAATCATCTTTCCGGTACGCCTGACTGCTTCTATCAGGCGAGGAAGATGCGGCAACACATGGGTTCCAAAAAGGATGTCGATATGTTTGAATTTACGGGCAAGACGGCCGGCAACATCATCCTGCTGTACCATACAGCCGCCCACAGCCAGTATACGATGCGGACGTTCTTTCTTCCAGGATATCAGTTCGCCTAGCAACGCGGCCACTTTATCCTCGGGTCTTTTGCGGACGGTACAGGTGTTGATAACCAGCAGGTCGGCCGCGTTGAAATCCGCCGCCGGTACCAGCCCCATCTGTTCCAACAGGCCGCCTAGCAATTCGCTGTCATGATCATTCATCTGGCATCCCAGGGTGATAATATAATAGCTATGCAATCCTTCCACATAATTCAAACGATCACTTCTCATTTCTCTACAACTTTTAATTCCCGATGGCCGGAGCCCTGGAAATCAATCCTCATTATATCAAAGAGAGAAAACAGATGGAAATCGGAAGATACCCGCACGAAAATAGAATACCCCTGCCACCTATGGCGTAAACGGATAGCAGGATATCAGACTACCGCCGTATGGACATGGACAACAACTACCCCTCGGTAACAAGAAGTTTCCCGATGATTCGGGAGAGATCCTTGAAATCCGGCTTGCTCACCTGAGCATCTGCGCCGACGCTAAAACCTTTGTGACGCAGATCATCGGTTATCAGAGAGGAGAAGATGATCGTCGGCAACCTTCTGAGCAAAGAATGTGCCTTGATCTTCTTGATCAGATGATGGCCATCCATCTGCGGCATCTCTATATCCGTAATTACCAGTTGAACCTCATCCAGGAAGCTCTCTTTCATCTCACGAGCCAGATTATCAAGATACGCCCATGCCAACGCACCGTTTTCAAAAACCTGCAAATTCTGATAACCTATCTGCGGCAGGTAATCGGTCAGAATCTTTCTCAATGTCGGCGAATCTTCGGCAATGACAATCTGTTTATCACATTTATCGGCGGGCAGCTTTGCATTTTTCTCCGGCCCCAGCTCATCTGCCGAGTGGCTAAGTTCGATATCATACAAAATCTTCTCAAAATCAAGCAACAATACCAACCGGCCTTCCGCAATCTTGATCAATCCGATGATACAGCCGTTTAGCTGGATTACATGCGGGGGTTTATGGATCTGCTCCCAGGATACCCTGTGGATGCGGATAACCTCATTGACCCGGAAAGCGGCTTTTAATTTGTTTAATTCAGCGATGATAATTTTATCCTGATCGGTTGCTTCTGCACCGGGACAATCCAGGTAGGTTATCAGATCGATCAGAGGGATGGTCTCCTCTCTTAAATTGATCAGGCCTTCAATACCCTCGTGGGCATGCGGTGTTCTGGTAACGGGCATCAGGTTGATAACCTCTCTGACTTTGATTACGTTTATACCCAGAGAGACCTCTCCCACCACAAATTCGAGTATCTCAACTTCATTCGTCCCGCTTTCCAACAAGATAGCATCCTTTACCATTGATCGCGCTCCTGTCATAAATAAACTTGGTACTTATTTAAAATGGAAAGTTGTACTGATGTAAATTCAACTCCTGCTGCAGCTCCTTCATTTCCTTCTGCAGCACTTCGCCTACGGGAACCCCCTTATCTTTTCGGGCCAGCCAAGCTTCATATTCCTTCTCCCCGGCCGTATAAATCCTGCTTTCTCCGGGAGCCTTCTTCGAATTGCGAAGTTCCCTGAGAATATCTCCGGCATTCTTCCTGAATGATTCAACCTCAATAAAATGGCTTACATCTATGGCGATGAAGAAATGGCCAAGACGGTAGGGGACTTTCTTCCCGTCCTCAAACCCCAGCAGCATCTTCAGAAACGCACCGCCCTGCAATGCGGAAGATAATATCTCCACCACCGTAGCATAACCGTATCCCTTGTAGCCCGCGTTTTCTTCTCCGATTCCACCAAGAGGAGTAAGTGCCGCCGTGCCTTCGACCAGATCCACCAGCGCCTGGTGAGGATCTGTTTTGGAATGGCCCTCAACATCAATCACCCAACCGGGAGGCATCTTCCTGTCTTCCCGGGCATACAACTCGATCTTGCCCCTCTGGGTAACCGAAGTGGCACAGTCAATAACAAACGGGAACTCTTCATCGGTAGGCATCCCGAAAACAAGCGGATTGGTACCGAGCATATTCTCCACCCCGAAAGTAGGGGCGATGGAAGGTCTGGCATTGGATCCGGTTACACCGATGAGGCCTTGATCGGCGGCCATGAGAGCATAATATCCGGCAATCCCGTAATGTGTGGAATTTCTTACGGCAACCATCCCCATACCATATTCCTGTGCTTTCTTTATAGCCAGTTCCATGGACTTTTTCCCGATTACATGCCCCATACCGTTATGCCCGTCAATTACCGCCGTCGTCGGTCCTTCTCTGACAATCTCAAAATTGGTAACCGGCGATTGGATGCCTTCTTTAATGCGATCATAATAGATCGGTTTTAGACGTCCTATCCCGTGTGAATCTATACCCCGTCTATCAGAAGTAATCAGTACGTCTGCACAGATACGCGCATCTTCTTCAGGAACTCCTACCCCCATGAACACATCGACCATAAATTTTTCCATAGTTTCAAAATCAATCCAGACGACTTTTTCCTGCATTATTCTGTTTAAATTCTCCTTTCGTTGACCATAAATTTATTTTTATTATATCAATAATAACCACCCTGTTAAAGCATAGGAATTAGATAACCTAAAAATATTACAGAGAGATTGTTGGGGGAACCCATAATGTGGAAACATCCGTTAGTCAAAGGCACCCTGATACTAACTCTATCCGGCCTGTTCATCAGATTCCTGGGGCTGTTAAACCGGGCCATACTTTCACGTTTTATCGGTGCGGAAGGCCTGGGTTTTTTTCAGATCATCATTCCAGTATATACGATGATGATTGTAATTGCAGGGCTGGGCCTTCCCGGCGCCATCACCAAGATGATCGCCGATCGCCAAACTCTCGGGGATACAGGAAGCCAGATGCTGATCAAGAATAAAGCCATAAAAGCCGTTATTATCTCCTCCCTCCTGATCATGATGATTTACTATCCGCTCCTCTCGTCATACGCCCCCAATTTCATTCCCGACTGCAGGGTGCTGAGCGCCTTGAAAATTATACCGGCGGGCATATTATTCGCCGGAGTTTCTCAGCTACTGAGAGGTTATTTCCAGGGTACCAAAAAAATGATCCCCACGGCCGTCTCTCAGGCCGGGGAACAAATTTTCAGGGTAGCTTTTGGATTGATCGGTGTATATCTGTTGATGCCTCTCGGTCTGGAATATGCAATATGCGGTATCGCCGGCGGCATTGTCTGCGGTGAAATCATCGGTTTTTTGATCTTACTCCTGTACAATCGTTTCCATCTCCGGAAGACGAATCCATACAGAGCAAGTCAGCCTATAAATTTGAACCGGCAGATCAAGATCGAGATGGTGGCCCTCTCACTGCCGCTGGTATTATTGCGTATCAGCGGATCGGTTACCCATGTGCTGGAATCTCTGCTCATCCCCGCGCGTTTGCAGGAAGCGGGATTCAATGCCGCCGAATCCATCATTCTTTTTGGGGAGCTTTCAGGGATGGCTTTGCCGCTTCTTTTTTTACCTACCGTTTTTATATTACCCCTCAATACGGTGTTGGTTCCATACGTAGCACAGGCCGCAGTATTAAAACAAAAAAACAACCTGATCAATATCATCAGGCTTTCCTTATGGGGCACCTTGGCCATGGGGCTGATCGTCTCCCTGGTCTTCAGGTTCTTCTCCCCCGTGCTGACTTCTATATTTTATGGCAACCCCTCCGCAGCGCCTCTGGTCACCATGCTCTCCCTGGGAGCCCCTCTCGCTTATATGCAATATACAACCGCCTCGATATTACATGGGCTCGGCCATCCGGGAATTGCCGTCTTGAATGATCTTATCGGGACATCTTTGGGGCTTATCCTCATCTATTTCCTGATTGCCCTTCCCGCCGTCGGCATAAACGGTGCAGTCTGGGCTTACTCGGCTTCTTTTGCCTTGACTTCATTGCTAGGTTGTATAAGCATACGGGTACTGGTCATGAAGTAATCAGGAGATGATATACTGCTGCCCTTCTACGGCCAGCTCGGCGGAAGCAAATTCCCGGCGTGCTTCCTTTACAGACAGGGCCAGAGGCCGATCGGGAGGAAGGTGGGTTAATAGCAATCTTTTTACCCCGGCTTCCCGGGCTATTTTCCCGGCCTGAGATGCCGAAAGGTGGTTGGGACGGGATGCCAGCAAGTCCTCTTCCTGAAAATTGGCTTCACAGAGAAACAGATCACAGCCATGCGCAAAAGAAATTAATTCATCATAATATTCAGTGTCGCCACTGTAAACCAGCTTTTTCTCTCCGGCTTCTATCTTCATCGCCAGGCAGGGAAGGGGATGGATCGTGGGAAGAAATGAGATGCAAAACGACCTGATCCGGACAAGTTGTTGCGGTCTGATGAATATCATCCTGTAGCCATCCCCGCCGGGAATACGAGAGACCTCCTCCTCCGGGCCTTCTGGGAGGTAAAGATCAAGTGCCTGATCGGTATCTCCCCTTTTTTGCGCCAATAACTGAGCATAACGCAGAATAAATAAATCGGAGATATGATCATTATGCAGATGAGAAATCACGATGGCATCAAGTTCCCATGGCGCCAAATATTTTTGAAGGCGGCTCAGGACACCGTTACCGCAATCAATCAGGATCCTGTCACCATCATTTTCAAGCAAATAACCTGAGCAGGCTCCGCCGGCAGGCGGATAGGGGCCAAACGCCCCCAATACTGTTAACCTCATAATTTCCTCTCAAATGGTTATTATTGTTTTTTGCCATGCACCAGCTTGCGGTTATGGCGATAAACAAAATATAGCGAGATTAAAAAAACAAAGAATACCGGCCATACCCATACAGGAAGCTGCAGAAGTTCGTGGGTTATAAACACCAGCAATTTCATGATCTGGTTGAGAACCATNNAAGGTCCTGGTTGTTCCAAATAGCTGCCCCATCAAGATCGAATATTTGCCGTATTTATCGTAGAATTTTTTAAACTTGGTCTCTTGAATGGGTATCTTCTTTATTCTTTTACTGGATAAACCGGTATTGATTACCCTTCCGATCCTATGCCCCATTGCCCCGATAAGATAGCTTAAGAAACTGCCGGCGGTAATACCTATGGATGAAGCAATGACCGCAACAATAAAGCTTACTTTTCCGGTAGCGATCATCTTGCCCGCCGTCAATATTACCAGAGCGGAAGCAAACGGGATTCCTGCACTTTCTGCAAACATAGCCAGAGATATGCCCAACGCTCCGTACTTTAAGGCGATTAGATCCAGTGCTTGCGCCAATTGCATAAGGACATCCGGCACAACCATCTTCAATCCTCCCTGAAATCCTGTAGCAATGAATAGACCCCCCATATACCTGATTCGGGATCAAGTTTGGCCCTTACCAGTTTAACATCGTTGTACAGGGGAAGTGACAGATACTGGTCAATATATTTTTGTAACTCCCTCAACAATGGTGCCCCTTCCTTGGAGACACCGCCGCCAATAACGATATACTCGGGATTTAGAAGAGTAACCAGGTTGGCCAGGGACAACCCCAAACTTTCAATGCCCTCATTTACAATCTGCAAAGCTTCTTTATTTCCCCGACGGCTCTCTGCAAAGAGGCCTGCACAGGTCATCTCCGGAGATATCCGGTCACGGGCGATACGGCCCATTGCCCCTCCCGAAGCTATGCTTTCCAGACATCCTCTCTTTCCACAACCGCATAAGTTATGACCAAATAACTTCAGATGACCGACTTCACCCGCAAAACCATCATGCCCGCGATACAGCTGTCCGTTAAGATAGAGCCCCCCGCCCACCCCGGTGCTCACCGTTAAATATATGGCATCTTTTCCTCCTATCGCCGCGCCATATCTCACCTCACCCAGGACGGCCGCATTGGCATCATTTTCAATAATTACCGGCATATCCCATCGTTGATGCAAAATATCCTTCATCGGTATCTTTTTCTTGATTTTAAGATTGGGCGCCCCGTAAAGCTCGCCCGTCTCGGAATCAACAAAGGCAGCGATACATATACCCAGCCCGGCAAGTTCCGTTCCTCTTTTTAACTGTCCCGCGGCCCGCCCCACGCAATCGTTGATCTGTTCGATCAACGGATCAACTGTATCACCGCTCATGGTAGGTAATTTTTCTTTATAGATAATCCGCTGCCGGGAATCCGCCAGCACGACGAGTATCTTTGTTCCCCCGATATCTAGTATACAGTAATATTTATTTTCCATGATATTATCTCCGTTATTGATACTCCGATCTCATATAAGTTTTCTACTCCAATTCATTTCTCCGCACGGATAATCATCAACAACCACAGAAATCCAAGGGCCACAACGGTTACCAATGCGGTTTTGATAACCGAGAAACCGGGCCAGATATTGAAATTCAGTTTGTCCATAAAAATAGATAAACCGATAATCAGGGCGGCCAAAACCAGGCTGAAAGAAAGACGGTTGGCCATTCTCCCAATACTCTTCAGTGATTTCTCGGTGTTGACCATCTCAATCTTGATTTTTAATTCGCCCTTCGCTGCATGCTCGGTTATCTTGTTCAGGTTTGAAGGGATGCGGGTCAGTGCTTTTTCATAGATAAAAAAGAGATCTCTTAACTGTTTTACATCAATAAAATCTATGTTGGCAGTATCCTTGAAATTGTTCAGTGAATCAATAAGTTTGTAGTCGGGATCAAGCCTGGAAACTATTCCTTCCAGAGTACCGAGCGTTTTTACCAGAAGAAGAAATTCTCGAGGTAAACGGATGTTATGTTTGTAAGAGACATTGACATATTCCTTCAGAATATCGCTCAGTTCAATATTATCCAGAGGAGTGTGATAATACTTATCCTGAATCCGTCCCAGATCGGAAACAAGTTCCTGCCTGTCCACATTTTCGGGAGCAAATCCCAATTCGATAATGCCTTCCGCCACCTCTCCGGTCTCCTCGTTGATGATCGCCCGCAGAATATATTGAAATTTATGGCGCATCCCTTCACTGATAAAACCTGCCGCGCCAAAATCCACGAACATGACCTTATCCGGAGGATAAATCAATATATTTCCGGGATGGGGATCACCGTGGAAAAAACCATGCTCAAAGATCTGCTTGAAATAAGCATCAACCAGAGCGTTGGCAAGCCTGGAACGATCAAGGCTGTTCCCTTCTTTATTTTCGAGAATGGTATTTAACTGGCTTCCTTTTTTAAATTCAAGGGAAAGAACGTTGCGCGTTGTATATTCCCAATATACCGCAGGAATAAGAACATCGGAACTCTCCTTGAAATTATTGGCAAAGCGCTCCGCGTTACGACCCTCATTTTTGTAATCCAGTTCCTCAAGGATGTTATTTTTGATCTCTGTAGCCAGTTCACCGATATTTTGCGCCTTTCCCCATGCGGTTCTCTTCTCCAAAAATACAGCAATATTCTCAATGATATCGAGATCCTGAATGATCTGCGGCTCGATATTCGGCTTTTTGATCTTGATAGCCAACTCCTCGCCGGTAGCCAGTCGGGCATGGTGTACCTGACCGATCGAGGCCACGGCCATCGGTTCTTCCGTAAAATATGCGAAAACCTCATCTATTTTTATTCTGAGTTCGGATTCGATAATCCGGATAATATCAGCGGCAGAAATAGGGGAGACGCTATCCTGAAGTTTGGTCAGCTCGGTAATATAATCTTCGGGCAACAGATCAGCTCTCGTGCTCAACAGTTGCCCGATCTTGATAAAAGCCGGCCCCAATTCTTCCAGAGCCATGCGCAACCTGGCGCTTCCTTTAACCGTGGAGATATTATCATGATTTTTCTCGGCATCAGCTGCGAAAGACGGACTCTTTCCCCTGATCTGTCTGATAATCTCCCTGAAACCATATCGGGCAAAGACATTGATTATCTGCCGGTATCGTCGGATATGGTTGAGCTTTTTAAGCATCAACTCCAGTCTTCCTTTCCCACACAAAATTATATGGACTGTAATTCTTTATTTAACTTATCGATCTTCCGTTCAAGCTCCTCGATCTCTTGTTTGGTCACGATTTTCTTTCTTATTGCCTCCATGTTCTCCATCAATTTTATAAGCAGGCCCTCTTTCTCGGTTTCGCCTCTTTCAATAACGTTTTCCATAAACCGAGCAAATTCTTCGCGTTGAACCTCGCTTCTTTCCTGAAGCAATTTCATAAACAGATCTTTCTTCTCTCTTGAAATAGCCATCAACCCCAAGACCAATGATATAAAATTTCCACCCATCTGTAAAACCTCCTTCTTATTGCTCAATTATATCAAAGCATGAATGAATGAAAAAATCGATGGTTATCCGAGCCATTAAATTGTATTAATCTCCGGATTCCTTGGATTCCTTGCCGGCCTTCTCCCTTAAATATTCTTCATAAATGTACATTATCTCCTTATCAAAGGGGGGCCTCTTCAGATTGATGGTCGTGCTTCTCAATATGGGCAATATATTGTTGGCCTCTTCATTGGAAAGATTAATACCATATTCTTTGAATTTCATAATAATCGCGTTCGAACCTGAATGTTTGCCCAGCACAATCTGCCTTTCCAACCCCACCTCTTCAGGACTGAATATTTCGTAAGTATGGGGATTTTTGATTACTCCATCAGCATGGATGCCGGACTCATGTATAAACATGTTATTTCCAACAATGGGCTTGCAGATAGGCAGCGGCCTTCCGGAGGCCATCGCCACATAATCGGATAACTCCCGGAAATCTTTTGTTTTAACGTCCATTTTGACATTGAACAGGAACTTCAATGCCATCGCCACCTCCTCCAGAGGTGCATTTCCCGCTCTCTCTCCCAATCCGTTTACGGTAACGCCGACAAAACGTGCGCCGGCTTTGATGCCGGCAAGTGCATTGGCGGTAGCCAGACCAAAATCGTTATGGGTATGCATCTCGATCTCCATCTCCGCCCTCTCCAGCAGACGGGAGATCACATCGTAAGTTTTGAACGGTTCAAGTGCTCCCACCGTATCACAGAAACGCAGACGATCAGCACCTAAATCCCTGGCCACTTTGGCAAATTCAATCAAAAATTCCAGATTCGAACGGGAAGCGTCCTCGGCATTGACCGAAACATAAAGGCGGTTTGATTTGGCGAATTCAACCGCCCCTGCCATGCTGTCCAGGACCCATTTACGCGATTTCTGAAGCTTATGGGTTATGTGGATATCGGAAGTAGAGATGGATATCGCTACCGCATCGACGCCGCAATCTACGGAGTGTTTGATATCTTCTATATTAGCGCGGTTCCAGGCCATGATACTGGCATCCAGGCCGAGCTTGGTGAGTTTGGAGATAACCTCCTTCTCATCACCGCCCATTACCGGTATACCGGCCTCAATCTGGTGAACACCGACCCCATCCAACATCTTTGCTATCCGGATCTTTTCATTGTTGGAGAAGACGACCCCGGCGGTCTGTTCACCATCCCTTAAAGTGGTATCAACCAACATTATGTTGGATTCGTTTAAATTATCCTGAAATCTCTTCATGTCCTTACTCCTCTCCCAAATATCCACACCGATTAACGATATAGGCTCCAGGGGCAGAAAATATTATGACCTTATCTGACCGTCACCAAAAACAATATACTTTAGTCCGGTAAGGGCATTTAACCCCATTGGTCCTCGTGCATGAAGTTTCTGGGTGCTGATTCCCATCTCGCCGCCAAGGCCGAATTCAAAGCCGTCGGTAAATCGTGTCGAGGCGTTAACATAGACAGCCGCCGCATCCACGAGTTGCAGAAACTCCCTTGAACGATGATAATCTTTGGTAACGATGCACTCCGAATGTCCCGTACCATATTCATGAATATGATCTATAGCTTCTTGCATATCACGAACTATACGGATGGCCAGTACAAGGCTTTGATACTCGGTAAGCCAATCTTCCTCGTCTGCCGGCTTTACCGCTTCATGATACTTCCGGGTAAGTTCGCACCCCCTGATTTCAACATGGTTGGCAATCAATGAGTCGATGATGGGTGGTAATACTTTATCCGCAATCTGCTCATGTACGAGAAGAGTTTCCAGCGCATTGCATACACCGGGGCGATGGGTTTTCGCATTAACTACAATTGAAATGGCCATCTCTGCATCGGCATTCTTATCGATATAAGTATGGCAATTACCTGCTCCGGTCTGGATAACCGGGACGGTGGCATTTTCAATCACCGTCTGAATCAAAGCCGGCCCCCCCCTGGGGATCAAAACATCAAGATACCGATTCATGCGCATCAATTCACGTACCGCCGCCCGATCCGTATTCCGGATCAAGATCACACTCCCTTCAGGAANNCCGGCGGCATCAACGGTGACGTTGGGTCTGGCCTCGTAGATTATACCTACCACACCCAGCGGCGTGCGCATCCTTCCCACCAGCAGCCCATTGGGGCGGCGGGACATGGATTCAATCTCTCCTACCGGATCGGGCAAAGCGGCGATATCTTTGATTCCTTCAGCCATGGCCTCAATCCTTTGGGAGTTGAGGAGCAGTCGATCATAAAATGCTTCGTTATACCCTTCTTTTTTTTGAAGATTTTCCAGATCGATTTTATTGGCGGCAAGTATTTTCTTCTCCTGCTTTTTTAGTTCCTCCGCCACCGCATCAAGAGCTTTGTTTTTGGTCTCGGTAGAGGCGGCCGCCAGAACATATGAGGCCTGCTTTGCCGATTTCAGTAATTCTTTTATCTCAGAAACCATTATCTGATCCTCTCCTTTCTTTATTTACTTTTTAATAACCATATTATCACGGTGGATCACTTCTTCTTCCAGGTAAAACCCTAAAACCTCATTTATCATTGAGCTCGGTTGACTCATGATCTTCTTGATCTCCGCCGATCCGTAATTTACCAGTCCCCGACTGACCTCTTTCCCCTTCAGATCACTGACGATGACCAGATCCCCACGCGCAAAATCACCCTTTACCCCTACAATACCCACAGGCAAAAGACTCTTTCCATTGGCAAGCAAGGCATTTCTGGCACCGTCATCGATTATCAGTTCACCTTTAATTACACGCCCAAAAGCTATCCAGCGCTGACGTTGTTTCAGACCATGATCTTTGGCCACGAATAAGGTGCCTACTTCTTCCCCGGCAAAAATACGAAACAGGTTTTGGGGGTCGGTTCCGTTGGCGATAATCATGTTGATCCCTGATTTTACAGCAATCTGGGCAGCCTGTATTTTGGTGATCATCCCTCCTGTGGCCAGCTCATCGCGTGTATTGCCGGCACACTTCTTGATCTCCGGTGTGATATTTTCCACCAGAGGTATCAGTTTGGATTTATCGTTCCTGGCCGGATCAGCATCATAAAGGCCGTCTATATTCGTCAGAATTATAAGCAGGTCGGCATCTATTAGACATGATACCAGAGAAGATAAGCGATCATTATCACCAAATTTAATCTCCTCTGCGGAAACCGAATCATTTTCATTGATAATCGGAATTACACCCCATTGAAGGAGGGTATGGATCGTATTGCGTGCATTCACATATCTCTGCCTGCTGACGAGATCTTCCCTGGTCAGCAGAATCTGGGCAACAGGGAGATTGTATCGGGCGAAGTACTTCTCATAATGCTGGATAAGCAATCCTTGTCCCACCGCTGCGGCAGCTTGCTTTTCAGGAATCGTAACCGGTCTGCGTTCCATATTCATACGTCCGATCCCTGCACCGATAGCCCCGGAAGAGACGATGATAATATTTCTCTCTTTACCTTTAACTGCGGTAATAACCTCAATGAGTTTTTCTATATATGGCAAATTCAGTTTTCCGGTTGAATCCGTCAGAAGACGGGTACCTATTTTTATAACCACGGTCTTGGCGGCATTAATATCCCCATATCTGCCGTCGGTACGATTGATCAATTCACTCCAGGCTCCTTTATAATTTATGAGCTTATTTATCTTCCAGTTCTTCCGCTCTGTCGGCCGCCCTGGCCATAGCATTGATGATTGTACCCCGAAAAGCATTTTCTTCAAATACTTTCAGGGCGGCCATGGTCGTACCGCCGGGTGAAGTAACCATATTCTTGAGATCGGAGATACTAAAATCCATTTTTTCAGCCATTCTGGCGGAACCCAGCAACGTCTGCAAGGCCAGCTTGGTCGCTATACGGCGATCAAGGCCCAGATTGACCCCGCCATCCACCAATGCCTCAATAAACAGGAACACATAAGCCGGGCCGCTACCGCTCAAGGCTGTAACCGCATTCATTTTGGTTTCGGAAATTCGCACGGTAAGCCCCAATGGCTTGAAGATCTTTTCAATAATGGCCGGATCATCGGGTAGAGCATATTTCCCCGCTGCAAGAGCCATCATCCCTTCTCCGATAAGACAGGGCGTATTGGGCATCACCCTTATCACTCTTTGTTTGCCCAGTATTTTTTCTATATAAGCAGTGTTGATACCGGCTGCAACCGATACGATAACCTGATCTGTTTCAAGATAAGCCCTGAGCTCTTGAAGAAGATAATTGAAACCATCCGGTTTTATACTTATCACGATAATGTCGCTATTCCGGCAAAGTTCGGAAATATCAGCCGCTATGTTAACCGCAAACTCTTTTTCAAACGGTGCGGTCTTACCGGCATCAAGATCATTGATCCATACATTCCGATCTTTGATCATACCGTTCTGTAAAATACCCCTGATTATCGAAGACCCCATTGTCCCGCAACCGATAAAACCAAGATGAAAGCGTTCCATTTTAGCTTCCTCCAGATCCCAAATTGAAAATAGATAACAAGATTATTTTATTATAAACTTTACTCCATTGCAAGAAACGTAGATAGCGGGTGTTAATGTCATGGTACAACTCATCAGGGAAAATGTCACCCCTCTTTTTCATTGGCAAGGAAGTGCCCTCCCGTTGCCGTCTGAGGAAGCAGCCAACGGAAGCGACCGAAGGATCTTAACCACCGCTTTTATCATTAAGATGATAAAAATAATACTTTCAATATCAGGATAGAACAGGAACGTTCAGGTTTATGCAAACAGTGGTCGCGAAGGATGACGAAAAAGTGCTTTCCATGAAACAATTGTACCAATAAAATAAGGAAGTACCGTGATACTTCCTTTTCAAGTATTCAATTATTAAGTCCGTTTATTCCCGGTCCGTTTTTTCCGAAATTTCCATGAGCAGTATTTTTCTGATCAGTAAAGTTAAACTCATAAAAAACACAATGACCAGAACAATGTTTAAAATATTAGGCATGCCCACCACCCACCTTGCTTCATCAAACTTATTCATCAATCTGCAAAATGGAGTTAATCCTTTATTATAATTATTACACTTCTGAACCGATTTGTCAACAATTATCACAATTTTCTGTGAGATTAACTCTTTTATGGAAATGGTGTGGTTAGAATACCTTGAAGATAGTTATCGACAATACTTTGCCCGTAAGCGGGATCGGGGGCCCACTGACCTCCAAGCTCTTCAACATACCAGACAGTGCCGGCCCAGGAGGTTGTAAGAACGACACTGTAACGTGGATGAGGTTCGCCGATGGGCGGCCTGGAATTTCCATGTATATATGCGCTCATATGGTTGAAATGCCCTCGTACCCCATCCTCCGGGGTGGCAAAAGATTCATGGTCTTCGGTCTCATCTCCGGAGGGATTGGCTATTTTTATACCCGCCCAATTGTTCTGTGAAGGCTGAACCCTGCCGGTAAATCGGCCAAAATTTGTTTCCTTGGCCGCTTGGGCGTAGAGCACTTCCGGCCTGATACCGGTCTGTTCTCCATATTCCCAGTAGACGGGAGCGATATCGATAAACCTTTGGTGGTAAAAGCTTTCCCCTCGATTTTTAACCCATTGTTGAGCCTGTTTTACCGATGACCGGGGCAGGGCCGGTCAACAACGTCTGTTCAATGGGAAAGTTTTGTATCAGGTTCACAATCCGTCTCAATATCAATATCGCATCCCCGACCTCAATTTTCTTTCCGATGCTCACCTTGGCCCGGCGGGAACCTTCACTGCCGTATATTTCATTAATCTTTTTATATTGAACAACATCCTGCAAAACCAGGATAACATCATTGACATTGATACTTCCGTCATTGTTAACATCGCCATAATTAACCCCGTTGGCAGCTGCTCTGTTGGGCCACCATATAAATAGCGACAATAAAACAACAAGTACCAGAAACACGTTTTTGATTTTTCTCATGTAGATCGCCTCCTATATATTTTGCTTTTACTGGAGTACGCCATTCTCCCATCTTCCATACTGCTCCACTCCATCGGGGAAAATGAGTGTCCCCTCTCCATGCATTCTGTTTTCCTTGAACTCGCCGCTATATTGTATTCCATCGGGCATCATCAATATTCCCTGCCCTTCGCACTTGTTGTTTTTATATGCACCTTTATAACAGGTCCCATCTGCTTTCAAGAAGGTGCCCGGCCCATGCATCAGGCCTTTTTCAAAGGCCCCGATATAAAGATCTCCGTTATTGTTGATCAGTGCTCCACTTCCATGGGGCACCCCCATTTGCAACTCACCAATATATTTCATCTCCGGATAGGTGACCGTTCTGATTTTCGGACTGTGAAAACAGGGAAGTTCCTCGAAGATCAACACCCCATTTCCGTAAGGCTCACCTTTTTTAACTTCACCCAGATACTCGATACCGTTAAAAGCCAGTACTTGAAAGCAGCCTTGATATACAACCTTATCATCTATGGTCAGCACCCCTCTCCCCTGAGGCACCCCATCTTCCACCTCCCCTTCAAACACCATGCCCCGATAGGTTATGGTCTTTCCGCCCGGTCTGACGAATAGAGGTACAACCTTCAGCATGATCATGGCGGCAATGCCAACCAACACCAGCACCGCTACAACTAAAAACCAGGTAGGGGCGGAGGTTTTGCTTTTTCGTCTGTAAGGGAAATCGGGCCGGTCCATGTTCTTATGCAAATCCTCTACATCCATTATTTATCACCACCATCAGTTGATTCCAACTTATACGCTTATTATTTTTTTATAATTATAATACCATCTTTTTTTCTCGGGAGGTATACTATTTTCGACCATTTCCCACAGGATCAGCTTTCAACCTTTAAAATATAGCGAACAGCCGTTTTCTCCACCCCTCTCTCGGTAATCATCAGTATCTCTCCCTTGCGGATATCTTTATTTTTAACAATCCCTTTGATGACACGAAAACCCGCGCCTTTTTTGTCCGCGATGCTTAAGGTAACCTGCATCCCCGATTTCATGGATTCGTCCACCAGACGTTCAAATTCCTCCAGATGCTGTTCATCAATGGAAGAGGTTTCGCCTCCCTCCCCTCTCTGCATCTTTTTTAATTGCAAAGATAACCCTGTCCGATGTTCATGTAACATCATACGGTTGCAGGAAAATTGTTTATACATCTTTTTACTCATCGTTCATGGCCCCCTATTCTTGTGGAGCATTCCAAAAACTGGCCCCCCGAAGTAAGTGAAGAGAGCCGGAATATACCGGTTGGGCCATAACGTTGCCTTATGTCATCCATAACCCTTCCCAGTTTCATCTCCCTCTCTTTATTTTTAAAAAAAGAAAGCTGTATCCGATCTGCATCCACAAGTTGCGAAAGGGTAACTCCCAGTCTACGAATGGCCCTTCCATCCCAATGTGTTTTAAACAATTCCCGTAGCGAAGGGTAAATATCCATCGCCTGGGCACTGGGTTCAAACAATGTTTTTTGACGGGAGAAACTTGTAGGCGAATTAAAGTCAGCCCCCTGACAGTACAGGTGCACAACCCGGCCGACCTTGCGGATAGATCTTGCCCGGTAACAGGTCTCTTCCGCCAGCTCAAGCAAAACCGTCTCAATTTCTTCTATCTTCCGGTAATCCCGGGGCAGGGTCATGGAGTGGCCCACCCCTTTCTGTTCTTCAGCCGGGGAAGTCTGAATCCTTGAATAATCAATGCCATGGGCATTGAGCCATAGAACCTCTCCATTTATACCCCAGCGGCGCTTAAGGGTTTCTCGGGGCAGAACGGCAAGATGCCCGATATTTCTAACCCCCATCCGCTGCAGATTGTATTCCATCCGTCTCCCCACCCCGAATAGATCCCCGATCGGCAGAGGCCAGACGAACCCGGCATAATTTTGGGCGGATAACTCAAAAACACCCTCTTCCTTTCTCTTGGCAAACTGATCACAGGCCATCTTGGCCTGAAGCAGGTTGCCGCCAATCCCTACCCTGGAGTTAATACCGGTTCCTCTCCGGATGGCATCAATAATAGAAAGGGCTGTCGTGTACGGATCCCCAAACAACTTCTCACAGCCGGTAATATCCAGAAACTGCTCATCTATGGAATAAGGAAAAAGCCGATCGGTAAACTGTGAAAGTATATCGGTAATGGCCAGAGAGACATCAATATAAAGTTTCATATGCGGTTTTACAAACACAATTGAAGGACATCGCCTTCTGGCTTCACCCGGCCACATTCCTGTTTTTACGCCCCATGTTTTGGCCTCTTTGTTTGCCGCCAGGATAATACCACGGCGCCGTTCCGGATCACCGCATACGGCTACCGGTCTCCCTTGCAGAGAAGGGTTGGAAACAATCTCTACGCTGGCATAAAAAGACTCCATATCGACAAGCAGGATTTTTCGATTTTTCATTTAATTGCAATTATCTCCGAATTTTTATATAGAACATATGTTCGCATATCAAATATACCATAACCTCCCCCAAAAATAAAGGGGTTATCACCGGAGATCGGATGATTAATCCCATAACAAAAACTCCTCTTCCGATTATGTGTAGAGGAGTTTATTGTTCTTTTTAAAAAAACAACAATCAGCTGTTAACGCCCCAGATGCCCCCAAATGCTCCGAAAATAAAACCCAGAAACACCTTACTTACAAAACCAAAACCAAAGGTAAAATTATCAATAAAGATAAAACCCAGAACCAGCACCAACACCACATAAAGTAATCCTACGATGCCACCGTTAAGCCATCCCCTGCTTCCAACTCTTTTCCCCGTAATCCGGGAGCCGATAAGCAGCCCTACCAGACTCACCGCAAAAACCATTATGGCAGAATAGCGTTCAGGGGCATCGGTCCAATGTATAACCGCTGCCCCGATAAGCAGCAGAACGGCTGATATAATGATGGCAATTAAAAGCCCCTGTAATATAGCCAAAAAGAAAACAGCACCCTGTTTTTCAGGGTAAGTAACTTCCCTTAAATTCCCCTGATTATAAGCCATAAATTCCACCTCCTGGAGGATATTATCTAGCCTGCTTTCTCCTGTTGGTAGAATTTATGCCCTTGTACCATTTTTTATGCCCTGATATTTTTACTCCGTCAATACGGAATCGATACCGTGGCGGTTAAGTTTAATATTAACATTATCGGCAATGCGTATTGATAATGTGTCATCCTGAATCTCCTTTATTACACCATGTATACCCCCGATGGTAACGATCCTGTCTCCTTTTTTAAGGTTGTTGAGCATCTCCTGGCGTATTTTTTGCTGCTTCTGCTGGGGTCTGATCAACAGAAAATAAAAGAGAACCAGCAACAGAATAAAAGGTAAAAACATGGATAGGTTTTCAAGTCCCGGCATCTATGACACCCCTTTCTGATACTTTTTTTAAGCCTTTCTACCCTCCCATACCGGATTGCACCTGCTCCAATCCCCGTTTTTTATAGCCTCTCTTATCCTTAGCATATATTTTTCCAAAAAATAAAGATTATGATACGTTGTAAGCCTGAACCCCAGGATCTCATTGGCGTTTATTAAATGACGAAGATATGAGCGGGAATAATTCCGACAGACATAACATGTACATCCCGGCTCGAGCGGCTGCGTATCCGACACATATACCGCGTTTCTTATATTAAGATAACCCTCATTTACAAATACTCTTCCGTTGCGGGCCATCCTCGTCGGCAGAACACAGTCGAAGATATCCACACCATATCTTACTCCCTGAAAAAGAGCGTCGGGTGACCCCACCCCCATCAGATAACGGGGACGATCCTCCGGCAACAGGGGCACCGTATAATCCAATGTTTCATACATCAGTTCTTTGGGTTCACCGACACTAAGTCCGCCGATGGCATATCCGGGAAAATCCATCTCCAGAAGCTCATAACTGCTCCGTTCCCGAAGATCCCTGTACACCCCTCCCTGCACTATGCCAAAGAGGGATTGATCTTCACGGCGCAGATGTTGTGCTTTGCAGCGTTTGGCCCAGTTCGTGGTCCTGTGCACCGCCTCCTCCACCTCAGCATGATCGGAAGGATAAGGAGGGCACTGATCAAAAGCCATGATGATATCCGCACCAAAGATATTCTGAAGACGCGTGGCCCTCTCCGGGCTCATAAAGTGGGTGGAGCCATCCAGATGTGAACGGAATATTACCCCTTCATCCGTAACCTTCCGGAACCCCTCCAAACTGAAAACCTGAAACCCTCCGCTGTCGGTTAATATTGAGCCGGGCCACCCCATAAATCGGTGCAACCCTCCATGTCGTGCTATTATTTCCGCTCCGGGGCGGAGGAAAAGATGATATGCATTGCTCAGTATCATTTGCACGCCTATCTCTCTCAGTTCCCCGGGTGAGATTGTCTTTACCGTCCCCTGAGTTCCTACGGGCAGAAAGGCGGGCGTCTCGATCCGGCCGTGGGGTGTACTTATTATCCCCAGACGGGCAGAAGTCGTTGCACATTTCTTTATGATTTTGAACTCTATTGCCATATACCCACCCCAAACAGTATCAGCTTATATCAGCAAGAAAAAGGTGTCAAATAAATTATAATACAAGCATTGCATCCCCAAAGCTATAAAAACGATATCTTTTTTGCACAGCCTCATGGTATATCTGCATAACCTCATTCTTGCCGGCAAAGGCGCTTACCAGCATCAAAAGGGTGGAACGCGGCAGATGGAAGTTGGTCAGCAAGGCATCGGTGATCCGAAATGAATACCCCGGGTAAATAAAGAGATCCGTCCTTCCTTCTCCCTGTAAGAGACGTCCTTTTTCATCAACATTGGACTCCATCGCTCGACAGGAAGATGTACCCACCGCGATTACTCTCCCTCCTCTATCTCTGGTCCGGTTAACTTCCTCCGCAGCTTCTGCAGAGATTGTATAGTTTTCAACGTGCATCACATGTTCTCTGATATCATCGGTTTTTACCGGTTGAAATGTAGCCGCACCGATATGTAAAGTAAGAAACACCCAACGGATATTTCTTTTTATTAGCTGTTTAAACAGATCCTCCGTAAAATGAAATCCTGCTGTCGGTGCCGCTACCGATCCCTCAATTTTCGAATATACGGTCTGGTAACTCTCGGGGTTATCCAGATCTTTTTTGATGTATGGCGGAAGCGGTACCTTCCCGATGAGGTGGAGGATGCTTTCCAGAGGTCTATTCCCTCCAAAAGAGATTATGCGGTGACCGTTATCCACTATTTCTTCCACCACCGCTTCCAGCCCATCGAGGATGATACTGCTTCCCGGAAGCGCCCTTCGTCCGGGCCTGACCAGCGTTTCCCACCTTCCGTCAGCAAGTTTTCTCAACAAGAAAACTTCGATTTTACCGCCGGTCCCCGGCTTCCTGCCGATCAGGCGGGCAGGTATTACCCTGGTATTATTCAATACGAGAAGATCCCCTTCTCTCAGGAACGAGGGCAATTCATAAAAAAAAGAATGTTCTAAATCTCTGTTTTTACGTCTGAAAACCAACAGGCGAGATCGGTCACGCTCAGTCAATGGTTCCTGAGCTATCAGCTCCGCAGGCAGAAGGTAATCATATTCCGCCAGTTTGTAACTATCTCCGTTGGATAATTTTATCTTTTCTATCTGCTCCGCCACCTTACCTGTTTTAACGCCTAAAAAATATATTTATCAATATCGACAGTACAATACTGATCACTATACCCGAGACCAATGGAAAGTAAAAAACAAAATTCCCCTTTTGAATCCAGATATCTCCCGGCAGGCGTCCAAGACCAAATCTGCCCAAAAAGAAAAAAATGACCCCCGTCAATGCAATCAGGCCTCCGATTACCAACAATATCTTGCCCAGCATCTCCGTATCGATCACTTATCTTATCACTCCTTGAATTCAATCTTCAAAAAACAAAACCGGATGTTCAATCAAAGAGCCGATCCTGTCCGGACCGGGGTTCAGGATAATTGAAGATAACGATATGCCTCTCTGGTGGCCACCCTCCCCCTAGCGGTCCTTTTTATAAATCCCAGTTTCATCAGGTAAGGCTCATAGACATCTTCTATCGTCTCCGTCTCCTCACTGATTGATGCAGCCAGAGTATCGATGCCCACCGGTCCGCCTTCAAACTTTTCAATTATTACCGTCAGCAAGCGCCGGTCAATCTCATCCAGTCCATGGCGATCAAGCTCCAGCATATCCAGAGCCTGACGGGCTACGTCGGCAGAGATATCCCCTGCGGCCTTCACCTGTGCAAAATCTCGTACCCGACGCAGCAAACGGTTGGCAACACGTGGTGTGCCGCGAGATGAACAGGCCAGAGCATAGGCTCCCTCTTCCGATATTTCCAAACCCAGTATCTTCGCTGATCGCTGAATTATCTTGACGATATCGCCAATTTCATAAAAATCCAATCGATCAATGACCCCAAAACGGTCGCGCAACGGCGATGAAAGCATACCGGCACGCACCGTGGCTCCAATCAGGGTAAAAGGAGGCAGTTCCAGCCTTAAAGAACGAGCTCCGGGCCCCTTTCCTATTATTATATCCAATGCTGAATCTTCCATAGCCGGATACAGTATCTCTTCCACATAGCGATTCATCCGATGTATCTCATCAATAAAGAGCACATCTCCCGCCTCCAGATTGGTCAGTAGAGAGGCCAGATCTCCCGGCCTCTCCAAAGCCGGGCCTGAAGTTACTCTAAGATTTACGCCCATCTCCCGGGCAATGATATGCGACAAGGTGGTTTTGCCCAGGCCGGGAGGTCCATAGAGCAGAACATGATCCAGCGACTCTTTTCTCTCCCGTGCCGCCTGTATGTAAATGGCCAGTTTTTCTTTAACCTTTTCCTGGCCAATAAACTCATCGAGTGTCAGCGGCCTTATACTATGCTGAAAGCTGTCTTCTTCCTGCATCTTTGATGAGACAATCCTTTCTTTCAACTGCTTACCTCCCTATTTTTGTTAACGGGAAGCCAACTTCTTTAACGCGAATTTAACCAACTCCTCGGTTGTAGAAGCCTCCTCCTCGGCGCAAATACGGTTTAAAATCGGCAGTGATTCGGCGCGGGTATACCCCAAACTGCCAAGAGCTCTAAGTGCTTCCTCTTTGGGACTTATTTGGGGAACACCGGTCGTTTTCACACGCAGATCTTCCGGGACGGGGATTACCTGCTGCAATTTTTCTTTTAACTCCAGAACCAGACGCTGCGCCAGTTTTTTCCCTATTCCAGGGATAATGCAGAGTGCCTCTATATCACCCTCAAGTATTGCTCTATAAAATTCGGCAACTGAAACCGCCCCCAGTACAGAGAGCCCCATGCGTGGTCCAAATCCCGGCACACCGATGATGAGATCGAAAAGATTCCGCTCTTCAATCGTGCAAAATCCGTAAAGATTTATCCCATCTTCCTTGATAATCAGACGGGTAAAAAGATTGAGTTCCGCTCCAGCCTGCCAGTCCTGTTTCTCATAGTAAGATAGAGGAACATCAACCCTGACACCTATACCGCCAACCCCGACAGTAATCCAGCCGGGTTCTTTATCGGAAATTGCCCCTTTTATGTAGTCAATCAATTTTGGATCTCCTCTCCACGGTCTCTGCCCACCTGCTCTGCTGTAAATGACAGAGACAGACAGCAAGGGCATCCGACTCGTCATCATGGCGAAAAGTATGCTTGAAAATATTCAAGTGAATTTTAACCATCTTCTCCACCTGATCTTTCGTAGCCCGTCCATACCCTGCTACCGTCTGCTTGATCTGGAGCGGCGTATATTCAAATACTTCAAGATCGTATAACGAAGCAGCAAGTAATATTACCCCCCTTGCTTCTCCGACTTTGATGGCCGTGGTAACATTTTTATTAAAGAAAATTTTTTCCATAATCAATGCATCGGGCTTATATTCTTTGATAAGAGCATCGACGGCAATATGAATAGTCTTCAGGCGATCCGGTATACTCATCCTCTTTTCTGTACAGATACAACCGGAATCAATGCGACTATATTCTCTCCCTGCCATTTCCTCAACGATACCATAACCAATAAGAGCCAGCCCCGGATCGATACCGATTAGACGCATATATCCATTCTCTCTTTCCCTGAATTCATCTATAATTTTATTCTTTAAATCCTTCCCCGAATCCTTCCCGTACATAAAATAAGCCGGACAACGAGGTATCCCCGCTCTTTATTTGTTGTAATAACAATCAAAGCACGGAATACAACTTTCCGGCATAAAAATTAACATTTTTTCTCTCTATGACGAGAAGTTCTCCAATAGCTCGATCATCTCTTCGTTGCTGTAAAATATGACCCCTTGATCGAGGGCTTCCTTATCAATATCCTTTACCTCAATCTCCAGTTCTTCTATCAGTACTCCTTTGGGGGGCACCCCTCTAAACTTCGCGATATTTCCTTCATGGTTCCCGAGATAATAACAATCATTACAATCGGGGCATAACTCGGTAACAAAAGTTAACAACATCCGCCCATCAAATTCCGTAAGGTGCCATCCTTCAGGGAGAACATAATCTGCCGCATCTCCCTCTGATTTTAGGTTCATTGCATTGGATATATCAGCAGGCAATGCAGCACCGTATTCGATCCTGTTATGATCACAAACGGTATAGACGTAATGCAGGCCGATGGTTTTATTATCATTGTTTATATTGGGCCGTCCGTGGGCTTCTTCCTGATCGATATATTTTTCATATATACTCTCTCCATAGACGATCAGAAATCCTCCCATTAACACCAACAGAATCAACGCCGCAATTTTATAAATACGTCCTTTTGATTTCTTATCTTTTTTCAAAAATAAAATCTCCTTTGGGAAAACATTAATTACCAATATTCTGCCCCCAACAGGAGATATATTATACCTTTTATATCTCTACTCTTTCATTTTTTCAGCAAGATCGCCAGAGGTGTTCTTTAATTTACGGGCCAACTCACTCAGTTCCTGTACGGAAGCCGATTGTTGTTCTGCGGTTGCCGCCATACTTTCGCTGTTGGCCTCCAGCTCTTCTCCCATGGAGGCCAGGTCTACAATCTGGGCGCTCACTGATTCAATGCCGGCGATAATCTCTTTAAAGTTTGCACTGGCTTTCTCGATTACTGCAGAACTCTCTTTAATCTGTTTTACCCCATGCATGATCTCCTCCATGGCGGCACTGGACTCCAACTCGTTTTCTTCCACAATCATGGAGATATTGCTGGCCGATAAAGCAGTCTGTTCCGATAGCTTTCTCACCTCGTCAGCAACCACGGCAAAGCCCTGCCCATAGCTCCCCGCCCTTGCAGCCTCGATGGCCGCATTTAAAGCCAGAAGGTTGGTCTGGTTGGAAATCTCATTGATGGAGGCGACCATCTTGCCAATCTCCACCGTTTTCCGGATCAACCCCTCAACCGAGGTTAACACCCTTTCGATCACCTGCCCGATAACATCTATCTGCTTCTGGGCGTTCTCCACTTCCTCACGGCCTTTGGAAGCCTTCTCGTTAACCGTCTGGCTTGATTCGGCCATCTTCGTGGATCTCTGAGCCAATTCCTGAACACTGGCCGCAAATTCATTGGTAGTGGAAGCGATCTCCTGCACCGAAGCATTGATACTTTCCGCCGAACTGAGTAGATCTTCACTGGCACTTGAAACACCGGCGGCCGCTTTCTGTGAATTTTGGACCATATTTTCCGCTTTTACTCTTAATTTTTTAGCCTCCTCCTCGGAGGACGTAATCAAATTAATAAAATTGTAACCCTTTACCGTGGTTACAATCGCACATCCGATCGCCAGAACAAAGGTCAATGGATTTCCAACCAGATCAGCAAACCCCATCCCTGCCAGACCGGGTCCGGGGTAGTATAGAATTAATACCAGATTCAATACAAAACAGATGGCACCGCCAATGATAACAATGGGTAAGTTGTAATACATAATCCCGGCAATCACAATTACCAACCAGAGCGGGGTTAGAAATACCGCTTTCTGTATCAGTATCACGATGACAAAAACGGCGATGATGATGGTGATCATCAATAAATATTTTATAAAATCCGCACTCGGGAAAAAGATATAGATCATGGTGGCGATGACAAATAATACAAAGACAATGCCCATGGCCATCAAAATAGTGTTCAAAGAAGTCACCGCCATACCGGTAAATTTTGAAAACAACAACATACCGAAACCACCCACAAATACCCCCCAAAGTAATTTAATAGCCAGAGAATTAGTTGAAATTTCGTTCTGTTTAAGAAAGCTCATCGCCGATTCCCCTTCCATAAAAGTATAAAATAAAATCATTATTTTGAATTTATAGTCTATGCTAAAAGTATATGTTATTTTACAAAATAATCAAATAATTTTATGACTTTGTTTATGTATGGCAGGCTGCCTCCTTCTGAAACAGATCGAACCGGACAATAAATCCATGGGAAATGACCGAATATAATAATATTTACCAAAATCAGTCTTCAACCCGGCCCCTCACTGTAGCCGCCCTCTCTTTATTTATATAAAGTTATATCTACAACACCCTGCAACCGGGAGGAACTTCCCAATCGGGCCTGATCAGCACGTCTTTCCCGTCATTTGAAGCTATTTTGAGGATGATGGCCTCTTCATCCGTATCCGAAGTGGAGACATTTACTATGGCAATGACCAGGCGGCCTTCCAATGCATCCGCGTTATAATTATCGGTAAGCTCAATTTCACCATTCATCATACCTGCATCGCCAAAATCAACCTTAACCTGGAACTTCTGCAGAGATCTTTCTTCATGATAGACATAAACCTCCGCAATACGACCTACACGGATATCGGTCTTCACAAATTCTTCATACGTGATTATTTTCTTTTTTTCTTTTAATTTAATTTCCATCTTACCCCTTCTTGGTTACATTGCTGAAATTTTGTTTTAACTAAATTTGCTCTCTTGATCTTATTTTAACCAGGTATTTACCGATTATGAGGGGCTCTAACCTAAACAGCTGCACCCGAAAAGTTTACTGGTAATGGGAAATTGATTCCTTGACCATAGCAATAAAATCCCTGGCCACCCTGTTTAGAACGCGCCGGCGATGATAAACCGCATAAAAATTACGTTTTAAATCAAGCTCGGCAATAGTATAGCTGTCTACCAATCCTGAGGCCAGAAAATCTTCTGCTGAACGTTTGGAGACAACAGAAACCCCAAGCCCATGCCTGACGGCCTGTTTAATACCTTCCAGATTATCAAAATAGATCAGGGATGAAAAATCATTGACATTGTAGCCCTTGGCATTTAAACTTCTCTCCAACACGCTCCTGGTGGCAGAGCCGGGCTCCCGAAGAATAAAGTCAAGATCGAGGCATACCGTCAATGGAAGGGCGGTCCCCGGAGGATATTTAGAGGAAAGGAATCCTGCTGCTGTGATAAGAATTAACTCATCATCATAAATTTTAATATATTCCAGCCGTGCATCATCCTCCCGGTAACCGACCATCCCCACATCAAAGATATAATTGGTTATGCCGGCAATGACATTGGCGGAATCTTTGATCGATACCCTTAACCTTGCCCGCCTGAAACGATGCTTAAAATCTGCTATTAGGGAGGGCAGAATATAGATGCCGGGCACGGAACTGGAACCGATGCACAGAAACTCCTCCGCGCTTTTCTTTTTGCTTTTTAGCTTCTCCAGCGAATGATTATAAGTATTGATAATCTGTTGAGCATAATCCCAGAACAGAAGCCCCTGCTCCGTCAATGAAAGATCCCGCGGGCGGGAACGATCGAAAAGAATCGTATCCAATTCATTTTCCAATGCTTTTATACGTGCACTGATTGTAGGCTGACTGAGATACAAGGATTCTGCAGCCCTGGTAAAACTCTTTAAACTGGCCACTCTCACAAAGATCACCAACTGGTCTAGATCCAAAGAACATCCGTCCCTTCGGGTGATTCAAACCACAATTACATTGAATATATCATATCTTATCATATTTTAGTCAAATTATAGCAGGAACTGATAATCTACGGAAGGAAGAATCATCTTATCACAAGGGCAGGTTCCCGGGCCGTAATAGCTTGAGGCCTCCCGATAACCGCAAGTAACCTGATAATTATTACCATTAAAAATATCAATATCAATCTGTCTGGATATAAAATTTTTCTATTATACTATATTGGTCCCTTCTTCTATAATGATGAATGGTAACAGGGAAGTACCTAAAATAAATAGGGAGGATCTTATATGCGTCAAAAATGGTTGTTAATACTAACCGGGATTATTGTGGGAGGACTTTCAATATTACTGGTTGCTCAGGGAAATCCAGCCAATATGGGCTTCTGCATCGCCTGTTTTTTAAGGGATATCGCCGGCGGACTGGGATTACATCGGGCCGGGGTAGTGCAGTACATCCGGCCGGAGATCATCGGCCTTATCCTGGGTGCGTTTATCATGGCTTTGTTTACTCGTGATTTTAAATCAACCGGCGGTTCCGGCCCCGTGTTAAGATTCCTTCTGGGAGCATTGATGATGATCGGGTCATTGATTTTTCTCGGCTGTCCTCTTAGAATGATTCTGCGACTGGCCGGCGGCGATTGGAATGCCCTTGTTGCTCTTCCCGGCTACATTGTCGGCATCTGGGCCGGAACACTTTTCCTGAAAGGGGGATATACACTGGGAAGAAGCAATCAGCAATCTTTAGCCAATGGTTCGGTTGGTCTGTTGATAGCCCTGGGACTATTGGTCCTGGTTTTGGTCAGACCGGTCTTTATATTCTTTAGCACGGAAGGCCCCGGTTCCATGCATGCTCCCCTTCTTGTGGCACTGGGTGCAGGGTTGCTGGTTGGCATCCTGGCTCAACGCTCACGTCTGTGTACCATGGGGGCAATACGCGATATAATTTTGTTTCGCGATTTCCATCTGTTTTCAGGCTTCGCCGCTATCTTCGGGGCTGCCCTGATCGGCAATCTACTTCTGCATAAATTTAATCCGGGATTTGTCGGACAACCTGTAGCCCATAACGATGCATTTTGGAATTTTGCCAGCATGGCCGTTCTGGGACTGGCGGCGGTATTTGCCGGTGGATGTCCCCTGCGCCAGCTGATCCTTGCCGGAGAAGGAAACGGTGACGCACTGATAACCGTCTTGGGATTGGTGGCCGGAGCGGCATTCATGCATAATTTCGGGCTGGCCTCAAGCCCTACCGGAGTTACCGAGCATGGCAAGATAGCCGTCATCATTGCTCTGGCATTATTGATCATCATCGGGTTGGCGGGGTTGGGTGCCGCCAAATTAAAAACAGGATATGCCAAAGATGATTAATAATATAGGCCCGTAACTTCTCGACTTGGATAATTAAATAAAGTAAAATATAACAATAGGAGGTTTTTCTGTGTCCGAAACAATTGATGTCAGAGGTTTATCCTGTCCCGAACCGGTAATCATAACCCGTAACGTACTCCAGAAAACTATGGATAAGAGTGCCGTCGTCCTGGTCAGCAGCAGTGTAGCCAGGGATAACGTTACCCGAGCGGCGAGAAGTCTGGGATGGAAAGTTATCATGGAAGAAGATGGGGACGGTTATAAACTGAACCTGACCAAATGACATAAATATAAAACAGGAAAAGCTGTATATGACGATATGTCAGGAGAATCCATGAACGTTTTATGCTATTTCACCTTTGCAACTACTTATTATGCTATCCGGGCGGAGAAGATGCTCAAAGATAGCTATTCTTTTAAAATGGTCCCTGTACCCCGATCAATAAGTTCAAGTTGTGGAACCGCCCTCCGGTGTAACTGCAAAGATCTGGAGGCAATTAAGGACCTCTTTATAGAATGCGGTGTAGAATATGAAGATATTTACAGGATTGCAGAGAGAGAAAGGCCATCTTCAATACGATCCCTGTTCAAGAAAGGAAAACTTCGTGAAAAATAAGAATCTCTACTTCGATAATGCCGCCACTTCCTGGCCCAAGCCTGAATCCGTCTATCTTTCTGCAGAAAAGTACCTGCGTAATATATATGGCAATCCCGGACGCACCGGCAACACCCGCTCCCTGGAAGCCAATCGACTGCTCTATAATGCACGTGAACAATTGGCCTCCTTCTTTAACTCTCCCGATCCCTCTCAATTTGTCTTTACGTTAAATGCCACCGATGCCCTGAACATGGCTATCAAAGGAGTCCTGGATAGTGGTGATCACGTCATCTTCACCTCCATGGAGCATAACTCCGTGCTACGCCCCATAGGCAGCCTTCATCGCCAAAATCATATTGAGACCACGATGATCCCTGCCGACAGGGAAGGAAACCCCGACCTGAATTTTTATGAACAATCTTTTCGTCCCCATACAAAGCTGGTTGTTTGCAATCATGCCTCCAATGTATTAGGGACGTTGCTGCCGGTGGATATTATCATTGAGATTGCTCATCGAAGAGGAGCCCTTGTTCTGGTTGATGCAGCCCAAACAAGCGGTGTCCTGCCTATTAACCTGGATAAAATGAACCCTGACCTGATGGCTTTCGCCGGGCATAAAGGGCTTTTAGGACCACCGGGCAGCGGCGGACTTTATGTAAGAAAAGGAATCAAGATAAAACCTTGGCGTGAAGGAGGAACCGGCAGTCATTCGGATTCGGATCAACAGCCGGAAAATATGCCGGAGCGGCTTGAAGCGGGAACACTTAACGGGCCCGGTATCGCCGGACTCATCGAAGGGATCAAATACATTAATAAAATCGGCCTGGAAAACATCCGTCATCATGATCTCTCCTTGCTTTTTAAGCTCAGAAAAGGTCTGGAAAAGATTCCCGGCCTCAAGCTCCACGGCCCTTCCGATTATCGTAATAGCGTCGCCGTTCTTTCTTTTACCATAGACAACATCGACTGTGGTGAGATCGGTGATATTCTTGAAAATTCATTTGGTATCATCTGTCGCACCGGATTGCATTGTGCCCCTCTTGCTCATCAAGCTGCGGGAACTTTTCCTGAAGGCACCATCCGTTTAAGCCCCGGCCATTTTACGACAGACGAAGATATAGAGTTTGTTCTGCAGGCCGTACAAAAAATCTCATCATCTAAAATATAAAAAAATGGAGTTCCTTTTCTGATGAACTCCATTTTTTTTAAATAGTTCTCCGGCAGGGACCTACTCTCCCGGGGGCTCTCGCC
>MTKW01002063.1_pt1 | contig 111459 bp, 111 predicted proteins | sample 1042761 | NCBI WGS metagenome assembly MTKW01 (sample SAMN06205366, study PRJNA360243) | anaerobic digester metagenome | biome: Wastewater treatment plant; feature: Anaerobic digester sludge; material: sludge; isolation source: anaerobic digester fed with sludge from wastewater treatment plant ... | reverse complement strand
TTAAATTTGAATTCAGCTCGAATGAAGCCCTAAGATAAAATAGATTTTAGGAGAGGGGTATTGCAGTACCATCCTCTTCTAGCTCCAGCTCCCCGATATCGGCCCCGGGGACGATCTCGATCTCCTCATCGAAGGGGAAGATGGCTACCACCAGCCTGGCCTTGGGCGGTATGTAATCGGGAATCGCTGTGGGGGTGGCCTCAATAGAGCACAGAGTCGGCGGGCCAATATCCAGCCAGAAGTAATAATTCTGGCCTGGATCCAGGGGAGAGCTTTGATGCAGGGGGACAGAGGCCTGCGACAAAGATGCAAAGCCGGTATTGACAGTGCGGGTCTGGAGGCGGGCCAGAGCCTCTCTGGCCAGAGTGCTCCTCTCATCATCGTCCCTGTCCGCAATCCGTTCGATCAGAGGCCTCTTTTCTGGTTTGCTCCCGCCTGGCCGCTCTTTATCTGTCGATGCCTCCAATGGGGGTTGTGCCCGCCACTTCTTCTCTCCTCTCAGCAAGAGATGATCCTTGCCAAATGCCATTGGCAGAATCTTTGCAAGCACCTGCATCCTTTCGGGATTGGATGAGATCTCATTTGCTGCATTCCGGGCAGCCTTGACCAGCAGCTCTCTCTTCTCCTCAGAGAGCTGAGCTGATCCTGCTAGGGCTATGAGTATCATAGCACGCTGGAAAGGATCAGGGACGGCATTGGCAATTGCTATCGCTCTAAAGAGAAGAGGCTCAGAGAGGAAGGGGGCCAGATGTACCAGAATCTCTGGATCGGGCCCCTTCTCGCCGAAGACCGCCTCTTTCATATCCCTTATCGACCGGCCGGTCATATGCCTATCCTCTGTTCACCATCCTGATGGCTCAATCAAGAATCTATCAGCAGGTTCAAGCTGCCCTCTGCCTAATCCTTTGGGCCCGGGGCTCCGCTGCCGCCATCAGCTCCCATTGGCCTTATGGTCTCGGCAGTACCCGGTGGAATGACGTAGTCGCCTGAGGGCTTTTTTCGCCTTCCGTCCAGGAACCAGTCAATATCGAAGTTGTCCGATATGTAGACCATCAGGACCAGGAATAGGAAGTAAGAGAAAAAGCCAATGGCAAGCCCGATGCCATAAGCTCCAAAGAGGCCGCCTTCCCTGTCGAATAGAGCCAGAATAGCACTTCCGCCTATGACTCCTATCAATGCCGCCAGGTCGCCTAATTGAACATCGCCCTTACGATAGCGGTTTATCATATACACATACCATCCTATGATGGTGCCAAACAGCAGAGCGCCTATCAACTGGATCATCTGAATTATCGATTCATCTATCATCTTCCGACCTCCTCTCCGGCCAGCCTCCCGACGGCCCAAATCTATCCTTCAGCCCCTGCATCCAGGCGAGATGAAGATAAAGGGTCAATCCGCCTGCAGATAGAAAGAACAGGAGGGGGCGCAGGCCGGCGTATGCAGCTATCCCCAAAGAAAACATCAGAGTTGCTGCGCCTGTTGCCAGTGCATCCAGAAGTGGACGGCGGGCCCCTCTCCCGATGCCTCCGATCCACCAGCCCCACACCAGACCTATGCCCATGAATCCAAGAGATGAAATCGGCATTAGAACCCCTGCGTTCTTGGCTGAAGACTGCCAGTCAGATTGGTCAGTCGGGTATCAATGAACGTAGGTCCTTTGAATATAAATAACTAACTTAATATTCAACCTAAAAGGGTGATGGCAGGCGGCGCTCTCTCCCTTGGCACCTGCCATCAGGTGCGCCGCCGCTGCCCTCAAATGCTGTTTCTCAACTTCTCTTATTCGTTCTCTCCTATCTGTCCTCTCTTATCCGTCTAAGCTCACAAAACGCCTGCAACCTTCAAAGGATGCATGCCGGCGCTCTGCATCAGAGATAGCTTCTCCTGGTCTACCTTGAACTCCTTGATGGTGGAGACAAAGCTGTCCGGGCTGTCAATATAGTTCTGGAGGGCCACAGCGCTGGCGATCTTGCTTCCCCAGGCAGGTCCAGTCCAGTCGCTCTCCATAGAGCTGGTGTTATAGGCCAGAACCAGAGCATCGCCATCATTGGAGGTGGAATTCCAGCGGATGAATATCCCTGCAATTCCCGGCACTGCCTTTCTCTCTTTATCGCTGAGGGCCATCACGAACATGCCGCTCTTTCCGGGAGTGGCATCCCAGCGCATCTGTAAGAGATCCTCTTTGCACCAGTTGGGGCAGGATATGACCTTGTAGCTCTCGCTGCTATTGGTTATGGGCAGCTTCTCCTCGACGTACTTGGCCAGGAATAAGCCACTGGTAACGCCGGGGCAGAGGTGATCGTGGAAGCAGGTGGCCTGGACGAAATCAAAGGAGCCGCCCCTTGCCCAGATATTGGAGATGGGAATCAGAGATCCTTCATTGCCGTTGAAGGCCTTTTCGTTAAAGGTGGCATTGCCCTCATCGGTATGGCTCTCCAGATAATCGATGTCCACAAAGGCCTTTGAGATCTTGCTGAAGACCTTATCATCCTCCAGGGCAGAGAATGCCTCCGGGCTGCTCGCCAAGGCCTCACTATTCACTTCCAAGTAGACTGCTTCGCCATCGGATTTATCAAAGAAGTAGAACCACAGGGGCTTGAAATGGGCCCTCAGAACCTGGAAGAGATTGCCATCTCCTACGCTGTTCCCGCTCTCTGCCGATAGGCCCTTGATAGCGGCCTGGGTTGTCTGGCCATCGATGATGGCATGCCCAGCATCGGTCAGAATCAACAGGTTGGCATCTCCTTTCTGGACATCCAGCTCCTGCATAGCTATCCGGGCCGCCTTTGAGCCCAGCTCTTCCATCATAGCGTTATCCGCCAGGGCCATTCCTGGAATCAGTGCCAGAAGGATGGCCAGGGGGATTAACATAGATCTCTTTTGCATCTTATTCCTCCGACCATAATCTGCTCATAACACCTTATTTAAGACTTTTCCTCTGCTTTGTAATATTAATTTCGATTTTAAATCTCTGCAATGAATATCCGAGCTCTCTGAGAATCAATCTTAAATATAGCCGAAAAAATGATATGATTTGCGCGATTCTTTACGAATCGATAAACAGTCAAGAGACCATGGGAATGTATTCAATTGAGACACGGGATTTAACCAAGAGGTTTGTGCTGTATAGAGGATTCCTGGATGCCATAAGAAGATCAGAAGACAGAGAGACTCTGACCACCCTGAATAAGATCAACATCAAGGTTCAAGAGGGAGAGGTCTTCGGCCTTCTCGGCCCCAATGGAGCTGGCAAGTCCACTCTGATCAAGATACTGTGCACCCTGATCCTTCCATCGGAGGGTGAGGCTTATATCAACGGCTATGATGTGGTGGCAGAGGGTCAGAGGGTCAGGGAGTCGCTGGGGTTTGTGACCACCGATGAGAGGAGCTTTTACTGGAGGCTCTCGGGCAGGGAGAACCTGCGGTTCTTTGCCACCCTCTACAATCTGCCTCAGAGTGCCGTCCGGGCAAGAACAGAGGAGCTTTTGGAGGTGGTCCGGCTAAAACACCGGGCGGATGAGCCCTTCTACAGCTACTCTGCCGGGATGAAGCAGCAGATGGCCATAGCGCGGGGGCTTTTGAACGATCCTGCAGTCCTCTTCATGGACGAGCCCACCCGGAGCCTGGACCCGGGGGCGGCAAATGATCTGAGGAGGTTCATCAAGGAGGAGATTGTGAAGGAGAAGGGCAAGACCATCTTCATCTCCACTCATCAGCTGGATGAGGCGGAGGAGCTGTGCGATAGGTTGGCAGTGCTGGACGAGGGAAGGATCAAGGCCAGTGGGAGGCCTGATGAGCTTAAGTCCGGCCTTCCTGAGGGCAGCACTCTGGGGGATGTCTTCTGCCATTATACCGGCAAAGCATCCCTCGAGGGGCATTCGGGCTCGGGCTCAGGTTCAGGCTCACTTCCGGTGCACATTCCCAGGCAGAGGGGCAGGGGGCGGGGAATGGTCGGGAAGAGGGGGTGGTGATCATCTTCGAGAAGGCATTCTGGTTCATCAAGAAGGGCTATATGCTGCAGTTGAGCTATAAGTTCGACTTCTTCTTGAGGCTGTTTTTCATGCTCTTCAACATCCTGACCTATTACTTCATCGCCAAATTGATCGGGGATGGGGCGGCCAAGTATCTGGAGCCGTATGGCGGGGATTACTTCTCCTTTGTCCTCATTGGCATGGCCTTCTCCGGCTATCTCATGATCTCCCTGAGAAGCTTCTCTGAGAGTGTGCGGGATGAGCAGATGATGGGGACTTTGGAGGCCATGCTGGTGACCCCCACCAGCACATCGAGCATCATCGCCCTGTCCTCCCTCTGGAACTTCATATTCGCCTCCTTCCGGGTGCTGATGTATCTGATCATAGGGATCATGCTGGGGGTGGATATGAGCCGGGCCAATGTTGGGGGCGCCATATTGATTCTGATCCTCACCATAATATGCTTCAGCAGCATAGGAATACTATCGGCCAGCTTCATCATGGTCTTCAAACGGGGAGATCCGATCAATATGCTCTTAATGAGCAGCTCTGAGCTCTTTGGAGGGGTCCTATTCCCAATTGAGGTATTCCCGTCCTGGCTGCAGAACATCTCCCATATCCTGCCCATCACCTACTCAGTGAATGGCATGAGGCATGCTCTGCTGCAGGGGTACAGCGTCAGCGAGCTGGCCCCGGAGCTTCTCACTCTGGCCCTGTTTTCGATTGTTCTCCTCCCGGTGAGCCTGTTCGTATTCGAGAGGGCGGTCTTGAGGGTCAAGGCAGAGGGGGGGCTGGTGCAGTACTGAAATAGCCTCCGGCTAGTGCCGTCCCAGTTGCCGGCAATCTTCAGCGGGCTCCGGCCAAAATTGTCCCCTCCCGCCCCCTCAATGCCGGAGGCCTATGATTTTTCAGGTTCTTTGCTCTTTTTGTGGGCAGATCCGGGGGATGTTATTCATATTCATCTCCTCTTTTCGCCTCTGTTCCTTTGTGTTGAGATCGGAATGCCTAGGGCCTGTCTCCAGGGCGCAAATGCACAAAGAAAAATCATCTGGAGGACGAAATCCGCACGATTCAGAGAAGAGCCACTCTTCAGCGGTGGAAATGCTGCTAAAGGTATCTGAAACGCACTTGGAACTGTAGGCCTCAATTGGGCCACGTCCTTTCAGACATGGATACCCGGCGGCCATCTTGATTTTGGCGAAACCGCGATCGGTTTCAATTGGGCCACGACTTTTCAGCCATGGATACATTACCAACGATGAAACATTAGCGGGATTAGGGGAGTTTCAATTGGGCCACGACTTTTCAGCCATGGATACTGTCAACAATAATTAAAATAAGGTTCAATAAGCCCCGCGTTTCAATTGGGCCACGACTTTTCAGCCATGGATACTGCGCGGATTGAGATTAGCAAAGAAGTCCCTTATCTAGGTTTCAATTGGGCCACGACTTTTCAGCCATGGATACCCCATGGAGGTGATACGTGGTGTAGCATAATCGTTTCAATTGGGCCACGACTTTTCAGCCATGGATACAGCCGCCATTTTTCGGCCTTTACTGCTATCGGAAAAAAGCCGATTTTCGCACATACCGTCAACTTTTATGAATATTTTCAGAAAGTAGGTCTCTGTTCAAGACCATTATCGATATGTTCTGGCCTTTCGCGCATCTCCCGGGGTTTTGGGCACCACCTCGATGTGCGAAATTCGTTAGAAAAACGGTTATAATTTTACCCATCCGTCTGGTCGAATGGCCCTGCACAAATAGGGTGCCTGCTCTCCAGATATCTGCATTCTATTAGTTCTCCCTGGGGCTATATATTGATTGTGCCACTGCCAATGTAGCTGCAGACTGGACAGATTGCAGATGCGATTTAGCTCAATCAGCCGGTTATCGCAGTGATAGATGACGATTATATGTTTTATGAACTCAGACTATGACTGCTTTGGGCGAGGAATCCTCCGCTCTAACCCCGATGAACTAAATTCTATCATCCGCTCCGCCATCCGCCGGTCCCAGATCAATGATCATGATCCTGTCCTGGTCGTGCTTGATGAGGCCAGTAAGGGCAGCGATCAATTCAACCCGGCCTCTATCGAGGCTGATTCGAAACCATGAAGGCTGTTTTTTCTGGGCGCCGCGAGTCGGCCCTCCGGGATGCTGGTGAAGGGGCCCCACGAAGCCAGACAGATCGGAATGAGGATGTCGATGGTTTTGGGATGCGATATATTGATGCAAAAATTCTCCAGGCGGGCCCGGCTGAAGGTTGGAATAATATTTAAGAGATCCGGGCTGTTATCAAGGCTGATTCGAAACCATACAGACTGTTTTTTCTGGGCGCCGCGAGTCGGCCCTTCGGGCCTCCCGCGCTAATGCCCTGGGCCCCCTCAACGCCGGGGAGGCTTGGATACAATCGAGGCTGGCTGTTGATAGGTTGGAGATGAAACAATACAAACATTAATTGCATGTGAAATGAACGAGCAATGTGAAAATTGATGATAAGATATAATGCCATCACATTTTACAATTGGTATTAAATTCATAAGGTGGACCGGGCCACGTCCTTTCAGACATGGATACAGCCGCCATTTTTCGGCCTTTGCTGCTATCGGAAAAAAGCCGATTTTCGCACATACCGTCAACTTTTATGAATACTTTTAGAAAGTAGGTCTCTGTTCAAGACCATTATCGTTATGTGCTGGCCTTTCGCGCATCTCCCGGGGTTTTAGAAACCACCTCGATGTGCGAAATTCGTTAGAAAAACGGTTATAATTTTACCCATCCGTCTGGTCGAATGGCCCTGCACAAATAGGGTGCCTGCTCTCCAGATACCTGCATTCTATTAGTTCTCCCTGGGGCTATATATTGATTGTGCCACGACCAATGTAGCTGCAGATCGGACTGATTGCAGGTGCGATTTAGCTCAATCAGCCGGTTATCGCAGTGGTAGATGACGATTATATGTTTTATGGCCTCAGACTATGACTGCTTTGGGCGAGGAATCCTCCGCTCTAACCCCGATGAACTCAATTCTATCATCCGCTCCGCCATCCGCTGGTCCCAGATCAATGATCATGATCCTGTCCTGGTCGTGCTTGATGAGGCCAGTAAGGGCAGCGATCAATTCCATCCGGCCTCTATCGAGGCTGATTCAAAACGATGCGGGCTGTCTTTTTCTGGGCGCCGCGAGTCGGCCCTCCGGGCCTCCCGCGCTAATGCCCTGGGCCCCCTCAACGCCGGGGAGGCTTGGATACAATCGAAGCTGGCCGTTGACCGGTTCGAAATAAAACAATACAAACATTAATTGTATGTGAAATGAACGAGCAATGTGAAAATTGATGATAAGATATAATGCCATCACATTTTACAATTGGTATTAAATTCATAAGGTGGACCGGGCCACAACTTTTCAGCCATGGATACAAGAGAGCTTTCCAGGATTGCGATTGGGAGCCGGGCAGTTTCAATTGGGCCACGACTTTTCAGCCATGGATACTTTTAGCAACCAAGATAATACAGCACCGCTGCCGACGTTTCAATTGGGCCACGACTTTTCAGCCATGGATACAGTGCCGGAACCGGTAGGTCGATGCCTTATATCTGGTTTCAATTGGGCCACGACTTTTCAGCCATGGATACATCGCGTAGTTGAGTTCGGGAGGTGAGAAAATGAAAAGGTTTCAATTGGGCCACGACTTTTCAGCCATGGATACACAAATAATAGTCATTAATATAGGCTGATATTAGTTCAGGTTTCAATTGGGCCACGACTTTTCAGCCATGGATACGCTGGGCAACACCTTCGGAAAAATTCCCAAAATCGATGTTTCAATTGGGCCACGACTTTTCAGCCATGGATACTATGTCAACAATAATTGAAATAAGGTTCAAGTCCCGCGTTTCAATTGGGCCACGACTTTTCAGCCATGGATACTAAATCCAGAGAACAGAGAGCACTAACAAAATCGGGCGGTTTCAATTGGGCCACGACTTTTCAGCCATGGATACGGCAGCACTGGTTAAACGAAACAAGGCGTATTGGGTTTCAATTGGGCCACGACTTTTCAGCCATGGATACACCGGTATCGGTACCGGACGGACAGGGAAGTGCTCCTGGTTTCAATTGGGCCACGACTTTTCAGCCATGGATACAGCTTTACGCTCAATATCTCATCAGAAAGGGGATAAGTTTCAATTGGGCCACGACTTTTCAGCCATGGATACCTTATAGAAGAGGTGTAGGTAATGAAGCTAAAACTAAGTTTCAATTGGGCCACGACTTTTCAGCCATGGATACTCTCTGTCCGTATCCGGATTGCGGACAGGAAATTAAGTTTCAATTGGGCCACGACTTTTCAGCCATGGATACAGCCGCCATTTTTCGGCCTTTACTGCTATCGGAAAAAAGCCGATTTTCGCACATACCGTCAACTTTTATGAATACTTTCAGAAAGTAGGTCTCTGTTCAAGACCATTATCGATATGTGCTGGCCTTTCGCGCATCTCCCGGGGTTTTGGACACCACCTCGATGTGCGAAATTCGTTAGAAAAACGGTTATAATTTTACCCATCCGTCTGGTCGAATGGCCCTGCACAAATAGGGTGCCTGCTCTCCAGATACCTGCATTCTATTAGTTCTCCCTGGGGCTATATATTGATTGTGCCACGACCAATGTAGCTGCAGATCGGACTGATTGCAGGTGCGATTTAGCTCAATCAGCCGGTTATCGCAGTGGTAGATGACGATTATATGTTTTATGGCCTCAGACTATGACTGCTTTGGGCGAGGAATCCACCGCTCTAACCCCGATGAACTCAATTCTATCATCCGCTCCGCCATCCGCCGGTCCCAGATCAATGATCATGATCCTGTCCTGGTCGTGCTTGATGAGGCCAGTAAGGGCAGCGATCAATTCAACCCGGCCTTTGGGCGTTAGATTGCAGCGAAAAACGGAATAGTGGATAGGCTCACCAAAACCTTTCATGCTCTTATGCACCCTTTGCAGCCGTCTAGGATCCATGATATCATAGCTCACCACGAAACAATTTCGTCCGGACAAATGCATCACCTCCTGCTGAATGCAGGATACTCCTTTATTTCACCAAAGAGAACTCTGGAGAGAAGCCTGACTTGAACCTCAAATATACGCCTGTAGCTGACGGTGTAGCCAAATAGAGGGTGAGTGATCTCAGCTTCCATTTGCCTTTCATAGCCTCCAATGACCGTCTTCTTGCCCTTCGAGGTAAGAGCGATGCCTAGACCTGTTCGGATAAAATCCTTATCACCAAGCTCTCTTTTATTGAAGAGTGTTATTGCCGTCGAGTCTGCAATCATCGGCCTGAACTCCTCCATCATATCCAGTGCCAGTGCCGGCCGGCCATACCTCGGCCGGTGGTAGAATCCAAGGTACGGATCAAAGCCCACCGCCAGCAGGGTAACAAACATCTCCTTCGCCAGGACGGCATAAAGGTATGAGAGAACAGCATTGACCGGATCCTTTGGCGGACGCCTGTTCCTGCTCTGGAAAGAGAAGTCCTCATTCCCTTTCAACAGTCGGTCCAGCCGGCCAAAGTAAAGCTCCGCCGCCGCTCCCTCGATTCCAAGGAGCTTTTCCGCGCTTGATGCCTTCTTCGCATCACGAGAGAGTCTGTCCAGGCTCTCCAACACTGCCGCCGAAGGCTCTGGATCATTTCTGCGCAACTGAGTCCTGCAGTTTTTGATCTTCCCCGATATCATGGACCGGGCAATGGCCAGCGATCTCTTCCGGTCTGCAGCCCACTCGAACTGCTTCATCCTAAGCTCCACATTCTTGTGCGTGTGGCCCAGGCTCACCCCCTGAAACCATCCTCCTCGGGTGAAATGCAGAACCGGAATTCCTCGCTGCATCAGGTCCACCAGGGCCGGAGTCGATACATCCACTGCTCCATATAAATTGACCTGCGAGATCTCCCTCAGCCTCACCTCCTTTATCCTGCCCTCATCCCTGGACCAGATCTCCAGGACATCGCCCTTCTTTCGCAGAGAATTGCCATGTCCTACGACATAAACTGGCTGGTAGTCGTCCCGCGCTGGAATAAGCTTCCTGACCCGCACCATTATCCCTTTTTCTGATCCCCTCTTCTCCTCCATCTCTCTGAGCAGGTTCACCTCATCCGGAAGGCAGATGCCAGCCAACGAGCAGCGATTGCACTTAGGGCTCTCCTTTAGGGGTGGAGGGATCTTTTTTTCAATAGCAGCTCTTCTCAATTCGGATATCAGCCCTCGGGTCCTCTTAACCAGGGCTTTGTCGAAGGTGACCGGCACCCTCTTCCTGGAACGGACGAAATAGACGATCCCCTGCTCGCATTGAAAGCCGTTCTCCCGCAGGACCAGCCCCTGAGCACAGAGCTGCACCCGCTCCGGCTCATATGCCCCCTCCGGAATATCAGGAGCCTTTCCCCTCTTGTACTCCACCGGAGTTGCTCTCTTGCCTTCCTTCTCCAGGAGGTCTATCCTGCAGGTGACTCCCACCTCCGGACCGGCCAGGGATACTGAGCGGAGGTGGATGGCCTCCAAATCATCGTCCATCGGGTCGTTCTCTGTATCTTCATCCACCCGACGGTGTTGGAACCTGCCATCAACGGTATCCTCATTGTCCGCAAACTCCCCATCGATCCATTCGATGTAGCAGAGCCTGGGACAGTAGGCAAACTCCGCCAGCATCCTCGCCGGGATCAGATCTGGCACTTCCGCCTTCGAGCCTGGATTATCCGCCAATTCAATGCCTCTGTGTTAAATAATCATTTAATGATATATAGATTTTCAATAGAGTTTTCTGAAATCCATGAAAAGTATTTTATCTGAATGAAGCCACAATGATTGCTTAGCGTAGGAAGAAGAAAGAGGAAAGAAGAAATTATAAGGTGACATAAGGTGATGGGGTGTCGATCTGGTTGCTAAGGTGGTGCTCTCCAGATGGTCTTGCACTCCATTTAAAGGACCGTCCAATCTGTGCCTGCACCTGACCATCTCAAGAGACTCCCGAGTAGACACTTGTCGGCGCAACTCCGGCCAACTGAGATTGATAGCTATTGCAGGCGACTATGGTCAGGCTCTCCTCCCTCCAGAGCTGTTAACAGAGATCGTTCCCCACCTTGAGGATCCATCCTGCCGGGTGATAGGCCACGATCTCTTGCCCGCCATTGTGGTGATGAGGGCGGAGCTGGGCAGGAGGTTGAAGCTCTCCAATCTCTGGGATGTGAGGCTCGCCATGCAACTGCTCAACAATGGCCTGCCGACCAGAGAAGACTCATTGCCGCAGATATGCAGTTCATTGCTGAGATGGCATCTGGATGAAAGCCCCAGATTCGTATCAGGAAAAACTGACCTTACAGCCAGGGAGCTGGACTATGCCTCCAGAGCAAGCGGCATCCTCGAACGGATTTATGCCCGGCAGCGGCAGCTCATCGAGAAGAACGGACTATCAAGGGTGGCTGAACTGGAGTTTGACGCTCTGCCCGCTCTGGCGGAGATAGAGTATAATGGCATTGGCTTTGATAAGAAAGCAGCTCTCCAGCTACAAGATAGACTTATTCTGGAGAGAGGCAGGCTGGAGAAAGAGCTGGAGGGGTATGGCCGCTCCAGGCTTCATAAGGGACAATTCAACCCCAAAAATCCCCAACAGGTGAAGAATCTGCTGCACAGCCTTGGGTACCACGCAAAGACCACCTCTGCAGCAGATCTGGAAAGGATACTGCTGAAAAATCCGGATGACCAGTTCGTCACCTCACTATTGAAATACCGGAAACTGCGGCAGAACATTGCATTTTTGAAAAGCTGGACGGACTCTGCTCAATATAGTAACAACAAGAACGAGAACTTATATCAATCTCGCATCTATCCAAAGCTGGAGCAGCTCGGAGGCAGAAGCGGTCGCATCACCTGCTCATTGCCCAATATACATCAGGTTCCCAGGGATCCAGAGCTGAAAGGGCTTTTTATAGCCTCTCCCGGAATGTCATTTGTCGAGGCGGACTTCTCTGCCATAGAGATGAGGATCATTGCCGTTCTATCTGGAGACGAGGCGATGATCAAGATATTCAAGAAAGGTCTCGATCCACATAAACAGACGGCACGGGCTATATTTCAGAAGTCGAAGATATCGGAGGAGGAGAGGCAGATAGCAAAGACTCTGAACTATGGAACGGTATACGGCGGAGGAGCCAATATGGTCTTGGCCCAGCTTCCCCATCTGACAGAAGATGAGGCCAGAGAATTCCTGCATCGGTTTTATGATGCCTATCCCGGCCTGGAAAGCTGGCAGCGAAAGGCAACCGATAGAGCAGTGAAGGTAGTGGTGGACGGCGCAGAATACAGAGCCTCGAGATCTGCATTGGGGCGAATCAGATATGTCGATCCGAATCATAGAAATGCTCTCATCAATACCCCCGTCCAGGCATCCGGTTCAGATCTGCAGAAAATGGCCCTGGGAAGGGTGTACCAAAGGCTGAACCAGCCGAAATATACCGATTTCAGGCTGATAAATGCCGTTCATGACAGCATACTTCTCGAGGTCCCGGACAGACTGGTGGGTGATGCCTCAAGGCTTCTGCAAGAGGTGATGGAAAAGGCAGGAGATGAGCTCCTCAAGATAATTCCCTGCACAATTGATGTGAAGACCGGAAAAGACTGGTCCTTCAGGAGAGATCCGCACAGATCCCGCATAAGATCTATACTTCATCGAGCGTCGGCATTATTCCGGCGGGGCTCTTAGACTCCCCTGGGACGGCCTCCCTCCAGGGGCATAAAAATGGCAGTCCACCCTCTCCAGCAATCCTATCTGCAGGACCGGCATCGTGGATAGAGCATCCACACTGCAATCAGGAGAACAATCAGCACAATGATGACCTTGATGGCCAGGAAATATCCATCTGCCCCCGGCATATCCAGGCCATAAAGGTAATCCCCATCTATTCCCAGCGTTGACATATGATCACCCATCTGCAGGCACTGCATCTAAAGCACTGCATCTAAAGGAACTGCATCTAAAGGCACTGCATCTGTAAGCATTAAATCTATGAGCACTACATCAACAAAATCTTTTCCCTCTAATACCTTCTCCTGATCATATAATCGGCCAGCTCCAGCATCGTCTCCTTGGCCGGTGAGGAGGGCAGGACGTCCAGTGCCCTCTTGCCCCTGACCACCATCTCCTCTGCCCTGGACCGGGCATAATCAATCGAGCCGCTCTCCTGGAGAATGGAGATCGACCGGGAGATCTCCTCCTCCGAGGCATCCTTCCTGCCGAAGACCGGCACCACAACATCATTGGCAAAGGCATGGATCATGATCAGTGTCTTCTTCCCCTCGATCAGATCCCCCCCCTGCCTCTTCCCCGAGACCCGTTCCGGGGTCATGAGATCGATGACATCATCCTGGAGCTGAAACCCAATTCCCGTCAGCCGGCCGAACTCATCCATCGCCCCTACCACCTCGGGGGACGCCCCAACCAGGATCGCCCCCATACCGGCAGAAGCGCCATAGAGAACTCCCGTCTTCTTCTCGATCATCTCCATGTACTCCTGCTCAGTCACCCTCTCCCGGGACTCGAACTCCATATCCAGCCACTGGCCCTCGCATATCGCTGTGCAGGTGCGGGAGAGCATATTCATAGCAGCCAGAATTCGCTCCGGGCTGGCGGCAGTCATCCCCAGGACCTGAAAGGCCTTCGAGTATAGGGTATCGCCAGCCAGAATGGCCCCCGACTGTCCCCAGATCTTATGCACTGCAGGCCTGCCCCGCCGCACATCGGCATTGTCCATGATGTCATCATGAATGAGGGTGAAGTTATGAACCAATTCAATGGATACCGCCGCCGGCGCCAGGGCCAGGGCCTGAGCCTCTCCCCCGGCGGCCTGTGCCGCCAAGAGCAGCATCGATGGCCTCAATCTCTTTCCGCCGGAGTCCACCAGGTGCCGGCTCGCTTCATACAGGCCGCGCGGATGCTTCACCGGCAGCAGCTCTTCAATAGCAGCCGTCACCAGGGCAGCGCGCTCCTCCAGCTCTTTATCCATCATCCTTCTCACAACCTCCCTAACCCTCTCTTCAGTCGATGAGCAGCTCCTGGCCGTTCCTGACCAGATGGATATTGGAACCCAGGGAGTAGCCAGTCTCCTCGGCAATCATGAGATAGCTGCCATGGCTGGCCAGAGTCCCGTGGCTTGGTATGACATGCTCTGGATTGATCATCCGCAGCAACTCCCAGTGATCCTCCCGGCAGGCATGCCCGGAGACATGAACATTGTCATAGATCCTGCCTCCCCTCATCTTCAGCTTGGTCACAACGGTATGGCGGTTGGATTCATTCAGGGGCTGGGGTATGATGCCCGCAGAGAAGACCACCTTATCCCCCGACTCCACCTGAAGATCGGTCTCTCCATTGGCCACCCGGCTCAGTATCGCCCCCGGCTCACCCTGATGGCCGGTCATGATGGGCAGATACTTGTCCTTGCCCTCATTCATGATCCTCTTTAAGGCTTTGTCCACCGACTTTCTCCTCCCGAAGACAGAGACCTCACCCTGATGGGCATATCCAGTCCGCACCGCCGTCCCCCAGTACTTCTCCATGGACCGGCCCAGGAGAATAGGCTTTCTCCCCATCCTATGGGCAGCCTCGATTATCGCTCTGATCCGGGCGATATGGGAGGAGAAGGTGGTGACCAATACCCCGGACCTGGTCTCCTCAGTGCCTATGAGAACGTCCATCACCAGATCCTTGGCTATCTGCTCAGAGGGCGTCTTTCCGGAGATGGAGGCATTGGTGGTCTCAGTGATCAAAGCCAACACCCCCTCCCTTCCCAGAGCCCTCAGCCGGGCGAAATCCGGCGCCTCGCCCAATGTCGGCGTGCGATCGATCTTGAAGTCATTGGCATAGACTATGATCCCTTTGGGAGTATGAATGGCGGCAAAGACGCAGTCCACAATGCTGTGCTGCACCCGCACGAACTCCAGCTCGATATCGGGCGTGACCTGAAACCTCTCTCCGGCATCCATAGTCTTCAGGGGATTGTTCACCCCGAAGATCTTCTCCGACCTGATCTCCTGGCTTATCAGATCAGCAGTGAAGGGCGAGGCGATGATCGGAGCATGGTACTTGTGAGCTAGCTTGGAGATGGCCCCGATATGATCAAGGTGGCCATGAGTGCAGGCAATAGCTCTGACCTTTCCGTCAACGCTCTGCATTATGCTGTCATCGGGAATGGCGCCTATGCTGATCAGATCCTCGGCATGCAGGGATTCCACATCGGTATCCTCATGAATCTGCACCCGGTCCAGTCTGATCCCCATATCCATTACAATGATATCTTTTCCTATCCTTATCGCCGTCATATTGCGGCCGATCTCATTATAGCCGCCGACGGCGATTATCGCAATATCTTTCATTTTGTCAACTCTCTATAAGCAGAAAACTCTCTCAAATCATAACCCCGGGACTCCAGCCACTCTCTGGTCCTTCCTAGAACCACGAGAGGAACCCCTTCCAGCTCCCCAACCCTTCTGCAACCGGTAAGGAACATACAGATCCTCAGAGCACGCAGATAGGGGCTCAGGGCTTTGATCACCGATTCAGCATCCTTTGTCGCCGGCTTGAGCATGGGAAGGGCAATCCCGGCCAGGCCCGCCCCCAGGGAGAGGCTCTTGGCCACATCCAGTCCGCTCCTTATCCCTCCCGAGGAGATGACATCCAGGCCCGCTGACCGGCACTCGACTATGCTCACGGGGGTGGGAATTCCCCAGCTCCAAAAGAGCCTTCCCATCTCCTCCAGCTCACTGTCACCTATCTCTGCCGCCCTGTAGGTCTCAACCCCGGCCCAGGAGAGACCTCCCTGGCCGGAGACATCTATCATCTTAACGCCCGCATCCGCCAGGCTGGCCGCCGTCTCCCTCGATATGCCCGCCCCCGTCTCCTTGACGATTATGGGAACTGGCCCTTTTGCTGCCTCCCTCAGCGCCCCAGCCACCCCGAAGGCATCTCTATCCCCCTCCGGCTGGATGCTCTCCTGCAGAAAGTTCAGATGAACGGCGATGGCATCGGCATCTATCATCTCTGCCAGCTGATCCAGGATCCCGGGGCCGGACCTTTTCAGTTGTACCGCCCCGATATTTCCCACCAGAGGTATATCGGGCGCAGCATCCCGCACCACTGAGAAGGTATCCCTCAGCCTCCCGTCCTCCAAAGCCGCCCTCTGAGAGCCCACCCCCATGGCCAGCCCCAGCTCAGAGGCGGCTTTGGCCAGATTCTCATTGATCCTCTTGACGCTGGGATGACCCCCGGTCATGGCGCTGATCATGAGCGGTGCAGACAGCCTCTTTCCCAGGAACCGGCAGGAGGTATCGATATCCTCCTCATCGATCTCCGGGAGGGCTCTGTGGACAAACACCAGATCATCAAAGGGCCTGGAGGCTGTCTCCCTGGACTCCACCGGGCTCTCCAGGCAGATTCGGATATGGTCGATCTTCCGGCTGGAGGTGCTCAATCCGCCCTCCAGACCTTCGTCCCTATGGCCTCGCCCTGCAGGACCCGCACGATGTTCCCTTCCCGGGAGGCATTGAATATCATTGCGCCTATGCCCGCATCGGCCAGCTCCAGCAGCTCGTCGAGCTTTCCCCTCATCCCGCCGGTGACATCAATCCCCGCGCTCCCTCCTACTGCTCCCTCAATTCGGGGAAGATCAGATCTTTGTACCTCTGCCAGAGGCCGGCCCGAGAGGAGCACCCCGTCCACATTGCAGCCCACTGCCACCACCTCTGCCTGCAGAGCCCGTGCCAGGTAGCTCACCAGCTGGTCCCCGGAGACTATTCCCGCCCCCCCGGTCAAGTCCATGGCCACATCCCCGTGCAGGAGGGGCATGATCCCGCATTCAAGCATCTTTGTTATCGGCTCGATGGCAAAGCTCTCTATCCTTCCCCTGGAGAGGGTGAGGCAGGAGAGGGGGTGGACAGGAAGGGAATCGACCCCCACTCCAGCCAGGGCCTCCAGCAGAAGGTGGTTGAGCCTGACCACCGACTCATGGGTCACCCTCAAGCCCTCCGGGCTGAACCTCTGGGGCAGGCAATATTGCCGGGCAGGGATATGCCCAAAGGATCCGGCTCCGTGCACCAGCACCAGATCCTGAGGCCTGGTGGCCACCTCCCTTGCCACCCGCTCGATCTCCTCCTGGATGGCCCCCCTCTCGCCGCTCTTATCAGTCAGGATGCTTCCCCCGATCTTCAAGACTCGAACCAATGCTCGCCCTCCTGGCTCAATCTCCCTCCAGCCGCACGCCCTCGCCGCCCATCATGACCGGGAATGCCACTCCCCGCGCCTGCCTCAAAGCCACCATCAGGGCATCCTTTCCCTCGATTCCGGGAAGAGCAATCATACAACCTCCTCCTCCCGCTCCAGTGAGCTTGGCTCCCAGGGCTCCTCCAGCACCTCTCGCTGCATAGACCAGCTCAGACAGCTCCCTGGAGCTGACTCCCAGGGCCTCCAGGAGGCCGTGGTTGATGTCCATAAGCCCCCCCAGCTCATCGAGGTTCATCTCTCTGACCAGAGGAAGCGCCCTCTCAGTGATCGCTCCTATCGCCTGGAATATGGGCTCCACCAGGTCTGGGTAGCGCTCTTTCAAGAGCTGGACCCTCTCTACCAGTGAGAAGGTATCGTGAGGCACTCTGGTGTATCCCACTACCACCTCCAGGGGGGGAAGATCGAGGGGCTGGTTGCCATCGGCGATCCTTTGGTAGCCGCCATATGTGGCCAAAGCAGTATCCATGGGGCTGCCGCGCCCCTTTTGAACCCCTCTCTCAATGCGATAGGAGAGCTGAGCAATCTCTCTTTCCGATAGGCCCAGCCCCAGGTGGCCGTTAAGGGCAGCCACAGTGGCCACCACTATGGAGGCCGATGATCCCATGCCTGCTGCCGGCGGGATGTCCGACTCGATCCTGATCCTTACATCCCTGGCCTCAAGCTCCCTTACGGCTGCCGATACATATCTGGTGGCATATGCCGCACTGGCGGAACTGATCTGTCCGCTTCCAGGATCAAAGGAGAAGCCCTGCAAGGAGAGATCGTCCGTCTCTATCAGAAGCCTTCCCGGCAGGTCCTCTACAGTGGCCCGGGCTCGCAGATCTGCTGCTCCTCCCAATGCAGCCGTGCCGGAGACGACAGCATGCTCCCCGAAGAGGATGATCTTGCCGGGTGCCGATGCCGTCGTCATAAGAGAGCCCCTTCAGGTGAAGACAATCGCTCCGTATCCTACTACCTGGCTATAGTCACCGCTTACGTCGCCGCTTGTGCCGTAACTGAGAAGCTTGCCGCTGTTGGCGCCCAGCAGCCGGGAGGCGGTAATGGCTGCCGCAATCGGTCCGATGCCACATGAAGAGGCATTATAGCGGTAGACTCGGGAGTAGATCTGGGGGATATCCATATTCAGGATGGCCTCAATGATCTGGGAGTCCACCTTCCTCGCCACATCCCGGGGCTCATAATGAGTGAAATCGCTGCTAGCAATCACTATGCACTGCCGATCAAGCTCCAAGGCAGCGCGGGCGATCTCCTCTCCAACCTCTGATGCCGTCTGCTCATCCTGCATCCCCATGGAGACGGCCAGGATCTTGATATCATCTCCAAAGCGCCTCTGAAGAAATGGAATCTGCACCTCAATGGAGTGCTCATGCTGGTGGGCGCTCTCATCGTGATCGATGATGCTCCCTGCCAGGAGGTCGGCCAGCTCATTGTCTGCTGCCACCACCCCCAGAGGAGTTCTCCATGAATCGCGGGATAGAGCTACCGGAGAGCCTATGCCGTGATGGTTGGGCCCCAGTATCACATAGGTCTCCCTCTTTGGCAGGCGGGAGTGGACCATAGCAGCAATCCGGCCGGAATAGATGTATCCAGCATGGGGGACAACGCCGCCCACTACCGGCATCTCCTCGGCCGGAGGCATCAACTCGTCCAGTTGCCGCCCAAGCTCCCCCGGGCTGCTCGGATAGAACTGGCCGGCAACGGCTGGTGGCCGCATGGACTCAGAACTCCATCTCAAAGTCCGAGATAGTATATCTGAACCGGTCCCCTTCTCCCCTCTCATACAGAAGCTGGCGGGCTAACAGCCAGTAGATGAGGGTAAGGGCCTTTCTGCCCTTGTTATTGGTGGGTATCACCAGGTCAACATTGGAGGTCATATTATTGGTGTCGCACAGAGCGATCACCGGTATGCCCACATCCACTGCCTCATTGACCGCCTGTGCATCTCCGCTGGGGTCAGTGGCAATCATCACATCCGGCTCGATAAATCCCCGAAAGGCGGGATTGGTCAGGGTATTGGGCACAAAGCGGCCCACATTTGCCATTGCCCCTGTGGCCTTGGCAAACATCTGAGCCGGCCTTTGGCCATACTGTCTGGCGGATACGATCAGAATATTTTCGGGATCGTAATTGGCCAGGAACTTGGCGGCCATGCGGATGCGCTTGTCTGTGGATTGAACATCCAGAACATAGAGCCCATCAGATCTTATCCGATAAATGTAAGGCATCATATCGTTTGTCTTCTGTTGAGTACCGATGTGAACGCCGGCGGCAAGGTACTCATCTATCGGTATGAGAGTCTCATATTCTCCCGCTACCGTCATCACCTCATCTTCTTCCAACTAATTCACCTACCTTAATAGCGATTGCGTTTTACGGTGATGGGAATTACGCCCAGTCTCATCTCTTCAAGCGCTATTTCTAGAGGGTCGGTATGATTGGTATCGATCAGTACTGGAGCGCCCATGAAAACCTGCAAAGCTCTTGCTCCTACAATGCGCGCACGTTCATATCTGGTATATTTCTCGCCCTTCAAATAGCCACCTCAAAGGAAGAGTATGATGGGGTTGCTGAGATTCGAACTCAGGTCACAGCGTCCCGAACGCTGTAGGATGGACCAGGCTACCCTACAACCCCCTTCTACTGGTACCGCCTCAGGGTGTCCACTATCTCCACATGGGAGAGAAGCATACGCCTGCAGCAGTATTTGTCTATTCCCAGGTCATCCATGACTTTGCCGGGAGGCTCAGTCTTGATGCGCTCCCGGTATTCCTCCCATACATGGGATATCACTTTGCCGCAGGAAAAGCACCTGACTGGTATCAAGCAGTTTCACCTGTAGGACTTCTGGTACCTGGACCTGGCACCAAGGCCGCCGAACTTCTTCCTCTCTTTATGGCGGTGATCGCTGACAAGGAGGTTTCTGTCGTAATCGGAGTAGGCCTCTTTCAGTGCTGTGTCGCCTGTCCATTCCACAATGCCCTTGGCGATTGCAGTGCGAACGGCATCCGTCTGCCCCATGATCCCGCCGCCGCTGACGACGACATCGATGTTCATTCCTTTAACCAGCTCTCCGGCGATCTCGATCGGCTCTTTGATCTTGAGTCTGGCAAGCCCGGGCTCGAAGATATCCAAAGGCACCTTATTGATGCGTACAATGCCCTTTCCCTCCTTCAGAGTGGCCCTTGCAGTTGCCGTCTTCTTCTTGCCTGAGGTATTGATGATCTTCATTTTGATCCTCTCAGAAGTTTGCTCCGAGCCTCTTGCTCAAGGCGCCAAGCTCGATATATCTGTTGTTGCTCTCCGTTCTCATCTTAGCAGCATCAGGCTGGAAAAACTCCATCTCCTTGAACTCCCGGGGGATGCCCACATAGACCTTCAGCCTGGAGAATGCATCTCTTCCCCGCCTCATCTTATAGGGGAGCATGCCCCGCACTGTCCTCTTGAGGACCATATCCGGCCGGCGAGGGAAGTAGGGGCCTCTCTCTCTGCTGCCCCGCGCTCTGGTCTGGCCGTAGTCGCGGAAGATGTGCTCCTTGTCCCCGGTGATGAGAGCTTTCTCGGCATTGACGATATTGATCTCCTCTCCTGCCAGGAGGCTCTTGGCAGTGACACTTGCTAAGCGCCCCAGGACCAATCCAGTTGCATCTACTACTACCATTGCTCTCACCTCAAAATCTTTATTCCCGATCCTTTGGGGTGCTCTTGCATCAGACTCTCTATTCGGATGCACCTGCCGCCCGCCTGCCGGATCTTGGACATGGCTTGGCTGCTGAAGTTCAGGGCGGCCACGGTCACATTATGCTCCAGGTTGCCTGAGGCCAGGACCTTTCCGGCCACAAGAACAGTATCATTCGACTGGGTATGCCTGTTGATCTTGCTCAGGTTAACAGCAGCATAGTTGCGGCTGGGCTTCTCGAGCCTTTTGGCGATGTCACGCCAAAGGGGAGCGCCCGTCTCGCGAGTGGCTGCTTTGAGATCGCCGATAAGGCGGACTATCCTTGGGTTTGTCTTCTCAAACTTCATTCGAATCCTCCGCATGGCCGAATAGGCCGACTCACACGCATAGCGCGCGTTCGAACCAATATGGTTCATGCGCCCAGGGCATCTTATCCCTGTGCGGAATATGTAGCTCGACAATTCACCAGTATTTAAGGGTTTGCCAGGAGATGCCCGGACTGATTGATGGCTATATCAACCCGCAGGCAATATTAGCTGATGATATTATTGCTAGTGATATTAATATTCCCGTATGCTCCGCCGAAGACTTCTTATAAATTAAGTATAAGTTAATCTGGGCGAGGTTCATGCTCGAATTCATCGACACCACCCTGGCATTCTGCGTGATTTTGGGGTTCGTCCTGGGGATCATCAGCGGCCTGACCCCCGGCCTGCATCTGAACAACTTCGCCTCCATGCTTTTAGCCCTATCCCCCCAACTGATCCTCCTCGGCTTTACCCCCTTTCAGATGGCATCCATAATCCTTGCCGCCAGCATCTCTCAGACGTTCTTCGATGCCATCCCGGCGATATTTCTGGGCGCTCCCGACTCCGAGACCGCCCTCTCCGTCCTCCCCGGCCAGAGGCTGATGCTGGAGGGGAGGGGGATTGAGGCGGTGCGCCTATCCGCTCTGGGCAGCGCGGGATCGATCGCCTTCTCCCTCTTCCTGGTCTATCCCCTCTCCTGGATTGTATCCAGCTACTACGAATACTTCACAAAATATGTGGGCATCATCCTGCTGGGAATCGCCCTGATGATGATCAAGTCCGAGAGGGGGCCGTGGATCGAGGGGCAGGGAAGTCTGGTTCACTGGAAGTACAGACTGATCGCTGCAATGCTCTTCCTGACCAGCGGCCTTCTGGGGTTGTTCGCCTTCGAGCATGATGGCCTGCTCTCCTCCCCCCTGAATCTGGAGCCCCAGGTGCTCCTGCCCCTCCTCTCCGGGATCTTCGGCGCCTCCTCCCTGATCCTCAGCCTCTCGACAAAGGTTCAGATTCCAAAACAGACAGAGAGCAGGATCAAGATGCCCGCCCCCTCATTGATCAAGGCGGTCTTATCCGGCGGCCTGGGAGGCTCGTTGGTGGCCTGGATTCCGGGGATCTCACCATCTGTGGCCTCTATCGCCACCCGCCTGGGCTCCCCGGGAACAGCAGAGGAGTTCCTGGTCTCCATAGCGGGGGTGAACTCGGCCAATGCCCTCTTCTCCCTGGTCGCCCTCTATGTTATCGACCGGCCCAGGAGCGGGGCGGCGGCGGCCATCCAGGAGCTTATGACCCTGGACGAAAGGACGATGGCGATGATGATGGTCATTGTGATGATGGTGGTCCTGGCATCGTATCTGGCCACCGTCGGCACGGCGGACATCGCCGCCCGGACCATATCCCGCCTGAACTACACCCAGTTGTGCGTCTTTGTGCTCGTCTTCCTCCTGGTCATGACATATGCCTTCACCGGCATCTTCGGCCTGTTCATCTTCCTCCTCTCCACCATAGTGGGGCTGGTCGCCCCTGTGGCCGGCATCCACCGCACGCACGCTATGGGAGTATTGATGCTGCCGCTGATTGTGATGTACATTTAGAGGCCTATGCTTCTTTGCCCACATCAGGCAAATTTTCTGATCGAAGATCATATGGTATAGGAATGCATCAATGCATCATATGAAATTAAAAGGAGGACTATGAACGGGCAGATGAAGGTTGCCAGGGAAGGGCTGCGACGACCTGCCTTCAGATCTTTCTATACCTTTCGTCCCGGATCTCTACCTTTCCCATAGCTACCAGTTCCTCCACCACCTCTAAAAGAGTGCTCTCCTCCAAAATCAGGCCATACCGCCCCTTCAGCCGCTCACCGATCTCTCCCGTGCTCAGATCCTCCTCCGAGAGAATCCTCTCTGCCAGGCCCACCAGATCCTCATGAGCCGCCCAGGGATAGATTATCCACCTCCATTCAGCCACCTTCTCCGCATAATAGTCCGGCACAAAGGGGGAGACGGTCTTGTGCTGCAAGACTCCTGTTCTGACCTCTGCTGCGCCCAGTTCTTTCATATAGTCTACAGCCGTCCTCAGGGTCTTTCCAGTGTCTGTGACGTCATCTATTATCAGCACCTTCTGACTCTGTACATCAACCGCCAGCGGGAAGCGGACAGATGCCTGGGGCCTCTCACAGGCAGCAGTATCCCAGTGCTCTATCTTGATGCTGGCCAGGAGGGAGAAGAGAAGAAAGTCCGAGACCACCCTCGCCGGAACATATCCTCCCCTGCCGATGGCCACGATCAGATCGGGACGAAATCCGGATCGCTTGATCTCATAGGCCAGCCTTCGGCCCAGCTCATAGGACTCATCCCAGCTTATGAGCTGACAGGGGAAGCTATCAGGAATCATGATAGATAAAAAGGCAGGGATGAATTAAAGGCTATCGGAGGAGGGAATATGAGCCGACCTTGGCGATCTTTCTCTCCTTATGCCACCGATGCACTGTAATAAGGCGATGGCAATGTGGGATATGCCCATAAGAGATGTTTGAACCTACATTCCGCACCTTCAGTTCATCCCGTAATAATTTTCGCATCCGTGCCCCAACAACCTTAGAATTGTGACCTGTACGCTGTTCAAGTTCACGGCATGTTCGTCGATCATACGAAGTGGCTGTTTCGCATGGAAAATCGAAAAGTCGAGAGTGTCAATATATTGAAGGGGGGAACTATCGAGAGCCACTGTGCATTTTTCACGCCAGATCATACCGCCAGCACCTCTAAGTCACTCACGATCGCCTCAAGTCGCCCATCTTTATCCCTTCCAGCCGATCGGCTCCCTTCATTTCCCTACCTCTTCCCGGCTCAACTCAGCCTCGATTTCGGCAACGCTGGGCAGACTCCTTTGCAGCTCTTCGGGCAGGTCTTTCACGAGCTTTGTTTCCCAGCTTGCCACGCCCATGGGCTTTTGAAAGCCGCGCAGGGCGTATTCGACCTCGATCTTGCTGCCTTTGCGGCAAAGCAAGAGTCCGATGCTGGATTCATCATCAGAGTGGCGGAGCTGGTCGTCCACTGCTGAGAGGTACATGTTCAGAGTGCCCACAAATCTGGGATCAAAGGGAACAGATTTCAGTTCAATCACGATGTAGCAGCGAAGCCTCAGATGATAAAAGAGCAGGTCGAGATAGTAATCACTGTCTGCAAATTCCAGGTGAACCTGCCTTCCCACAAAAGCAAAACCGGCCCCCAGTTCTAAAAGGAAGCGCTGGATGTGATCCGTCAGAGCCAGCTCCACCTCCCGCTCCCGGCGCGGGTCGGCTGTGCCCAGGAAATCGAAAAGATAGGGATCTTTGAACACCTGGGCCGCCATGTCGGAATCACCGGGCGGCAGGGTGAGGGCAAAATTGTTAATGGCTTTTCCCTGCCGATCGTGCAGTCGGCTCTCGATCTGCATGGCCAGCACATTGCGGCTCCAGCCCTCTTCCAGCCCCCTCCTCGCATACCACAGGCGGACGTGCGGGTCTCTGACCTTTTCCAGCAGGGCGATGTTGTGATACCAGGTGATTTGTGCAAGCGTCCCTTGCACAATCTCCCTGTCAGGCCAGGCCGCCGCAAAGGCGCGCATGTATTTCAGATTACGAGTCGAAAGCCCCTGCATATCCGGGAAGGCTTCTCGCAGGTCGGCAGACAGCCGGTCAATCACTTTTGTTCCCCAGCCTTCCTTTTCCTGCCGCTCAAGGATCATCCGCCCAATGTCCCAGTAAAGGAGCACCATCGCGGCATTGGCAGCATCGTCTAACCAGCTTGTCGTTCTTTTGGAGATGATAAGAGTAGCTTCTAAAGCCCTTTCCGAGAGCCTCGTTTACTTGCAGCAGAAAACCATTCTTCAGCGATGCCCTGGCACGGAGTGCCTGCTTTCCCGGCTCCTCTACCAGAACGATAACATCCACCTCAAGGATGGTCTCGCTGGAAGACAAGATATCCAGTACATCCCGAATCTTCATCCCTGACTTCCTGATAATTTGCCTTCCACATTCAGCCAATAGCTTTTAGCTGACTCATAGGAATCCCAGATGATGAGGTCATCCCACTCTTCAAAGACCTCATCTTCCTTCCGCACCTCTACGCGGCGTTTGAAATCCTCAAAGCTCATATTATATTTTGACTTCATCTCCAAGATCTTGGAATCGAAGTGATGGATCTTCGCTCTTGCCTGGTCCAGGACTAGATTCTTCAAAGCCTCCTTTTCGTCTTTAAAGAGGCCAATTTTAACCAGATCGGCTATGGGCTCGAAGACATCCCTGGAGACCTCGATGGTGTCGCTCATTCTTTCCTCTATTGCTAATACATTTCTGAAGATATAAATGTATTCTCATCCGATGCGGCCTCATCTATGCTCTCCGCCGGGCCTTCTGCACTGCGCATCTTGATATTTACTGCATAAATCTCTCGATCAGCTCCAAGCACGTCGTCTCCAGGCCGCACTGCTGAAGGTGATGGGCCAGGAGGCCTGCCCTCTCGCTGGCTGGATGGTAGACCAGGACCTCTCGGGGTGATACGTGCTCGATCATCCTCATCAGCCCGCGAAAGTCCAGGTGATCGCTCAGCTGGATGGTGGGGTATGAGCTATCACGCCGCCCGGTCAGGAAATATTTCTTTCTTCCCGGCACCTGGTGAAGGCTCCAGGGGGTGACCACATTGAAGCCGCTGCCGTTGACTGGAGTCAGGGGACCGGCCAAATCCCCCATCAGCTCCTGGGTCAGAACCAGGCTCTTCTCATCCATGCCGATCTCATCCTTATAGCCCATCGCCCTCATCAGAGCCACTGCCCTCTGTGCTTTGCCAAAGGCATAGGCCCCGAAGCTTGCCCCCTCCTCCAGAGCCTCATAAAATCCGGCCAGATCATCCTCGAAGATGCAGGAGGGATCATAGGGATCGCCATAATTGGCCTCTGTGACCAGATAATCGCAGCGGGGCAACTGCTGGTAGTCCTTCACATCCCCGGTGACCAGCACCCTCTCCCCGCTCTCTGTCTGCCAGGAGAAGGCAGATGAGCCTATGGTATGGCCGGTGGGATGGGTGTCAACCCTGACCTCCCCCACCATGATGCTCTCCCCCACCTCAAAGATGCGGCCCATGTACTCCCGCTCATATCGGATCTCCAGGGCGCGGGCGGTCTGGACTGATGCCACCGCCCGGGGGGAGTTCATGGCCGACTTGCCATGGTGATCGCTATGGGCATGGGTGATCAGATAAGCATCCGGCTGGGTGCAGGCCTTGGGGGCACGGCTGGTATCAATGGAGAAGAGGTGAGAGTCGAAACGAATGGAGAGATGAGGAGCAAAGTTGCCACGGCTGTTGATCCTTCTCAGCGGCTCAATGCCGCCCACGGATTTCATTCCCTCCTCCATTCTTCTCCTCTCCCTCCCTCCCTCAAACTCCTTCTCTCAAACCCAAGAATATGCAAATCGGAACCCGGAAGACTCAAAACGATATCCGGGCAATACAGCAACTACATCCGGAGCATATAACAGGCCTTTTTCTTCAGAGGCATCAGCTGTTGAGCTTCACAATCTCTTTTTGCCTTTGCTCCTTTGTGGTGAGATCAGGGTGCTTGGACCTTACCACAAGGGCACCGAGGCACAAAGAGAGTCCTCTGGAGGAAAATGCCGGCACAGCTCAGCCAAGAGCCTCATTGATGGCATCAGCCAGTTCCTTCTCAGAGGCGAGCCCCATCCACCTCTTGATCTCCACGCCGTCCTTTTCCAGTATCAATGTGGGCACCACAAATATGCCCTTCTCCATGGCCAGATCTCCCTCCCGGTCGACATTGATCTTCTTGAACTCAGCCACATCCTTCATCTTCTCAGCCAGTGCCTCAAAGATCGGGCCCTGCTGCCTGCACGGCCCGCACCAGTCAGCATAAAAGTCCATCAGTATCGGCTTTGCCATTATTCTTCCTCCTCGTCCATTATATCGAATTTGACTCCGATCTTAAATATCCTGCCCGTGGGGAGAACGAGCATCCTTCGACCAGTGCTTCTTCGGATCTCAGCCAGCACCTCTTGAATGCGCTCCTCTGTGGCCGAGACAGTAAACCACATATTATAGCCGCTCTCATTTGGCCGCAAGTAGTTATGAGAGATCTCTTGATACTGATTAACGATCTCGGCCAGTTCATCTGCCTCATCCCTGGAGACCTTCAGGGCAGCCAGGATCCCGCTCCGCCCCAGCCGGCGCATGTCGAGGATGGGGCCGATCCTCCTCACCAGCCCCCTCTCTTGTAGAGCGTCCAGCCTTTCTATGACCTCCCTCTCCCCCAGGCCCAAAACCTCGCCCAGATCCCGGAATGGCCTGGGGGTCAGGGGAAATCCCTCCTGAACCAAAGAGAGCAGCCGGAGGTCTATCTCCTCCATCTCCTCCTCCATCTCCATCTTAAGCCTCCAGGCGGCAGGAGGGATCGGACTGCAGGTAATCCCCGGTCAGGGCATAGGCCCGTGCCCGGCAGCCGCCACAGCTTCGGGAGTAGTCGCACCGGCCGCATCTTCCCTTCAGCCTTCCCTCACGCAGAGCTTGAAGCTGGGGTGAACTCTCCCATATCTCTATAAAATTCTTTTCCTTTATGCTCCCCACCTTGAGGGGCAGATAGCCACAGGGATAGACATCACCCTGGCGGGAGAGGAAGACAAACCTCCTCCCGGCCAGACAGCCGCCGCTTCCCCGGCCACGACCTGGCTTTTTCAGGCGGGCATACTGGGGTGCGCAGGTGACCTGCACCTCCAGAGTCCTTCGATCGATCTCTCTTTCGATCTGATGGAGAATCTCCTCCTGCCGCTCTGGGGATACCACCTCCTCCTCTCTTCCCCGGCCGGTCGGAACCAGAAAGAAGAAGTGAAGGGCTGCTGCCCCCAGGCTCTCCGCCAGATCGAAGATCTCTGTGATCCCGGACTGACTCTTCCGGCTGACAGTGAAGTTGATCTGGAAGTCCACCAGGCCGCGGAGGTTCTCTATCCCCCTCATCGATCTCTCGAAGCTCCCCTGGCCGCGGACGAGGTCATGCTCTGCCGCCCCCGCCCCATCGAGGCTGATGCTCACTCGCGATACACCGGAAGCAGCAATCATCTGGGCCAGCTCCGGGGTGATCAGTGTCCCGTTGCTGGCCAATGAGACCCGAATGCCCAGTGATACGGCATGCCTGATGATCTCAAAGAGGTCAGGGCGCAGCAAGGGCTCCCCTCCGCTGAGGATGAGCATCGGCTGAAGCGGCGCAATGCTCTCCACAAACCTCATAGCCTCGTCTGTCCCCAGCTCCCCTCTGTCCGGCTCAGGGGAGGCAGAGGCGCGGCAGTACTGACAGGAGAGGTTGCAGGCAGCAGTCAGTTCCCAGGCTATTATCAGCATTGCAGTCAACACAGATTGCTCTGGCCAATCTAGAGCAGTCCCTTCTTCACCAGCAGCTCGGCATTGAGGATGCTCGCCCCCGCCGCTCCGCGCACTGTATTGTGGCCCATGCAGATGAACCTGATTCCCGGCCTGATCCTCCCTACAGAGACCGACATCCCATTGCCCCTGCCACGATCCAGCCTGGGCTGGGGTCGATCTGGCTCGTCATTGACTATTAGCGCCTTCTTGGGCAGGGTGGGCAGATCCCCTAGATCCGGATTGAATTCCAGCATGGCCTTTTTCACCTCTTCTGGCGTGGGATTGTCCCTCATCCTCACCCATAGGGCCTCAGTGTGGCCGTCCATCACAGGGACCCGGTGGCAGCTTGCACTTATGGCAAAGTCGGCATGGATGATCCTCTCCCCATTGAAGTGGCCCAGGATCTTCTGGGGCTCGGTCTCACACTTCTCCTCCTCCCCGCCGATATAGGGAATGATATTTCCCAGAATCGCCATGGAGGGCACGCCCTCATAGCCTGCTCCGCTCACCGCCTGCATAGTGGCCACGTGCACCATCTCTATTCCGAACTTCATCAGGGGCTTAAGGGCCAGGGTGAACATTATGGTTGTGCAGTTGGGATTGGTGGTGATGTATCCCTCCCAGCCCCTCTTCTCCCTCTGCACCTTGATCAGATCCAGGTGCTCGTGATTGCACTCCGGTATGAGCAGGGGGACATCATCCATCATGCGATAAGAGCTGGTATTGCTGGCCACAGCACAGCCGGCAGCAGCAAAGGCAGGCTCCACTGACATAGCATCAGCAGAAGGAAGGGCGGAGAAGACTATATCGGCATCGACCTCTCTGGGATCGACATTGACCACTGTCATCTCGCCGATGTCACCGGGAAGCTCGCTCTCCAGCCGCCACCTGGCTGCATCCTTGTACCTCTTTCCCGCGCTCCTCTTCGATGCGGCAAGGCTGGTGAGCTCAAACCAGGGATGATCCTGCAGTCTCTCAATGAAACGCTGTCCCACAGCACCGGTGGCACCTAAGACGCCTGCTTTGATCTTGGCCATTATAAATCACCTAAGTTTTGACTGGGGGAGCAAAAGCCGGGGATGTATATATCTCTTGTCCGGAGGAAAAAGGTTCTGGATTCTTTTAGAGAGGATCACCGCCCTGCGCAGGCCTTCCTTTGAATGCCGTAACTCTTGGCAAACTCGCAGTTGACCTCTACCACCTCCTCATTGAAGCCTTTGAGCCCCTCAGGCACAGGGCCCAGAGCATCCGCTTTCTCCTGGGTATCGATGACTCTTCCATGGGGCACGAAGCTTCCCTCTGCCAAAGTGACGCCTATGACTGCTGCCAGATGGCCGACGAAGCATCTCTTGCCCAGGGTGGAGGCATGAACCACGGAGTTGAAGCCCACAAAGCACTCGTCCCCCATCTTTATGGGGCCGTGAACGACTGCTCCATGGGCGATGGAGACACTATCACCCAGCTCGATGGAGCTTCCCTTGAGGCCGTGAAAGACGGCGCTATCCTGGATGTTGCACTCATTGCCGATGATAATGGGACTGGCCTCATCCGCCCGCAGGGAGACAGAGGGGGCTACATAGACATCCTTGCCAATGCGCACATCGCCTATGATTGTGGCCGATTCGTCCACATAGGATGAGGAATGGATCTGGGGCATGATCTCAGTGCAGTTCCATGAGGTCTTACAGTTGGCCTTGAGCATATTAGTACCACCATCCACAGTATTATCCATTCAGCTTAAAGAGATTGCCATTAACGATGATTGCCGAATGAAAAAATGCGTCATAAGGAGGTTGGCAGCGCAGTGGAGAGATATGTGTAGAAATCCTTGGAATATTATAATCGATAATAGCGATAATTTGCCGCCAAATTTAAATATATGGGAGTCGAAATTAGTACGAAGTCATTGAATTATCCAGGAATGACGAGGGAGAGGATGAAAAAGATTTATAAATCAGATTTCATATCTGTATATTATCATTATATTAATTTTTATTTTTTTAATGTAGAGAAGAGAACGAGCATACCGGCTGGAAGGTGTTAAACTTATGGCAGATGATGTAAAGATATTTGGAATGCCGCCTGAATCAGGAAGATGGATACTGGTTGTTGTGGGCATATTGATCCAGCTCTGTCTGGGTGCCATTTATGCGTATGGTGTTATAAGAGTCCCATTGCAGAATCATTTCACCGATGTCCTTGGATTGCAGGTCACAGCAATGGATATGACCTGGCCATTCATCGTCTTCTTATTATTATTCGCGCTGACTATGCCTTTAGCAGGCCCCTACATTCAGAAGATGGGCCCTAAGAAGGTCTGCACAGTTGGTGGAGCACTTGTGGGGATAGGCTGGATCGCCGCCTCATTCTCCTCCTCACCGCTGATATTGGCTGTTTTGTATGGTATCATTGGTGGTGTTGGAGTCGGGATCGCCTACGGCTGTCCCATTGCCGTCTCAGCGCAGTGGTTCCCTGATAAGCGTGGATTGGCGGTGGGATTGACGGTATTGGGCTTTGGATTCTCTGCTGCCCTGATCGCACCGATAAGCGATCTCTTGGTCGCAGATTATGGTGGGGTTATGAGCGCCTTGAAGATCTTCGGCATAGCATTCTTCATAATCACCGTGGTGCTCTCCCAGATGCTGAAGGTCCCTCCGGCGGGATGGTGCCCGGCTGGCTGGACAGCCCCCGCGCCAAAGCCTGGGGCGACAGCAACAGTTGACTTCATGCGCAGCGAGATGCAGAGGAACCCATCCTTCTATGGCCTGTGGTTGTGTTACACCATCGGCTCCCTTGCCGGCCTCACCGCCATAGGAATCGCCAAGCCAGTGGGGCTTGAGGTGGCGGCGGGTGCGGGCATGGCAGCTGTAGCGGCTGGAGCCCTGATGACCAGCCTGACCCTTCCCTTCGCTCTATGCAACGGCCTGGGCAGGCCCATCTTCGGCACACTCACCGACAAGCTGACGCCCAGAAATACAGCGATGGTAACCTATGTGCTCATCATCATTGCATGCCTGTTGCTCTATACAAATTATACCTCAGTCTTGATGTATACCATCGCCTTTGCCCTCCTCTGGGGATGCCTCGGCGGCTGGCTGGCCATCGCTCCTACGGCTACGGCGAGCTACTTCGGGATGAAGGATTACGCCAAAAACTATGGACTGGTATTCACTGCTTATGGTATTGGAGCAGTGATAGGTGGCATAGTCTCGGCCCAGGCCAAGGATATCATGGGAGGGTATCAGCCATTCTTCTTGATTGTGGCAGGGCTGGCGGTGTTGGGCATAATAGTCGCCTTTGTGCTGATGAAGCCACCGGTTAAGGGATAGTTCATCCTTTAACTCCAATTTTTTTATAAATTAACTTTTTTTCCAATAAGAGCACTTATCGTACATAACCTTTATTTGTTATGAACATCAATACCATTGTCATAACAGATATTCTGAGGTGAAATTATGTCCGATGTTGAATATAAGATGTTCTGCTGCAAAGATGTTGTGCCCACCTGCGGCTTTGAGGTGAAGGCAAAGACGGAGAAGGAATTGATGGAGCATATTCAGGTCCATGCTGAGAGCAGTCACGGCCTGAAGGAGATCAAGCCAAGCACCATGGAGAAGGTGAAGGCGGCAATAAAAACAGTTACGGTTAAAGAGTGATACGGGGCGGGCAGATGGGCTTTACCCTGGAATTTTTTTGTCTTGCCTTTATTTTTATCGTATTGAATTTATATCTTAATTTCTGCCTTCTTCCCGCTTTGCCAAAGCCTCATAGCCTGTCACCACATCCAGCAACTCCGATGTGATAGCCTCCTGGCGCTGCCGGTGATATTGAACATTCAGACGATGCTGATAATCCTCGATGTTCCTCTCTGCTGCCTGCATTGACGACAGTCTGCTGGCGTTCTCGCTGGCCAGGGAATCGACGAAAGCACGATAGAGGGAGAAGAAGAGATAATTCCTCACCAAGGCCGCGAATAACCGGTCAAAATCCATGGAGAAGGTGGGCAGGGTTCGAGACGGCCACTTTCTCCCGGCAAGCTCCTCAAGCCATTTGACATCCAGAGGAAAGAGCTGATCCATATGCGGGGCGAATACTGCCCCTGATGCAGGCCGGTTGTAGAACAGGAGCACCCGATCGAAGCCTCTCTCAGCCCTCCATTCCTCAATCCCTATCAACACCTCCAGCATGATGCGGGTGATGCCGGGATGGCTGCCAGAGAATGAGAACTGGGACTCTATGGCAAGCCCTGCCTCCAGGAGGCGGGAGACCACCCGCCCGCCCACGGCCAGCACTGCCAGCTCCTCAGGATCGATCTCCTTCAGTCTGGCCATGGCAAAAGAGGCGATCTGATCGTTGAAGCTGCCGCATAGACCCTGATCGGAGCCGAATATCACCGCCCCCAGGCGCAGCCTTTCAGGCTCTCTGGCGGCCAGGGGCTCGACCGGTCGATGCATTACCATGATTTGGAGCCCCATCTCTATGGTCCGGCTGTACTCCTGGAGAGATTGAACCGCCTGCTCGTAGTGATGGATATTGGAGGATGAGATGCTCTTCATTATCCCAACCACTGCATGCAGATCGGCGGCGTTCTTGGCCTTCCTTCTCAGCCTTTCCAGCCCTTCCATTTCTCTCCTCTTGTCCCCTTACGATGGCTATTTCTTCAGGACATCTTTGCACACTTCAAGAATCGCCTCTCGATCCCCGGGATTGAGCCTCTCTGCTGCCAAGATGCGCCGTCCCAGCTCAGGTAGCCGTTCTGAAAAAGCCTTCTGAATCGCCCTCTTGCTCTCTGCTATCTCTTCCAGCGGCACGCTGTCCAGAATGCCGGAGGTGGCGGCCAGGAGCACAGCCACCTGCTCTGCAGCCGGCATGGGCTCATACTGAGGCTGCTTGAGGGTCTCCCGGATCCGTCTTCCATGCTCCAGGGTCTTTCTGGTCACCTCATCGCTCCTCGCTCCGAACCTGGCAAAGGCCTCCAGCTCCTCGAACTGGGAATAGGAGAGGCGGAGGTCTCCTGCCACCTCATGGTAAGCGGGGAGCTGGCTCTTTCCACCCACCCGGGATACCGATCTCCCTATATCGATGGCTGGCAAGATGCCCTCTGCAAAAAGCTCTGGAGATAGATAGATCTGGCCGTCGGTGATGGAGATGAGGTTGGTGGGTATATAGGCGGAGATGTCCTGAGCCTCAGTCTCCACTATGGGCAGAGCAGTCAAAGAGCCACCGGTCTGCAGATGGGTGGACCGCTCCAATAGGCGAGAGTGGATGTAGAATATGTCCCCGGGAAAGGCCTCCCTGCCCGGGGGCCGGCGCAGCAGCAGCGAGAGCTCACGATAGGAGCGGGCGTGACGGGTCAGATCATCGTAGACGATCAAGACGTCCCGCCCCTTCTCCATGAAGTACTCAGCCATGCTGGTGGCGGCATAGGGAGCAATGAAATTGTGGCCCGGTGGATCCTCTCCGGTGGCCACAACGATGATGCAGTGATCCATGGCCCCATTATCTCGCAGATCGGAGATAACCCTGGACAGAGCAGACCTCTGCTGGCCAATGGCACAATAGACGCACAGGATCCCTTTATCGATCTGGTTGATCATGGTGTCCAGGGCGATGGCCGTCTTTCCGATCTGCCTGTCGCCCAGGATCAGCTCCCTTTGACCTCTGCCGATGGGGATCATGGCATCCACCGCCAGGATACCGGTCTGAAGGGGGATATTGACTGCAGCCCGGTCCATTATGGCCGGAGCCTCCCTCTCGATGGGCCGCCGCTCTTTGCCATGAATGGGCTGCCCCTCATCCAGCGGCCGGCCCATAGCATCCACCACCCTGCCCAGCAGCTCCTCACCCACGGGCACATCCATGACCCTTCCTGTTTTTCGCACCTCCCCCCCAGCCTTGATGTTATCGTTCTTATCCAGCATGATTGCCGCTACCTCGTCCGGATCCAGATTGAAGGCGATGGCCAATTTATTGTCTGGAAGGATGAGCAGTTCCTCTGACCTCGCATGCCTCAAGCCTCTGATGCGGGCGATGCCATTGCCCACAAAGGTTATGGTCCCCAGCTCCTCGAGCTGCAGAATTGGCCGCTGTTCATGAAGAGTCTGATCGACGGCATCAATAGCCCGGCCAACAGCCCGATCAAGGTCATCGGGTCCGGCTTTCTTCATCCTCAATCCCACCCGAGGCAGCAGCCTGTTCCGTCTTCTGATCCATGATCTGGGATAGATCCTCTCGCAATGAGTCCAGATAATCGGCGATGGACCAGGCAACCCTCAGCTCACGAGAAGCTATCTCCACCCCACAGATCAGCTCCGGCGCAGCCACGAACTCCAGGCCGGGTTCAAGACCGGTCTTATCCCTCAGCAGTTCCCGTATCTTCTGTTTTTGGTCAGCGGGGATCTCAAAGCTGCTTTTCACCTTGACGGGCTCTCTTGAGTTCTCAAAGAATTCCTTGAGAGCCTCCCATTCCCTCTCCTCCAGATTCTGCAGATGCTGTAGATAACGATCTATCACCTTGCCCTCCAGGTCTGCATCAGCCAGATCGCTGAGCACATGGCGGGCAACAGCATAAACCTCCTCTCCCGCCCTCAGGCTCAGGTCAGCAAGCAGCACCTCCTTCTGCTCCTGCAATGACCTGAGCCAGTCCTCCTTAGCCGCCTCCACCTCAGATCTGGCACTCTTCATCAGATCGTTCTTCAGGTTCTTGGCATCCTCTGCAGCCCGGGCCAAGAGTTCCTGCCGCTGATCAGAGATCTCCTGCCTGGCCCGGGCGGAGGCCTCGGCCAGCTGGTCGGCCTGGATCCTCTTCTCTTCAGCATCCTTGAGCTGATCGCTTATCTTCTGCTCTCTCTCCTTCATGGATCTGATGACCGGCCGGTAGAGAAAGTGCCTCAGCAGAAAGACCAGAACCAGAAAGTTGATGATCTGGGCGGCAAAGGTGAAGTAATCGATCTGCACTAAGCCCTCCTATTTTGCTACATATCCCCAGAAGGGATTGGCAAAGATGAGGATAATGGAGATCACAAAGCAGTAGATAGCGATGGACTCCACCATGGCCAGGCCGACGAAGAGGGTTCGGGTTATGTTATTGGCCTCGTCCGGCTGCTGAGCTATGGCCAGCAGAGCCTTTGATAGCGCCCAGCCCTCTCCAATGGAAGGGCCAATCGAGCCTATGGCCATGGTCAGCCCGCTCACAACTATGGATGCCATGCCTATGGTATCAATGCTCGCAATATCGACAGTCATATAAAACTCCTTTTAGGATTTTATCTTCAACCTCATGGCAGTGCTCTCCTGGGCTGAGCTCGCTGAGACTATGTACACCGTGGCCAGAACGGCGAAGATGTAGGCCTGCACCTGGCCGATGAGCAGCCCCAGCAAATCCAGCAGCACCGGCAGGAACAGAGGGGCGATGGTGAGGAGTATGGCCATGAGCATGCTCTCGCTCATCATATTCCCAAAGAGCCTGACCGCCAGGGCCAGAGTACGGGAGAGCTCACCGATGATGTGGAAGGGCAGCATCAGGATTGTGGGCTGGGCATAATGCTTGAGATAGCCTCTGATGCCTGATTGGGCCACACCATAGATCGGGACGGCGAAGAAGACGCAGATGGCCAGTGCGGCAGTGGTGGAGATGGAGCTGGTCGGCGTCCTGTAGCCCGGCACAACATCCAGCAGATTGGCAAGAGAGATGAACAGGAATAAGGTGCCGGAGAAGGGCAGATATCGATCCGGATCCATCTGGGCGATCTCCTTTATCTGGCTTTGCATGTACCCGAGCAGGATCTCCAGCAGATTCTGTGAGCGGGAGAATGGCGGCTCTGGGGAGAGATGGCGTGTCGAGAGCCAGCCCAAGAGGAGCAGGATGGCCATCACCACCCAGGTGAAGAGTATGGTCTCATTGATGCTGACAAAACCCATTTGCCAGAAGACAACCTCATCCGGGCTCAACTCCACCATCGATTCCTCACCCCGCCAAGGCCCAGATGGCCAATGAGAGCAACCTTTGAGATCATGAAGCCCACCAGGCCACAGATCAGAGCACCCAGACCGCTACCGGAGATGAGGTAGAAGCCAAGAATGCAGATTGCTGACCGGACAAAGAAGCTGCCCAGGGCAAGGATCGCTGGCTGGCCCCGGGCGGGAAGATGCTTAAGCGTCAGCCATAGCCCGCCGAAGTAGAACAATCCCAGGCCGATTCCCAATGACATTGCCAGCACCAGCACAGCGAGATCAGCCATCAGAATCATTCATCATCAGTGCCCCTTATCTTCCCTTGCTCTTTCTTTACCCAGTACCAGGCATTGGCGCAGCCTGCTGCCAATCCTATGGATAGGAATGTGAGCGTCCAGGAGATCTTCCCCGGATATGATAGATCCAGCCAGATGCCGATGCCCACGCCGATCAGAGTGGGGATGGCCACTGACCAGCCAACCATGCCCATCATCCCCAGGCCGAACCAGGCGCCACTCCTTCTCTCCCGCCTGGCCCTCAGCATGCGCTCCTCTTTTCTGCCCACCCTGGCGGCAAATTCGCTTCCCTCTTCTTCTCTCTGCTCAGCCATCAGCCCGACAACCTCATCTCCAGGAAATGCCTGGTGAAATCTGCCTCCAGCTTGGCCAGAATGGAACGGGTCTTTCTCTCCCCTTCATCCAGAGCCTCGAACTCCTCCTGTACCGTCCTGGACAGCCCGCCCAGATCCTTGCTGCGCACTGCTTTCCTGGTGGAGATCAGCACATCGGCGGCGCATTTGACCAGTATTCCCCCGTCCACAGCCAGGAATTCCTCGCCCTCCGCCGACTGGAAGGCGAGGATGCCCGGGACCAGGGCGGTCACAAAATCGATGTGCTTGGGAAGAAGCCCAAGAGAGCCATCCTCGGCCTCGGCCACCACCCCCTTCACCTCCTCGTCCACGAGGATCTGGTCAGGAAGAATGACCTTCAGCCTCATTTTTTGGCCTCATCGATATTGCCTATCATGTAAAGCGACCCCTCGGGATAGTCCTGGAACTCGTCTTTCAGGATGCGCTCGCATCCGTCCAAGGCATCCTCAAGCTTGACCATTCTGCCCTTATGGCCGGTGAACTGCTCAGTCACAAAGAAGGGCTGGGTCAGGAACCTCTCCAGACGGCGGGCCCGATTGACGATCCTCCGGTCCTCTGCAGAGAGCTCTTCCAGACCCAGCATGGCAATTATATCCTTGAGCTCCTCATAATCCGCCAGGGTCTTTCTGATCTTCTGCGCTATGCGGTAATGCTCCCTCCCGACCACTGCCTCGCTGAGCATCTTGGAGCGGGACTGCAATGGATCAATGGAGGGATACAGCCCCTGGCTGGACATCCTCCGGGAGAGGACGATAGATGCTGATAGATGGCCAAAGGCATGGACCACAGCAGGATCGGTGAAGTCGTCTGCAGGCACATATACCGCCTGAACAGAGGTTATGGCTCCGCTCTCGGTGCTGCAGATCCTCTCCTCAAGCTCAGCCAGCTCTGTGCTCAAGGTGGGCTGGTATCCAACCCTGGAAGGAAGCTGCCCCAGGAGACCTGAGACCTCTGATCCGGCCTGGATAAAACGAAAGATATTATCGATCAGCAAGAGAACATCCTGATGGGCATCATCCCTGAAGTACTCGGCCATGGTCAAAGCAGCATGGCCAACTCGAAACCTGGCGCCAGGCGGCTCGTTCATCTGGCCGAAGACCATGACGGATTTATCCAGGACGCCCACCTCCTTTATCTCCCGGTATAGCTCCTCGCCCTCCCGACAGCGTTCACCCACTCCACAGAAGATGCTGATCCCCTGGTACTTGCTGGCCATGTTCTGGATCAGCTCCATAATCAGGACTGTCTTGCCGACGCCCGCTCCACCCAGCAGGCCGGCTTTGCCTCCCCTCTCCAGCGGGGAGAGAATATCAATCGCTTTGATCCCGGTCTCAAAGATCTCCGAGGCGGTGGTCTGGCGGGATAGAGGAACGGGGTTCTGATGTATGGAGCGCAGATCCTGGGCATCGATCTTCTCTCCATGATCTATGGGCTTTCCGAAGACGTTGAAGACTCTGCCCAGCAGCTTATCTCCCACAGGAACCATTATCGGCCGGCCGGTATCTATCGCCTTTGCGCCCCGTGCCAGTCCTCCTGTTGGCGTGAGGGCGATACCGCGCACCAGATCGAGGTCAAGGTGCAGCAAGACCTCAATTGCCGTCCCTTCTGCGTCAAGTAGATTGTGGATCTGGGGAAGCGATCCTGGAAACCTGACATCAACCACGCTCCCCCGGACTGATACCACCTCTCCCTCATCCTGACGTATCATGTCTCGCCCCGGCCAAACTCCAATACTGCTATGATATTAATATGTGATGAAAATATTTTTATGACAACAGGCATTCGTAAGAGGCAGTGATAGAAGACATCCCAGTGTGGGCCCTGTAATATAACCCTCATATGCTGATTGCCGGTTGGGCCGGCGGGAGCTCAGATCACTCCCCATGGACCACCAGAACGGGCACCTTTGAGTTGCGAACCACCTTTTCGGTGACGCTTCCAAGAAGGAATCTGGCCAGGCCTCTGGCTCCGATGCTGCCCATGACGATGAGATTGACCTTGTTCTCTGCAGCAAACTTCAAGATCTCATCTGCAGGATGGCCCTCGATCACCTTCGACTCGAATGGAACGCCTGCATCGTTGGCCATGGCCTTTATCCGCCCTGTAGCCTCTGCTCCCTGCTTTAGTAGCGAGCTTTTGAGTTCAGATATAACCTCATCTGCTATATTGAAGCTGAATTCGCCTGCAGCAGAATATTCCTTGCCAATATCGGCGACATACATAGCAGTGACCTTGGCCTTTGAAAGCTTGGCGATCTCAATTCCCGCCTTGGCTGCATTCTCAGCATGTCTGGATCCATCGGTTGCGATCAATATACTCTCAAACATACAGATATATTAGTTAAGAAGCATTATAAATCTGTTGCCAAGTGCCGAATCCAACGGGAACGGTTTGAGAAGTGCTGATGGATTTAGTCCAGGTACTCAGAGAGCTTCGTCTGCTCGACCAGGCACTTCTCCCCCGGTATCTCCACCGGGTACAGGCCGGTCAGGCATCCCATGCACAGGCTCTCTTTTGGCAATCCCACTGCATCCACCAGGCCATCGTGGCTCACATAGCCCAGGGAGTCGGCCTCTATCACTGCCTCCACCCCGGCGACAGTCTTATGGGCAGCGATCAGCTCCTCCCGGCTGGCCATATCGATCCCCAGATAACAGGGGGCGAGGATGGGAGGGCTGCCTATGCGGACGTGCACCTCTCGGGCCCCGGCCCGGCGGACCATGTTCACCACCCTGCGGCTGGTGGTGCCGCGCACAATTGAGTCATCCACCAGGATGATCTTATGCCCCTCGATGTTCGGGCGGATGGTGTTCATCTTCAGGCGCACTGCCGTCTCCCTCATGCTCTGATCAGGCATGATGAATGTCCGGCCTATGTAGCGGTTCTTCATCAGGCACTCGCGATAGCTTATGCCGGAATGCTGGTGGTAGCCCACGGCCAAGGTTATCCCCGAGTCCGGGATGGGGGTGACGATATCGGCACAGGCAGGATGCTCCCGTGCCAGGTTGAATCCGATGTTCAGCCGCACATCATATATCAAGCGGCCATCCATGATGCTGTCCGGCCGGGCGAAGTAGATGTACTCGAAGATGCAATGAGCCGGCCGGGGGGAACGGACAAGCTGATAGGACTTCATCTCTCCGTTCCTTAATACTATGAGCTCGCCGGGATTTACATCCCTTATCAGGCGGCCATTTAAGGTATCTATGGCCACGCTCTCTGAGGCCACCATTAACCCTGAATCGATCTCTCCTATGCACAGAGGCTTGATTCCCAGAGGATCGCGCAGGGCAAGTACTGTATCTCCCCAAAGGAAGATCAGAGAGTAAGAGCCGACGATCTTTCTTATAAGAGCGCGGACAGCCTCCAGGAGGTCATAGTGGAGAAGCTCCTTGACAAAGAGGTGGGCTATCACCTCAGTATCTGCTGTGGTGTGGAATATGTCACCTGCCTCTTCCAGCTTCTCTCTGAGTTGAGTGGCATTGACCAGGTTACCGTTATGGGCAGTGGCTATGGCGCCATCCTTGTATTTCACTAAAAGAGGCTGGCTGTTCTCTATAGTGGAGCGGCCGCCGGTTGGATAGCGGACATGGCCAATGCCAACCTGCCCGCGCAGAAGGGCGATCTGGGCTTCATCGAAGACCTCAGAGACCAGGCCCATGCCCCGATGGGTGCGAATGGACTTGCCATCATGCACTGAGATGCCGGCAGCCTCCTGCCCTCTATGCTGAAGGGCGTAAAGGGAGTAATAGATGAATTTGGCTGCGCCATTGGCCGTCTCATTTAATGAGATCCCTACAACGCCGCAGGCATCGTGCAAATCTGGCCTCTCTGGTAGTCTGCTTCTCCGGTGGTCGGCTTTTCAGGCAGTATGCCTCTCTCTATTAGTCCGCTCTTCCGGTGATCCGTTCTAGTAATCCGCTTTTCTCATCCACTTATGGCTTCTGAGTTTTGCTGATCTGCCAAAGCCGCATTGAACGCAGATCTTTCTCTTGAAATTAAACGAGATGCTGCCACAGCGCCGGCATCTGATATGCGATCTCTTATGGCGCTTTCCCATTGAAGGAGTACCCTTGGCCATCTAAAACACCTCAAGGCGATATGTATACTACATTGTCTCCGCGCACGATTACCGTTCCGATATTGCGGGCAACCGCACCTTCTGCTACCTCTTCCGTCTTATCCATCACCAGATTCATATGAATATCATAACCCTGAAGTTCTCCCCGGAAGACCCTTCCGTCCTTGAGCTTGACTATGACGGGCCCGTTCAGTGATTCATTCAGAATATCAAGCGGTCTCTGACCCATTAATCCTCTCTCCAGCATTGATAACCGCAAAAGGCTACGGTTTTCTGACTTGCTCGTTGCATATTTAAACCTATCGGGATATCTGAAGACCATGAAGATTAAATCCAGGCACCACCTCAAAGGGAGCGATGCCAGGAAGGTTGTGGCAAGTATTGAGCCGTTCCTGGATGACTCATCTGTCCTGCACAAGGCCTCCCTGGAGAGGGCGGTCAGCGATGAGGGCATCGATCTCATATTCATGAATGGCAGACCTCTGATGATGGTCGTTGATGGTGAGCCATTCTTTACTGTCCTCGGGGCCATCGATCTGTCGCCCAGAAGGAGGCTGGTGATGGTGGATTCGGGTGCAGTGCGGTTTGTGGTGAATGGGGCGGATATCATGAAGCCGGGGATAGTCCAGGCCGATCCGGAGATCTCACCGGGGGATCTGGTGGTGATCATCGAGGAGAGGCATAAGAAGCCCCTGGCCATAGGGCGGGCCCTGGTCGCCGGTACGGAGATGCGTGGAGAGGGCAAAGCAGTGAAGTCGCTGCACCATGTCGGCGACCAGATCTGGAGGGGACTGGAGGGATAAGATGGAGGAGATTGGAGAGCTCATTGGAAAGGGATTTGCCGTCTGGCAGAGAAACCTCAACCTGTGCATACCCTATATCTTCAGCTCTTTGGTAGCGATGCTGATCATCATGGCCTTCGTCATGGCAATGATTGTGGTCGCATTTCCCCAGATGGAAAGGTATTGGAAATTATTCCTGATTCTTGAGGGGCTGGGAGAGGTCGGGGCGGCAGATGAGATCTATGCCCAGATGGTGGCCCCTTTGATGGATCTTGATTGGCAGTCCTATATGCCGATATTTATTCTCATCCTGGGAATGATACTGCTCCTCTCTCTCGTTGGATCGTACTTCAATGCCGGGGCCATTGGCATGGCCAGGCAGGCTCTGGAAGAGGGAAGATCTGCCATCTCTTCCCTCTGGTCTGCGGGAAGGAGGCATTTTTGGAATATGTTCCTCCTGAACCTCCTCATTGGACTGATCACGATGGCAGGCATGATCTTCCTCCTCCCGGGAATCGAGCAGATTGTTGTGAACCCGCCCGATTACCAGCAATATATTGAAGGGATGGGCCTGATCCTGGCCGGAGGGGCGATATTCATCATCTATGCTCTGCTCCTGTCGATTATATTCTCGCCTGCCCCCTATGCCCTGGTGCTTGAGGGACTGGGTCCGGTGGCGGCAGTCAAGGCGGGCATAGAGTTTTTCCTCAACAACAAGTTCGATGTACTGATTCTATGGCTGGTGGTAGCAGCCCTATCTCTTGTCCTGCAGATGATAGGCAGCTCCTTCACGATGGGGGATGAAGTCACATACCAACCTCTATCATTGATCATCACCCTGGCGAATCTCCTGGTCTTAGCACCTCTGGCCAATCTCTGGTGGACAAGGCTTTATATGATCAGAATGAGGATGCTCAATGAGGAAGAGGTGAAGGATCCTTGGTAGATTTTCCCGGTTTGAGCTATTCGGAGATCATACTGCGCTTCAGGCAGTACAATCTGCTCTGGCAATCTGTGATTGCTGCTGTCTTTGTCCTTTTGATCTACATTCCGTACTCCTATTTTCTGCTGAGATTGAGCTTCATAGAATCGATAGCTATGGCGCTATACTCCTCTGTGCTCTTCATGGCTGTATACTATCTCACCTCCACATTCATCTTGAAGAGGGTCAGAAAGGCGGCCATTCAATCCCACGGGCCGAAGAAAGGGTTGAGAAAATAGGCCGCCGGCCAGCGGGGCAGCCGGCCAGCCGAAAGTATAAGTCCTGCCACCGGCAAATAATGATCCCGAAGGGTTGAAGATGGAACTTATGGTTGTGAAGATGGAGATCCCTGAGGGATCAAATCTGGTTTTGGGGCAGAGCCATTTCATAAAGACGGCAGAGGACCTCTATGAGGCTATGGCCGGCACTGTCCCCGGGGCGAAGTTCGGCATAGCATTCTCAGAGGCCAGTGGCGAGTGCCTGGTGCGAACCGAGGGCAATGATCGGGAGCTGGTCGAGGCAGCAAGGAGAAACTCGCTTCAGCTCGCCTGCGGCCATAGCTTTGTGCTGCTGATGAAGGGGGCCTTTCCGATAAACGTTCTCAATGCCATCAAGTCCATCCAGGAGGTATGCGGGATATTCTGCGCCACCGCCAACCCCCTGGAGGTGGTTGTGGCCCAGACCGATCTGGGAAGGGGGATCATGGGGGTGATCGACGGATTCGTGCCCAAGGGGGCTGAGAGCGACCAGCAGGTCGAGGAGAGGCGCCACCTGCTCAGGAGGTTTGGATATAAACTTTGATCTGGCGGTATCAAACGGCCGGGTCTTCACCCCCCAGGGGTTGAAGAGCATTGAGATCTGGATCAGAGAGGGAAGGATTGCTGCTCTGGGCGGCTCACATCGGGCAGCAGAGAGGATTGACGCCCGTGGAATGCTGGTCCTTCCGGGATGCATAGATGCTCATGTCCACTTCCGTGATCCGGGACAGACATACAAGGAGGACTGGCTTACCGGGTCTGTCTCTGCCGCTGCAGGAGGGGTGAGCACAGTCATCGATCAGCCGAACACCGATCCCAGAACCCTGGACCGCCGGTCATTCGAGCTGAAGCTCCAGTCGGCGCGGGCCCGTTCGGTGGTGGACTACTGCATCAACGGCGGGCCGGGAAGGATCGAGGAGCTGAAGAAGGCCGGGGTTCAGGCCATCGGGGAGATATTCTCTTATGAGCACAGCGACACCGATCTGGCTGGGATTCTCGCCCGGACGAGAGGTCTGGGGCTATTGGCCACTGTTCATGCCGAGGACGGCTCAATAATCAGGGAGAGGACAGATGAGCTATCAGAGCAGCATGATCCTTCAGTCCACTCCCTCGCCCGGCCGGTGGAGGCTGAGCTTCGAGCGATAGAGAAGGTCTTGGCCTGGTCGGATCGCCTGCACATCTGCCACCTGAGCAGCGGCCCGGGCCTCAGGCTGATCGAGAGGGCGAGGCAGAAGCGGGCGTTGGAGGGGATGGGAGAGGGAGCGGAGACGACTGGAGGGCATAGCAGCCCGGCGGGGCTCAGCTGCGAGGTCACCACCCACCACCTTCTTCTCAATGTCGATGACTACAGGAGGCAGGGCTCATATCTGAAGATGAACCCCCCCCTGCGCAGCCAGGCGGACAACGAACGGCTCTGGGATGGGCTGAGGACGGGGAGCATCGATATTCTGGCATCAGACCACGCCCCCCACCTCCCGGAGGAGAAGGCAGAGGAGATCTGGGAGGCGCCATCTGGCGTTCCCGGGGTGGAGACAATGCTGCCGCTGATGCTATTTGCTGTGCGGAGAAACTTTTTATCCCTGGAGAGGCTGGTGGATGCCCTGGCCACCAGGCCGGCGAGGATCTTCTCCCTTGCCCATAAGGGCTCAATTGGAGCCGGAATGGATGCCGATCTGGTGCTGGTGGACTCCAAGAGGGTAACTGAGATCAGAGCTGACCGGCTGCACAGCCGGGCGGAGTGGACCCCTTATGAGGGGATGAAGGCCATCTTCCCCCGGATGACGATCATCAGGGGCTCTGTGGTCTGGGATGATGGCCTGGAGGTTGAACCGGGATACGGACGCTTCCAGGGGATGCAGCTGCAATGAATGCAAAAGGCTTTATGAGAACAGAGCAGTATTTTCTCTTATGAGATCCGATTCTTCAGGCACCAGCGATCTGGAACGCATGATCGGCAAAGCAGCAGTGGAAGCGGCGCGGATGTCCAGCCAGGCGAGCCAGGCGGCAAAGAAGATCCTGGGCGATGTTACGGCTGAGATAGGGGAGGCCAAGAGCCCTGACCAGGCACCGCTTGACCTCATAGATGCCGATTCTGAGCTGATAGCCCGGGTGGCCCTGCCCGGTGCGAGCAAGGATGAGATCGACCTGAGGGTGACCGAGGACAGCCTGCATATCGATGCCAAGGCCACTCCCAGGGAGGGCAGATATCTGCGCCGGGAGCTTGGCTCCATAAGCCTGAAAAGGGAGATAAAGCTTCCCGTGGAGGTCAAGCCGGAGCAGACGAAGGCAGCGTTCAAGGACGGCATCCTGGAGGTGCATCTTCCCAAATTGGTAGTGGTTAGCGCCCAGAGGGTTCAGGTGGATTGAGGCTGGCATCCAGCTGGCCATCATTTTCCGGCTCTTCGCTGTTTTTTTTGAGCAAACGCGGGGATGCCATCCCCCTCATCAGAGCCGATATATGCATAGAAATATAAGCAACATCCGGCAAAAAGCTTTATCTACAGGCGCATATATCCCCAAGAGAGGAGGATAAAATGAGATCTCTGCCGGCCAGATGCAGACTTTATTCTGATTATCCATTAGATGATGCTGGCCATGCCTCATTCTCAGCATCATTCTCAACACCTTTCTCAACACCTTTCTCAACACCTTTCTCAGCATCACTTTCAGCATCATTCTCAATTCCAACCTCCATTATGGGCAGAGCGAGGGGATGGTGCTGAAGCCCACAGTGGCCCGCTATGCTCTGACCGATCGGGGCCAAAGGCCTCTCCTCACTGAGGCCCTCCCCCTGGCGGAGAGGGTTCACCGGGCCCTGGTGGAGCTATCCGATGGTTCAGCGGTGTTCACGGGCTGCGACAAGCTGCACCGCCCTTTGCAGGGCCACAGGCATGCTCATATCCTCTGTGAGTCTAATCCGGGCTCTGATTCGGAGGGCAGGGGCGAGATCACAGAGATCAGCATCTATGCTCCCATGGGCTTCGGCTCTGGGGAGCAGAATGCTCTGCAGAGGCTGAAGGAGATCTATGATGATCACGGAGGCATCTTAGACCTGCTCTATCTGGGATCGGGCAGCCTCGCAGACTATTGCCGCACAGGCGGGAGCCCTCTGTTCACCAGATCGAAATGCTGGGTCTCGCATACGCCCTTTCTGCCCACCCGCCATCCTAAGGCCACGAGGGCGGGGGTGCCCAAGCTCGATTCTAATGGGCGGCAGATCGGCAGCCCGGAGCACGATATACTGCGGCTGCTGGAGCTGGCGGGGTTTCCGGAGGTGGTGGCAATAGAGCCGGTCTCAAGCAGGCTTCTGGGGGGCAGAGCGGTTCCCTGGCAGGAGTTCGTCCGCAGGAGAGCGACAGATGAGAGGAGGCCGGCAGCCAATGGGGCCGGATATGGATTCCGGATCGAGTTTGCAGAGGCAGTGCAGGGGCCGGTGGCGGTGGGGTATGGGGGGCATTTTGGGATGGGGGGGTTTGAGGGCAAAAGCAATACTCAGATCTACGAAAAATACAAAAATATACAATAATGTGGAGAATATACTATGCATATCATTACCGAACTTTTAAATCATCCAATTCTTTCAACTGTTGGCGCTGTAACAACTCTATTTGCTCTTTTCAGTTGTATTCTGGTGATTTTAACAGGTTATCTCTACTTAAAGGGGATTATTCAGGTATGGATTAGAATCGGAAGGGGTTTAGCAAAAAGAAAAATAGCTGTATTTGCAGATAGGGAGTTTAACAGCTTAAGGAGCATGCTTGTGGATTCTGGGTTATTCTTGAAGTCAAACGTCGTGCAGATTGAAAAAAATTCCATCAAGAAAGCAATGGGCATGACTCTATTCTTAGTTCATTGGGATAGTTTTGAATCACAAATAGAAAAAATCTTGGAGTTGAAAGAGGATCATGTTGGATTGATAATCTATGCTCCACAGGATGAAGGAAAAATCAATCAAGCTGAATTTAACAAAATTGCTAATGAGCGGAATACCATTGTAGTAAATCTCAGAGGGAGGCTTCTCAATGACATTTTTATTAGCATGATTACCACAGGCAATCCCCCCTCAAAATATTAATTTTTTTATAATCCAAAGGCCTAGCCTGAGCAAATCGACATCGGCGATTGGCGGAGTGGGGCCACGGCGATTTGAACGCCGGTCACAGGACCCCCAGTCCTGTAGGATACCAGGCTACCCTATGGCCCCGCGTAGCTCTCCTTAGGATGCAGAAGTGGCATATAAGTGTTTCCCATTGGATGAGATCTGCTTCCGCCTCAAGAGATATCTGCTGCCGCCTTTATGCGCCAGAGGCAGGAGAAAGCTCTATGGCTTGGACTGCTCCCCCTCCCCCGGAGAGAAGCCCTCCAGAATATAAGCGGGTTCTTATTCGATATCAGCCATTCTTCACACCCACGTAGACCATCCACAGGCCGACCACCACAGTGAAGCCGAATAGCACCAGGCTCTCGATTGCCAATCCATTGGGCAAGCCGACGAGCACCACCATCCCCATGATCACAGATCCTGCCCCCATGCTCATCACCCCAACCCTGGCAGTGAGGGGATAGGTCAGAAATCCAAGGGCTATAAAGGCAGCAGCTAACAAGAGCGGGGCCGAAAATAGAGGGATGGATATGTCCATAGCCTGCAGTCTCCGGCTGGCTACTTATAGTTTCTCCACAGCTACCTCGCCAAGATGTATGATGATTCAGCCAAGAGCCAATCCCCTTTGCCCGCAGGGCAGTGAATGAACCTCTAATCTGAGTTCGCCATCTATTTACCCTCAGCTCTCATAAGAAAGACGGATGAAGCGCATTTACATGGACCATTCCGCCACCACCCCTGTGGCGCCCGAGGTGCTGGCGGCCATGCTGCCCTATTTCAGTGAGAAGTTCGGCAATGCCTCCAGCCTGCACCAATCAGGCCGCGAGGCCAGGCTGGCTTTGGAGGAATCAAGGGAGGAGGTAGCAGGCCTGCTGGGGGCAAAGCCGGAAGAGATCATCTTCACCTCTGGGGGCACAGAGTCAGACAACCTGGCATTGAAGGGCATAGCCCGCAAAAACCGAAAGAGGGGAAGGCATATCATCACCACCCAAATCGAGCATCCGGCAATCCTGGAGACCTGCCGCAGCCTGGAGAAGGAGGGCTTTATTGTGACCTACCTGCCAGTAAGCAGGGAGGGGCTGGTCGATCCCTCCGCCCTGGAGGGGGCCATCCGCCCGGAGACCATTCTCATCTCTGTGATGCACGCCAACAACGAGGTGGGAACCATCCAGCCTCTGGAGGAGATCGGCCGGCTGGCAGCAGAAAAAGAGATCTATTTTCATACCGATGCCGTGCAGAGCGTGGGCAAGATCCCGGTGAATGTCGACGATCTAAAACTCGATCTGCTATCCCTTTCCGCCCACAAGCTCTACGGGCCCAAGGGGGCAGGCGCTCTGTACATCCGCAAAGGGACAAAGATCGAGAGCATCATCCAGGGCGGAGGGCATGAGCGCCGCCTGCGCTCCGGAACTGAGAACATCTCCGGCATTGTGGGCCTTGCAAAGGCGGTGGAGCTGGCAGGAGAGAGGATGGCTGCCGAGGGGGAGAGGTTGACCGGCCTGCGCGACCGCCTGGCTGAGCAGGTCCTGGGCAGGGTCAAGGAGGCCTGGATAAATGGCAGCATGGAGCGGAGGCTTCCCGGAAACCTGAACTTCGGATTCAAATATGTGGAAGGAGAGTCGCTGCTACTCTTTTTGGACACCAAGGGCATCTGCGTCTCCACCGGTTCCGCCTGCTCATCTCATAAGCTTGAGCCAAGCCATGTCCTCCTCTCCCTGGGCCTTAAGCCTGAGGAGTGCCACGGCTCCCTGAGAATCACCCTGGGGGCGTCCAACACCTCAGATGAGGTGGAGTATGTGGCGGAGAGCATAGCCGAGGCGGTGGAGAGGTTCAGGGGGATATCAGCGCTGGGAAGATGACTCTGCTATTCAAATGCCTCTTAATTTTTTATTATTTGGATTTTTGGTTTTGCACGATCGGTCATCCCGCCCATTGTTCTTGGATTTGATCCCTCTTTTGCTGATGGATTCTCCATTCTCCAGAAGAGAATTACTCCCCTACTTAAAGGAGAGTTCGGATAAATCTCTCAATAGAGGTCTCATCACTTAATTATTAGTTCTAATAGATAATAAGGACATTAAGGCCATCTTTATGTGTCCATTTTCACCTCAGCGCTTGACGTAATCGTCTATATAAATATGGAACCAAATGGATATGTATGTAGCATATGCGTTAGCAGATGAAAGATTATTTATCTGTATATCTATTCAGGGGATCATGCCTGCTTAATATCAATCTGCTTTTTGATCTGCAAGCTATGCTGAGACTCTGATGATATGCATGGAGATATACTGATGGCAAGAAAGCTACTTCGGCTGGATTGCACCATGAGTTCGCAAGGAGAGAGACAATGAAAAGAAGCAGACAAGAGATCTTCTCCCAAATCCTGAAAATATGCCTGGATGGAGCAAATAAGACCAAAATCGTATATCAAGCTAATCTGAATTTCAGAACAGTAAATTCGTATCTGGAAATACTCATCAAGAATCAACATCTAATAGAAACCGGTCAGGGAGAGCTGGTGTTGTACAAAACCACAAGAAAGGGGGAGGATCTCCTGGAATGTATAGACAAGGTCAACGATACATTATTTCAGAAATGATATGCAGCCTCATTGAGGGCAAAGAGAGATAGCCTTTCTGGTTGCATATCGATTCCTGGAGGCCGGCATCCTGGCCTCAGGAAAGCCAGCCTCCCGATCTCAGGAAAGCCGGCCTCCTCAAAATTCCATCCCGCCTCACATAATATCGTTTGTGGCAAGCGAGGTCACAGTGGGCTCAAGAGTATCCGGCGAGGCATTGCCAGTCTCCTTACCCTCCTTGGTCTTCTGATTCAATCTCTCTCTCATAGCGGCAAGCCTCTCCTTGCTCTTGCTGACGCTGGTATTGATGTTAGTGGCCACAGTGGCATTCAGGCTGGTGGTATTGTTGTCAGGGGCCTCTGCTGTTGCACTCTCGTTTGTCGTTGCAGCCACCGCAGGCAACGGCTGGACAGCTCGCCCGGCGGGCTGAGATACGCTCGCATTCTTCGCTCCAGCCGCCCCATAGACCTGCTCATCTGTGAGCGGGATGTAATCGATATCAAAATCGATGACAATGGGATTGCTGGTATAGTAGCCATATACCAGAGCCGCAGGCCTGCTCTGCAGAGAGATGCCGCTGAAGCCCACCAGCACCCGTTCCCTGCTTGCTCCTCCTTGAGCTATGACCTCAGCATCGAATCCTGCTGTAGCACTGTAGGGCCAGCCCCACTGATCAAGAAGGACGAAATCCTCCGGGCTGAATACCACATCCTGGGTGCCATTGTTCTGGCCACGGAGCTGTACCACTATTCCCTGCTCATCGGGATTGATCAGCCAGTCTACGATCCCATAATACCTTATCAACAGATCCTGATTGCTCGCTTTGGGTGTGGCCCACCAGTTGATATCGATCGGCCTTCCCCCTTCAGGAGTTGCAGTGATCAGCTTGAAGAGGCTGTTCTTTGGGACCACGAAGTAGACCAACTGCCTTCCCTCGTTCAGGGGTTTGTACATCGCTGGATCGTAAACCGAGCCATTCTGATCCATCATCTGATAGGTGGCATTGGGGGCATTCAAAAGCCCGGTGTCCACCTTCAAGATCTCCTCGCTGTAATTCAGATCATAGGGCATCCTGATTGCTCCAAACAGGATGACTGTAGCATTTCCATCACTGGCCTGCAGAGGTCGGGCTCCAGCCGTGCCCATGGCCAGAGCCAGTAAGAAGGTCAGAGTAATTATGCACATCTTATTCATTGAATATCCCCACTATTGTCATCATCTCTTTAATAGGGCAGATTTAATGCTCTCTGCCTTATCTACATTTTGCCATTGTCTGCATTCCATCACCCGTTATATACATTTTATCCAGGACTCTGCATCCAGGACTCTATTGGGAAATCTATATCTCCCTGTTCTATCATATCGATCGGCGGTGTTCTCAATTGTCAATGCCTATCCTTGTAACCTGCGGCCTCCCTTATGCCAATGGGCCCTGCCACCTGGGCCACCTAAGAACCTATGTACCAGCGGATATCTTCGTCCGGGGATTGAGAAAGATGGGCAGAGAGGTACTCTTCGTCTGCGGCTCAGATGCCCATGGGACCCCGATAGTGGTCAACGCCGAGGCCCAGGGAATGACTCCCAAGGCTCTGGTCACCAAATATCATCAGCACTTCGATGAGATCTTCCAGGGAATGGAGGTCGATTTCGATTTCTTCGGCGATACCGATGGCCCTGTCAGCCACAACCGCACCAGAGAGGTGGTGGAAGCCCTCATGGAGAATGGCTACGTCTATCCCAGGGAGATAGATCTGGCCTACTGCTCAGAGTGCGAGCGCTTCCTGCCAGATAGATATGTGGAGGGGGAGTGCCCCTACTGCGGCAAGCCCGCCCGGGGCGATGAGTGCGACCTGGGCTGTGGCCGCCACCTGGAGCCAGGAGAGATCAAGAATGCCATCTGCAAGGTCTGTGCCGGCAAGGCGGAGTACCGCAAACAGACTCACTACTTCTTCCGCCTCTCCGGATTTCAGAATTTCCTGCTTGAGTACCTGCAGACCCTGGGAGGAACAGCCTCGGCCAGAAATTATGCCATTGAGTGGGTGCGCTCAGAGCTCAAAGACTGGTGCATAACCCGCAATATGACCTGGGGGGTCAGATTTCCAGGCAACGATGACCTGGTGGTATATGTTTGGGTGGACGCTCCTATAGGCTATATCGCCTTCACTGAGGAGTGGTGCACCAGATCGGGCCGGGACTGGGAGGATTACTGGAAGAAGCCTTCCCAGATCATTCACTTCATCGGCGGAGATATCGTCTACCATCACTGCATCTTCTGGCCGGCGATGCTCGAAGGAGCGGGATACACCCTCCCCTCAGCAGTGGTCGCCAGCGGCATGCTCAAGATCGATGACAAGAAGTTCTCCAAATCCCGGGGCAATGTCATCTGGGTGAAGGACGACTACCTGGACCAGAGATTGCATCCCGACCTCCTCCGCTATTATCTGGCCAGTTACACTGCTCATAACAAGGAGGTCAACTTCGCCTGGAATATATTTGCCGATAAGGTCAACTCCGAGCTGGTGGGGGCCTTCGGCAACTTCCTCAACCGTGCTCTGACCTTCAGTGTGAAGAACTTTGAAGGAGAGGTGCCGGAGGGCAAGATCGATGCCGATGTCCTGGCCAGGATAGAAAAGACCCTGGCCGAGGTTACATCAAGCCTGGAGGAGTATGAGTTCAAGAAGGCTGCAGACAGTGTGATGGCCCTGGCCGATTACGGTAACACCTACTTCCAGAGCCATGAGCCCTGGAAGCTGATCCGGAGCAACAAAGAGGAGGCAGGATCGGTTCTTAAGAGCTGCCTGCAGATCGCCAAAGCAATGATCATTCTGATGGAGCCGGTCATGCCGGCAAAGATGCAGGAGGCCTGGAGGCAGCTGGGCATGCCCGGAGAGGTCAAAGAGAGGGCCTTCAGTGATGCCATAGCACCCCTGGCCTCCGGCCAGAGCCTGGGCACCCCCGAGATACTCTTCGATCGCCTGGAAGAGAAGTTCGTCAAGGACCTGGAGAGCATCTTCAGGGAGAGGATTAAAGAGGCCGAGTCCAGGGAGAGAGAAAAAACAGATAAGAAGGAAGAGGTGGAAAAGGAAGAGGTGAAAAAGGAAGAAGCGAAAAAGGAAGAGGCGAAGAGGGGAGAAGCGAAGGAGGGAGAAGCGAAGGAGGGAGAGGCGAAGAAGGAAGAGATCTCCTTTGAGGACTTCCAGTCCATGGATATAAGGATCGGGGAGATCAAGAGTGCAGAGGCCATCAAAGGCTCAAACAAGCTTCTCAAGCTCAAGGTGGATATAGGGGGAGAGGTCCGCCAGGTGGTGGCAGGCATTGCCCAATCTTATTCAATGGATGATCTGGTAGGAACACAGGTGGTGGTTCTGGTCAATCTGCAGCCTGCCAAGCTCTTTGGAATAGAGTCACAGGCTATGCTCTTAGCAGCGGATGTGGCAGGCAGAGCAGTGCTGCTCAGGCCGAGAGAGGCTGTGGAGACGGGAACTAAGGTGCGTTAGGAGGTTATTATTTTGCTCCAGATAGAGAATCTTTCCAAGACTTACAGGTTAAATGACAGAGATGTTGAGGCCTTAAAAGAGATAAACTTCATCGCCCAGCCGGGCGAGATTCTGGGGATAGTGGGCAAGAGCGGTGGCGGAAAGAGCACCCTGATGAAGATACTGCGAGGCATGGAGAGCTTCGATTCCGGCAGGATCCTCCTGGATGACATCACCATCACTCCCACCTCCAGCGAGGAGGAGATAAGGGCGCAGATGGCAGCCACAGCCATACACCTGCAAAGAGACTTCGCCCTCTGGACGGAGTCCGCCCTCAACAACATAGTAAGAAGAATCCATTCACGCAAGACCGGCTATGAGGTTCTGCCAATACCTGAGGATGCTGATTACGAAGAGATGTACAGAGAGGGGCTCTTCTACCTCAGCCTGGTGGGCCTGGAGAAGAAGGCCAACCACCTGGCCACCATCCTCAGCGGCGGGGAGAAGCAGAGGCTTGTCATTGCCAGGCAACTGGCCAAGAAGCCCAAGGTCCTATTGCTGGATGAGCCGGCCACTATGGCCTGCCCGGCGACAAAACAGGAGGTCTTGGATTCCATAAAAAATGTCCGGGATAAGCTAGGCCTGACCATCATCGTCGTCTCCCATCTGCCTGAGATCCATGAATATCTGGCAGACAGGCTGATCTGGCTGGAGAAGGGGAAGATCGTTGCTGATGGTAAGCCAAGAGAGATACTGAATAGGTTCCTGGCAGGAATTGGAAAGCCCGAGCCTCTGGCGCCGAGAAGGAATCTTGGTCCGGCGATCAAGGTGAGAGATCTATCCAAGAGGATCTGCCAGGTCTGCACGGGAGAGGTTCTTGAGGTCCTCAGGATGGAGAAGCTCAACCTAGACATAAACAAGGGAGAGATAACCTCATTCATAGGCAACAGCGGCGGGGGGAAGACCACCCTCCTCCAGATAATGCAGGGTATCAGGCTGCCCGATGAGGGGGCAGTCTATTATCGCTATGGTGATGACTGGGTGGATATACTCACCTACTCACCCCAGAGGATGAATGTTCGCCGAACTTTGGGAATTATGTATCAGGAGTTCGCCCTTTATGCCGGTGAGACCATCATCGATCAGATCGCTTATCATATGGGCATAAAGAGCACTGATGTGATCGGATATGCTCGTTCTGTGGCTGAGGAGATGGGCATAAGCGACAAGGTGCTCGATATCATCTATGCCATGACGGATATGTCAGAGGAGGACGCCAAGGCCGCACTCGAGTCTTTGGGGCTTACCAGAGATATATTCAATGACCTATTCCCCCGTTTCCCGAGCAGCGAGGCGCAGAGGTTTGCCGAGCCGATCTTCGAATTGCTCTCTTTGGATAAGAGTGTGATGTGGAAGCTCCCCGGACATCTGTCCGGCGGGGAGCTGGTTAGGGCCTCACTGGCCATTCTTCTCGCTGCCAGGCCAGAGGTTATGATCCTGGACGAGCCATTTGGAGATATCGATCCCATCACCTTGCGGGAGGTCTCCAATGCCATAAAGAAGATCAACTCTGAGCTCGGCACAACCATCATCCTGGTGAGCCATCATGTCGACTTCGTGGAGGAGGTCTCCCACCGGGCTATTCTCATGGAGAACGGGGCTCTGATTGCGGACGGCGATCCCAATGAGGTCTGCAATGCTTTCATCTCTCGCTGCAATGCCCCCTATCTGATAAATATGCAGGAGCGCTATGCTGTTCATGGATGATCGCTGATGGATTCGGATATAGAGGAGATCTACTGCCAGGTGGCAGAGAGCATATCGCCTGAGGAGTTCGAGGAGCGGGTGAAGGAGAAGGTAGCCCTGATGGCCGGTCTGTGCGACCAACGGACTGCGGCCATGCTGGTGGCCAGAGATCTGGGCAGCCCTGAGGTTCTGACTAAGATCGGTAGCATCAGGCCGGAGATGGGAAATGTCACCTTCAGCGGCAAGGTGATCGCCGTCTCTCCGCTGCGTGAGTTTCAGCGATCAGACGGATCTTTGGGCAGAGTGGCCAACATCACCCTGGGAGATGAGACCGGCTCAATCCGTGTCGCCCTCTGGGATGAGGAGGCGGAGCTGGTCAGGTCGGGAGACATTGCCGTCGATCAATGCCTCAAGGTGAAAGGGGTGGCCAAAGAGGGGTATGCTGGAACTGAGGTGAGCCTTGGCCGCAGCGGCGGATTCGAGGAGATAGATCAGGATATTCATCCCCGAATCGAGCCGTACATGATCGGTGAGCTGAAGAAGGACATGAGCGATGTCAGCCTTCTGGCGGTGGTTGTAGATCCGGGTGAGATAAGGGAGTTCGAGCGCCGAGATGGTGGCAAGGGGCTGGTTCGAGGGGTGACGCTGGGGGATGAGAGCGGCAAGATCCGGCTGACCTTATGGGATGAACAGGCTCAGATGCCCCTTCTCAAGGGGGAGACTCTGGAGATCGTGGGGGGCTCTGTGCGGGAGAGATATGGCCTGCTGGAGATCCAGACGACAGGGAGCACGGCGGTGCGCAAGAGCAGCAAAAATCTCGATTTCTGTGAGAAGATAACCCCCATCGATGAGCTGAAAGAGGGAATGCTCTGCAGCGTATCCGGCTTCGTCTCCGGCTTAGGAGAGGTGCGGGAGTTTCAAAGGGATGATGGTAGGACTGGGAGGGTGGCGAATATCTACATCTCTGATGAGACCGGCCGGATCCGGGCTGCTCTATGGGGTGAGCATGTCGATCGACTGATGGAGGTGGATCTTGGATACAGGGCGGAGATCATCGATGCACAGGTAAAGAGCGGCTGGAACGAGGGCCTGGAGCTCTCCTGCGGATGGCGCACCAAGATTACTTTCGCCCCGCCTGAGTAAGGGAGTTAAGTGAATCATGAGATCATCTAACAGAGGAACTGTGAAGATGGCAATAAAACTACTGGAAGACCTGCCGGGCGTTGGTCCGGCCACTGCAGAAAAGCTGCGCGATGCGGGGTACAGCTCAATTGAGGCCATTGCCGTTGCCTCCCCTGGTGAACTGGTTGCTGCAGCTGAGGTCGGGGAGGCCACTGCCGCCAAGATCATAGCCGGCGCCAGAGAGGCAGCAGACGTAGGGGGCTTTGAGACCGGAGACCGCATCTTAGAGCGGAGAAAACAGGTGGGTAAGGTCACTACCAGCAGCAAGAACTTCGATGAGCTGTTGGGCGGTGGCATGGAGACTCAGGCCATAGTGGAGCTTTATGGAGAGTTCGGATGCGGCAAGACCCAGGTCGCCCACCAGATGGCAGTAAATGTCCAGTTGCCAGTGGAGATGGGAGGACTGAACGGCTCCGTCATCATAATTGACACTGAGAATACCTTCCGTCCAGAGCGCATCGACCAGATGGTCAAGGGGCTGCCCCCCGCACCCGATGGCCGGATCTGGGAGACGAAGGACTTCTTAGAGAATATCAATGTAGCCCGGGCCTTCAACTCCAATCATCAGATCCTCCTGGCGGAGAGCGCCATGGACCTGGCGGAGAAGGCTAAGGAGTCTGAGAGGCCAGTGCGGCTGCTCATTGTGGACTCAGTGACCTCTCACTTCCGGGCAGAGTATATAGGGCGGGGCACATTGGCAGAACGCCAGCAGAAGCTCAACAAGCATCTGCACGACCTGATGCGTTTCGGAGATCTGAACAATGCCCTGATCCTGGTGACCAACCAGGTAATGTCCAAGCCGGACACCTTCTTCGGAGATCCGACCAAGCCCGTGGGAGGACATGTCCTGGGTCATACCTCCACCTTCCGGATATATCTAAGAAAGTCAAAAGGAGAGAAGCGGATCGCCCGTCTGGTGGATTCGCCCAGCATGCCCGATGGGGAGGCTGTCTTCTCAGTGACAACAGAGGGATTGAGGGACTGAAGACAGGGAAGGTCCCCTGTAGCTTCCCATGGGCAATCCTGGGATCGCTGCCTGTCCCGTCATGGCGTCTTTTCCATAAAAACATGCCTCAAAAACCGGGGGATACCAGCCATATCCACCCGGCCAGACTTCTCTGATCAGGGCCATCTTATTGATCATCATATGCTTAGCTCTGATCCGCCTGCGATCAACTGCAAATTAAGCTGATCCGGGTACGGATTCAGGGGGATGATGGCCAACTCAACCCAAAGCTTTAACGTCTCCAGCGCTCTTCTTCTGCCATGAACCTAGGTCGCCTCTTCAAACCGAAATTCAAACCACGCATAGCGGAAAGCCCGCCATTTAATTATCTGGAACTGAGGAGCAAACCCTTCTACATTGTGGCCTCAGTGGAGGTGGGCAATACCACCACCAAGTGCATCCTCACTGCTACTGATCTGAATACCGGCAAGACCTACATCGTGGATAAGACGGTGAAGATGACCAGAGATGTGAGGTCGCCAAAGGCTGGAGAGGAGATCTTCGCCCATACCATCAGCGGCACGCCCCTCACCAAGGAGTCCGTTGCCGAGCTGGTGAAAGACACTCTGATTGAGAGCCACGAGAGAGCCCGGCTGGACATCAAGACCGATCTGGACTTCGTGGTGCGCTCAACTGGTGTTGTAGCTGAGCTTGACTCCCCTGAGCAGGTGGGGATATTCATTCAGGCCCTGGCCCAGGGCTGCCTCGATGCCGGTGTCCCCCCCCGGCTCATGACTCCGGCGATGAGCATCCATAACATCCTGGATAAGTTCAAGAGATATACCATGATCGAGAAGGTCATCTTCATGGGAGCAGTTGCCTCATGCTTCCCTCCCCAGGGGTCCACTGGAGTGGAGGTGGTGGCCAATGAGATGGAAGGTGAGCTTGCCACTGCCGGAATAAAGGAAGGGAGCCGCTGGACAGATGTGGACTTCAGAAACCCCTGCCTCTCTATGGACTTCGGCACCACCCTCGATGGCAGGGTGACCAGTGAAGAGCTGCCCTATGCCCATACCATAGGCAACCTTCTGGGCCTGGCAGGGGCCATACCGGACGCCGTAGTCCAGGGAACGGGGCTGGTGGACAGGAAGATAGGTGCTACCCTGGACATATTCGATGCCGGCCTGAAGCCCGACTATGGAAAGAGGGCTCAGGATTATGCCGGCCGGATCGAAGAGCTGGTGATAATCGAGAAGGTTCCGCAGAACCGCAATAAATACGGCCTGGTGCCGGTTAACCCGGAGGCTGCAGCCAAGAACAATGTGATTCTCATCGGCTGCGATGTGGGGGTTAATGGCAGCGACCTGGAGAAGCTCTCCGAGATCGGTGCGGATATCAATAGCGCCAAAACCCGTGACCTGCGGGTCCTCTTTGGCGCTTTGGACCTGGTCATGGCCCGGGTCGCCCGCCGGCTGGTCCAGGTCGGGATCGATGAGGGCATAGTCACTGGCCACACTGCCATCGGTGTTACAGGAAGAGCGGGCATCACCGGCAACAAACCCCGCCTGATCTTGGAGGAGATAGACAAGCTCGGGCTGTATGACCAAACGGACAGGAATGTGGTCTTCGTGGATGATGGCCTGGCCAGGGGAGCAGCGGTTATGGCCCGCTGCATGAACTCCATGGGAACTCCCAGAAATCCACTGGGCGGAATTCGCAAAGGGGGATGCATCCTCAAGAAAAGGATGAGCTATGAGGCGGAAAAAGGCCTGGTCCCCGCCCCCCAGGAGGCCCGACCGGACAGGGACACTCATGCTTATTTTGAGGGAGGGCATAGACGATAGAAAAGATATACGATAAATAAGAAGGATTAAGCAGAAAATGCCATCGTCCAGATCGCACCCACCGGCCAGGTCAGAGGAGGAGACCCCTGTATCAGTGCTGGCTGTAGAAGAGCAGGAGGAGGAGATATGGATCTCTTCAGAGGCGGTTGCTGCCAGCGGATTCCCCCCCTGTATAAAGAGCATAATAAGCGGTGTTGAGGGCAAAAAAGGCATGCACAGGAGGGGAGCGATCCTGGCCTCATTCCTGGGTCAATGCGGCTGGAGCCATGAGGAGGCGGGCGTTCTGTGGCAGAGTGCAATATCAGCAGAGGAGAGGATCTTCAGGAAATGGTTCCGGAGGATGAATTGCCCGAGATGTGAGACTATGAATAAGCAGAGCAGAGGCTATCCTGATCTGGGAGTTGCGGATCTGATGCTATGCAGACCGGATGAGGTGTGCCAGAGGATCAAAAGCCCGGTAGAGTACGCCGCCCGGCTGTTCTCCCAGGATGACCACTTCAAAGGAAGACAGGAGCATATTCGAACCACATTCCTGGTTCGTCTTTTCAACTGGAAGACAGGCAAAGAGTTCGATATCAAACTGACAGAAGCTGAGAAAGAGGAATTGGAGAGCCTGAAAAAGAAGCAGATGGAGAGGAACAGCCTCAATACCATATTGACCTTCAACTGGTCCAAGTCCAGGGGGAGGCTCCGTCCCAGGTTTCGCCTTATGGAGAGGGAGAAGTATCCGCTCCGAAGGCGGATTCTATCTGAGCTTCTTTAGGGCTCTTCGCTATTCCATGTGGGCAACTTCAGGATAGCAGTAAGCGGACTCAATCATTATGATATCAGGCATGAATCCCGGCGCAGAGTCAGCAGGCAGCGACATATCCCATGATAATCCCAAATCCCGGCAGTCATGACGTTATAAGGACCAAGCTATAGGATTAGAGATCCCTTAAATCCACCCACACGAAACAGCGAGGAGCCTTCTTTAATGGCTCAAGAAGGACCAGGGTCCGGTTCGAGGACATTTATCTGCAGAGCATCGTTGAAGCTCTCCCTTCCCTGCAATGATGTAGCAGATATACTGATGCTGTACCTGCCCGGTGGGACGCTGGCAGTCCAGATGCCGGTGTACTCATTCTCCAATCCCTTGATCAAGACTATATTCCCAGAATTGATTCCGGCAGAATTCCTGATAGTGGCGCTGGCGGTGATGCGGTTTTTGCTGTTGGAACGGCTGAGATTACCGGCATTCTCTCCCTCACTGACAGTGGCAAAGAGAGCAGTGATATTGACGGTGCCACCGGCGGTCACATTTATCGGATCGGCATTGATTCTTTCCAGGATGATGGAGGGGGTGGCGGCAGTGCCGAGAATGGCTCTCGTCTGAGCGGAAGTGGTAGTTGCTTTGTTCTCTTGATCTTCGGATTCTTTCTCAAACTGAGAGCTGGTCATGCGCGCCGCCTTGGGCCCATAGTCCTGTTGGGTTTCATTGATGGGAATACCCTCCAGAAAGCTGGTCGCGCTCTTAGACCAGTCCTCTTCCTTGGAGCAGGTTGAGCAGGCGGCTGAGGCGCTGAAGCTCAGGGCTGATATGATCATTATAACCATGATGCCAAGCGATATGAACGCGGATTTCTTCATATTCGGGCCCGTTTGCACTTTATTTATATCATCCTAGCGCCCGAGAATGCTCCATCAGCAATCTCTCTCATCCATCCATGGCAATGATTATCCGGGCAAACGATATAATCATATATAAGGAGCATCAAATTTCTATACAGATGAAGAGGCTAACTGCTTATGTCTCTGGCAATGTGCAGCATAGCGGATATCGTGCCAGGGTCACGGATATAGCCCGCATGCTGGGATTCAAGGGGACTGTCGAGAACCTGGATGATGGCCGGGTTAAGATCATAGCCGAAGGGGATGAGGACAAGCTGAGGTGGTTTGAAGAAGCCATCTGCATCAAAAATTCCCTGATTAATGTATCCAGCATAGAGAAGGAGTACTCCTCGCAGAGAGGTGATGTCAACCGGTTCTATAAGCTGGTGGAAAAAGGAGAGACTGATTCTCGTCTGGATACAGCCGCGGATCACCTTAAAAGTCTGATCGTTGCTGTGAACTGTATGAATGATAACCTCGGCGGCAAGATCGATCAGATGAATGATAATCTCAGCAGCAAGATCGATCAGATGAATGATAACCTCAGCAGCAAGATGGATGTGATGATCGATCTGCAAAAGGATGCACTCTCCGGCCAGGAGATTCTCATTGAAGAGGTGAGGCAGTCCAGGGAAGATATAAAGGGAGGCCTGGACCAGAGGTTCGATAAGCTGGAGAGCGAGGTAGCAGAAATGAGGGGCGCCCTTAAAAGCAAGGGCATCATATAAAAAATTCTGTGATATTTTAAAGCATCGGGTAGCCCTTTTTTCTTCCTTAACCTCCTGGTCTTACGCTTCCGCAAGCCATGCGAAATCCTGGATGTACCTCGTCTGTGTGCAGCAATAATTCTGAGGAGCAAATGATTCAGTCCTGCTCATATTGGCCCAACCAATGTGGTTTTTTGCGAACTAAATTCTACTCGCCTTCGATCCTCCTCTTCCATTGTTTTGCCTCCGCTGCAACCTCTGGCTTTTCCAGCACACCGGCAACAGATTCTATCGCCTCCAGATAACGCACCATCTGGTCTAAGTAATTGATCAGATCGCCCTGGTAGGCATACATACCATATCGATCGCTGAAGGAGTTGATGATCTCCTCCGGGCTATTGCCCTCTGCTCGCAGATCGAGGATGGACAGTGATATGCTCTTTTGGACGCAGCCGCAATAGGGAGACTCTTTGCAGCTGCAGCGGAGAAAGTCGCGGATGAAGTCCAGACAGTACCTCTGAATCTTCCTTTCCAGCTGGTTGATATCGGAGCTGCTTAATAGATCCAGGAATGAGCCGTGCATTGCCCTCTGGGAGATCTGCATACGCAGCTTGGTGGATATATGCTCAGCAAACTTCAAATAGAGAGCCTCAAAGCCCTCCAGCTCCACTGCCACCTCCAGAGCAGATCTGCCTTTGCCGATCATCCGGACGATGATATCTGCCTGGTCCGGGGTGAGAAAATGGGCCGCGGCTGCCGCCCCCAGGCGGGTGGGCTCAAAACCTCTGATCAGACCGCCCCTCTCCAGAGAACGCAGAGTGCTGTCCAGGTCATCCAGGCCCAGAGTCAGATGATGCAGCCTCTCCAGCTCCTGGCGAGACCGGGCAGCCACTGCATTTGCCAAGACCTCCTCTTGCTGCTGCTCATCAGAGAACTCCGGGGCCACATCCTCCATAGCGCCATGCAGAAGGGCGAGGGCCACCTCATCCTCTGACTCCCCCCGGCCGGAGCTGAAGCGGCGGCCCGGCTCGGCCAGGATATAAACCAATCCCAGGTCATGATAGCCCGGCCTGCCCGCCCTTCCCAGCATCTGGTTGAACTCGTGCACATTTAGCCAGTTGATGCCCATGGCCAGGGACTCGAAGACCACCTGAGAGGCAGGAAAGTCCACCCCAGCCGCCAAAGCAGCCGTCGTCACCACCGTCCTGATCTTCCCCTGGCCAAATAGCTCCTCAATCCTCTTCCTCTCAGGATACTGCAGGCCGGCATGATAGGCTGCCGCCCCGGGTATGGCCTGAGCGAGATTATAGCAGTTTTTGCGAGAGTTGGTGAAGATGATGGTCTGGCCGTGGTAGCCGGTGGACGAGGTCAGCCTCTCCGCCTGAGCAGCCAGCTCCCGCAGGAGCTTTCTCTTCTCCTTTCCCGCAGAGAAGATGAGATGGCGTTCAATGGGCACCGGCCGCACCTCATACTCCACCAAGGCTACATCCAGCCGCCTGGCCAGAGCCCCCGGATTTCCCACTGTGGCGGAGAGAAAGATGAACTGCGCCTCCGGAGCGGCATTTCTCAGGCGGGCGATCAGTCCCGCCAGACGGTGGCCCCGTTCAGCATCCTCCAGCATATGCACCTCATCTATCACCACCGTTCCCACCCGCCCCAGGCTCTTTTTTGTGCGGATCACCTGATCGATGCCCTCATAGGTCCCGGCGATGATATCGGCGTCCAGCCTCTGAGCAATCCTCCTGCTCTTCCCCAGACGGATGCGGCTTGTTCCCACCCGGATGGAGGTCTGAAAGCCCAGCTCATTATAGGCAGAGAGCTGATCATACTTCTGGTTGGCCAGGGCCACCAGGGGGACCAGAAAGAGGAGCTTGCCCTTTCCCTGCAGAAGATTCTTGACCCCCGCCATCTCGCCGATCAGGCTCTTGCCAGTAGCAGTGGCGGAGACGACCAGTTGACTTCTTCCCTCCAGGAGGCCAGCCGAGATCGCCCTGGACTGAACGGGCAGGAGCTTGGTCAGCCGGCGGCGCAACAGCTCCTTGAGGGGGGCAGGCAGTTCGATTGAATCCAGGGGTAGGCTGGAATCCTCCTGGCTCGCGGGAATGAGGTCAAACCGGGTCAGCTCCGGCTGGAGCCTCTGCAAAGATAGCAGGCCGATGACATCATCCAGGATTCGTCTCTTCTTCAGAATCCGGGCCAGATGAGACCGGGCGGGGCGGCTCAGATGATGAAAATCGGCCTCTCTGAGAAGCTCTGCAGCTGCACAGTTCTCACAGATCCGGGCTCCTTTGTAGGTTATGGCATCCTGCCCCACATAGGTCACCCTCTTCTGCCCCAGGCAGTGGCCGCATACCTGGACGAAACGATAGGAGAGCTGATAGGAGTCCAACAGCTCCTGGAACTTCTTTTCCAGTGCCCCATCTCCCCGCACGAGGTAGATGGCCGCCGCTTTACGAAGCAACCTTACGGCATCCTCCGGAGGAAGATACCTCTCCCCTTCATTCTTTTTTCTGACCAGGAACTTGAAGACCCGTGGACCCTGAGGCATATCCTTCAATCGCAACTGGCCCTCAAAGAGGACATTATTCCCGCTTTGGGGCAGAAGAAGTATGCGAGATCTGTCCGCCTGGGCAAGAACCTGAAAAGTCATATTTGGATCTGCGCATCCAGTTCAATCAAGGGTGAGGTCTACCAGCTCGTACTTCAGACCCTCGGACTCCAGACGGGTGAGAAGGCTGGGAATCTGCTCGTCCACGCTCACCACCAGAGAGCTGATGCCATGATATGCCGCCTCCACTGCGAACTCCTTGGCTCCAAAGAGAACATCCGGCTCCCGTCCGGCTTTTCTCAAAGCCACCAGGGCCTCAACCCCCAGGCATCCCACCATCCTCTCCTCCGAGAGCAGTCTCTTTAAGATCGCCAGGTCAATGCCTCTCGATCCCCCCATCTGCACTCGAGGGACCTTGCACAGGGTCACCCTCCCCTCCTCCAGGCTTATCATTCCCTTCAGGTCTGATACGCCCACATCCTCTCCTGCGCAGACGCTGGCGATGACCGTCCCGCTGGCCTCGATATCCTCTCTCCTGTTGGCATACAATAGACCATTTCTCATCTCTAAAGAGACCCTCTCTCCCTCGGCCAGCTCGGATTCGGCTATCGCTGTCCAGACGGATACATGGCTGATTATCTCCTCCATCACCACTCGAGCATATCGCTTCAGCTCGGCAGCATTCTCCAGCAGCCACTCCACCCCCTCTTTGGTGATGCTGTAACGCATCCGGCCGTCGGTGGTGACCAGGCCGTCTGCCACCAGCTCCTTGATGTACTCTGAGATCGCCTGAGGGGTGACACCCAGCTTGTCTGCCACCTCCTTTTGGCGGAGGTTGGGCTGATGGGCGGCGATCTCTACTAAAATCTGAAAACGGGAGCTTTCCCTCTTACTCTGCAGAACATTGACCATCAGAAATCCTCTTCATAGGGCTCTATCCTCTGCCCTCGCACCGCCAGGCCTTCTGCCCTCTTGGCCACGCCACGAATGAAGACCTGACTGAGTCCCAGCTCCCGGGAGAGGTTGGAAAGCGATCGATTGCCTTTGTTGACCATCTTCTGCAGATCCTCAGTTGCCTCCCGGAGCTCCTCATCGGACATGAAGGTGAGACTGATCAGCTCGCTCAGATCCTCCATGGTCGCCCCGAAGTTGGCCTGGACGCGGGAGTAGGTGGAATGATACTCCTTCTCCGGGCTGGCGCCGGGCTCCGGCACCCTCCATTTCGTCTCTATCAGGCCGCTCTTGCGCAGGAGAGCTATGCTTCTGTGAACGCCTGCCTCATCGCCAAAAAGGTCAACTAGCTCCCGCTCAGTGTGCCATTCCCGGCTCAGTTCGTCGAACACCTTTTTGTGGACGGCTGTGCCGAAGGCCTGTAATAATGGAACCAGATCTGATGGATCATTGATGATCCGTGTTCTTTTTCCAGTCACTAGAACCTCGCAGAGATAACCGGAATTGACATTATGTCTTTTCTTTGATAAAGCTTTTGAAGATCAGATCAGCCTGATCGTCTCCAGGTTCATGGGAGCCATGGTGGGAATGCGGAATCTCTTATAGATGGAGCTGGCCAGATCCAGGCAGTTGCCCTCTTCGCCGTGGTTGGTCAGGACCCGGCCCGGCTTGGGATAGATGCGCCGTATGTACTCCATCAGTTGCTGGCGATCGGAGTGGCCGGAGAAGCCATCGACTGTGGTCACCTCCAGGTTGATCTTAACCGTTTGGGTCTTTCCATCCACAGATAGCGGGACCTCCTTCCAGCCCTTCTGGATCCGCCTGCCCAAGGTCCCCTCCGCCTGATAGCCGACTATGACCAGGGTGTTTTTCTCATCCGGGCCCAGGCGCTTGAGATACTCGATCACCGGCCCACCATTGAGCATGCCGCTGGTGGCCAGGATCACACAGGGCGGCCCCTCTACTATCTCTGTCCTCTGCTTGGGGGACTCCACCTGCACAAAGCACTCCGCCAGGAATGGATTGATGCCCTTATGGAATATCAGATCCCGCAGATCGCTATTGAGATACTCAGGATAGGTGGTATGAATAGCAGTGGCCTCATAGATCATGCCATCCAGGCAGACTGGCACCTCATCGATCACCTTCTTTCTGATGGCCTCCTCCAAGACGACCATAACCTCCTGGCTGCGGCCCACAGAGAAGGCGGGGATGATGACCTTGCCCCCCCGGTTGATGGTCTCCCGTACCACCTTGATCAGATTGGCCTCCGCCTCCTTGCGAGAGGGCTGAAGGCTGTTCGCCCCCCCGTAGGTGGCCTCAGTCACCAGGGTCTCCAGGCGGGGGAAGTTGCATACCGCCGGATCGAAGAGCCTGGTCCTCTCGAACTTAAAGTCTCCAGTGAAGGCCACATTGTACAGGCCGTCACCGATATGGAAATGAGCTATGGATGAGCCCAGGATATGCCCGGCGTTGTGCATGGTCAGCTTGGTATCGGGAGCAATGTCGGTAACATCACCATAATTGAGGGTGATGGTATGCTTCAGCGCCTCGCGAATCATCCCTGAGTCGTAGGGAAGACGGTTCCCTTCTCGACCGGCGATCTCGATATAATCCAGTTGCAATAGAACGAAAAGATCCCGGGTGGGAGGGGTGCAGTAGATGGGGCCCTCATAGCCGTACTTATAGAGCATTGGAACAAGGCCGGCATGGTCCAGATGAGCATGGGTCAGGACTACGGCATCGATCTGGTTTAAGGGATAGACCTCGGGCACATAGAGGTAAGGGGTGGCTGAATCATCCGATCCCACATTTATTCCGCAGTCGATGATGATCCTAGACTCTGGTGTGGAGAGAAGCATACAGCTCCTTCCCACCTCGCGACAGCCGCCCAGGGTGGTTATTCTAACCCACTGATCCTTGGAGGCGATATCTCGGTGGATCTTCCTGCCCACAGTGCGCAGGATGCTCTTTCTCTCGCTCTGTACGCTGCGCAGGTAATCCTTGATATTGGCTATGGTCGCAGATCTCACCGGCGGGGTTCTGACCACCTTTGGCGTCCATCCGATGAGCTTTGTTATCTCTCGCAGGGTGGCGCCATGGCGGCCGATCACCAGCCCAGGCTTCTCCGCCTCGATCTGCACCTCTCCGGTCTCGCCATCGAAGTAGTAGTTGGTGAGGACAGCCTCTTTGGGCACCACCTCCTGAATCTTGATTATTGCTGCTTCAGGGTCTGCCAATACCTTCAGGTCAGGCCGGACCACTACTCTCTTGCGAAGCTCTTTGGCGAGATTTCTTATGATCTCGCCATCATCTGCCAGCTTCCTGGGATCATCGGTGTATATGACCAGCTCCGGGCCCTCGAACTCCAGCCCCGTGACGTTTATCTCCGGGGGCAGCTTGCTCTGCACCTTGCGTTTGAGCTCAAAAAGTACTTCTTCTACCGACAATATTACACTTCCAAAAAAGATTAAATGATATTCATTATCTCCGTGTACTCCGGCTCGCCTACCTCCTCATATTTATCTGTAATCCTAACGAGCTCGATCTTATCGCCGGAGGCTGAATCCCGCTTCAGAGCATTGCGAATTGCCCTGGCCGCGAGGATTGTGCCCTCCTCGACGCTGATTTCAGGTTTGTACATGGCCTCCAATACTCCATAGGCGACTGGAGAGCCGGAGCCTGTAGCGACGATCCTCCGTTCCTCTATCTGGCCTCCCAGGGCATCAAGAGAATAGATCCTGGGGCCATATCTATCCACGCCGCCCATGATCAACTGAACCATGAAGGGATAGTATCGCCTGGATGAGAGTATATTGGCAAGCATTGTGGAGACGGCCTTGACCGTCATCCCCTCGCCCCTCTGCATCTTGTAGAGCCTGGCCTCCACCTGAACCATCCGGACCAGAGACTGGGCATCACCTACACCTCCCGCAGTGGTCATAGCTACCAGGTCGTCGATCTGATATATCTTCTTGGCCTGGCTGCTGGCTATGAAGCTGCCCATGGTAGCACGGCTCTCCGATGCAAGGACCACACCTCCATCACAGAGTACACCTACCGTAGTTGTACCTTTGAACACCTCGACCATTCAATTACCTCAGCTAAAATCAGAAAATGGACAAGCATGCTAGGGGTTCTGCAATATAAATACTTTTTGCAAGCCCTTCGATCGGCTGAAATACGAGAGAGGGCAATGGCATGATGTGATCGATTCAGGAGGCTGGAATATAGCAGAATGGAATGCGTCTGGCTGGGTTATAGCAGAATGGAATGCAGCAGGCTGGAATATAACCGATTGGATATACAGATACTACATCCACCCCATAATCTATGACACCAGCTACAACCCGGTGGACACGATCACCTGGGGGCTGCTGCTGGGACTGGCCGTACTTGGACTGGTGAGGCTCTTTCGCCGCTATAACCTGGTGATGGACGAGCGGCTGGTCTTATCCACCCTGCCCTACATCCTGGCGGGATCGAGCTTGAGGGTGGTCGAGGATGCAAGGCTGATCGAGCCGCCCTGGAGCTATCTCTTGATCACCCCCATCATCTTCTTCCTGGTCTTCTTGGGCACAGCCGGATCCTTGGTCATCACCAGAAGGCTTCTGGGGGAACAGTTCCACCACTGCTACGCCGCCATAGGATTTGTCTGGACTCTGCTCAATCTCATATTGCTCAGTGGGGTGGGCCTGGAGAACGGCTGGGTCATCGGGGCGGTATTCCTCCTGGGCACCGTTCTGGCTGGAGGATTGCTCCTCTGCCGCCGGGCTCTGCCCGCTCTCTCCTTCCTGGACGATGGATTCAACCGGACGATCATCTACGCCCATATGCTTGATGCCAGCTCAACCTATTTGGGAGTAGACTGGTTTGGCTACTATGAAAAGCACGTCGTCCCCACATTCCTCATCGACCTTACTGGAACGGCGGCAGTGATGTTCCCCCTGAAGCTGCTGGTGCTCCTGCCCGCCCTTGCCCTGATCGACAAGACCATTGAGGACCGATCCTTGAGAAACCTCACCAAGCTGGCCTTGATCACCCTGGGCCTGGCCCCGGCGGTGCGAAACACCCTGCGGCTGGCACTGGGAGTGTGAAATGCCATTGAAATGGGGATAGAAGATCGGGAACTCAATACAAAAGCAGGGCGGCCGCGCCGGCAACCAGCGGACGAAAGGGATAGAGGCGATGAGCAGGGCGGCGAACCGGTCAGTCGCGGTTCAATCCAACCACAGAGAGATGAAGGGCGAGCAAGCCTCGCCCTCTTCCTGTTAGACCCATCTCACATACACTATCTCACATACACTATCTCACATACACTATCTCACATACACTATCTCACATACTCTACCTCACATACTTCATCCCGCATACTGGATAGATTGCATCCTCTTCATCCCCCAGTGCCCTCAATCCTGATGGCTTTCTTTTTCGTTGCTGGAGGCACATACCTTTTGAGCAGCAGGGAGAGGGTGACCACAGTCACAGAGGAGAGGGCCATGGCAAGTCCAGCCAGCTCCGGCCGGAAGGTGATGCCGTAAACAGGGTAAAGAGCCCCTGCAGCCACTGGAACCAGCAGGGCATTGTAGGCGAAGGCCCAGAAGATGTTCAGCTTGATTCTGGATATGACCTTGCGGCTGAGTTGAATAGCAGCCACAGCATCCAGGAGGTCATCTTTCATCAGCACGACATCCCCGGTCTCAATAGCCACGTCAGTGCCGCTGCCTATGGCTATTCCCACATCCGCCTCTGCCAGAGCGGGGGCATCATTGATCCCGTCTCCCACAAAGCCCACCCGGCTTCCCTCCTCCCTCAGCCTGCGCACCTCATGAGCCTTCTCCTCAGGCAGGACCTCAGCCAGGGTCTTTTGAATGCCAATCCTCTCTGCCACCCTGGCCGCACTGCGGGGATTGTCTCCGGTGATCATCACCACTTCCAGATCCATCCCCTTCAGCTCCTCGATCGCAGAAGCAGCCGAGTCCTTCAGCTGGTCGGATATGGCCAGGACGCCCCCCGCCCTGCCATCCATGCCCTCCCTGCCTTCCACAGCCAGCAGCATGGCCGTCTTTCCCTCCTCCTCATAAGCAGCCGCCTTCTGGAGGAGGTCATCAGGAAAATCGATATTCATCTCCCCGAAGAGGATCCGGTTTCCTGCCACCACTCTCTTTCCGTCAACTCTGGCAACCACCCCCTTTCCAGGGAGGGCCCGGAACTGCTCTGCTGGAATGAGATCAAGCCCCTCTTCCTGGGCCCGGCGGACCACCGCCTCAGCCAATGGATGCTCACTGGGCCTCTCCGCCGAGGCGGCAAAGAGGAGCAGCTCTCTCTCATCCATCCCGAGAGCGAAGAGATCGACTACATCCGGTCGGCCCACAGTCAGGGTCCCGGTCTTATCAAATGCCACCAGGCTCAGCCTGTCTGCCGCCTCCAAAGCCTCGCCGCTCTTGACCAAAATACCCAGCTCAGCTCCTCTTCCAATCCCCACAGTTATTGCCGTGGGTGAGGCCAGCCCCAGGGCACAGGGACAGGCCACCACCAGGACGGATATGAGCGCAGTTAAAGAGAATAGAAGGGTATTGTGGGCAATGAGATACCAGTAGACAAATGCCGCAGCAGCGATTGTCAGGATGGTGGGGATGAAGTAAACCACCATCCGGTCTGCAATCCTCTGCATGGCAGGCCTTGAGCCCTGTGCCTCCTGGACCAGTGCTATGATCCCCGCCAGGACGGTATCCTTTCCCACCCGGGTAGCCCTGAAGGTCAGAGAGCCGTTCTTGTTGAGGGTCCCGCCAACCACCTTCTCGCCGGCGGACTTGAAGGCGGGGAGGGGCTCTCCAGTGATCATGGACTCATCTACGTAGCTTTCTCCCTCCACCACCAGGCCGTCTGCTGGAACCTTCTCTCCCGGCCGGACTAAGACCAGGTCGTCTACCATGACCTCTTCTGCCGCCACCTCGATCTGCCGGCCCCCTCTCAGGATTGTAGCCTTCCTCGGCTGCAACCCCACCAGCTTCCTGATGGCCTCGGAGGTGCGGCCCTTGGCATTGGCCTCCAGGTAGCGGCCTAAAGTCAGGAAGGTGGCGAGCATCACTGCTGTCTCATAGAACATGAAGTCAGGGGTGAGAACGATATTGAATGTCCCCAGAATGCTGGAGACGTAGGCCACCCCGATGCCCATGCCGTACATGACATCCATGTCCAGGGTTCGATTGGAGAGAGCCCTCAGGGCGGCCTTGAAGATGGGATAGCTGACATAGACGAAGACAGGGAGGGATACCACCAGCATGATCAGGTTCATGGGATTGGGCAGGGCAGTGAATATCCAGGAGGGGATGATCTGATGGAGAGGAAGATGCATCATGGCCATGAGGAGAATGCTGGCCGCAAAGCCGATGATGATCCGCTGCTTTTTCTCGGAGAGGTCCTTCTCCCGAAGCTCCTGTTCTCTCTTTGCTGCCTCTTCCGTCTCCTCTCCGGCAACTCCCAGGAACTGGTACCCGGAGTCGATGATGGCCTTCTTCATCTCCTGCAGGCCGACCATGCTGGGATTATAGGTGACATAGGCCTTTTCCGCCGCCAGGTTCACCCTGGCCTCCACCACGCCATCCAGGTTGCTCAGGGCTGCTTCTATAGCCCCGACGCACATGGCACAGGCCATTCCTCCTATCTTCAAGATGGCCTGCTGGTCTATCACCTCGTAGCCCAGATCGCGAATCACGCCCTCGATATCAGCGAGCTTCAGCTTTCTGGGATCATACTCCACTGCGGCGCTCTCACTTCCCAGATTGACCTGGACCCGGGAGACTCCATCCAGGTTCAGGAGGGCCTTCTCGATGGCTGATGTGCAGGCAGCACACATCATCCCTCCCACCTTCAGATCTGCCCTTTTTCCTTCCACCATGAACAGCTCTCAGCTCTCATCAGCCTTAAATGAACCTCTCAAATCTCTCCTTGCCCGCTTTGCAGATGGGGCAGATCTCGGGAGGAGCCTCTCTGCCGCAGAGATAGCCGCAGACAACACACCTCCAGACAGGATAGGAGAGCCTCTGGCCAGACAATCCGGCCTCTGCTTCTGATGCCTGTTTCCTGGCCTGCAATCTCTGCCTCTCCTCCAGTGATGGCCTCCTCTCGGGGATGGACCTCAACTCCTCCTCCCCCTTCAGGACGGCATTGGAGACATACAGAGCACAGTAGCAAGCCCCAAAATCGGTGATATCCGCATCTCTATAGTCGCAGGGGCAGATGATATCCAGATCCAGGGACTTATCCCCTTCAGCCAGCCGGCAGGGGCAGGCCTGATAGCCGTAACGCTGCGTGTTCACAATCAGCCCCTTCACCAGGCCCTTGACAAAATCCACATCAGGGTTGAGGTTGTACCCCCCCTGCTTTGCATCCTTGGCCAGGCGGGAGTACAACTGCTCTATCTCCTCTTGCGTGGGCTCATCAGACTCGCTCATATTCCCAGAGCCTCCCCGATCTCCTTCTCCCGAAAGCCTACGATCACCTTATCTCCGACCACAAGGGTGGGAAATGAGGTGCTGGAATTATACTTCCTTAGATCGGCAATGGCCTTGGTCCTCTCCTCGCCTTTCAAGAGGTCCACATAAATGTAGTCGAAAGCGACGTTCTTTGAAGAGAGGTATTCTTTTGTCTTCTTGCACCAGATGCAGGTGCTCAATGCATACAGCATGACCTTGCCCACATCCCTGCCGGCTACATGTTCGAGACTCATAAAATCACTTTAGATCTGAAAATTATCTTGGGTGGATAAATAAGTGATTATTACAAAGGAAATCATTGACTATCACAAAGGGAATATGTGATTATTATAAAAATAATAGCCTGGAAGAAAATATCACCTGCAGCTCAATGTAGCTGCAAGCGAATTCTTGGGGCCGGTCCCGCTCTTGGGAACAGTTCTGCCCTCGGAGATTCTTGGCGGTTTTTTTCTTGAGGCCTCTAAGAACACCTCCAGCCTATTCGATGCTGCATCCTCATGCCTCACAGCTCACTTATAGGAGCTGCCTAGCTGGCTGGAGGAGGAGGATGAATAGCTGTAGACGGATATCATCGGCTCCTCACGGTACGAATAGGGATATGGATAGGGATAGGGCGAAGGGCTGGGGGCAGGATTGGGGCTCACCCAGTGGCTGGGGCCGCTGACGTAGATGTAGGCATAGTTGCTCCAGCCGTTGCAGTAGAACTGGAGGATGTGCCAGCCAGGAACATCGGCGAAGAACCATCTCTTATACCAGCCTGGATTGTAGACATTTCCGGCATAATTGGTGACCAGCGCTCCATTTGGATACCACTCATAAAACCAGATGCTGCCCCTTCCCGAGATCTGCATCCATAATGGCAGGTTGGCATAAAGGTAGCATCCGGCGACGGTCTGAGGAGCATAGGAGATATAGAGGTTGTTTTGAGATACCGCTCCTGGTGGATAGGTCGCCTTGGGGTAAGTCGGGCTGGTGGCAGTGGATCTCAGGCCTTGGGGGGCGGAGGAATAGGCGGCCTGCTCAGTTGACCTCATTAAGGTCTGACCGCTCTCCTGCACAGAGGGGGCCTGGGCGGATGTCGTAATAGATGTCGGAATCTCCACTCCAATGGACTCGGGGCTGGCGGGCGCCGCCGGAATGGGCGCACCCCCAGTTGTGGTGGTGGAGTAAGCTGTCATCTGGCCTTGCGATGCAGTGCAAAGTAGCATGATCAATGCTATTGCTAATGCAGTCAATTTCATCTAGGATCACCTCTGGTAGTTGCGAACTACTGCGTCCTGAAGGGCGCAGCTTCCCACTTCATCGCCAAAGCTTGCATCACTGATATGCGATGTAGCAGTTTTGGTTCTATGGGCACTACGGGCTGTTCCATCCCTGTGATGAGCGTGTTCATGGAAGCATTGCTCTCTCGATCACGGGAGGAGCCGCGATAAGGGCACTCATGTGATCGTATTGACGGATCCTTTTTTCCGATGCTTCCCCAGGCAGAACACCATTTAGTGGCATCTTTGAGATCCACCTTCATCAGCTTCCAGCCAGCGCATTGAGCCTTGTGCGAAAGCATGAATATGAGCTCTGACCAGGACGCATCATGAATACAGTGATTCATATCACTGTTAGGGCCTTTCTCTTCTAGACCCTTGATTTCAAGATCCCCAGCACAGATGAGATCAAAGTCATTGATATAGGTGCAAGATGGCCTTTGAAGAAGATCGTCTCCCAGCCAGCCGATCCTAATTATGACATCTTTGATGTGACAGTTCACAATCTGTAGGACTTTGGAATAGAGCAGATTCAACCTTAGATTCACGAGCTTCAGAGAAGGAATCATGTTCTGGGTATCGCGGGTCTTGAGTTTGATGCCTTTTTCTCTTGCTTCATTCAGGTCCTGGAGAGGCCGATTATAAAACCACCTGCAGGCATCCAAATCATCCGCTAACTTACATTGGATCACCCAGCTCAGGATGATGGAATGGTTGGTGGGATGGATGATGGGATGCCTGCAGCTTATAATCATACATTCTCCATTACCTAAATATGTATCACATTATTACTTTAAATAGTTATTGTTGGATCGAAATCGTCATGCCTGATCAGGCACCCGTGAGCCATGAGAATGGATCCCGGCACAAGGCATACCCGGAAGGACTCCATTTTCATCCCCACCCTTAAGGAGGGGAAATGCTGCTCCGCTCTTTTCCATCCTGAAAATTAAATATATATTTAAATAAAGCCGTATTGCATTTTCCTGATAAAATCTATAAGAGACATACATGAGACACATTACATGAAACACATTACATGAGATACATTACATGAGATACATTACATGAAACACATTAAATGAAACACATTAAATGAAACACATTAAATGAGACGCATTAAATGAGACGCATTAAATGAAACGCATTACATGAGACGCATTACATGAGACGCATTACATGAGACGCATTAAATGAGACACATGAGACACATTCGCTCTGCATCCATCATACTTTTATTCGAATCATACCAGACTGAATATCTGTGATCAAAGGCAAGGAAGCCTATTTGAAAAAATTGACCGCCAGCATGTACATCCCCTCTCAGGATGTTGGAAGGGAGCTTGAGGGCAGTACACCCCCTTCAGTCTTCATTGGCAGTTGGAACTATCCCCGCGTCTATGCCGGACCCATGATCTCTCCCCAGCATGGGGATACAATGATCATGGACCGACCTGAGTCCTGGATACCGGAGAAGAAATCCCAAGAAGAGATCATAAGATACCGGTTGAACCTGATAAGGGGCAAAAGAGAGATGAAGGTCACAGAGCTTGACTGCCGCTTTTCGGAGATGCTTCGCGACATCTCCCTCTCTGCCTCCTCAATAGAGAGCGAGGCGCAGTTCATTCAGGCTCCCCGAGGGATGTCGTTTAGCGATGAGCATACCCCATTCGGCCCCAGTGCTCCTCTGGAGAGATTTGAGATCGGCAACAGCAGATGGGACCGGGATCTAGAGAAGGTTTACTACGATGGGGATCTGAAGGCGGCAGATGCAGTAGAGGATCTCCACCACAGCGGCCTGCCCTTCTCCAGCATCCAGAAAGCCTTCTCTGTTGGGGCAATGGGCACAAAAAAGAGGAGGAGGCTGGTTCCCACCCGCTGGTCCATCACCGCCTGCGACAGCATTTTAGGCGACCGCCTTCTTGGCAGTGTCAGAGACTATGACCCTATTGACTGCTGCCAGGTGAGGGAGTCTGCCGGCCTGAACAACTACTATGCAGTTATTCTTCTTCCCACCACATGGCAGTATGAGTGGATGGAGGCCTTCTTACACATCATGGGCAATGAAGAGCTGATGTTCTCTGATTTTGAGGGCAACAGCGGCAAGAGAGGCTACTCCCGGGTGGGGGGATGCTACTACTCCTGCAAGATGGCAGTCCTGGAGGCGCTGGCGAGAGAGAAGAAGCAGGCAGGAGCGATAATCCTCAGGGAAGCCTATAGAGGTTATGTGCCGCTGGGGGTGTTCAATGTCCGGGAGAACGTGAGAAATGCAATGCAGAAGAAGCCCCTTGAGTTCGAAAGCCTCAAAGCAGCACTGGGTTATGTATCCACCCGGCTTGAGCTTCCCGTAAAGCAGTTCATCCGCCAAAGCGACCTTCTCAGGGAGGAGCTGAAAAGCCAGCAGACCACACTGAGCTTTTTTTCTTGATGCCTCTCTCACCATATACCATAGCCCTGATCGAATCGCCCCTCTGGCCGGAAACCTACTTTAAGCCCATAAGAGAATTACCTTCTATGCCATTCGATGCTACCAGGATAATGAGCGGCGATATGCCACCAGAGCTGAGAGAGAGAGTGGACCGAATCGCCGATGAGTTCTTGGCCATTCTCGATTCTCTGGTCGATGAACGCCATCTTCAGAGGGGAATTGCCAGAATCCAGTTGCCGTGCAGTATAGTGTTCATCCTTGACCGAGACTCGCTCTTTATCCTGGGCCAGTTCAGGATGGAGAACCGGATTGCAGGCTACTATCATAGGCCGGATACATCAATGACCCTCCAGAAGGTAGCCAGCAGCGCTAGATGGGAGTTCAATTTTGAGGATGCTTTTATAATCCAGCTTCCCGCCGATCTATTAGAGAAGAGCACTGAGCAGAGGCATAGCTCCCTGCAGGAGATTGCCTCAAAGCATATCGATGCTGAGTTCCTGAGGCTGGCTCAGCTCCTGAGCCTGATACGCACCAGGCCGATATTCGGCCAGGCCATTTATCCTATGCAGCCTGGGAACATTCTATTGCTCCTTCCCCGTGATGAAAAGGCAAGAGAGAATGCCGATCTGATCAGGAGAGCAATAAAGGCCAGCGGCCTATCAAGCGAGGAGGGCGAAGATATCAGGAACGGGAAGGCAGCCGTTCGTAATATGTGGCAGCGTATCAATCAAGCAGCAGTGATCTTGGCTGATCTGACGGGAACTGACCCCCAGGTCATGTACAGCCTGGGCATCGCTCATACCCTGGGCAAGGATACCATCCTCATTCACCCGCAAGGCTCAAAATACCTGGTCGATATTCCAAGAATAGAAAGCATAGTGTATGAGGATAGTGCTCAGGGCAGGGAGAGGCTGGAGGAGCAGATCGGCGAGACTCTGCGCTCCATAACGGCTTCCCTTTAGGATTAATCGGACTTGAGCTCACCAGGATTCCGGGGCAGGGCATAATCATCAAAGCCTATAACGTTAAATATGTCCTGCCTTTATACGAAACTCCGAATCCTAACTCAGGTCTCCAGGCTTCACATGACCCAGGAGGGGAAAAGAGGTTGAAGAAGATAAGGTTGGCAATCGCGGGCATAGGAAACTGCGCAAGCTCCCTAGTTCAGGGTATTGAATATTACAGACATATTGGCAAAGAGGATTGCATCGGGCTGATGCATTATGATATCGATGGCTATAGAGCTGGTGATATTGATATCGTCGCGGCATTCGACATAGACGCCCGAAAGGTAGGAAAAGATGTGAGCCAGGCCATATTTGCCAAGCCCAATTGCACCCATGTCTTCTATCCAGATGTCCCCATAAAAAATGTCAAGGTCAAGATGGGGCCGGTCCTGGATGGCGTTGCCCCTCACATGATGAATTATCCTGAAGAGAGGAGGTTTATGGTGGCTGATGCTGAACCGGTGGACGTCAGCCGGGAGCTGGTGGAGAGCGGTGCCGATGTGCTGGTAAACTACATGCCCGTTGGATCGGAGGAGGCCACAAGATTCTATGCTCAGGCCGCTCTTGATGCCGGGGTGGGATTTGTCAACTGCATGCCCGTATTTATAGCATCCAATCCCGAATGGGAGAAGAAATTCCAGGAGGCAGGGGTTCCAATCGTGGGCGATGACATAAAATCCCAGATAGGCGCAACTATTGTACACCGTGCTCTGACCCAGCTCTTCAAGGACCGGGCCTGCCTCATGGACAGGACTTATCAGCTTAACATCGGCGGCAACACTGACTTTTTGAATATGCTCAATCGCGAGAGGCTCAAGTCCAAGAAGATATCCAAGACCGAGGCGGTGCAGTCCATCCTGGACAGCCCCCTATGTGATGATGATATTCATATCGGCCCCTCTGATTATGTGCCCTGGCAGAGGGACAACAAGGTCTGCTTCCTGAGAATGGAGGGCAGAATCTTCGGTGACACCCCCATCAATCTCGAGCTGCGCCTATCGGTTGAGGACTCACCCAATAGCGGAGGGAGTGCCATTGATGCCATCAGGATCTGCAAGCTGGCCAAGGACAGGAAGGTGGGCGGGCCGCTGCTGGCTATATCTGCCTATACCATGAAGCATCCTCCAGTGCAATATCCAGATGAGCTGGCACGGGAGATGGTAGAGAAGTTCATCCGGGGCGAGATCTCTGATCAGGAGATCGTTAGGCCAAAACTGAGGCAAGCAGCAACCGCTCGGTGATTGGCGCTCGATGATAGATGATTGGCCCGATGGGGGATGATGATCTCGATGGGGGATGATGATCTCGATGATGGGAATAAATGGGATCGATGGGGGGATGATGGGGCTACAGGCCCGTTCTGATGTGGAACACCATCATAATCATCATCTGTCTCAATAGCTTTTTTCCTCTCACTTTCGCTCCACAGGCACATCGGTTATAATCCATAAACCCCAATTATTTTTGAATGGTCACCCTGGAGAAGATCGCTCACCTGGCATCTGATTGCCAATTTGACTCCTTCGGCTCGGTCGACTTCCTCACCCCGGGCAGCAATATAAACCTGGAGAAGATCTCCGTCCTTGGTGAGGGGACCCGGCATGATGTATGCGCATCCACCTATTCCCCCCGGAAATCCCCTCTTCCCGGAATCTGTCATGCCTTCACCCAGGATGGCAGATGTGTGAGCCTATTCAAGACCCTTTACACCAATCACTGCAGCCATCAGTGCAACTACTGCATCAATTCCACCAACTGCAACCACAGAGTTCAGACCTTCTCCTACACCCCTGATGAGCTGGCAAGGGTCACCCTCTCCTTATATCGCTCCAACTACATCGAAGGGATATTTCTCAGCTCAGGCGCGGGCAGGAATGAGGATCTGATCATGGAGAAGATGCTGGAAACGCTGGAGAGGCTGCGAAGGCGGTACGGCTTCTCCGGATACATCCATCTCAAGATTCTCCCTGGCTCCTCCCAGGCCCATATTAAAGAGGCTATGGAGCTGGCGGATCGGGTGAGCATAAACCTGGAGGCTGCAAGCTCCTCCCAGTTGGATGAGATCTGTGCCACAAAGAGCTATGAGAATGATATCCTGAAAAGGCAGAGGTATATTCGCGACCTGAGAGGGGAGGAGAACCTTCCCGCCGGCCAGACCACCCAGCTGGTGGTGGGTGCTGCAGGAGAGAGCGATCAGGATATCCTTGATAGGATTCTGTACGAGTACAGAGAGATCGGAGTGAGGCGCACCTACTTCAGCGCCTTTTCTCCTCAGAAGGGGACGGCCTTCGAGTCCCGCAAGGGCCAGCCCCTCTGGCGAGAGCACCGTCTCTATCAGATGGACTGGCTCATTAGGGTCTACCACTTCCCGCCCGGGGATATCAAGTGGGCATTTGATGAGGAGGGCTTTCTCTTCAACTCCGATCCCAAGCTGGCCATAGCCAGGGAGCTTTTGGACTCTCCTTTAGACCCCAATGAGGCCCCCTACCGGGATCTTATCCGGGTGCCAGGCATCGGCCCCCGGAGCGCGATGAGGATTGTGGCCCTGAGAAAGACCAGGAGGATCGCTGCCAATAGAGAGCTTGAGGCCCTGGGAGTAGTGATCAAGAGAGCCGCCCCTTTCTTGAAGATCAATGGCTGGAGGGATGCCACTCTGAAGATGTGGTCTGGATGAGAGCCCCGGATGATCATTGCCGCTACCTGGCGATGCATGCAAAATCAAGCGAAAGGCTCCTCGCCCGGGCGAAGGGCTTCAAGGGCATGGATTTGGAGCTCACGACCGATCCGGAGGGCGTACGCCTCAAAAAGATGGTCCGCGCTGTCAGGGGGGAGATATACAGGATGAAGGGCTTCGTCAGGCTGAAGCCCCTGGGAGGCCAGGTCCTGTGGGGCTACATGAAGCCCAGGCATAGGATTGGAGAGCTTATCTGCGAGCACTTCGCCCGCAGGAACCCCGGGGTGATAGTGGTGCTGGGATACGGCAGCGAGAGCTGGACGGCACTCCTCTGGCAGGGCAGGATGATGCAAGACCGGGGAGCGGGACTGGATGAGACCTTAGGCAGGCTGAAGGCCGCCCTCAGGATACCGGAGAAAGAGAACGGGGAAGATGCAGATGGCGCCAATCAGGAAGGGAGCGATGCGGGCGCTCTTGATATGGATGACATCTGGCAGGCCTATTATGACAGCCAGTACTGTCCAAAGAGAAAGAATCTGCAAGCATTCCAGCAGAGGATGCCGGCAAGAGATCAGCAGTCTGCCGGGCTCAGACTCGTGCAGAGAAGAAAGGAGATGACCCTGGAGGACTTCTGATCAGACCGGCTTATTCTCCTCATTCTCCTCCGCCATGCTCCTGCCTCCCCAGACCGACTATGGTTAAGGCCGGAAGCTCTCTGAGGCCTGAAGCCTCAAGGAGGGTTCATCCGGTAGAAGATCCTCTTCGCCAGTTCAGCCGCTCCAATGTAAGCTCCCACAATGAGAGAGATGACCAGGAGGAATTGAGGGGGGACCGATACAAAACCGAAGGGATCGGCCAGGCCGCTGTAGGGCAAGAGGAGAGCAAGAACGGCTGATAGAAGGGTCATCATCAGCAGAGGCCTTCCCGGCCGGGAGGAGAAAAATGGCCTTCTGGTGCGAATGATCAGCACAACGCAGCAGGCTGAGATCACCGACTCCATAAACCAGCCGGTTCTGAACTGATCCACACTGGCCTGCAGGAGGAATAGCAGGGCGCCAAAGGTGATGAAATCGAAAAGGGAGCTGAGAAGGCCAAAGGTCAGCATGAAGTTCCTGATAAATCCAATCGACCAGCGCCTGGGGCTAGATATCAATTCCAGGTCCACTCGGTCCCTGGCTATGGTCATCTCCGGCAGGTCGGTCAATAGATTGGTGAGGAGCACCTGGGTGGGAAGAAGGGGGAGGAAGGGAAGGAATAAAGAGAGCAGGGCCATGCTGAACATATTCCCGAAGTTGGCAGATGTGGCCATGAATACATACTTCATGGTATTGGAGAAGGTCTTTCTCCCCTCTACCACCCCTTGCTTCAGGACACCGAGATCCTTTTCCAAGAGCACTATATCTGCAGCTTCCCGAGCCACATCAACCGCCCCGTCCACAGATAGCCCCACATCGGCTGCATGCAATGCTGAGGCATCATTGATCCCGTCGCCCATATAGCCCACGACGCATCCGCTCTTTCGCAGAGCGAGGATAAGCCTCTCCTTCTGGTTTGGCTCCACCTCAGCGAAGATATCCACCTGCTGCACTATCTGTTGCAGAGCCTCATTGCTCTCCCGATTGATCTCAGCGCCGGTCAGGATCCGGTCTTTAAATAACCCGATCTTGCTGCCTATATTCTTCGCCGCGAGCTGGTTGTCTCCGGTTATTATCTTGAGGTGAATTCCCATCTGGGAGAGCTCATTGACGGTCTCTTCAATCCCCTCCTTGAGAGGGTCGTAGAATATGAGAAAGCCTAAAAATGTCATGTTCTCTTCATCTTTGGCCTGGAGGACATCGATCTGGGAGAGCTTTTTGGCCAGCCCCAAGACCCTGTATCCCTGGCTGCTTAAATCCTGGAACCTGGACTGAACACGATCCTCGACCAGAGAGATATCCACCACCTCCTGGCCCAGCAGGGCGGAGGAGCAGACCTGCAGGACATTTGCCAGAGCTCCCTTGGTCAAAATGAGCTTCTCCGAGCCCATCGATACCAGGATGCTCAATCGCTTGCGGTTGAAATCATAGGGTACCTCATCTATTTTTTTTATGCCGGAGATCTCAGGCTGGCGGAAGCCCAGGACGGCCTGGTCGATGGGATTGGAAAAGCCGGTCTCAAAGAAGGAGTTGATGTAGGCCAGGGTGAAGAGCTCCTCGCTCTCCCTGCCCTCAATATCCTGAGCGGAGTGCATCCTCACTCTTCCTTCAGTTAAAGTACCAGTCTTGTCGGTGCATAGAACATTCATGCTCCCAAAATCCTCTATCGATGCCAGGCGCTTGACTATGACCTTATGGGCGGCCATCTGGCCTGCTCCATGGGCCAGATTTATGCTGATTATTGCCGGGAGGAGCTGGGGGGTCAGGCCGACTGCCAGGGCCAGGGAAAAGAGAAAAGAGTCTATGATGGGGCGGGAGAAATAGACGTTTATGGCGAATATGGCCACCACCAGTATCATCGTTATCTCCAAGAGCATGTGGCCGAAGTGCCTGATCCCCCGTTCGAACTCTGTCTCGGGCTCCCGGACCTTCAGCCGCCCGGATACCCTGCCGAATTCGGTATCCTTTCCAGTGAGAACCACCACCGCTCTGGCGCTCCCGCTTACCACATTCGTCCCCAAGAAGAGGCTGTTGTTCCTCCTGGCAAGAGGAGTATCTGGCTCCAGCATCCTTTCCATTTTCTCCGCCGGATAGCTCTCCCCGGTAAGAGCCGCCTCGTTGAGATAAAGATCCTTGGACTGGAGGATGCGGCAGTCTCCAGGGACTATATCTCCCGCTTTTAATATTATTATATCTCCAGGGACTATGCTCTCCACCGGGACCTCCATATCCTTCCCATCCCTGAGAGCAGTGGCTTTGACCTGGATTATCGAGAGGAGATCGTCCATGGCATCCGCCGCCTTTCTCTCCTGCCAAAAGCCCAGCAGGCCGCTTATTAGCAGTATGAAGAGGATGATTGTGGCACCTGTAACCTCATGGAGAAAAAAGGAGAGTACAGAAGCAAATATAAGCAATAGAATTATCGGGCTGCTGTACTGAGCCAGCAGCAGATGAATGGAGCTGGACCTCTTGCGGGGCTTGATCCGGTTTGCACTGTATTGCTTGAGCCTCCTTTGAGCCTCTGCCTCCTCCAGCCCCTCCTCTCGCGCATCAAGTGATCTGAGCAGCTCCTCAGAGGGAATGGACCAGAAAGCGGATAGATCAGGGCTCATAGACTCAATTCTCTATTCCATCTCTGAGGGGATAACCTTTTTCCAATGGCAGTCCATTGCCCAAGGCAAACCGATCTCCGATATTCGATATTCGATAGCCGATCTCCGATATCCGATCTCCGATATCCTGCAAGACAGAGCGAGAATGGCAAAGCAGTATCAGCCTTCAGAGAGCAGATCACCTGATGCCGGCCCTCTACTGACAGTAGGAAGAAAGCTCGCTGCAATTCCCAGAATTGGGCCCAGGATCATTCCCGATCCTCCCAGAAGGGCTATGGTTCCAATCACTGCCAGCAGAGATCTCTGCAGTATTCCTGCCGCTCCCCTGGCCAGGCGGATGGAGGCCACCCCGAGAATTGCATGGAAGAGGACTGTGGCCATGGTGATATAGATCTCTGGACCAAAAGGAGCGCGGGTGAGGCTGAAGACCATCTGAGTGAGGATCAGAGAGCTGGTGCCGAGGAACAGAAAGCCGGCCAGAGTTCCGGTCAGACTGAACGGGCTGCGGCGGCTTGATCGCCAGTATATGAGAAAACCGGCAATTATTGCCACCAGATAGGGGATGAGGATCATGGTAAGGCTCTGCCCCTCCCAGATATAGACCGATGCGATCCGGATTGGAGCTATCATCCTATCGGTGAAGCTGAACTCCTCCCGGTATCCCACCGCCAGGCTGTAGTGCCCGCCCCTTTTTCCGCCGGCTGCCCCTTCTGCTGCTGATGCAGCTGCCATTGAGGCATTCTCTCCTCTGCCGCTCTTGTTGCTCTCATAGACCACAGCATAATACCGCCCTGTCCGGGGTGCAGAGAGGTTGATCTCTGCCAGTTTTATGCGGCTGCTGGGCCAGAAGGGCTCATAGGTTGCCTTCTCCTCCCTTCCCTCAGCCTCCAGGACTCCCAGATCCTTCAGGGCCTCATGAGCTACAGAGCCGGCAAAAGGAGAGGAGGCATTGCCTTCTGGCTGCAGGGCAGATGAGCTCCCTTTATCCTCTATGCCCGGCCCTATCAAAAGCAGCTTTGGGAGGAAGCCCTCATCCTCCGGATCTGTGGATTTGAGCAGCTCGAGATGGATTCGAGCCCCCTCTTTGAGATCAAAGTCAAAATAATGAGCCGTTCCGTTCTTCAAGACGGCATGGATCGCCCATAGCTTTGCTGGATTGGAGATATGCAGGGAAGAGGATAGATCCTCATTTCCTCCCCCTATGAGTGGCACCTGGCCGGCGGCAGTGAATGCTAAGAGCAGCGTGGCCAGCGATAGAGCTAAGATGTTCTTGAGGGGCGGCACATCCCTCCGGTAACCAGTCTATCAGTATTGAATATTTCGGCTATGCAGAAGGTTTATCTTTTAGCCAGTTGATAAATTATTCAACGAAATGAGTGGAGGTTATGATATGGCAGGAAAAAATTGGATATTCCTGAGCCTGTTGTTCATTGCAGGATGGCTTTGCATGGGTTCATGTCTCGCGCAAAATAATACAACTGCTTATGGCGTTCTGGATGTCGCTGGAGAGATGGGCCTGACGGAGTTCTCAGAACTGGCAGAAAGCATCGGCCTTGCCAGTACGCTTGACAATCAGGGGGTTCTTCTCATCGGCCCGGGATCGTTTGTGATCTTCGCCCCCAGCGATGAGGCTTTTGCCGCTGTTGATGATGCAGATATGAATGCCCTTATGGACAATCAGACGGAGCTGAGAAGGGTGCTCTCCTATCATGTAGTCTGGAATAGCGGCTACTTTGAGGATATCTCCGATCTGCAGAGCGCAATGACCCTGCAGGGAGAGAACCTGAGCATCAACAGAACCAATGGCCTGCAGGTCAATGGGGCCAATGTCACAGGGAGCACAAAATATGATAACGGCATCATCTATGTGATAGACAGAGTTCTCATGCCCAAGAAGAGCTCCATGGCAGGCGCAGCCGAGGCGGCAAAGGAGCTGGGAGCGAAGGATTTCGCCTCTGCCATTGTCGCTGAAGGGCTGGAGGAGAGGCTGAACGGCCAGGGGCTGATGGGAATAACAACCCTGGCGGAGGGGCCCTTTACTGTATTTGCCCCCAGCGATGGAGCATTTGATGCCTCCAGATCCACCATCGATGCAGTCAAGAAGAGGGATATGGGAATGACAGACCTGCTCAGCTATCATATGATTGAGGCTAAGGATCTTGTCAATATGACTGAATCCGGCTCTGTCAAGAGCCTGCTGGGAGAATCACTGGCCATAAACAGCAGCACAGGCTATGTGGGCACAGCCAGGGTATCGGGATCAGAGAGATACGATAACGGAATTATCTACCTGATAGACCAGGTCCTGATGCCGATAAGCCTGAGCATGTGAGATCCAAATAGCTGGCCCTGAGCCTTTCATAGGTGGCGAGATCGGGACTGGATCGCCCGGAACTGCAACCGTCCATGATCTCAATCGCCCATGATCTCGCTAGATTGGATCCTGATTGGTCATGATCTATATCGATATCGACAGTGATCTATATCGACTGTGATTCAGATCGCTCATCTATCTTTTTTTCAGTTCAATTGTATTTGAGGCAATTGAAGAGATCATCTGCCCTGATCGGCCTAGTCTCTGGGGGAATGAAGCTCAAATAGATGCTCTCATGGCCCAGCCAACCTAGCTCTTCCCTCTTGATGATGTGCTCGCTTTTGATGGTCATATTCTTTTTTATCTGAAATGTGCCGATGTACTCTTCTTCCATCTCCAGTGCCGGATCTTTCCAGGGCTTGCTTGCTTTGCCGCCGGCGATCTGGCCCGTCTCATCCTCAGATGATAGATCGGCCTGAAAAACGCCAATTCTCATCTTCCCTTCAGTGACAGTCTCATCGATCTGCATGCCAATGGAGGTCGATGCCGTCCTGGTGGAGTCCTCCCCCCGGTAGCTTCTCTCTGATACTGTGTACTCCGATGAGCCTGAGATCGCCTGAGCGGACTGGATGAGGTGATGCAATGAGGCAGCAGATGAGCCCTTGTTGAGCACCTGAGTTCGTCTGGAGAGGGGAGAGTATAGGGCCAGGGGATTTGACGAATAATATCCATTGCCAGCCATAACCCTCACGGACGAATCGCTGTTATTGCTCTGGGTGAATAGCTGAAGATGAATAACTGAGCTGTTATATGAAGAATTGACAGCAGGCGAATGATGCTCAGATGAGGCGGCAGCTCCTTTCAGCAGCCCCTCTCCCGGCGCCTCTGCACAGCCCATCTGGGCTGCAGCCGGTGCCCCCAATGCACAGATGAAGAGTATGATGAGTATGATGAGAGTGCAGTGCATTGCTTTGCGCCTGCCTGTCCAGACCATCTGGAGAGGATCAAAGGGGATCTTTCCTCTTCTTGCCAATTGCCTCATCCGCCAGTACTCTCTCTTGCTGGACATATATTTTGATCGGTCGGGTGCAGGGCTCCTGTGAGGGAGAGGAAGCAGTAATGAGAGGAGAGTTCGAGAATGGATTTGACAGGTGATTGTGGATCGATCTCCCAGAGGATCAATGATCGATCCAGGAGGGATAGATGACCAGATTTCTCTCGCGCGTCAGCATCTTTGATATGATCCAGTCCATCAGGTCTGGCAGCCGGCGGAGAGTATGCTCAAGGCGGGGGGATATGGGATACTCCTTCTGCCAGGAGGTTTGCCTCTTCCATTCATAGCCTGCTAAAATAGAATCGTTGATCCCGTCATCGAAAATAGATCTCAACTCCTTCTCTTCGGTCAGGGCGAGGCCGTCGATCATATGCGTTCTCACATCATCTCCCTGAGAGTCGCAGGTTTGTATGCACAATGCAGCCCGGCCGCCCTCAGATAGAATAAAGAAGTATCGGCCAGGGTTGTCTAAAAGGTCGTTGAGCAGCTTTCTGCGGCTGACCTCGATTCCTATCCTTATCATGATCCCCAGACTCCGTAGCTAAAAATATAACAATAAATGATGATCAATCAAAGGTTATATGTTTTTTGGTCACCGCCAATAGTGCTAATATATTTATATAAGTTTATAAGAAAAGCCTCCAATGGATGAGGATTTGATGGAATGAGGCTGATTGAGGTCTTCCGTTCGATTCAGGGCGAAGGACCGGCCATGGGAAGGCCGGCTCTCTTCATCAGGCTCTCGGGCTGCAATCTGAGGTGCGAGGGATGCGACACCGATCTTAAGCCATCCCTTGACCTCTCCGTCCGCGAGCTGCTGGGGAGGGCTGAGGGGGAGGAGGGGAGGAGGGTGATCATAACCGGGGGAGAGCCGACACTGCAGATGGATGAGCTGGGGGATCTGATCGGCGGCCTTCACCGCCTGGGGCTGGAGATACATATCGAGAGCAATGGCACCAATATCATTCCCCAGAAGATCCTGGAGAGGATTCACTGTGCAGTGATCAGCCCCAAGAGGGGATCGAACTGCAACCTCCCCTTTTGGGCCTGCAAGAGCAATGTCCACCTCAAATTCGTCCTGGGCAAGCCGGACTGGTGCTGGAGGGATGAGGAGCTGACAGAGCTCATATCCACCCTTGACCGGGAGAGGGTATGGATAATGGCCTATGGTGCAGAGCAGGGAATGAAAAATGCCATAGATGCCTGGAACCTGGCCCTGAGGCTGGGGGTAAACTACTCTGACCGCCTGCATATAAGATTGAGACAGAGATGAAAGGGGATGGACCCGCCCGCAGGGAGTAGTAAAAAGGGGTTTTTAGGCTCGGGCGGTCTAACTGATGATAGTACCGGTGGCTATGAATAGATTGGCCGTGCAGGGTGAAAGTGTCTCCAGTCAAATGGAATGAGAGAATGAGGGGGGTTCTATGAGGATGGAAGGGTTCCTGGGGATGAGGAGGGTTCCAGGGGATGGGGAGGGTTCTAGGGGATGGGGAGGGTTCTAGGGGATGGGAAGGGTTCCTGAGGATGAGGAGGGTTCCAGGGGATGGGGAGGGTTCTATGAGATCAATAACAATCGAGGTCAAGGGCAAGGGAGAGGCTCTGGCAGAGCTGGATGAGCGCAATCCCATCATCAGAGAGGCCATATGGCAGGCTCTGCCCATAGAGGGGCGGGCCATCCTCTGGGGGGAGGAGGTCTACTTCGATCTGCCTATGCCGTTGAAAGATGAGAATCCATCACCTTCATCGCAGGCAGGAGATATCTGCTACTGGTCGCCCGGGCCAGCGCTATGCATATTCTTTGGCCAGACCCAGCCCTATTCCAGGGTCAATCATATTGGAAAGGTGGTGGAGGGCCTGGAGCTGTTCGAGGGGGTCAAGCCCGATGACATCATCATCCTGAGAAGAAGAGAGCTTCAGGCCAAGGGGGGCATGCAGATCTGAGCTCATCTGGAGCCATCACAGTCACAGAGGATATCACCAGAGGCTTGCGGGTGCACAGAGAGCCTCATTGCCCTGCCCCGGGCGGGAGCATGGACGAGCAAGGATGAGAAAGGACAAGCAAGGGCAGGCAAGGAGAGGCAAGGATGCGATAGGCCAGCGAGAGAGGAGATCGATTTAAATATGGGAAGCTGAGAATGGAAAGCACCTGGCAGGTCTGCAAGAAGGAGCGGCTGTGGTCCAGCGGTTATGACATGAGCTTCCCAAGCTCGTAACCCGGGTTCGAATCCCGGCAGCCGCACCTGTTTTCATATCATTCAGATAATGCCTTCTTCCTCAGCAGCCTGTTATAGGCCAGTGCGAATCTGTGCGCTTCATCCCTTATCTCCTGGAGGTATAGGGATGCTCTCTCACTCTTCTTGATATTCAGGGGCTCGGCCAGCCCGGGCAGGTAGATCTCCTCCTCCTTTTTGGCCAAAGATATGATGGGAACCTTAACTCTCATCTCCCTCAATTCCTTCAGGGCGGAGCTCAGTTGGCCTGCACCCCCATCGATGACGATCAGATCAGGAAGCTCCTTGTTCTCCTTTTTCAGACGGGAGTAACGCCTGCGCACCACCTCGGCGATGGAGGCGAAGTCATCTCCTCCCTGGACATCCCTGATCCTGAAGCGGCGATAGTTGGTCTTGTCCGGCTTTCCCTTCCGGAACTGGACCATCGAGCCCACAGCGAAGGAGCCGGCCAGATGGGAGATATCAAAGCACTCTATGACCTCGGGCTTCCTGGGCAGGCGCAATGCCTCCTGGAGAGAGACCAGCTTGGCCTGGTCGCCAAAGACGCTGATCTCCAGGTTCTTTTCAGCCAGCAGGAGAAGCTCTCTCTTCTCTCCCTGCCTGGGGATGGTGACCCGAGCTTTCTTTCCCTTCAGATGAGAGAGAAAATCCACCAGCGAGCCGTCGATGGCCTCCGAGACGATCAGCTCCTCTGGGGGCTCGTTCTCAGAGTAATACTGCACAATAAACTCCTCTAAGAAGTCGTCGCTGGAGGGAAATTGATACTCCTCCTTTCCCGTCAGTGTGCCCCGATAGACCTTGAAGAGCATAAGGTGGACGCTCTCGCCATCTATCAAATAGCTGAGGACATCCTGGTCGTACTTGCGGTTCTGCTCCACCCTCTGCCTCTCCTGAAGGTGCTCAAGTGCATTGATCTCATCCCGCAGCTCCATGGCCCGCTCGAAATCCTGCCGCCCGGCCCGGATCGCCATCTCCTCTCTCATAGAGCCGATCAGCTCCGCCGTCCTGCCGCTCAGGGCGGATTTGGCCCGCTCTACCCTTGCCTGATAGTCTCTCTTGCTTATCTTGCCTATGCAGGGGCCTGAGCAATGGCCGAGATGATAGCGGAGACAGGCCCTTTTGGGAAGGCGCCTGCAGGTGCGCAGGCCGAAGGCTTTGCGAACGATCTGATAGACAAAGCCCCTCTCCTTGGCGGATACAAAGGGCCCGTAGAATGAGCCCTGGCCCTGGCCTTTGCGGGAGATTCTGATCCTGGGGAACTGCTCATCAGTCAGATGGATGGAGGCATAGCGGGAGGAGTCCTTAAGCTTGATATTATAGCGCGGCTGATGCTTTTTGATCAGGGTGTTCTCCAGGAGCAGTGCCTCTACCTCAGTGTTGGTGACTATGAAGTCCACTCCCTTTATCGCCGCCACCAGGGCTGCCATCCTCGGACTATGGTTCTGCTTTTGAAAGTAGTTGGCCACCCTTTTTTTGAGGTCCCTGGCTTTGCCTACATAAATGATATTGCCCCATTCTTCGGGGCTATCCCGGAAGAGGTAGCAGCCGGGAAGATGAGGAAGAGAATCTAAAGATACCATTTCCGTTCTTCCATTAGTCGCTATTTCTCAATCCACTTAAGGCCTTTGCCTTTTCCTCCTTCAGCAAACGCCGGTCGTGAATCGATTATGGATTGGCATTCGGCCTGCTGAAGAATTAGGCCTTATTGAATGCTCATTTGACCAGAATATCCCTCTCGGGCATGTTTTCCCTGCACTCTGATATTTCGCACTCCGATTCCATTAAGTTCAAACTCATCTGCCACTGCTATAAGAAACGGCCCATAGCCTATATTATGGGCTTTGGGGCCGGTGAATTGCCGAGAATGAGTCGTTTTATTATCGATGGACAACCTCTGTTCCCAAGATATCGATCTTCATTCAAAGACTTTATATCCTATAATTTCTAAAAAGATGCCAAATATGATCCGATATATAATGGAGGGGTAAAAATCGAACCAGATAATATGGATCCGGAAGAGAGATTTAGCGGAACATATACAGATGGACTGGGGTTCATAAGGAAAAAAAGGAATAACATGGGCATCGTCTTATGGATTGCAGTCGGTATTGGAAACCTGTTATTGGGATTTTCTCCGAGCAAATATTATATTTTGGAAGTTCTGTCCTGGCCTGTCTCGGCCTACTTATTGCTCATAGCCATACAGATGGCAAGCAGCCATGATATTAACACCTGGAGAGGAACTCCGTGGATCAAGCTCTGGATATTCCTGGGCAATTTGATTAGTGGACTGATTGGATTGATCATATATGCACTGCTGAAGTGGCGGGAGAAGAATTATCTCAAAAAGATGTTGAGGCAATAGGTAGATGCCAAGCGAATCCCGCCCGATAGATAGAGGCCACCAGATATCATTACAGCCTTCAGAACAGATCCTGGAACCTCTTGATCTGGGCGCTCACATCATCGCTGCCAACGACACAGGATATGGCACACAGTCCATCTGCTCCCGCTCTGATGACCTCAGGGGCATTGAGGAGATTGATCCCCCCAATGGCGATTAGGGGAATTTCGACCTGCTGGCGAATCTCTTCGATCAGAGATAGGCCTGCCGGCTTTCCTGCATCGGGTTTGGTCATCGTCTGGAATATGGGAGAGACCCCCAGGTAATCGGCTCCCAGCCTCTCTGCTTCCACTGCCTCTCTCAGATTGTGGACGGTCACCCCTATGATCTTCTCCCCCCCCAGAAGCTTGCGGGCAGTGGTGCAGGGCATGTCCGACTGGCCCAGGTGGACGCCATCGGCATCAACCGCCAGGGCGATGTCTATTCTATCATTGATCAGAAAGGTCAGGTCCTGGCAGATCTCCCTCAGACGCCGGGCCTCCTCATACATCTCCCTGGTCTCAGCACTCTTATTTCTGTATTGGACCACCTCAACCTTGCAGGCAGCAGCCTCTATCACATCGCTGATGTTTCCCGCCCGGCTCAGTACCGAATCGGTTATGAAATAATATCCTTTCACCCTTCAATCCTCTGCATACTTCTTACGATCCGGGAATCCATATTGTAGACGGCATCATAAAGGTGCTCCTTGAAAGATCCCGGTCCCGCTGCCAGCAGAGCGGCGAATTCCGCTGCCACCTCAAAGCAGACCAGCCCGGAGACAGAGGCGGCAACATAGTCCGGTTCGACAGCGGCAAACGTCCCAATCACCGATGTGGCCATGCATCCTGTGCCCACCACATCGGCCATCATGGGGTGGCCGTTATGCACCCATACTGCTCGATTCCCATCGGCCACAATATCGTCCTTGCCGGTGATGACCACAGTACAATCCCTCTCCCTGGCCAAAGATCCGGCCACCTCCTTAAGGTCGGCTCCGGTATCTACAGCATCAACGCCCCTGGTCTTGACATCCTCCCCGGCGATACGGGCGACCTCAGATGAGTTGCCCTTGATGATGCTCACATCGAGCTCATCCAGGATCTGCAGGCATTTCTCATCCCTGTACCTGGTCGCTCCTGCGCCGCAGACATCAATGACCACTGGTATCCCTTTCTCATTGGCGCTCTTTCCAGCGAGGAGCATGGCCTCAATGAACTCTGTGTCGAGGGTGCCGATGTTCAGGACCAGAGCAGAGGCCATCCTTGCCATATCGGCAACCTCCTCTATGGCATGGGCCATGACCGGGGAGGCTCCAAAGGCCTTGACGATATTGGCGCAATCGTAAATGGTGACCAGGTTGGTCAGGTGATGTACCAGAGGCTTATCCCTTCTCACCCTTTCCAGAGCTTCTGATGCATCTGCTATCATCTCAATAGATCCTATCTCCGCCTTCACTGATATATCCTATCTTCGCCCGAAATAAGAAGCGTTCGCCCTCAATAAGAGACGGGGAGAGAGCTTGCACTCTCCTCAGGCTTTTCCCGCCGGGCTCAGCAGCCCTCTGCTGCCCAGCACTCCAAAGCCGGATTACAGCTCCACCATCTTGGCGCTCTTCACCCCAGGGACCTGCAGGAGCCTTTTCATGATATCATCGGGTACCATCTGATCGACGCTCAATACCATAAGCTGTGGCTGGCCCTCATCCATGCGCCCCACATGCATTGAGCCGATGTTGATATTGCCCTCGCCCAGGACAACGCAGCAGGGGCCGATGATATTCGGCTTGTCATCGATGACGGCTATCACCATATCGCCCTCAGTGGGAATAAAGGTCCGGTAGGCATCAAACTGCACAATACGCTTCTCCTTGTTTCCGGTGACCGTCCCCTGAACCATATTGATAACCCCTTTCTTTCCCAGCCTCATGGTTATGGCATTGCTGTATCCATTGACCGACTCGGTCTTGCTCTCCAGCAGCTTTACGCCCATATCCTTCAGTATCCTTGAGGCATTGACGAAGTTGACGCTATCTGCTCCCATCAGGCACTCCAGCAGGCCTTTAATGGCGGAGATGGTCACCGGCCTGGTATCCTTCTCAGCAAGGGTTCCGCTGTAGATCATCTCCAGGCTCTCAAAGCCGCTGCCCACCATCTGCCCGAGCAGAGAGCCCATCCTTTCGGCCAGCACCATATAGGGCTCCATGACCGCCAGGGCCTCAGGGGATATAGCAGGCATATTGATGGCATTGGTGGGCAGTCCGCCTCTGGCTATGGCCAGGATCTGGTCCGCTACCGCCAAGGCGACATTGATCTGGGCCTCAGCAGTGGAAGCTCCCAGATGAGGAGTGGCTATGATCCCGTTCTGCTCCAGCAGGGGATTGCCGGTTGGCGGCTCCTTGGTGAAGACATCGACTGCTGCCCCGGCGACCTTTCCCTCGGCCACTGCACGGGCCAAGGCAGCCTCGTTGATGATCCCTCCCCGGGCGCAGTTCACTATCCGCACACCGTCCTTCATTATCTTGAACTCATCCTCGTCGATCAGGTTGCGGGTCTCATTGGTCAGGGGGGTATGGACGGTGATGAAGTCAGCCTCTCGCAGAACTGTCTCCAAGGGGGCTAGAGTCAGTCCCATGTGCTGAGCCTTCTCCTCAGTCACAAATGGGTCATAGGCCAGGATCTGCATTCCAAAGGACTTCATGCGAGAGGCAACCTCTGCCCCCACTCTGCCCAGCCCGACGATGCCCAGGGTCTTATTGAAGAACTCGACGCCCGTATACTTCTTCCGGTTCCACTCCCCCTGGCGCAGAGCGGAGTTGGCCTGGGGGATGTTCCTGGCCAGTGCCAGCATCATGGCAATGGTGTGCTCGGCTGCGGAGATGGTGTTTCCACCCGGTGTATTGAGAACGATGATCCCCTTCTTCGTCGCTGCCTCTACATCCACATTGTCTATGCCCACGCCCGCTCTGCCTATAACCCTGAGCCTCCCGGCGGCATTGATGACATCTGCTGTCACCTTGGTTCCGCTGCGGATGACCAGGGCATCGTACTCTCCGATCTTCTGGATGAGCTCCTCCGGGGAGAGGTTGGTGATGACATCGACATCTGCACCAGTCTGCAGTCTCTTCACGCCTTCCTCTGCTAAAGAATCGCTGACAAGAACCTTCATGAATATTCCTTCTTTCCGGCCTAAAGACCTACAAGCATTTTATCCTTTCGAGAGCATACCTTCTGAGGATATTGGACCAAATCGGCCGCTGGATTGAGCCCTCATACTGCGAATGCCTGCAAACTACATATCAGCCCCCCGGCCTTCGCAAATACAATCCCTGAACCCTCAGAGAAGAGCCTCATCTCTGTCATTCAGCTTCTGCAACTAACTCACTTGCAATAGACAAAAAAAGGAGATGAAGGCCTCGAAAGAGGAGAGGTCTAAGAGAGGCCTGCAGCCGAATTGTGTCCTTATGCCTCCTTGAGGCTCTCCGTCGTCTTCACCTGGTAGGCATAGTTGATCTCCGTCTCCTGGCGGGGCGACAGATCCAGCTTCCACTTCAAAGTGGTGGCTGTTCTCTCATCCGGCTGGGGCGAGATCGAGACCACCACCGCCTCCTGGGGTACGTAATCGATCGCCTCCAAAGTCGCCGCCCTGTCCAGATTGCTCTTGATCTTCAATCGGTAGCTCCAGGTCTGGATGATCTCTTTGACAGTGCGGTTCCCCTCCGGAGAGCCGACCGCCCTGATCTCCTCCGTCTTATTGTAGTCGGAGAGCTTTCGCTCCAGCTTCAGATCGGCAGAGGTTCCAACCACAATGGAGGCATTGGTGCCCGCCGGGGTGTAAGGCATCTGGATGGTGGAGACGTACTCGCCATTCCGGTAGAGCATAGCCCTCCCCTCCGGCCAGGGGCTCTTTTGGGTGTTGTTCACCCGGATCTCCTCATCCGCCGGGCCTTCAGGCTGCCAGCTGGCATCCCAGGTGTAGATCCTCACCAGCGGAGAATCCTCTTCGAAGAGGGGAAAGCCGATCTCCTTGTTCATAGCTAGATCCTTCCGTCCCTCCAGCTCGAAGATATAGAGAGTCTCCAGTTCTCCCGTGGACGGAAGATCCCCGGCGGCTTTAGCCTCAAACGCCCCCTTCATGACATAACTGGCACCTTCAGCATTGGCAGCAGCCCTGGGGGCGGGATAGACGGTCACATCCGAAGATAAGCCGGCCACCAGCTTGAGGCGCACGTTCTTCAGATCCTCTCCACCCTGGTTGCTCACCACGGCATTGGACTTCACCAGCACCCGATCCTCTGAAAGGTGCAGATCGTATATGGGCTTCCAGGCAGCAGAGCGGTACATGAGATAGCTCAGATCGAATCTCTGCGATCCAGGGGAGGATATGTTCAGTGTATAGATGGGATCGGCCTCATAGACCACCCTCTCGATGCTGGCATTGCTCACAGAGAGGAGAACTGAGCTCTGATCGGCCTTATCCGGCACATTCACCACGAACTTGTGGGCACCCTCAGTCACATCCAACAACCCTGTCCTCTTGACTGTCATCAGGCCATCAGGATAGATGGTGACGGAGTCCACAGGAAGGGTGATGGCGGTTGTGGCCTCCACAGAGGAGCCATCGGCTGCTGCCAGGGCGGCTGGCAGACAGAGAGATGGCAGCATAAGCAGCAGGAGCGCTGCAATGGATTTCAAGTTTGACACCTCCTTATAAAATTGTGTCTCATTGCTATTATAGCTTATCAACGATAGAGAAAAAGAGATGTTTGAAGATATGAGCCGCTAGTAGTTCTCTATCGGCACTGGCTCTATGCTGTCAGCAGTCTGAAAGCGGAAGACCCGGGAGTAGAAATACAGCTCCGCATCCAGGGCCCTTTTGATGTTCTCTGCCCTCCTGAAGCCATGCTGCTCCCCTTCGAACTCGACTAAGGCAGTGGGCAGGCCCCGGGCTCGCAGGGCATCGAACATCATCCTGGCCTGATTGGGAGGGACGATCCTGTCCTCAGTCCCCTGGAAGAAGATCACCGGGCAGGAGAGCTTCTCCGGGAAGTGGATGGGAGAGCGATCCCGGTAGATATCGCGACGCTCGGGGTATGGGCCCACCAGGCCATCCAGATATCGCGATTCGAACTTATGGGTCTCCAGGGCGAGAATCTCCAGATCGCTCACCCCATAGTAGCTTGCCCCGGCCTGGAAGGTACTGCGAAAGGCAAGAGCGGCCAGGGTGGTGTACCCGCCGGCACTCCCGCCGCGGATGATCAGGCGTTCGGAGTCGACATCGCCCCTTTCTGCCAGAAAGGCGGCTCCATTTGCGCAGTCATCGACATCAACTATCCCCCATTTGCCCTTGAGGCGCTCTCGATAAGCTCTGCCGTAGCCGGTGCTGCCGCCGTAGTTCACATCAAGCACTGCAATACCCCTGCTGGTCCAGTGCTGGATCATCAGGTTAAAGGCGCTGGAGGCTGCTCCTGTGGGGCCGCCGTGGCTGATGACCAGCAATGGTGGCCGCTCGCCGGGAGGGGCCTGGAAATCAGCATTCTTCGGCCGGTAGAAGAAGGCATGAGCCAATAGGCTGCCCCCGGTGGGGTAGTCTATCGCCTCCGGCCGGGAGATGTATCCCCGGTCGACATCCACCCGCCCGAGCGGCGCAGCACTTCGATCTCGCCTGATGAGAGATCAAGCTTCACCACCGAGGTGGCCAGATCGGGAGAGCCGGCGATGAAGAGGGCATGATCCCGGCAGGCCTCAAGATAGGAGATCTCAGTGAAGGGCGTCTTTATTGGGTCGATCTTCAGGCAGGATGTGTCCAGGCGGGCAAGCTTCCAGATTCCGTCCTGAGCATAGGTGCAGATGATGCGGTCAGGGGTGAGAAAGGCATAAGTGGAAAAGCCGAATCGCCACTGGGGCCTGGATAGCTCCGCCTGGATATCGGTGAGGGCCAGGGCGTGGCCGTCCTGCCAGCAGTAGAGGTTGGACCAGCCCGTCCGGTCGGAGACGAAGTGAAGGACGCCGTCAGGCGACCACTGCGGCTGGAATATGGACTCTTCGGACCCTCCAGCCACCCTTTCCACGGCGCCCAGTGAGCCGTCCTTCTCCAGCTCGCCCGTCCACAGCCCAGTCCCATCCCAGGGCATCTGGGGATGATTCCAGGCCAGCCAGGCCAGCCTTCTTCCGTCCGGGCTGATGCGGGGAGAGGAGTAGAAGTCATATCCCTTTGCCAGGACCTGCATCTCCACCTCGCCATCCAGATCGATGGCCACAATGGTATTGAGAGCCTCTCTGCCCGGCAGGCGGTGATCCTCGCAGACGCATATGATGCGGCTGCAGCGGGCATCGATCACCCCGTCGGCATATCGGCGCCCGCCGGCGGGGGTGATGGGCCGGGGGGCCAAGCCCGGATCGAGGCGGTAGAGCCGCTGATCGGCGAAGTTGGAGAAGATGAGAGTGCGAGCAAAGACCGTGTATGCCCCTCCGCCATACTCATGCACCCGGGTTCTGGCATTGAAGGGAGCTGGAACCAGCTCATCGACCCCTCCTCCAGGATCGCATCTCATGATGACCGATCTTCCCCCCTCCGCTGGGCGGGACTCTATCCAATAGATGTCGGAGCCCTCAAGGGCGATCTGCTCCAGGCCTATCGTCTGGGAGGCGATCATATCAGAGGTGATGGGCGACCTCCATGAGCCATATGGGGCAAGCTTTTGCATGGACTTCTCTTATCCTCAGGACTATATAGCTTTAAATAATGAACCGGGATCAAAGCTAAAAAGTTTGCAACGTAATCCTTATATCGATTCATCCTTTCTCTGAACTCAGATCTAATCATGGTGTTCATATGTTTCTTGATTTTATGAGCGAGGTCGAGGGCCTGCTTAAAGGCGCCCTCGATCGCTGCGGCTTCAATGTAGAGGAGGGCATAAACAGCCTGGGGCTTGATCTCTGCCCGCAGGCCGACCTGGCCTCTTCCGTCGCCTTCCGCCTGGCACCGGTGCTGAAAAAGAGCCCGGCTGCCATAGCAGAAGAGATCTATCAGGCGATCTGCTCAGAATACTGCAACGTGGAAAAGGTGGAGATTGCCGGCCCCTACCTGAACTTCTTCATGAACCAGAAGTTCCTGCACACGGTCTTGGAGCAGGCCCTGGCCGATGACGCCTGGACTGGGAGGATGAGAGAGAGGGTGATAGTGGAGCACACCTCCGCCAACCCAAACGGACCGCTCCATGTGGGCCATATCAGAAACTCAGTGATCGGCGATACCCTGGTCAGAATACTCCGCCGGGCGGGCTGCACCGTCGACGCCCAGTATTACATCAACGATATGGGCCGGCAGGAGGCGATGGTGGTGGTGGGCTGCGATCACTTCCAGCTCGATGATAGCAAAGCCGACCATGCCACCGCCCGGGTCTACATCGCCGCCAATAAGGAGATGGAGACGAACCCCGCCATCCGGGAGGAGGCTGACCGGGTGATCCAGCTCTATGAGGCAGGAGATCCAAAGATCACCGCCAAGATCCAGTCTGCCGTCCGCTATGCCATCAGCGGAATTGAGGAGACCCTCGAGAGGATGAACATCCGTCACGACAACTACCACTGGGAGTCGGAGTTCGTGCGGGATGGCAGTGTGGCCGAGATCCTGAAGCGGCTGGAGAAGACCGGCCTGGTGGCCTGGGAGGAGGGATCGCTTCAGCTGGATCTGAGCGAATACGGTTTTGAGAAGAAGATGGTCCTGAAGAGGGGAGATGGAACCTCGCTGTACATCACCCGCGATCTGGCCTATCACCGCTGGAAGTCGGACCACTCCGATCGTGTGGTGAACATCCTGGGGGCGGACCATAAACTGATCTCCGGACAGCTCAAGGCTGCCCTTCGCCTGCTGGGAATCCGCGAGCCGGAGGTGGTGATATTCGAGTTCGTATCCCTGCCCACCGGCTCCATGAGTACCCGCAAGGGCAAGTTCATCTCCGCAGACGAGCTGCTGGATGAGGTGGAGAAGCAGGCCTTCCTTGAGGTCAAAGCCCGCCGGCCGGATGAGAGCGAGGAGTTTTTGAAGGAGGTGGCCCGGCAGGTCTCCAGTGGCGCAGTGCGCTATGATGTGGTTCGTGTCTCCGCGGACAAGGCCACCACCTTCGACTGGAAACAGGCCCTGGACTTCGAGAAGCTATCTGCCCCCTTCATCCAGTACTCTCATGCCCGCGCCTGTAGCATCCTGCGCAAAGCGGATTTGAAAGAAGAGCTCCAGATCGATCTGCTGACCAGCGAGTACGAGGTCGCCCTGATCAAGAAGATCGCCCAGTTCGACCTGGTCATCGACAGAGCAGCGCGGGAGCTGAAGCCCCATCAACTGGCCACATATGCCCGCGAACTGGCAGAGAGCTTCAATCTCTTCTATCGCTACAGCCCGGTGCTGGATGCCGCCCCTGAGCTCCGGGATGCCAGGCTGGCTCTGGTCAGAGGGGCCAGAAATGCTCTGCGAGCCACCCTGGAGACCCTGGGAATATCCCCTCTGGAGAGCATGTAAGGCTCACTGAGCCGATCTTGGGCCCGCGGATGCATATGAGGGGCTCAGGATCAATTTTTTGTTTTTTTGTTTTTTTTTATGATCTTCAAATCATCAGTGCTCTGACAAAGAGGGACAAAAGCAGAAAGTCAATATGACCTTTTTCATCTATTCACATCGAGGTTCAATTCCGTCTCATCGCAGCTCATCCTTTCCTCAATCCAGCCCCGTACGGTGCTCAGATGTTCAATTGCCCCACCTTGTGCACAGATGGCATCATATGCACAATAGCCTATAAATATCAAAAATAACATAAGTATGCACAATTTGCATTCAATCATAAAAACAATGGAGAAGAGATAGACTGAATGGAGAATTGATATGGGTTTCTTAGATCGTATGAGCACTGTCGTGCAGGCGAAGATGAATAAGATCATGAACAGGATCGAGGATCCCAGAGAGGTCCTCGATGTCTCTTATGAAAAGCAGCTACAACTGCTGCAGAATGTCAAGAGAGGTGTGGCAGAGGTTGCCACCTCCAAGAAGAGGCTTGAGCTGCAGAAGGCCAAGCTGCAGATGAGCATCGATAAGCTTGACGGCCAGGCCAAGGAGGCCATCTCCGCCAACCGGGAGGACCTGGCGCGAAAGGCCCTGGAGAGCAAGGCCATGATGCAGGCCCAGTCAAATGCCCTGGACAGGGAGATCGCTGAGCTAAACAATCAGCAGCAGAAGCTGCAGGCTGCTGAGAGCCGTCTGGCCACCAAGGTGGAGGCCTTTCGCACCAAGAAGGAGACCATCAAGGCCCAGTACTCAGCCGCCGATGCTCAGGTCAAGATCACCGAGTCCGTCACCGGCATCAGCGAGGAGATGGCAGATGTGGGGCTGGCAGTTCAAAGGGCAGAAGAGAAGACTGAGGATATGAAGGCCCGCTCAGCCGCTCTGGATGAACTCCTGGAGTCCGGGACCCTCACCGATTACTCGGGTGGAGATGAGATCGAGGCGGAGCTGGCGCGGGTCAAGGCCAAGAACACAGTGGATGAAGAGCTGGCCAGATTGAAGGCGGAGATGAACAAATGATCATCAGGATCCTGGGAGAGGGTCAGTTCAGCTTGGATGAGAGCCGTCTGGGCGAGCTGAACATTATAGACAACAGGATCGTGGATCACGTGACGAGAGGCGATCAGGATGGCTACAGAAAAGATCTGGCCAGGATGATCGCCATGGTAAAAGAGCTGGGGAATCTGATCAGCGATGAGGAGATCGTCCCCTCGGACATCATAATCCCGCCCGCGGATCTCTCCTTTGAGGAGGCAGAGGATATCTTCTGCCATGATGGGCTGATTGAGGGCTAAAAGAGCCAGCTCGCATCCGGATGATCAAAGGATGAAGAACCACGAGATCAAGACGGTCGAGCGGCGGTTTCTCTTCGCCATCCTCCTCACCCTTGTCATCCTCATAGTGGAGCTTATAGGCAGTTGGTGGACAGACAGCCTGGCCCTGCTCTCCGATGCCGCTCATGTCTTCCTGGACATATTCGCCATCGGCCTCAGTTGGGTGGCCATCCGCCTATCGACCATGCCGGCGAACGAGCGCTATAGTTATGGTTTTCACCGTTTTGAGGTGATAGCCTCTCTGGCCAACGGACTGACCCTGGGATTCGTCTCCCTGGGGATACTTGTGGAGGCCTACCACAGGCTCTCAGAGCCAGCAGCAGTCAAGGGGCTGGACCTTCTCCTCTTGGCCATCTTCGGCCTGGCAATTAACCTGATTGTGGCCTATATCCTGGGAGGCGGCCACCTCCACCGCCATGATCACCAATCCCACTCTGAGGACCTGAATATCAGGTCGGCGAGGCTCCATGTGCTGGGAGATGCTGCCGCCTCCCTGGGAGTGATCGTCGCTGGAATTGTCATCTGGCAGACAGGCTGGACCCAGGCCGACCCCATAGCCAGCATAATCATCAGCCTGATAATATTCATCAGTTCCTACCGGCTGATCAGAGACTCGCTCCGCATCATGATGGAAGGGGTTCCGGCATACATCAGCCTGGAGGATGTATCCCGGGCCATCGGCAGTGTTCCCGGTGTGCTCCAGGTCCATGACCTGCATGTCTGGGGGGTATGCTCTGCTCACACCATCCTCAGCGCCCACGTAGTGATCAAGGACCAGATGCTCTCTTCGGGGGAGAGGATATTGGAGGGGATCAGAGAAAATCTCCATGAGCTCTTCGGAATTGAGCATACCACCATCCAGCTTGAGTGTGAGAGCTGCGGGCAGGGGAGCGTATCCAGGGCTTCTCTCGCCGAAGGTGAAAAATGAAGCAAGCACAGATAATGCCTAGATAATGCTTGAGGGCTGAGAGGCTGCTGGCGGGGGCTGCATGGATGTGCCCCCAGCTGATCCTACTGATTCTAATGCAGCGCTCCGTCCGATCTCATGAGATCAAGACATCTGAGAACGGAGTAAGCTGAGCGGTTGACCCCGGCGCTCCTCTTCTCGGTGTCAGTTCCCACGCAATAGAGGTTCTTCACCGGGGTTCTCACATCCCCGAAGCCCAGGTTCAAGCCCCAGGATGCTTTCTCCGGTATAAGCTCCTGGTAGTGAATCATATCTATATAATCCTCTATATTCGGGACCTTCTGGATGATGGACTGGAAGGCCTTCCTCTTCATCTCCTGTATATCGTACTCCCCATCCAGGGTGAATGCTATGCCCACGAGCTGATTGCCCCTTGGGGCCAATGTGGGATCATAGTTGGTGGTCGGAACCACCCAGGCATATGGGTCTGAGTCCACCCACATCTCAGAGCCGTATTTGGGAAATAGCCTTCTGGTCAGGCCCAGCCATATGGTCAGGGACCTGACCTTCTTGATCGTGGAGAGGTTCTCAGTGTATTCCGCAGGCAGGCCGTCGACCAGAACGGGCAGCTTGGAGGAGAAGCCCGAGTACACCACCATATCGCATTCATAGCTATCCCGATTGCTGATAACCCGATCCGCCCGGACAACCTGATCTCCTCTCCTGGCTCCATCGATCTTCAAGACCTTCTCGTCTGTGATAATCTTCACCCTTCCCTCGGGGAATGAGGAGATGATGGAGTTGATTATTGATTGGAGCCCGCCCTTCGGATAGCCCTGATCCTTGGCTCCCTCGGTTATGAACAGATCGTACAGCTTTCCCACGTAGGGCACAGAATGGGTATTGTGAATCTTGTTGTCTATGAACCGGGAGATGGGAGCATTATCTGCTGATGTGCCCACCATGAAGTAGCATAGCCAGTCCAAAAATCTCCTGGTGGTGCTGGATAGATCATTGGGAAGAACGGCAGATAGGGGTATATTGGAGAAGTCCTTGCCCGAGTGCAGGAGATAGAGGGTATTGAAGAGCGCCCTCATCAAGAGCAGCCTGTCTGTCATGGGAATCAGGCTGAATGTCAGCCAGGAGTTGATGCTCCAGGGAAAGGGTTTGATCTCATCGCCCATTCGCACATAGTACTTTCCAAAGGGGACAAACTGAGGGACTACGCTGAAGTACCTGTCCATCAGCACCTTTAAGGGGCCGCTTTTCAGCCTGGTTATGGCATGAGGGCCGGTATCCAGGCGGTAGCCGTCCACCTCATAAGATCTGCAGACTCCGCCAATATGGTCCTCCTTCTCCAAGATCAGTACGTTCTTCCCTTCCCGGGAGAGAGCGAGTGCTGTCAACAAGCCGCTGATCCCTGAGCCTACGACCACAACATCATTCTTTTTCATAGATCATTATCCAATTTTTAATATCGCCTTCCACCTTATTGTATCAGTATGCTTAAGCCTTTTGGCCCGCTGGCAGGTTTCAGTGCAGGTCTCAGGCCGTCTTGGGCCGTCACAGGCCGCGGATCGCCTGGTGCAGGCAAAGCTGAGGAGGAAGATCGCATTTTTTCTGGAGATCGCAGGACTGGCAAAAAGAGCATTTATATCCAATAAGGTGATCTTTGGCCTGAAGGGATGGAATAGAGAAGAGATGGCATAGCGATCCGGCCTTCATAGGCAGTTCGTATCACTCTAAAACGAGAATCAAGATTCAGATGGAGAATCTAACGGGTTTAATGCGTGGGATAACATGATCACCAGGGAAGATGTGGAACACATAGGCTGGCTTGCCAGCATCAAGATCGAAGAGGAGGAGAAGGATGAGTTGGTGGAACAGTTCAATACCATTCTGGATTTCTTCCATCAACTGGATATGGTGGACACAGAGGGAGTGGAGCCCACTTACCGGGCGGTTGACCTTGTCAACATCTTCAGAGAGGATGTGGTAAGAGCCTCTCTCACCCAGGAAGAAGCACTTGCCAATGCGCTGCGACGGGAGAATGGCTACTTCAAGAGCCCGAGGATAGTGTGATCATGCTCTCCGATCTGAAGGAAAGCCTGCTGGCCGGTTCGGCGGAGGAGTATCTCGCCCGGCTTTATGAGAGGATAGAGAAAAGTAAGCTCAATGCCTTCACCACTCTGGCCAAAGAGAGGGCTTTGCAGGAGGCAAGAAGCTTTGATAAAGAGCCGGGCAACGGTCTCCTGGCTGGAGTTCCCATCGCCATCAAGGATTGCATATCCACCAAGGGAATCGAGACCAACTGCAGCTCCAGGATCCTGCAGGGATACATCCCCCCCTTTGATGCCCATGTGATCGAGAGGCTGAAGGCAGAGGGAGCGATAATCATGGGGAAGACCAATATGGATGAGTTCGCCATGGGGACCTCCACTGAGAGCAGCGCCTTCGGCCCAACCAGAAACCCCTGGGACATCGATTGCGTTCCGGGCGGCTCCAGCGGGGGGAGCGCAGCCTGTGTCGCTGGCGGCGAGGCCCCCTGTTCTCTGGGCTCGGATACAGGCGGCTCAGTGCGCGGCCCGGCATCGTTCTGCGGCATAGTCGGCCTGAAGCCCACTTACGGCCTCGTCTCCCGCTATGGCCTCGTGGCCTATGCCAACTCCTTAGAGCAGATCGGTCCTCTGACCCATACAGTAAGTGATACCGCTCTCCTCCTGGAAATCATCGCCGGCTATGACTGGCGGGACTCCACCTCCGCTGAGAAGGGAAGCCTCCTGCCGGACCGGGACCGGGAGGTCTCCGGCCTGAGGATCGGCATACCAAAGGAGTACTTTGGTGAAGGGGTAGATCCAGATGTAGAGAGAGCGGTCTGGGATGCCGTATCCGTCCTGGAGAGCCTGGGAGCGAGCTGGCAGGAGTTGAGCCTTCCTCATACCCAATATGCCCTGGCTGCCTTTTATATAATCGCCATGTGCGAGGCCTCATCCAATCTGGCCCGCTTTGACGGCCTGCGCTATGGCCTTCGCCTGGCAGGAGAGGACAGCGACTGGCATACAACCTCCTCTGAGATTCGCAGCAAGGGCTTCGGCCCGGAGGTGAAAAGGCGCATAATCCTGGGAACCTATGCCCTCTCCGCAGGCTACTACGGCCGCCACTATCTCAAGGCCCTGAAGGTGAGGACACTGATCAAAGAGGATTTTCTGCAGGCCTTCAAACAGGTCGATCTCCTCGTCAGCCCGACCATGCCCACCCCTGCCTTCAGGATCGGCGAGCGCATAAACGATCCCCTCTCCCTTTATAAAGCAGATATGTTCACTGTGCCCATCAATCTGGCGGGGCTGCCGGCCATATCCCTGCCCTGCGGGTTTGCCGGCAGGCTGCCCATAGGCCTGCAGCTCATCGGACCCCACTTCGGCGAGAGGGCCATCCTGCAGGCGGCACAGGCCTATGAGGAGGCGACACCATTTCATCAGAGGAAGCCAGAGGAGGTGGTCTAGATGGATGATGTCATCATCGGCCTGGAGATTCATGTCCAGCTCAACCGGCTGGAGTCGAAGATGTTTTGCGGCTGCTCGACCAAGTATCATAACTCCCCACCAAATACCCATACCTGTCCGGTCTGCCTGGGCCTGCCCGGATCGCTGCCGGTGATCAACCGCAAGGCAGTGGAGAGCGGCATTAAGGTGGGATTGGCTCTGAACTGCCATATCGAGGAGGAGACCCTCTTCTACCGCAAGAACTACTACTATCCAGACCTTTCCAAGGGCTTCCAGATCAGCCAGTATGACTATCCTCTGGCCACCAATGGCCACATCATGATCCTGGGCGATGATGACATTGAGAGGAATATCCGCATCAACCGGGCTCATATGGAGGAGGACCCGGGGCGGCTGGTGCATGCTGGGACTATAGATCGAGCCAAGTACACCATGGTGGACTACAACCGCTGCGGCATGTCCCTCTTGGAGGTGGTGACCGAGCCCGATCTGCGTTCTCCAAAGGAGGCGCGGGCATTCCTGGATAAATTGAAGAGCATCCTCGAGTACCTGGATGTCTTCGATGGCTCACTGGAGGGGGCGATGAGGGTGGATGCCAACATCTCCCTCCGGGGTGGGGATCGCTCTGAGGTCAAGAACATCTCCGGATTCAAAGGGGTGGAGAAGGCTCTATCCTATGAGATCACCCGCCAGAGGAACCTGGCCCGGAGGAACATCAAGGTGGTGCAGGAGACCAGGCACTTCGATGAGCTGCGCAATATCACCGTCTCCATCCGGAGCAAGGTGGGAGCACATGACTATCGCTACTTCCCCGAGGCCGATCTGGTCGCTATGCGCATCGCCTCCTGGGTTCCGGCGATCAGGGATTCCCTTCCTGAGCTGCCTGATTCCAAGAGGGAGAGGTTCGTCCGCCAGTACGGTCTCACTGATGATCATGCCAAATCACTGACCACTGAGATCAAGGTGGCCGATTTCTATGAGCTTGTGGCTGCAAGGACGGCACCGAAGATGGCAGCAGTCTGGATCGCCGATGTCCTCAAGGGGGAGCTGAACTACCGCAATCTGGGGATAGAGAGCTTCGATCCCGAGCACATGGTACAGATTGTGCAACTGCTGGAAGGGGATGAGATAACCGAGCACAGTGCAGTGGCAGTCATCCGCGACCTCCTGGACAAGAAGGGCAGCTCCCCCCAGGAGATCATAACCTCCCGCGGCCTGGGGAAGGCAGAGGATGATGTGGTCGAAAAAGCAGTGGCAGAAGCAGTGGCGGAGTGCAGTGCTGCCGTTGCAGACTACAGAGCGGGAAGTGAGAGGGCTTTGAACTATATTGTGGGGCAGGTGATGAAGAAGACCCGGGGGAAGGCCAGTCCGGGTGAGGTGCATGACCTGGTCCGGGCCCGGGTGGAGAGGCTCTAGAGGGGATGGCAAAAGAAGGATAAAAGGAGACGGAAAACCCTCCTTTGCCATGCTCTCTCCTTGGTGAGGCCTAAGCATAACGATTTAACACAAAGGATTAAAGGCACAAGGGCAGAAGAGGGATATCGTCTCCGGCCAGCCCATAAGAGGGCAGTGAAGAGACCGAAAAAGGTAGGATTGGATATGTCTGGAAGCAAGAGGATCGAGCTGAAGATCTCTGGGATGGCCTGCGGCGGATGCTCGGCTGCAGTGGAAAAAGCCCTCGCCGGGCTTGATGGCGTCAGCAGCGCCAGGGTTGATTTGGGAGAGAAGACCGCTTATGTGGAGTACGACTCAGCAAGACTGTCTGAGCAGGACTTCAGGCGGGCGGTGGAGGCTGCCGGATATAAGGTCGAATGATTCAGTGATTCTCTGAGAGGATGGCTTCGCCCTGGAACTGAATCCCGGGGCGGCAGCCGCATTTTTGTAGATTCCAATCTGGAGGCTATGGATGTATTCGGCATTCGGATGCATCTCAGCTCCCAGAGCTCAGACTGCTTTTGGTTGCTAAAGCAGCAATATGTAAACATCTCGCAATACAGCCTTAACCTGGCAATAGATAGTTACTTATATGCCGGATCGCCTAATATTGGCCTGAAGATGGGATTTCTACTGGGAATGACATTGAGTGCCGCAGGCCTCTTGCTGCTGAACAGAGTCTTCAAAGAGAGCTTGGGCTCTCAGAAGGAAAAAGAGGGCGGCAAATCCAGGAATAGAGTCATCGAGATCCATGATTATGAGATCCTGGACGACATTCAGAGCCGGGCTTCTGAGGGCTACAAAGTGAAGATAACTTGAGACTTGGGACTAATAGAATCACACTCAGCCATATTTGATTTGTTATCGGCGGCATTGCTGACGAGGCTTGGATTCTGTTTCTCAGAGCCTATAGCATGGCATGCTGCAGGTTTGGGATTAATCACTGCTTTCAGGCCGTTGTCCACTTCGCCCAAAATGCAAGCTATAAGGGATTTCTCCGCAGTTGGGAGTCTATCCAGTATTATAACTGAGTCGGATAGTAGCATAGCCCTGTGCTGATAAAGGAAGATCGGGTTTTGGGAATTAAAACGTCTTCCGGTGATATATGGCCTGGGCTGAGACTTCCATAGCAGGCGAGAGCCCGCCGTAGCCATGTAGCCAGCAGCGGCTGCACCACCAGATGCATAAAGAAGTGATATTTTAATGCAAAAACTCTCCGGTCGGGCTCAGGCCAAAGCTTGAACTGCGTTTAAAGAAATTCAGCCTGCTGGTATGGCTAATTTAATTCAACGCAGACTGTTTTTTAGGCGTTGCGAGTCGGGCCTCCGCCCCTCCCGCGGGGCCTTGACCTCTTAAGGAACAGCAGACATATATGCATTCCAACCCAGCGCCTCTATGGCCTCAGCGACAACGGACTTCATAATCCATAGCCATTGATTACTCTCTTTCCTAAAATCAACAAGAACACTTGCTTTATATTTTGGAATGGGCTATCCGATGGGTTCTAGCTGCACCATCATATTTTTGAGAGCTTATTAGTATGAAAGATTATGGTATTGCCGTGAATAAAGATATTGAGGATGAATGAATCTGAATAGAATTAATCTGAATAATTTGCGGGTTGGAGCAGAGGGGGCTTATGCCATCCTCTGGTCCGACATGGTGGCATTGCGGCGCTGCCTCCTCAACTACCTGATAGCGACAGTGGTTGCCCCCCTGCTTTACATCGCTGCCTTTGTCTTCGGTTTGGGCAGGGATATCCAGATGGACGGCCAAAGCTACCTGCAGTTCGTGATACCGGGAATTATCGCTATGACAGCCATGAACAGCAGCTTCAACGGGGCTGGAACCAGGCTGGTCATAGATCAGATCCACTGGAGGAGCTTCGATGAGGTTCTCATGGCACCCATCGGCCAGGTCTGGCTGCTCCTCGGCAAGGCATTGATCGGTGTTCTGAGGGGAATGGTGAGCTCAGTGGCATTTCTTGTCGTGGCCGCGATCATGAGTCCCGGCTTTCATATCGAACCCCTCTTCTTTATCAGCCTTCTGCTCTGCTGTCTGATCTTCTCCTTCCTGGGAGTGCTCTCAGCCCTTTTGGCCCGCACCTATGATGATATGATAGTATTCAGCACCATCTTCATCATGCCCATGGCCTTTCTTGGCGGAACCTTCTTCTCCCTGACCTACCTTCCCTTATACTTGAAGTACGTCATCTACCTGCTGCCTCTCACACATGCAAGCATTTGCCTGCGATCCTCGCTCCTGGGACAGACAGTTCCTGATGCCTCTCTTTTTGCCCTGGTAGCCTTCTTGACCCTCTTTTCTGGAGCATCTCTTCTGGTCTTGAGAAGGAAGGACGCCTGAGATGGAGAATAAGTCGATCGCGATATCTTCCTCATCTCATGCTGCTGCAGGATATCCCAGCACTTCTCCCTCGGGATATTCCACTTCCAGGAATTGCTCCAGACACTCTCGATATCTTCGCGGGATCAATATTGTCACACCAATTCCGTAGTCTATCATAAGCTCAGCAAGCTTCTCCCCGTCGATCAGCACGATCTTCTTCTCGATCCTGGTGACGTAATCCAGTGCATCCGCTGAATTGGGATGTGGTGATCAGCACCTCTTTTCTGGCTTTATGCCCCTCCAAGCTGCCGGCAAAGGCCTGCACCACCTGCCTGCCCACTGTGCCCTCTCATCTCCTGGTCTGCAGATAAATAGCAATACTCAAAAATCTCTTTCCTCATCCTTATCGACATATTTCAGCTTCCTCATGATTGTCGCTTTGGCATTCTCAACCAGAGTAATGCTCTGAGCCTTGTGCCTGCCTGTCTTCACAATCACCCGTGGGCCCTCTATCTTTCTGGCCTCGGCATAGATCTTCGAGGCGTGCAGAGCATCGCCTATATCATAATAATCCCCTATGCTTCCACCAGCCTGCCTTCCCTGCGCAGCTCGCCAGTCGCTTTCATCACCAGATCAAAATCAAGCTCAAGATCCCTTGCCGCTTCATCTGGATAGGCCCCCCCTCTGGCCTTGTAGTATCCAAGATCTCTTTCTTGGCCGTCTGGAAATCGACGTCCCTGCATTTGATGATCTTGATTTCTGACAGTCTGTGCCGGATGGCGTCTCTGACAAAATCGGACTCGTTAAGGTACACGCCTGCCTCGATCAGCTCCCGGATCTGCGCTGCTTCAGCAGAGGCGATCTTAGCACCTATTGATACTGATGAAGGTTGAGGCTTTCTTTTATTCGAAGCGCCCATATGTTCTCTATGGTGAAGTCTGGTTAAAAAGGATAGCGTTCGGATCTTATACCAAGCTCAGAATTTCAACTGCAAGCTACATGCATCTTATTCGGGCAGGGTCAGGCCATCACTTAGGTGATCGGCTGAAATGAAAGGCGTTTGTATCGGCAATTGACGCATAGTATCATTTTCCCTCCTACATCCAATTGAATCAGGATACGAGGACTCTAAAATTTTACAGCATTATGGCTCGCTGCCCAGGAATACATTTAGGGATCTATAAGAAGGGACCATAAGCCGAAAAGGATATATCCGTTTCAGTTAGGATTATCTATTCATGGCAGAGGCAAAGAACCAAGAAGTCAACCATGAAGTAATCCCGGATGCAAACGATGCCGCCTTGCGGGAGTTTGAAGCGGGCCTTGCCCGAAGCATCAGTCAATACAAATCTGGTTTAGTTAAGACCTTCAAGACGAAAGAGGATTTCTTAGACCATTTGAAGAATCTTGAGTAAGCCTCATGGAATACGACTCCACGCCTGAGTTTGATGGGCAATTTTCAAAGCTCATCAGGAAGAACAGGGCGCTGGAGGTGCGACTTCTCAAGAAGATAAGGCAAATCCTTGATAATCCATCAATCGGCATCCAAAAGCGTCACCAGCTTAGACACGCTCGCGGCTCCCACGTGGATCCCTATGTAATAGTCTATGCAGTCAAAGGCGACATAATCACATTTTTATATGTAGATCATCATGATTTGGTCTATCAGAAGGCATCCGAAATCATGGCAAGATGGGAAAAGGAAATCGAGGATTAAACAATAATTTATGGAATATATGCAGAATACAATGATCTCCTTTAGCGCCTCATCCTTCAGGTCTCTGTTCTTCTTGGTCAGGCACTTGAAGTTCTAATCAAGCCGGGGCGATGAAAGCGGAATGTACGCCATAGAAATCTAAAGTTTTTCTACATGATCTATAAACTCATCTGCATTGCGAACTCGCTTTCCCAGACCGGCTCTGGTCTCATACCTGGGTTCCGGCCACTATTCTCGCATTCTCCTCTGGCGGCACCATCTTCTGTCCTGGCGAGAGCCGCCGTAACCCATGGCCACCAGCAGTTCCATCACCAGATGCTCAAAGAACAGGGGCGATATTTTAATGCAAAATTCTCCCGGCGGGCTCAGGCCAAGCTTGATGTATCCGCCGGTCCAAATTTGACCCCCCGCGCCGATCCGATTTTGACCCCCTTAGACGA
>MTKW01000154.1_pt1 | contig 112432 bp, 106 predicted proteins | sample 1042761 | NCBI WGS metagenome assembly MTKW01 (sample SAMN06205366, study PRJNA360243) | anaerobic digester metagenome | biome: Wastewater treatment plant; feature: Anaerobic digester sludge; material: sludge; isolation source: anaerobic digester fed with sludge from wastewater treatment plant ... | reverse complement strand
TCCTTCATATGGCACGGTAGGCTCTGATGTTAACCAAGCTAACTACAGTGAGCATACTAGAAATTATGAAGTCAACAAGACTGTGGAAACCCAAATTGTTTCACCTGGTAAAGTGACCAAACTCTCCTTGTCAGTATTAATTGACGGGGAGTTAACTCCTGAAGAGCAGACCCAAATCTCTGACGCTGTCAGTAAGGCTGCAGGTATAGATCTAGCTAGAGGTGATCAGGTCTCGATTGTAGGAATGCCTTTTAATAATGAAGTTCAAGAACAAATGAGGCAACAAATGTTAGAGGCTGAAGCTGCTCTACGTCGAGCTGAATATGTTAGGATGGCTATTATTATCGGGGCAGTACTCTTCTTTACAGGTTTACTCTTCTTCTTATTGAAAAAATTCCGTTCTTCTATTCAAGAATCGGCTGTAATGCCTTTGGCAGCTCAATATGCTGCTGCAGGCGGAGAGAGTGGCCTTAATGTTGATATACCGCCCTTAGAACCAGAATATACTGATAGTCAAAAAACTAAGATTCAGATTGAAAAATTAGCTACTACCAACCCAGAAGAAGTAGCCAAGGTCATCAAAACCTGGTTGGTGGAAGAGTAGGAGTGTAGTTTGTGAACAGAGGCAAAATGAGTGGACGAACTAAAGCAGCAATGATGCTGATAAGCTTGGGCCCGGATATATCTGCCCAGCTAATGAAACATTTTACTGAAGAAGAGGTTGAGCAACTTACTCTGGAAATTGCTAATGTCAGAACCATCAAAGGTGAGCAATTAGAAGAGGTAATGGAGGAGTTTAGCAGTCTGTACATGGCTCAGCATTATATTGCTCAAGGTGGTATAGATTACGCTAAAGAGGTTCTGGAGAAGGCTTTAGGGCAAGAGGCAGCCGTAAATATTATCACCAGGCTTTCCTCTAACCTACAGATTAGACCCTTTGATTTTGTGAGAAAAACTGAACCAAGTCAGGTTTTAAACTTTATCCAAGGAGAACATCCTCAAACTATTGCTCTAATTCTGTCCTACTTAGATCCTCAGCAATCTGCTGCTATTATTTCTGCTTTGCCAGAAGAACGGCAGGCAGATGTTGCTCGTCGAATAGCTATTATGGATCGCACCTCGCCGGAGATTATCCGGGAGATTGAGAATGTCCTGGAAAAGAAAATCTCTACTATGGGAACCCAGGATTACACTATTGCCGGTGGCATTAAATCCATTGTAAATATTCTCAATAAGGTCGACCGTCAAACAGAGAAAACGATTATGGAGACCTTGGAAGTACAGGATCCTGAACTTTCTGAAGAAATTAAGAAACTTATGTTTGTTTTCGAAGATATTATCAAAATGGACGACCGCAGTATTCAGTTGGTATTGCGTGAAGTGGATAGTAAGGATCTCTCTGTTGCTCTGAAAGGTTCTAGTGAAGAAGTTAGTGACAAAATTAAGAAGAATATGTCCAGACGTGCAGCACAAATGCTGGAAGAAGAGATTTCTTTCCTTGGACCTGTACGGCTTAGAGATGTTGAGGATGCCCAGCAGCGGATTGTTAATATTATTCGCCGCTTAGAGGAATCCGGTGAAATTATTATCTCACGCGGTGGAGGTGATGAGTTAATTGTCTAAGATTATCAAAGCCCGTTTCATCATAGAAGATAATGAATATGACCTAGAATTGAAAGGTAATTCCAATAATACTGGCCTGAATAATCATTCTTTGACTTTACAAGCTGACAGTTACGAGGAACCGATTACGCCGGAAACTGCTGAGATGATTTATAACGAAACTAAAGACATGATTGAGGAATTAATGGAGGATGCTCAGGAACAGGCGGACAAGCTGATCCTTCAAGCTAAAGCCGATGCTCAGGCGGTGTTGGAAAAAGCCCAAGCGTCCGCGGAGGAACTTAAAGAAACAGCCCGACAAGAAGGTTATGACCAAGGGTATAGGGAAGGCTTCGAACGTTCTTCCCAAGAGGCTAATGCTTTAACTCAACAGTTCCACGAACTTCTGGGAAAAATTATTCAGGATAAAGAAGCTGTGCAAAAGAAATATGAAAAAGATATTGTAGAGCTGGTATTAATGCTTACAGAAAAACTAGTTGGCACTGTAGTCCAATTGAGACCAGAAATTATGCAACAGATAATAGAAAAAATCCTGGTCGAAGCCAGTGAAAATGAAAAAGTTACAGTTAAGGTTAACCCTCTTCATTTACCTTATCTTATAGGGACAGAAGAACAAGCCGGACAAAGTCAGAATAGCAAAATTCAGTTCATAGAAGATCCTGCTTTACAACCGGGAGATTGTATTATTCAGACTGATAATGGGTTTATTGAGGCTAAAATCGACGACCAACTAGCTATATTGAGAGAGACAATTTTGGATGTGACTGGTCATGCTGGAGATTAGTAAGATCAGAGACACCATTAGTCAAACAAAAACCTTTAAATATAAAGGGAACATTAGTGAAATTATCGGCCTAGTAATTGGTTCCGTCGGACCTAAAGCCAGTGTAGGCGAGGTAGTTCATATTGAGGGGCTGGAAGGGAGTATTCCTGCCGAGGTCGTTGGTTTCAAGGATAAAAAAACAATGTTAATGCCCTTAGGAAATATGAGGGGGATAGCCCCCGGGCATATTGTCACTGCAACGGGACATCCCTTAAATATAGGTGTTGGACCTCAGTTAATCGGTAGGGTTCTGGATGGTTTGGGTCGCCCCCTTGATGAGCAACCAGCTCCAGCTTGGGAAAAGGAATATCCCTTAGAAAGCTTGGCTCCCCATCCTTTAAAGAGAAAAAGAATCCGCGACCCTCTCCCTTTAGGTGTAAAAGCGATTGATGGCTTATTAACCTGTGGAGAAGGACAACGCTTAGGCATTTTTGCCGGCAGTGGTGTAGGTAAAAGTACTCTTTTAGGCATGATTGCTCGTAAATCAAGAGCAGATGTCAATGTGATAGTTTTAGTTGGTGAAAGGGGCAGAGAAGTTCGGGAGTTTATCGAAAATGATCTGGGACCTGATGGTCTCAAAAAGTCTGTGGTAGTTGTAGCTTCTTCTGATCAACCGGCTCTGGTCCGGATAAAAGGTGCTTACCTTGGTACCAGTATTGCCGAATATTTTAGGGATCAGGGAGCTAAAGTTGTCTTAATGATGGACTCCGTAACAAGATTTGCCATGGCTCAAAGAGAAATTGGCTTGGCAATCGGTGAACCCCCAGCAACTAAAGGATATACACCGTCTGTATTTGCTGCATTACCTAAGTTGTTAGAGCGCAGCGGGACATCCAATAAAGGCAGTATTACTGGTTTATATACTGTTTTAGTAGACGGGGATGATGTGAATGAGCCGATTTCTGATGCTGTAAGAGGAATATTAGATGGACATATAGTCCTTTCCCGGAGGTTAGCTTCTCTGGGCCATTATCCGGCTATTGATGTCTTACCTAGTGTGAGTAGAGTAATGCCTAATGTAATATCGGCGGAACACCAGAAAGCAGCTATTAAATTTAAGGAATTGTTGGCTGTCTACCAGGAGGCTAAGGATTTAATTGATGTAGGTGCCTATCAAATAGGTAGCAACCCTAAAATCGACTTAGCGATTAAACATATGGATGAGATGAATAGCTTTTTGCGTCAGGGTGTTGATGATTCGTGGGAATATGAAAAAACCTTAAGTCTGTTAGAGGATATTCACCAAAAAATAAGCTCTGAAGAGGAAAGCTAAGACTATTTCAATAATCGAGGTATGCAATGTTTAAATTTCGTCTGGCTAGTATTAAAAAGCTGAAAGAATATATAGAAAAACAATGTAAAGATGAATTCGCCCGCTGTCTTACCAATCTCTATCTAGCTCAGGAACAACAACGAAGGACTGAGGAAAACATCAAATTCATGGAAGAAGAAATTAGTGGTATGCAGCAGGGGGTACTCAATCTACCTAATCTCATTATTAGCCAAGATTATTTAAGTTTTTTGCATGAGGAATTAGTTCGACAAAAACAAGTGGTAGCCGAGAAAAAAGAGGAATTAGAAATAGCCAGGTCGAAATTGATGGAAGCAATGAAAAACCGCAAGATTATGGATAAACTGGAAGAGAAACAGTACCAGCAATATATTTACGAGCAAGACAAAAAAGAACAAGCCCTGTTAGATGATTTTGCAGGCCGGAGGTAGGAATTATGGCCAAGAGAATAATACTAATTATAGTTATCGTACTGGTAGTTATTATGGTCCCCTTATTCTGGGCGGCCAGAACAACAGGCTTCAATGTTCAGGCCTTACTTAGTAAATTGCCGATAACCAGTATGTTTATTGAGGCTCCTCCTGAGGCAGAACCTGTAATTGTTCCTATTTCTCCATTGGAGACTGAAAATAAAGAATTGCAGGGACAAATAAGGGAACTCCAGGAACAAATAGGAGCTTTAGAAAATGAAAATAACCAATTAAAATCCGAAAACGAGGAGATTAAGCGGGAGATAACGGATTTAAGGGCTGAGATATTAACGGCAGCGAACCTAAAGGCTAATGCCCAGTACACCACAGAGCTATATAAAGACATGAAACCCGCTGATATAGTTAAGATTTTAGATAACATGGATGACGAGAAGGCATTGTTGATTTTGACAGAATTAGAACCTAATCAAGCCAGCAAAATCTTAGCTTTAATGGATCCTCAAAGAGCCGCTTTACTAACAAAATTACTATTAGAATGAATAAAGTTTTAGTTGTCCACTCTTAGAGAGGATAGCTAGAAGATAAATCATAAAAATTTTTGAAAGGAGGTGAAGATATTGAATGTACCGCTGCAAGTGGCTACTACACTGGAAGTGCAGACAGCGGAGAAACCGACAACTAAAAAACGACCCGGGTCTGATGCTAAGGATTTTCTGAATATCATGGCTGCAATGCTGACAACTAATCAAACGACAGAAGAAAATTCTGCTCAGCATCCGCCTCTTGCCATGCAAGATGGTGCAATTACAGGGATGATAGTCTCTGAAGGTATTTGCTCAGTACAACAAAAGGTCAATCAAGAATTTGCTATCTTTGGAGAAGAGGTTCTAGCAAGTCAGTTGCTAGCAGAGGAAACTGCTGACATCCTGGGAGAACAGCTACTTAGTCTAGAAAACCAGGAGGACGGAGATTCCATAAGGGCTGATGACTTATTAAGTGAGGGCATGAGTGCTCAGGGGCTTGTAGACCAGCAGCTACAGAACACCTTAAAGGGTGATGTGGCATCAAAGGAGTTTGCCGACGGTGCTTTGTCTGCAGCTGAGAACAAAGGCAAAAAAGAGCAATTAGCAACTGAAACGGCGACTGACGTTAGTGAGACGGCTGCTTCATTAGTTCAGCCAAGGACTGGTTGGTCAAACAGCTTTGAAGGGGAGCCGCTTACAGGTTCCGAACAGGTAAATTTTGCTTCAAAAGACGGAAAACCTAGCCTAACAGCTATAAAGACTTCATTGGGTAGTGAATCTGCTTTCGCCGCCACTGACCTTGCCCAGGAAATTGGTTCTGAAACCGCCGATTCGGTAAAATCAGGCCACCATGAAGAGGGTCAAGCTTTTGCTGAGGTCTTATCCCAAGTTCCTGGTAGGGCTGAGCTGGCTGATGAGCTTAGTATAGGCTCACAACAAGAGTTCTTGGTAGCTCAGGAGGAATTACCTGTAGAACTGCCCCGAATTATTGAATCTCAGCTTAGAGATGCCAAAGGGCAGGAGATTAAACGGGAGTTTATGATTCAGCTAGAACCTAAGGATTTAGGCAAACTATTGGTCAAACTGACGGAGCAAGATGGTGTAATTTCCGTGAAAATCATCACTGAACAATTGAGAACTAAAGAATTAGTAGAGTCAGGTCTCCTCGGATTACGCCAATCCTTAGCGGAACAGGGTATCAAGTATGGACAACTAGATGTAGAAGCGAATTCTCAGTATCTGTTGCAACAAGAACAACAGCAACAGCATCATCAGCAGCAACAGCAACAGCAACAGCAGCAAAGATTTTCTGAGACTTGGCAGGCTATCTTTTCCGAGGAATTATGGTCGGATGACTGGCACTCCAGAGAGGAAAGCAGTAGACCACTAGGGAACTATAGACTGCATGGTAGTTCAGCCATTGACTATGTAGTTTAAGAAAGGAGGAGATACCATAATGTCGGTAACCGGAGTGAATAGTGCTAATGGAACAAATGCTACCGATGCCTTTAAGAAAACCTTAGGCAAGGATGATTTCCTGAAGCTCTTGATTACCCAACTGCAGTACCAAGATCCTACCAATCCAATGAATGACCGTGAGTTCATCGCTCAAATGGCTCAATTCTCTAGTCTAGAGCAGATGCAGAATCTTAATTATTCATTCCAAAACTTTAGTGATTCATTCCAGAATTTTAATCACACCTTTATAGAAGGCTTCCAGTCTTTAACTTACCAACTTTATATGAATGGGCTTTATGACGGACTGAATCTCTTAGGCAAAGAAGTTACATACTTCGATGAAAATGAGGAAGAAGTTGCAGGAATTGTTGAGGCCCTAAGACAAAAAGATGGATTGTATTATGCCGTGGTAGACGGCGTGGAGGTTCAACTGGAAGATATAACTCAAATTAATAAGTAGGTGTTCAAAGTGGTTGATAAAACATTCTTTATGCCCCAACCAATCAAACCAATAACTAAACCGCATAATGCACCTGCGTCAACCCCTACTAAAGAAACGGTACCTTTTAATCAAGTCTTGCAGCAGGAATTACAACAAAGCAGGGAACTAAAATTCTCACGTCATGCTCAAGCCAGATTAGAGAACCGGCAAATTACCTTAAGTAAGGAGCAAATGTCGCGGCTCAATGAAGCAGTGCACAAGGCTCAAGCCAAAGGCTCCAGAGAATCATTAATTATGGTAGATGATTTAGTATTTGTGGTCAGTATAAAAAACAAAACTGTAATTACTGCTGTTGACGGAGAGAGCAGAAAGGATAATGTTTTTACAAACATCGATAGTGCGGTTATTAATTAATCTCAAGCTTAGCTAAAAGCGTACTAGACAAGCACTCTCAACAATAGGGCCGGACCTCTTGGAGGAAGCCCTAAAGACCAAGGAACGACAGACTTTGGTTAAGTTTCTGAAAATTTAAGGAGGTCATTTATTATGATGCGTTCGCTGTTTGCCGGTGTGTCCGGTCTGAAGAACCACCAGACTAGAATGGACGTAATCGGTAACAATATTTCCAATGTTAACACTGTAGGTTTTAAGAAAAGCCGGGTTACTTTTCAGGATATGTTGAACCAAACCCTGCGGGGTGCTTCGGCAGCTACAGCTAACCGGGCAGGTACTAACCCAATGCAGGTAGGATTGGGCATGAGCCTAGCTTCAATTGACGTAATCCATACAGGGGGAAGTCCTCAGTCTACCGGGAAGAATACAGATCTTTCTATTGAAGGTGACGGCTATTTCTTATTGGGTGATGGGAACAATATTTTCTATACTCGTGCCGGTAACTTTGATTTTGATGTCAATAACACCTTTTACCACACCTCTACTGGCATGATTGTTAAAGGTTATTTGGCTGATGCTACAGGTAATATCAGTGCTGACAGTCCCTTATCTGATATAAATTTGGCTGCCCAAGCTTCTTCAGAACCTAAAGCTAGTACAGTAGTAAACTATGGAAAGAACCTGGATTCCCGATCTGTAGCTGTAACAGGTCCTACCGTGATCAATGGTTACACCCACTCTAATGGAATTGATTCAATAATTGACCTTAAAGGGGTTATAACTGATGTTTCAATTGCCGGCCTAACAGAAGGTACTGATTATAAGGTTGATTACAGCAGTGGGAAAATTATAATCTCTGAAAATGTGGCTGATGGAAATTATGACATTACCTATACTAAAGCCCATTATCAGGCCCCGATCTCCGTCTTTGATTCCAAAGGTGAAACTCATTTAGCTACAGCTATCTTCACTAAGATTGCTGATAATGTCTGGGAAGTTGATACAGTACTAGATGGCATGATGTTAAGTGATGGTAAAGGTATTTTAACATTTAGCCCTTCTGACGGTAGACTGGTGAATTCAACTGTTACAAACTTTACAGCTACCATTCCCGGGGCTGACGCCTTAAATATAGCCTTGAATTTTGACAATATTACAGAGTATGCCGGTGACTTCACTATTTATGCTTCAGGACAAGACGGCTATGAATCCGGCGATCTAACTGGGATTACCGTTGATACCACCGGTACTATTACCGGTAGCTTCTCTAACGGACAAAGCCGTAAATTGGCTCAAATTGCTCTGGCTACCTTTGCTAATCCATCAGGACTAATGAAGGTAGGAAATAATATGTTCCAGCCTTCCAACAACTCAGGTATAGCTGATATAGGACTGCCTGGTGTATCTAGTAGAGGTATCATCAAGCCAGAGACTTTAGAAATGTCAAATGTGGACCTCTCAGAGGAATTTGTTGACATGATTATTACCCAAAGGGGTTTCCAGGCCAACTCTCGTGTTATCACAACTTCAGACCAAATCCTAGAGGAACTCGTTAACTTGAGACGGTAAGATATTTTTTTCCCCCGCCTCTAGTTAATGGGGCGGGGGGGATTTAATCCTTTGCCTACACTTATGGGGAAGAAGGTGTGCAAGATGTTAATTTTGCATAGGTTAAACGACAGTCAGATTGTTGTTAATCTAGATTTACTCGAGACTGTGGAAGTTACCCCCGACACTTTGATAACCTTTAATTCCGGCAGGAAGATAGTTGTCAAGGAAAGTATCGAAGAGGTAATTCAACAAGCCTTAGACTATAAAGCTAGGATATTGCTGAAGATGAATTCTCTTGAAGAAGATTAAAAATATTCAAGCGAAAGAAAGGGTTTGAAAGATGGATATAGCAACGATTGCTGGCTCGCTACTAGGCATTATCTTAATAGTCATCTCAATTCTATTAGAAGGTAGCTTACTTACTTTCTGGAGTGCTTCTTCTGTGATGATTGTTGTGGGTGGTATTATTGCTTCTACTCTAATAAACTACCCGTTAACTGATGTAATCGGAGTTATTAAAGTTATTAAAATTGCCTTCACGGAGAAAACGGAAAGACCGTTGGAGCTTATTGAAAAATTAGTTCTAATGGCCCAGAAAGCCAGAAGAGAAGGACTATTAGCCCTAGACAATGAGATCGAGAATATCGATGATGATTTTCTCCAGAAAGGAATTCAACTAGTAGTAGACGGCACCGATCCTGAACTGGTTCGTAATATTTTGGAAACTGAGATTGAGATGATGGAGGAAAGACACTCTGTTGGAGCTAACATTATGGAATCCATGGGTGCCAGTGCCCCTGCCTACGGAATGTTGGGTACTGTAATCGGCTTAATTCTAATGTTGAAAAATATTGATGATCCTAACTCCTTAGGTCCCGGTATGTCAGTAGCCTTAATCACTACATTTTATGGTTCCTTACTAGCTAATCTGATTTTTACTCCCTTATCCGGTAAATTGAAGCTAAGAAGCCGGGAAGAAGCTCTTAACAAAGAGATTATAGTAGAGGGTATTCTTTCTATCCAGGCTGGGGAGAACCCCTTAATCGTAGCTGAAAAGATGAAGGCTTTCTTAAGTCCTAAAGATAAAGCACTTTTGGATCAACGGAAAGAAGAGGGAATAGCTAATGAGACGTAAGCGTAGAGGTAGCGGAGAAAATCATACAGATCACTCAAAGGATTGGTTAACTACCTATAGTGACTTGATGACGCTTTTGTTTACTTTCTTTGTGCTACTCTATTCCTTTTCAGTACTAGATCAGCAAAAATTTGATCAGATGATAAAATCCTTTCAAGGTTCCTTAGGTGTTCTGGACGGTGGACCCAGTATAAATCAAGGGTATCCTCCTAATGAGGCAACCTTGGATAGTGAGGAAAATGATTCTAATCTGACTGGGGAGACTGGTGAGGAAAACCCATTAGAAGAAGAAATCAGGGACAAAGAAGAGTATCTTCGTTATCAGATGGAAACTGAGAAGTTAGAAGGTTTAAAAGAAGAGTTAGCAGAGTATCTTGCCGATCAAGGTATCGCAGCAAATGTGGCCTTATCTGTGGAAGAACGTGGTCTGGTTATTCGATTACAAGATTCGGTATTATTTGAAAGTTCTAAAGCCGATATTTTACCGGCCTCTAGACAAATTCTCTCTGAGGTGGGACGAGTATTATTAAATACAGAAAATAATGTCAGAATTGAAGGACATACTGATAATTTGCCAATCAATACACCGCGTTTCCCTTCTAACTGGGAGCTATCTACTAGTCGTGCTACCAATGTCCTAAGGTTTTTGATTGAAGAAGGGATTTCACCAGATAGATTATCGGCGGTAGGATATGGAGAATACCACCCGATAGCTTCTAATGATATTGCAGAAGGTCGACAGAAAAACCGTCGTGTAGATATAGTCATTTTAAGAGACAGCTTAAGAAAATTTGAACCATAGAAAGGAGTGCTGTCGTGAAAAAGGTTGCTTTGATTGTAATGCCAGTAATTTCAATACTTATCTTAGCCGGAGCCGCTCTCTTGGTTTATACACAAGTGATAGATAGGGGTGACCTGAGGGCTGAACAAAGAAAAATTATTAAGGTCGGACCTTTATATGAATCAGCAGATTTGGATTTTACAGTTAATGTCTATGGCAATACCAAAAGAGTTATTAAGGCTAAGGTTGCTTTTGAAGTGTCTGATAAAAAAGTCCTTACGGAATTAGATGAGAAGCTTCCGGTAATCAAGGATCAGATTATTTCGGTTCTATCCATGCAGGAACTAGAGGACCTCGCTACAATGGCAGGTAAAGAAGATGTTAAACTGGCTATCATGGACGCGATTAATTCCTACTTGGAGAAAGGAGAAGTTACCACAGTATACTTTACAGACTTGATTTTTAGTTAGAGCACTGCTGTAATAATGAAATATTAGCTAGTCACAAGATATTAATCGAAATCCGAGTGCAGGGGGTGAATTATATTGAGCGAGGTTTTGTCACAATCGGAAATAGATGCCTTGTTATCTGCGTTACAATCAGGTGAAGTTGATGTAGATGCAATTAAATCGGAGGAAACCACCCGAAAAATCAGGGTTTATGATTTCCGTCGTCCCAATAAATTCTCTAAAGATCAGCTAAATACTATTGAGGTGATCTATGAAAATTTTTGCCGCTTACTAACTACTTCTCTTTCTGGTACCTTACGTAGCCGAGTTATTGCCAAAGTAGCATCGGTTGACCAGGTTACCTATGAGGAATTTGTTAGATCGATTCCCAACCCTACAATTCTAAATGTTTTTAGTTTGTATCCCCTAGAAGGCAAGGGGATTTTAGAGATCAATCCTGTAGTTGGTTTTAGTATAATTGACAGGTTATTTGGGGGACCGGGATTGAGTTCAGTTAAGGGTAGGCCCTTGACTGAAATTGAAAGGGGTGTAATGGAGCGGGTCATTGAAAAAACTCTCTTTCTCTTCCATGAGGCTTGGAGCAGCATGATAGATTTGGAAGCCGTACTGGAGAATATTGAGATCAACCCGCACTTTACTCAGATTGTTTCTCCTCTGGAAATGGTTGTAATTATCTCTATCAATGTTCAATTGACAGATACAGAAGGCTTTATGAATATATGTATCCCCTGTATAATGCTTGAGCCTATTGCTGACAAGTTAAGCACCAAATTTTGGTTCACCAGTATTGGCCATGCTGGCAGTGAAGACAAATCAAAAAGCATTCGCAAGGTTGTAGAGAAGTCGACCTTACCCATATCAGCAGTTTTGGGGCAGACCTCTATATCAATTCAAGATTTGTTAGAATTGCAAACCGGGGATGTTATTCCATTGGAACAGAAAGTAGAAAATGATTTAGAGGTATATGTGGGAGGAGAATTGAAGTTTTTTGCTCAACCCGGCATTGTCGGAAGAAATATGGGAATAAAAATAACAGGTGTTAATCAAGAAAATTTAGAAAACCAGGAAAACCTGGAAGGGAGTGAAGAGAATGAGTAGTGTGCTTTCCCAACAAGAAATAGATGCTCTGCTTAATGATACGTTTCCTGAAGGTGAGCAGCCCCAAGAGAGGGATAGTTCAGTCAATAAATATCTTTCTCCTGTAGAAGTAGATGCTCTTGGTGAGATTGCAAATATTGCCATGGGTACATCTGCCACCACTCTTTCATCATTACTTGGTAAGAAAGTTGAAATTACCACGCCGCAAATCGAAAGTACCACAATCAAGGAATTACGTGAGAGGTATCCTAAGCCTTATGTTATTGTAGATGTGGATTATAACGAAGGTTTAGAAGGTTCTAATGTCTTAATTATTCACACATATGATGCTGGGGTAATCGTAGATCTGATGATGGGCGGAGATGGTAATAACCCGCCGTTGGAATTAAATGATTTGCATCTTAGCGCTATCGCTGAGGCTATGAACCAAATGATGGGGTCTGCTTGTACTTCCCTTTCTCAAATGTTAGAGAAGAGAATTGATATTACCCCTCCTAGCTTAGATTTGTTACAATTAGATGAGCGGGAGATCTTGGTTGAAGAAGAAGATGCGGTTATTAAGATTTCTTTTCGCATGGTTATTCAAGGACTGGTAGACAGTGAGATGATGCAGTTATTACCTGTCGACTTCGCCAAGGCTTTAATTAAAGAAGTTCTGCGGAAGAATGAACTGGAGGCTTCTAATTCTGAAGAGGCTCATGTCTCTCAGCAGGCCCAAGCTACTGCACAGCCTGTTGCGGCTACTCATACTCAGTCAGTAGTTCAAGAACAGGTTCAACCAATGAGGGAGAGTTTCCAACCGCAGGTACCGGTTGCTCAGGCTAATTTCCCAGAATTTTCCCCAACACCGACACCAGTAAATTCTCCGCCTAATCTTAATATAATCCTAGATGTTGGCTTACAATTATCAGTTGAGCTGGGGAGAACCAATAAAAAGGTTAAGGATATCCTAGAATTGAACACCGGCTCCATAGTAGAATTAGATAAATTATCAGGTGAACCTGTTGATGTTTTAGTTAACGGTAAGCCTCTAGCTAAAGGTGAGGTAGTCATCATAGACGAAAACTTTGGTGTACGGATAACTGAAATATTATCTCCCACTGATAGGGTTAAAAACTTAAAATAACAATAACAATGCATGCAGAATTAAAGGAGGAGCCAATAATGTCAAGTACCGTTTTGATTGTAGATGACGCCGCTTTTATGAGAATGATGCTTAAGGATATCCTGTCAAAGAACGGCTTTGAAGTAGTAGGAGAAGCTGAAAATGGCGCCATCGGAGTAGAAAAATACAAAGAACTTAAGCCTGATTTAATCACCATGGATATAACAATGCCTGAAATGGATGGTATTACTGCAGTAAAAGAGATTATGAAAATAGATAAAACAGCCCGTATTGTTATGTGTAGTGCTATGGGCCAACAAGCTATGGTTATCGACGCCATCCAGGCCGGGGCTAAGGATTTTATTGTCAAGCCATTTCAGCCAGAAAGGGTGCTGGAAGCAGTACAAAAAGCTCTGTCATAGGTGAAGAGGATGAGATTACGTGTCAAGAAGCTGCCTACAATTATCTTCCTTGTGATCCTTAGTCTAATGCTTCTGAATTGCACAGCTCAGGCTACAACTTCAGAGGATTCGGAGATAATCACTGAACTACCCAGTATGGGTGGGTATCTATTGCGGATTATCTTGAGCATGATCTTCATAGTTGCTATTACCTATCTGGCCATGAAGTTGTTAAGACGACAAAGCAATTTAATGCAGCGGCAAAAAAGTTGGATAAAAATTTATGATTATCAAGGCTTAGGCAGCAACAGAGGGATTTATCTGTTAGAGATTCTAGGATCAGTCTATATAATGGGTATTAGTGAAGGTCAGTTCAGTATTTTAAAGGAAGTAGACCCTAATGATGAGTACTGGAACGACATCAAGGATGATCTGGAAAATATCAGGGAGGAAATAATACCTGCAGGTTTGAAAAAATGGTTTTCCAGAGATATCGGAATGTATGGCCGCGGTACATCTTCGCCTGTGGGCTCCTTCGAGAATGAGCTCGATAAACAACTGGACAGGTCCCAACGTTTATTCCACCGAATCTCCAGAGGAGGCAAGGATGATGAATAAAAGGTTTTGGGTCTTGTTGTTGGTTATAATGCTCTTATTTACCTACAGCACAGTACTCTATGCGGCTCCGGTAGTTGAGGACCCCGGGGTTGTAGGACAGGAAGAAGAGGCCCCTATAGCTTTGCCGTCAATAGATCTCCAGGTGAGTACTTCTAATGAGCCAGAAGGTGTAGCTGCTAGTTTGAAAATTCTGGCCGTATTGACTGTTCTGAGTTTGGCTCCGGCAATTATGATCCTGCTGACGTCGTTTACGCGCATAGTTATCGTTTTTTCCTTTTTGCGAAATGCTTTAGCTACTCAGCAGATGCCGCCAAATCAGGTCTTGGTTGGGTTAGCACTTTTCTTAACCTTCTTTATCATGACACCTGTCTGGTCAGATATAAATCAAAATGCCTTGCAACCTTATATTAATAATGAAATTTCTCAGGAAATTGCTTTAGAGAGAGCACAGGAACCCTTAAAAAAATTTATGCTTTCTCACACTAGAGAAAAAGATTTGGCTCTTTTTGTGAATTATTCAGAGATGCCCAAACCCCAAAGCCCTGAAGATTTACCGATTTCGGTAATAATCCCGGCCTTTACTATTAGTGAGTTAAAGACAGCCTTTACTATTGGCTTTATCTTGTACATACCTTTCATGGTTATTGATATGGTGGTAGCTAGTGTCTTAATGTCTATGGGAATGATGATGTTGCCGCCGATGATGATTTCTTTACCTTTTAAATTGTTATTGTTTGTTCTCGTTGATGGTTGGAACCTTTTGGTAGAAACATTATTACGTGGTTTTATCTAATTGAGCAGGGGGTGAGAAATTGGCTCAAGAGTATGTGATCTACCTTGCTAGGGAAGCTATTTATACTATCTTGCTGCTAGCGGGACCGTTATTATTAGCGAGTTTGTCAATAGGGCTCTTAATCAGCCTATTTCAGGCTACAACCCAGATTCAAGAACAGAGTTTGACTTTTGTGCCTAAAATTACTGTAGTCTTAATCTGCTTAGTACTTTTATCACCCTGGATGTTGAATATCTTAATTGCTTTTACTAAAAATCTGTGGCACGGTATACCCGGATTAGTGCAATAGGGTAGAATAGGGAGAATGTTATGGATATAATTACCGCCTTGTTGCAAGAAACTGATAAAATTTTAATTCTCTTAGCACGTTTTTCTGGTTTAATGCTGGCCCCAATCTTTAGTGCCAAAAATATACCCCTGATTTGGAAAACATCGCTAACTCTATTCTTAACTTATTTTGGCTGGTCTATGGGCTTGGCTAATAATTATCAAGCTCCAGATCTAGGACTTAATCTATTTCTAGTGTTAATCTCTGAATTTTTGATTGGACTTATGCTATCCTTAGTTACTCTGTTTATCTTTGCAGCTATTCAATTAGCCGGACATGAAATGGATTTTCAAATGGGTTTCGGAATTGTGCAAGTAATGGACCCCCTCAGTGGCACCCAAGTTCCAGTTATAGGAAACTTTTATTACATATTGGCTATGCTGATTTTCTTACAGATTGATGGTCATCATCTTTTCATCAAGGCCCTCGTTTCTTCATATCAGCATATTCCTATAGGTGGTTTCGCTGTTAGGGGAGGAGTAGCTCAGCAATTAGTTCTGTTCTTTGGAGAACTTTTTGCCACAGGACTAAAGTTATCCTTACCCTTGGTAGGAACTTTGATTGTTGTCGATGTGATTCTAGGTATAGTATCAAGAACTGTACCACAAATGAACATTTTTATGGTCGGTATGCCGGCCAAGATAATTATCGGTTTTGGGGTACTTTTTGTGACTTTACCGTTGTTTATTCACTTATTGAATGCCTTATTTGACCATCTATTCTGGCAATTAGACAGTATTATGAGGGTAGTATTATGAGACCTTATGGTTTCCTGTTAATAGACCTCCAACTATTTTCTGGTGAAAAGACAGAAAAGGCGACTCCAAGACGAAAGCAAGAAGCCAGAAAAAAGGGTCAAATTGTTAAGAGTAATGAACTAGTAACGGTAATAATACTCACCTTGTCAATTCTCGTTTTACAGGCTTGGATACCATATATAGCTGCTGAATTTCAGAGATTGTATAATTTTTGTATCTCCTATACCAAGGAAGAGTTGACTTTACTTACTCTTCGACATTTGATTATCAGTACCTTAATTTCCATTGTTAAAATGGGAGGGCCAATAATTATTACAGCAGTAGGTGCTGGGTTTGTGGCTAACTTAATGCAAGTAGGCTTCCTCTTCGTCTCTGAGCCTTTAAAGTTCGACTTAAATAGAATTAATCCAATTAATGGCTTTAAACGGATTTTTTCTAAACGGGCACTGTTCGAATTATTAAAGGCAACAGTTAAAACCTGCTTGGTAGGTTATGTAGCAGTAAAGTATCTTTGGGGGGAACTGCCCAGGCTTGCCATCTTGATGGATTTGCCTCCGGCCCAAGGGATTGCAACTATAGGTGAAATAACATTTGCTGTCTGTTGGCGGATGATAGCTGTATTGTTTGTACTGGCTGTGGCCGATTATGGCTTTCAATTATTTGAATATGAGAAATCCTTGCGGATGAGTAAAGAAGAAATTAAGGAAGAGTATAAGATGATGGAGGGTGATCCTCAGATTAAAGCGAGGATCAAGGAGAGACAGCGCTTAATAGCCTCTCACCGCATGATGCAAGAAGTTCCTAAAGCTACTGTGGTAATCACTAACCCTACTCATATAGCCGTGGCTATCAAATACGATGATAGTTTGAGTGCTCCGATGGTTGTGGCTAAAGGTCAGGATCATCTAGCGGAAAAAATCAAAGAGATAGCCCGTGAAAATGATGTAATTATTACGGAAAATAAACCCTTGGCCCGCTTATTATTTAAGAGGGTAGAGGTGGGTTCATATATACCGGCCGAATTATATCAAGCCGTAGCCGAAGTTATTGCTTATGTTTATAGGTTGAAGAAAATTATTTAGGAGAGTTGTTCATGGCTAGCACACCTTTATATAGTAAAGCCTTTAAAAATAGAGATGTAATTATAGCTGTAGCCGTAGTCTGGATAATCATTATGATGATTATTCCTTTACCGACCATATTATTAGATATATTCATTACTATTAATATAGCTCTCTCCTTAACTATATTATTGATGTCAATGTATATTAAAGAGACTCTGGATTTCGCCTCTTTTCCTTCGTTATTGTTAGTAATGACTTTGTTTAGACTTTCCTTAAACATCTCTGCCACACGTCGAATCCTTTTAGAAGGCAAAGCAGGACAAGTTATTCAACAGTTTGGTAGATTTGTAATAGGCGGAAATGTGGTAGTAGGTTTAGTAATCTTTCTGATCCTTGCTGTTATACAGTTTTTGGTTATTACCAAAGGTTCTGAAAGGGTATCTGAGGTTGCAGCACGCTTTACCTTAGATGCTATGCCTGGTAAGCAGATGAGTATTGATGCTGATATGAATTCAGGCTTAATTACTGAAGATGAAGCCCGCAAAAGACGGAGCGATGTGCAACGTGAAGCCAATTTTTACGGGGCCATGGACGGTGCCAGTAAATTCGTCAAAGGTGATGCTATTGCCGGTATTATTATTATCTTGATTAATATAATCGGTGGAATGGCCGTCGGTCTCTTACAGATGGATATGGACGGTGTGGGAGAAGTTTTTCAGACCTTTACCTTGTTATCTGTTGGTAGTGGTCTGGTGACCATGGTTCCTGCCTTGATGATGGCTACTGCCACAGGTATCATTGTAACCAGATCTGCCTCCGAAAATAGTCTGGGACAAGACTTGGCTGACCAGATTTTTAATGATCCTAAGGTAATAGCTATCGTGGCTGTTGTACTATTTGTTTTAGGAATAATCCCTGGTTTGCCGGGACCACCGTTTTTTCTGGCCGGAGCCTTAATGGGCATACTGGCTTACCTGATACGCAGAAGTCAAGCTAGTATAATTACTGCAGAAAGTGAGGTTGCTGCTCAAGCTGAAGTAGCTGAGATCAAGCGACCGGAAAGTGTCTATAGCTTACTACATGTAGATCCGTTAGAATTAGAATTAGGTTATGGTCTAATACCTCTAGTTGATAATAATCAAGGCGGCGATTTACTGGATCGGGTGGTAATGATCCGGCGGCAATGTGCTACAGAAATGGGTATTGTTATCCCACCTATTAGAATTAGAGATAATATGCAGTTGCCTCCGAGTACTTATATCTTGAAACTAAAGGGTGTACCTCTAGGCAAGGGTGAAATTATGTTAGGCCATTACTTGGCTATGGGCGGTAACGGAGAGATTCAAGGCATACCAACTCAAGAACCAGCCTTTGGTCTTCCGGCTATGTGGATTAATGAGAACTTAAGGGAACAGGCGGAAATGGCTGGCTATACTGTGGTCGATGCCCCATCAGTTTTAGCTACACATATTACAGAATTCTTACGTAGTAATGCTGCTGATATCTTAACTAGACAAGATATTAAGGCTTTACTTGATAACTTACGAAAAGACTATCCTGCAGTTGTGGACGAGGTTACTCCGAATCTACTTTCTTTGGCTGAAATACATAAAATACTCAGTAATCTCTTACGGGAAAGGGTGCCTATCCGCGATTTAATCAGTATCTTGGAGGCTTTAGGAGATTGGGCACCGTTTACGAAGGACCCTGACTTACTAACGGAGTATGTCAGACAGAAGATTTCCCATCAATTAGGACAGCTATATAGTGATGAGGAAGGCAAGATCTACTGCATTACCTTGTCCCCTCAAGTGGAAGAGATAATTCGTGACGGTGTTCAAGCCGGCGACAGGGGTGCTTATTTGGCTATTGAACCGTCTGTAGCTCAGGAAATTATCCGTTCTTTGAACAGTATTATGGAGACAAGCTCTTATATGGGTAAGCAAATTGTAGTATTGGCTTCACCGTTGATCAGAATCTATTTCTATAAGTTAATTGAACGGGTGGCGCCAGGTTTACCGGTTCTATCTTATAATGAAATCCCGGCCAATCTGGACATTGAGTCAGTAGGGGTGGTGAATATCTAAGATGAGGGTTAAACGATTTGTTGCAACTAGTATTGAAGAGGCTATGAGTAAGATAAAGCTGGAAATGGGCCCCGATGCCGTAATTCTTCATACTAGGTATTTTAAAGAAGGCGGTTTTTTAGGCTTTTTTAAACGTAATTATGTAGAGGTTACTGCTGCCACAGAAGATGGCGTGAATCCTGTAAGCCCTATTAAACCACTAATCCAGTCGGCTGAATATGCAGCTACAACTCAGAATAGTCCTAGTACTAACAACTTAATCAACGAAGCAACTCAATCTATTCCTGCAACGAACATAAATTTTGTATCAACGACTGGTACTGCAAAGACCGATACTTCTCTTTTTCGATCTACACCATTACTGGAGCTTCCCAAGAGCCCGGAGATCAATGTAGCCCAAGATGACATTATCGGTAATGGTATTAATCAAGAGATTACCCAAATGAAAAAGATGATGTCGGAAATGACCCAAATCTTAGAGGAAAACAGTGCAACCCCACCATACCCTAAAGCAGGTAAGGTTCTTTATAATAGATTGAAAAAACAAGGCGTTGAAGAAAGACTGGCTCGTCGAGTAGTGAAGAACACTTTGCAACAAGTATCATTAGAGACAAGTCCCCAGGAAGATTTAATTGAAGAAATTTTCAGAAACAGTTTGTTAAAACCTCTCAAAAAAAGCAAACCAATCCGAATTGCTAATTCACCGCTGAAAAAACCGAAAATATTCGCCTTAGTCGGCCCCACAGGGGTTGGCAAAACAACGACAATAGCTAAATTAGCAGCGATGTTTGCCATTACTGAAAAAAGACGGGTAGCATTTGTTACAGTAGACACTTATAGAATTGCAGCTGTTGAACAGCTAAGGACAATTGCTGACATAATGGATGTTCCTGTTAGGGTAGTGTATTCAGTGAACCAAATGCAAGAATGTCTCTTGGAACTGGCTGAACATGATTTAATTTTTATTGATACTGCGGGACGAAGTCACAAAAATGAGGAACAGTTAACTGAACTCAAGGCTTATTTGGATATAGCCCATCCTGACGAGACCTTTTTAGTGATGTCCAGTACCGGCAACTACCAGGATATGCTTGATATCCTTAAAGCTTATCAGGACTTTAATATCAGTCGCTTAATTTTTACTAAGATTGATGAGACTTCATTCTATGGTTCTATTTACAATGTAGTCTGTCGTAGTAAGATTCCGCTAGCATATATAACTACCGGTCAAGATATTCCTGATGATATTGAGGCCGCAGACCCAGTTAAACTTGTCCAATTGTTGTTGATGAAGGAGTAGTGGGCTATGAATAAACAAGCTGATAATCTGCGGATTCTAGCTCAACAGATGAAAAATAACCTGCAAGCCAAAATTACCGGACGCGATAAGCTCACCAGGGTAATAACCGTCACTAGTGGCAAAGGAGGGGTGGGCAAGACTAATTTCTCAGTTAACTTAGCCTTGGCTTTGTCTGAGCTGAAGCAAAAGGTAATCTTACTTGATGCTGATCTAGGGTTGGCTAATATTGACGTGATTCTTGGACTTTCTACACCTTATAATTTGGCTCATGTTATTTATGGTGAGAAGACTATCCCGGAAATAATCTGTGAAGGTCCAAGGGGTTTGAAGATTATCCCCGGAGGAAGCGGGATGCAGGAGTTAGCTAATCTGAAAGATTGGCAGGTAGAGAATTTTCTCACAAAACTTAGTCATCTCGAAGGTCTAGCCGACTATTTGATTATTGATACCGGAGCTGGTTTAGCTAAATCTGTTCAGAGTTTTTCCTTAGCTGCAGATGAAGTTATTATCGTTACTACAACTGAACCTACTGCTATAACTGATGCTTACGGTTTAATTAAAACTATTAAACAACAACGGTATAGCGGTAAGATTCAGGTGGTTGTTAATCGTGCTAATACTGCGGCAGATGCTTATGTAGTATTTTTCAAACTGAAGGTAGCAGTAAACAAATTTTTGGATCACAAAATTGAATTTTTAGGATCAATAAGGGATGATTTAAAGGTTAGTCAAGCTGTTAAGGAGCAGCAACCCTTCATAATCAGTTATCCTACTTGTAAGGCCAGTCAGGATATTTATCAATTGGCCTCCTCCTTAAGCAAACAAGATTATAATCCTGAAAATAATTCAGGGGTAAAAGCATTTTTCAATCGCGTGACAGAATACTTCAGGTAGGTGTAACATGGATCTGAGAAAATATATTAAAGAAAATCAGCTAGTACATGTTGAATTTTTAGATAAAAACGGTGAGGCTCAAAGATATCCTAGCAGAGTAGAGAATATCTGGGAGGATAGGGTTGCCTTGGCCAGCCCTGTTAAGGATCGGATACCGCTTTTTATTCCTAGCGGAAATTATGTCAGCGTTTATTTTACAGATCGCCTATCAGTATATTCTTTCCGCTCTAAAGTAATTGTTAGTTTACCAGAGCGTTTGCCTCTGCTTATTCTAGAAGCTCCTGATGCCATAGAAAAGGCGCAGAAAAGGGAATATGTCAGGGTAGCAGTAAATCTTAATGTCTACTTAAGATATACTGACACTGAGAATAACATTCAGGAGGTTGAATGTAAGAGTCGTGACCTCTCTGGGGGAGGCATGATGCTAGTTCTTGATGAGCCACTAAAGGTGAATAAAGGTCATCAAATCAAGCTAATGTTTCAGGTAGGGGAGGACTTACTAGAGGTATATGGTGAGATAATCAGAACTTATAAAGAATATGATGCTGGAGGTATTAAGCGACAGATAGCTGCAGTTAAATTTCTTGATCTAGCCGAAAGACATCAACAAAGCATTATCAAGTTCGTCTATCAGCGACAGATAGAGTTGCGCAGAAAGGGGCTGCTCTAGATGAATTTCTCCGCCCAAAAAATCAGAGTATTAGTGGCTGACGATTCAGCCTTAATGCGTAAGATCATAAGTGATGTAATCAATAGTGATCCACAATTAGAGGTTATTGCTACTGCAAGAAATGGGAAAGAGGCATACGAGAAAGCTATCAAACTACAGCCGGATGTTATTACTATGGATGTGGAAATGCCGATTCTTAATGGTCTGGAAGCCTTAGATTTAATCATGGGAGAGAGGCCTACACCTGTGGTGATGCTTTCGGCCCTAACTCATTCAGGTGCTAGTGCAACAATAACAGCTTTAGAAAAAGGTGCTGTAGATTTTATTGCTAAACCAAGTGGAACCATCTCCCCTGATTTGGCAAAACTTAGTCAGGAAATAATCTCTAAAGTTAAGGTTGCTTCGGAAGTTCAGGTTACAAAAATCGGTGGCTTTATGCCCAGAGTTCAACCCAAGCCTGTATCCTTAAAGCCTGATCTGCGTAGTATTGTTAAAGGTACATTCCCGATAGTCGTCATTGGCACATCAACGGGCGGACCTAAAGCATTACATGAAGTAATGAGCTCATTACCTAGTGGATTGAATGCCGCAATTTTAATAGTTCAACATATGCCCCCAGGTTTTACGCGTTCCTTAGCCCAAAGATTGGATTCTGTCTCTTCTTTTGCAGTGAAGGAAGCAGAGGATGGGGATGTTATTGAAAGGGGCAAAGCCTATGTAGCACCCGGTGATTATCACATGGAAATAGCTACAGATAATGGGAAGCACCTGATCCGTTTAAACCAAAAGCCTCAAGTGAACGGTCATCGTCCTGCGGTTGATGTTCTCTTTCATTCTGCCGCTAAGATAAATGCTACCAAAGTAGGAGTTATCATGACAGGGATGGGTAGTGATGGGGCTTTAGGTTTAAAAGCATTAAAGGAAGCTGGAGCAGTTACTATCGGCGAGAGTGCCGAAACAAGTGTAGTATATGGCATGCCAAAATCAGCCTTTAAGATTGGGGCAGTTGATTATGAGGTACCGCTGTATAAAATCAGCGAACAAATAGTACAGGCTTTGAGAACAAAATAGGAGGCGACAAGAATGGATACATCTCAATATTTGGACCTATTTTTAGAAGAGTCCATGGAAAATGTACAGATACTAAATCAGAGCTTGTTGAGTTTAGAGAGCGATCCTGGTAATTTGGAGGCTGTCGATGAGATCTTTCGAGCTGCCCATACGATTAAGGGTATGTCAGCTACAATGGGTTTTGAAAACATTGCTCAACTAACTCACAAAATGGAGAGCCTCTTGGACAAGATTCGCGAAAAAGAACTTGTTTTAAATGAGGAGATTATTGATGTTCTTTTTCAGTCTGTAGATGCTCTGGAAAGTATGATGGAGTCTGTTCGTAGTGGAGAAGAACCTGATTTGGATGTCAGCAAGATCGCAGCAGATTTGCTTACTTTAGAAAAAGGGGGCAGCCTTGGTTCTGATACAAATAAGTCGAAAAAAGAAGAGACTGCAGCAGACAGTGTAAGAGCTGCTGATCTTGGAAGTCAGAATGAAGTTCTTGAGCTCAATGAATATGAGAAGGACTTACTTAAGGTCGTAGAAGAAAAAGGACAAAAAGCCTTTCAAATCAAAGTCATTGTAGAAGATGAATGTGTCATGAAAGGTGTACGAGCTTATATGGTTTTCCGCAATCTGGAACCTGTTGGGGAAGTTCTTAAAGCCGTTCCATCTGTTCAAGATTTAGAGGATGAGAATTTTGAGAATGAATTTACTTTTATCTACATCTCAGCTCTATCTAGTGATCAAATAAGAAAAAATATTGAAACAATTTCGGAAATTCGTGTGGGATATATTGAGGAAATCAATATCGAAACTTATGAACTGGCTAAACGTGCTGCTGAAGAAGAGGAAGCAAAGCTGGAGGAGGACGGGAAACCATCACCGGCGGCTATGACGAAAAATATTTCGTCTAATGGCAACAAAAAGCCCCAGAAAATTTATCAGACTGTGCGGGTTGATATTAAGCGTTTGGACAATATGATGAGTTTGGTAGGGGAGTTAGTAATCAACAAAACTCGTTTGGAGCAGATCTATACTTCCAATAATTTGAGTGATCTCAATGAAACTATTGAGCAAATAGATAGGATATCTACTGACCTACAGAATGTAGTGCAAAATGTGCGTATGGTCGCAGTGGATCAGGTATTCAACCGTTTTCCACGGATGGTTAGAGACCTATCTAAGGAGTTAAATAAAGATGTAGAGTTAGTTATGGAGGGTAAAGAGACAGAATTAGATCGTACTGTTATTGATGAAATCGGCGATCCACTTCTACACTTAATTCGTAATGCTTTAGATCATGGTTTAGAATCTCCTGAAGAACGTAAGAAAGTAGGTAAGCCGGCTACAGGCACTCTCAAGTTATCGGCTAGGCATGAAGGTAACCGGGTGATGATCTATGTAGAAGATGACGGTAAAGGTCTTAACCCTGATGCTATTCGCAGAAAAGCATTACAAAATGGCTTAATCACTACATATCAAGCTGAAAACATGGAAGTTAATGCTATTAATAATTTAATTTTTGAACCAGGGTTTTCTACAGCCAAAGAGGTCACAGATGTCTCAGGTCGGGGCGTTGGCCTTGATGTTGTCAGAAGTAAGATTCAGTCTCTTAACGGACAGGTCTCTTTGGAGACTACACCTGGACAAGGAACACGCTTTATTATTAAATTACCTCTGACTTTAGCTATTATTCAGGCTTTATTAGTTAAGGTACAGGAAGAAATATATGCGATTCCGTTAGGTACAATTGACGAGACGACAAGTCTTGATGTTAATGAGATTAAGGATATTCAAGGTCAACAGGTTATGGTTCTGAGGGATAAGGTATTGCCCTTAGTATTCTTGAAAGAGATTCTAGATGTTCCCGGTGATAAAGAAAAAAGCGAGATGTATGTAGTCGTTGTACGGCGCGGGGATCAACAAATAGGTCTTGTAGCTGATGAACTGGTAGGACAACAAGATATTGTCATTAACTCTCTAGGCAAAATATTATCTGGTATACGCGGTCTTGCTGGGGCTTCTATTTTGGGTGATGGCAGAATCTCACTTATTTTGGATATCGGCACACTATTCTAATTGGAGGGATTACCATGAATGTCGACGTTGAAAAGGTTAATGGCTCAGTGATTAGTGGGGCAGATCAGATGGAAATAGAACAGGAAGAAATGCAATTTGTAGCATTTAATCTGGGCAATGAAGAATATGCTGTAGATATTATGGCCGTCCAGGAAATAATTCGCTGGTATCCAATGACAAGAGTGCCGAAAGCACCCTATTTCGTAAAAGGTGTTATTAATTTACGTGGTACAGTGATTCCTGTAATCGATTCTCATCTAAGATTCAACTTGCCACCCCAGGAGTATACTGATGAATCTCGTATTATCGTCTTCAAGTGGGAGGATTCTCTGGTAGGTATGACTATTGATCATGTTACAGAAGTATTGAACCTCTCTCCGAAGCAGATAGAAAAACCTCAAGCTGTAAATGGCATTGATAATCAGTATATTAAGGGCATTGGTAAGATTAATGGCAGACTACTAATCATTATGGACTTAGTTAAGGTGTTGGATTTTGGAATAATAGATGGGAAGGAATAAGAAAAATGAAAGATTATTCTGAATTAACATCATTACAACTTGATACTTTAAAGGAAATCAGTAATATTGGGGCCGGAAATGCCGCTACCTCATTATCCTTAATGATGTCCAGAAGAATTGAAATGACAGTGCCTCAAGCTAATATCGCTCCTTTTGCACAGATTACTGAGATCATCGGAGGGGCCGACAAGGAAGTTGCCGGGGGATATATGCGGGTAGAAGGCGAGTGGCCTATGGGGATGCTTTTCCTAATTCCTAAGGAGCAGGTCTTTTTCTTCTTGGATTTACTATTCGGTAATCCAGCAGGGACAACAAATTCATGGGGTGAAATTCAAATTTCGGCATTCAAAGAAATCGTCAACATCTTATCTGGCTCTTATCTCAATGCTTTATCTATGTTTACTCAGCATACCTTTGTACCTGGTGTGCCAGCAATGTGTAGCGATATGGCCGGAGCAATTTTGGGTGAGGTTTTACAGCAGATAGGTGAAGTCAGTGATTATGCCTTAGTCGTAGAAAATGTCTTTATAGAAGAAGAACGTAAAATTACAGGACACTATTTCTTATTGCCTGAACCACAGACCTTGGAATTTTTGTTAAAATCTCTAGGAGTGTTATAATGAATTTGGAACCAGTAAAAGTAGGGATTGCTGAATTAAATACTGTTAGTGCCCCTAATAGCATAATTACCACTGGTTTAGGTTCTTGTGTTGGGGTATGTATTTGGGATCCCCTTAGTAAAATTGGCGGTTTGGTTCATGTTATGCTACCTGATAGTACAACCAGCAGATCCGTTTTAAACAAAGCAAAATATGCTGATACCGGGGTCGTATCATTAGTAGAGGAAATTGTCAAGGCGGGAGGAAATCGCCATCGTTTGCAGGCTAAGATTGCCGGTGGTGCCCAAATGTTTAATTTCCCCGGACAAAGCAATATTATGAAGATCGGTGAGAGAAATACTATCGCAGTAAAGAAAGCTTTGTATGAATGTAAGATCAAATTGTTGGCCGAAGATACAGGAGGTAACCATGGACGGACGATTGAATTTTTTCCGGCCAACGGTGATTTAGTAATTAGAACAATAAATAAAGGTCAGAAAACAATCTAACATTCTAACCAATGTTTTAGGGGGTTCTGGCGGTGGAAAATAAAGAAATGTGGCGTAAATATTCTAATTCAAAAAGCCAGGAACTCAAAGAACAGTTAGTTATTGAGTATTTACCGTTGGTGAAAAGAGTAGCTAATAAGGTGGCTACATACATACCTTCTCATGTTTCCCGTGATGATCTTAATAGCAACGGAATTATTGGGCTTTTGGAAGCTGTGGAACGTTATGATGTGGAGTTAGGCATACCTTTTCCTGCTTATGCCAGTAAAAGAATCAAAGGCTCCATCATTGATGCCATGCGCAGGGAAGATTGGATACCCCTTTCTTTACGTAAGAAAGCAAAAATATTAGAAGAAGCCTATGCTAATCTAGAAAATGAACTAGGCAGGAGTGCTAGGGATGAAGAAATAGCGGCTTATCTTCAAATATCTTTGGAAGAGTTAGATATTTGGCTAAAAGAAATTCAGTTTATTTCGATTATATCTTTAGAGGAACCTTTATTTGAAGGAGATAATGTTTCTCATGGGGAATATATAGTCGATCAGAATAGTCCGAATCCTGAGAAAATATTTGAGATAAATGAATTGAAAACAATACTAGCCCAGGCAGTTAATGATCTGCCTGAAAAAGAAAAAACGGTGGTAAGCTTATTTTATTATAATGATTTGACTAATAAAGAAATTGCCGAAGTTATGGATTTATCCGATTCTAGAATATCTCAACTACATACAAAAGCAATATTTCGTCTAAGAGGTAAGTTGTCTCGACAAAAAAGAAATCTATAGGGGGTGATTTCCATGAGCATTAGGTATTCATTGTTCAAAAAACCTGATGGGATCTATATCAGTGTAGAAAAAGACAATTATTTGCTCTTTCCGCCATCTCTTGAATTAATTAGGACCGATCTGATCAATAAAAAAATACCTTTTGAACGCGAGACATTGGAGAAAGCTGTTAGTGAGGCCAATGGTGAACATATAAAGCTAACTGGCAGTCTGATAGGCTTTGATTGTAAACCGATCCTACGAATAAGAGTAAGTCAGGATAAGCTTAAGGCTTACCTAATTATTGCGCCCTTTAAGAATGGTGAAAGTTTAACAATGGCCGATATTCAAGGGGTTCTACAGGAGCAAAATATCTTGTATGGCGTCAAAGAAGAAGCTCTTAGCCAAGCCTTGGAAAAACAAAATCTCTATAGTGAGATTTTGGTTGCTGAAGGAACAAAACCAGAAGAAGGGGAAAATGCTAGACTGGAGTTCCATTTTAATCCTAAAGGCATCGAACTCAAACCCCAGGAATTAGAAGACGGTAGTGTAGATTTTTATAATCTTAATCTAATCCAAAGCGTTGAATCCGGCCAGATATTAGTGGAAAAAATACCAGCTACAGCAGGTATAAACGGAAAAAATGTTTACGGAGAAGAGACGAAAGCTAAACCGGGCAAAGATATTCGCTTACCCCAAGGACAGAACACTCAAGCAGTTGAGGAATATACTAAGCTTATTGCTACAAAAAGCGGACACGTAGTCTATTCTAACGGAAGAGTAAATGTTTTAAATGTCTATGAAGTAAGAGGAGATGTTGATTTTAGTACCGGGAATATTAAATATATGGGCAATGTAATTGTCCGCGGAACGGTAAAAAGTAATTTTTCCGTGGAGGCTACTGGTGACGTTGAAATATACGGCAACTTAGAGGGGACAGTAATAAGTGAGAGCAATATCCAAGTTAAAAAAGGAATAGTCAGAGGCACCGCTTATGCCAAAGGGAATGTTGGTGCCCGCTATATCGAAAATAGTCAGGTCATATCTGGAGACAGTATTACTGTGGCGGAGGCTATAATGCATAGTGTCTGTAAAGCGGGAAGAAAAATTACAGTAAGTAGCAAAAAGGGACTTCTCGTAGGAGGGTCTGCTACTGCCGGTGAAGAGATTTTTGCTAAAGCTATTGGTTCTAATATGGGAACTTCGACGGTGCTGGAAGTTGGTATTCGGCCTGAATCACGGGAGGAATACAAAGATGTGTGCCGTAGGTTGATTGCTTCTCAAGAAAATTTAGATAAGAATAATAATCTTATCAAGAGCTTAAACGAAATGCAGCAAGAACAGAAAGGGTGGAATCAGCAGAAGGAGCAGCTTTTAATGAAAGCTCGTCGCTTGCAATATAAGCTTAATCAGGAAGTTATCCAATTATCAGCCCGCAAGACAGAATTAGAAGAATTATTTGAGGAATTACAGAATGCTCGAATCATTGCAGAAAATATTGTCTATGGCGGTGTTTCCGTATCCATGGGTAAATCTGTCTATAATGTAACTGAAGACTTGAAACAGGTTATGTTTAGTTTAGACGGCTTGGATATTAAGACTAATACCTATGTCTGGAGGAACAGGGGGAATTAAGCTATGACTGTTAATCCGGTAGATATGCAGGTAATACTTCCCCAATCAGCCCAAGTTAGCAAGTTATCTCGTGGCTTACAGTTTCAACAACAGGTTGAGCAACAAGTTTTGACCCAACAAGTGCAGGAAGAAATGCGTCGCCAAGAGAGTCAAGTAAAAAAAACCGACAATGTAAAAGGTAACAAGGTTGAGAATGAGAAAAACAAACAAAGCCAGGGAGGTCATTATGAGTTAACTCAGGACGGGAAGCCTCAGTCTGGTGGGAAGGAAGAGAGTACTGATCAGGAGCTCATTAAGGCAAAAGATAAATTAGGAAATGTCCTGGATATCAAGGTGTAGTTCTGATAGATGGAGGGGTATAATGCCTACCTGGAATATCGTTTTATTTGTAATCAATATTCTTTTGTTTATACTGATAGCTAGTAAATACACACAGTTTAATAATGTATATCAGGAAAATCTTCGTGTCCAGCAGGGAATTGAAAGCCTAGTAGAACGCAACTCTCAATTGGTAGATGTTATTCTGGATGAATTAGAAGAAAAGTTGAATGAGGCCCATACTGTCCTCAGGGAAATTGACCAGCGGACAACTAATGTGGTTCCCTTCACTCCTGTTGGTAACACAGAACATAATGGACAGATGGCACCACAGCTCCAATCACGCTTGAAATCTCAGGTGAAAACTGAAACACAAGCCCAGGCTCAACCACTGTCTCAGTCTTTATTTCATTCTAAGTTACCGGCAATGACATCTACTGAAGAGAAGTTTGATCTTGATGATAATAATATCTCCATAGGAGCCAAGGTTGTTTACATGAAAAAAATGGGCTACTCCGTTCAGGATATTGCCCAGAAATTAAATGTTTCTCAAGGGGAGATAGCCCTAAAATTAAATCTCCAATCCAAACAAGAATCACCACTACGCAAGTCAAAAGGGCTTCTACGATAGAACAAAATCTGAGGATATATATGCTAGCTATCAGATTCTGCTGATAGCTTTCTGTTTATCTAGTAGAACTATTATTGTTTAGTTGAACAAATCTAAGCTAATTTAATTTGCTATAAGTTATGATAAGATAGATATATAATAGAGAATAAAATAGCTCCCAAAGAGGAGGGGGAATCAGCTGATAGTGGCTGGAAATATATGAACAAAGTATTTCATGTAGGAATCGATATAGGTTCCACTACTGTCAAGGTAGTTATATTAAATAATGAAAAGACTGTAGTTTATAGTCGTTATGAAAGGCATTATGCTGATATTAAAAACAAACTGTTTGAGATTTTACAGGATGCCACAGAGATCTTAAGGGAGGCTCCTCTGACTGTATCTGCTACTGGTTCAGGTGGTATGAATATCGCCAAGGCCATGGGGGTGACCTTTACCCAAGAGGTTATCGCTTCCACTAAAGCGCTCAAATTATATTATCCACAAACTGATGTAGCCATTGAATTAGGCGGCGAAGACGCAAAAATTATATATCTTACTGATGGCGTCGATCAAAGAATGAATGGTACTTGTGCCGGAGGCACTGGTTCTTTTATTGATCAAATGGCTGCTTTACTCAATGTGGATGCAGCCGGTCTAAATGAATTGGCTAAGAATCATCAGGTCATCTATCCTATTGCTGCGCGCTGCGGCGTTTTTGCTAAGACTGATGTCCAGCCTTTACTTAATGAAGGCGTGGCCAAAGAAGATATTGCGATTTCCGTATTGCAAGCCGTAGTAATACAAACTATAAGCGGGTTAGCTTGTGGCAGACCGATCAGGGGTAATGTGGCCTTTTTAGGAGGACCCCTTTATTTCCTGTCGGAGTTACGGACACGCTTTATTGAAACCCTACAACTAGAGCCCCATCAAGTAATATTCCCTGATAATTCTCAGTTATTTGTTGCATTAGGTGCAGCTATCTCTTCTGTAGATGCACAAACCGTTACTTTTGATGAGATTATAGAACGTCTAAGCCTATGTGGTGATAATTTTGCCGAAGAAACTAAGAGATTAGAAGCTCTCTTTTCTTCGTCAGAAGAATACGAAGAGTTTAAATTGCGACATCAAAAGGCAGGCACCGTAGAGAGAAAAAACCTAGCCGATTTTAAAGGGGATTGTTTCCTAGGGATTGATGCTGGTTCTACTACTACTAAAGCAGCTTTAATCGATGCTGAAGGGGCTTTGTTATACTCTTATTATGGCAGTAATGAAGGTAGTCCGCTGAAATCGACTCTGAAGATTTTGCGGGAGCTATACGAGCTGATGCCTGAAGGGGCCAGAATAGCTAATTCTACTGTAACAGGTTATGGTGAAGGTTTATTGAAAGCTGCCTTGAAAGTTGATATTGGAGAGATCGAAACAGTCTCCCACTATAAAGCAGCTAAGTTCTTCTGTCCTGACGTGGATTTTATTCTGGATATCGGTGGTCAGGATATGAAATGTCTACAGATTAAAGACGGCGTAGTAGAAAACATCCTTCTTAATGAGGCCTGCTCATCAGGGTGTGGTTCCTTCTTGGATACCTTTGCCTCTTCTTTGGACATGACCATAGAAGAATTTGCCCATAGTGCTTTGTCTGCTTCTAGCCCGGTGGACTTAGGTTCCCGCTGTACAGTCTTTATGAATTCCCGAGTAAAACAAGCCCAGAAGGAAGGAGCCTCAGTAGGCGATATTTCTGCTGGTTTGTCCTATTCAGTGATTAAGAATGCTCTCTTTAAGGTCATTAAAATTCGTGATCCTAAAGAAATGGGCCAACACCTTGTTGTCCAAGGAGGCACTTTCTATAATGATGCAGTATTACGCTGCTTTGAGCTACTTTCGGGACGAGAGGCTATCAGACCTGATATTGCTGGGATCATGGGGGCATTCGGGGCGGCTTTAATTGCCCTGGAGAGATACGAGGAAGGGTATGATTCCAGCTTGTTATCAGCCGAGAATTTGGCCGACTTTACTTTTGATACTAATGTTACCCGTTGTCGGGTTTGCCCAAATAGCTGTTTGTTAACTATTAATAAATTCAGCAATGGTATGCGTTTTATTTCTGGTAACAGATGTGAAAGAGGTGCTGGTCAAGACCGGAATAAGGAAGGACTACCCAACCTATTTCACTATAAATACCGTCGATTGTTTTCCTATCAGCCCCTCAAGGAGGAAGAGGCGAAAAGGGGAGTAGTTGGGCTGCCTAGAGCCTTGAATATGTATGAAAATTATCCCTTCTGGTTTACCTTTTTCACAGAGCTGGGCTTTAGAGTAGAATTGTCCGATAACTCTTCGAACAAGATTTATGAGAAAGGGATTGAGACTATACCCTCAGAATCTGTTTGCTTTCCCGCTAAGCTTGTACATGGTCACGTCATGAGTTTGATTGAAAAAGGAATCAAATTTATCTTCTATCCTAGTATTATTTATGAGCAAAAAGAACAGGAAGAAGCTGATAATAATTACAATTGTCCTATTGTTATTTCCTATCCTGAGGTTATCAGAAATAATGTGGACGAGGTTAGGGACGAAGGTATTGTATATAAGAATCCCTTTTTACCCTATACCAACAAGGCTAGAATGGCCAAGCGTTTGGCTGAAGAATTAAAAGATTTCCAGATTAGTAAAGCTGAGGTCAAACAGGCTTTAGAAAAAGCTTATCGGGAACAGGACGCTTTTAAGGAAGATATCCAAAGAGCTGGCGTGGAAGCCTTGGCTTCTATACGGCAAAAGGGACAAAAGGGTATTGTCCTATCAGGTCGTCCTTACCATTTGGATCCCTTGATTAACCATGGTATTCCTGAGATGATCAACTCTTTAGGTTTAGCCGTTTTTACGGAGGATTCTGTCTCCCATCTTGGTGAAGTAGAAAGGCCTTTAAGAGTGGTTGATCAATGGGCCTATCATTCCAGATTATATGCGGCAGCTAATTTTGTGGCCAAGGAAAAGGATTTAGAACTGGTGCAGCTCAACTCCTTTGGTTGCGGTCTAGATGCAATTACGACTGATCAGGTTCAGGAAATCCTCAATAATCATTCCAGGATTTACACAACCCTGAAAATAGATGAAGTTAATAACTTAGGGCCGGCCAGAATTCGCTTACGCTCTCTAAAAGCAATCATGCTGGAAAGAGAAAAGAGCGGTTACGTAGCCAAGAAAATTGCCGGACCATTCAAAAGAGTCATCTTTACTAAGGAAATGAGAAAGAAACATACTATTCTGGCTCCAGAAATGTCACCTATTCATTTTCAATTTGTGGAAGAAGCTATTAATCTTTCGGGTTACAATTTGGTTGTCTTGCCCTATGAGAATTCTAACGCTGTTGATATTGGATTAAAATATGTCAATAATGATGCTTGTTACCCGGCAATTATTGTTGTAGGCCAATTGCTTGAGGCTCTACAATCTGGGGACTATGATCCAGATAATAGCTCAGTAGTTATTACTCAGACAGGAGGCGGCTGCAGAGCTACAAACTATATTGGCTTATTGAGGAAAGCTTTAAAAGATGCGGGCTTTGGTCAAGTACCTGTTATCTCTATTAATACTAAGGGTCTGGAGGAGAATCCTGGCTTTAGTTATTCCTTAGGATTGTTACATCGTGTAACCATGGGCACTGTATATGGGGATTTATTGATGAATGTCCTTTATCGTGTTAGACCCTATGAAAAGGTTCCTGGTTCAGCTAATGCCCTTTACGAGAAATGGGTAGATATCTGTAAAGCCTCCCTAAAGAAGGCTAGCATCAGAGAATACAAAAAAAATATCAAGGCTATTGTCCGTGATTTTGATAAGCTACCGATTAATGATGTAGTTAAGCCTAAAGTAGGTTTAGTAGGTGAGATACTGGTTAAATTCCATCCCTTGGCTAATAATAATGTAGTCAACATAGTGGAGGCTGAGGGTGGCGAAGCGGTAATGCCGGGCTTGATAGACTTCTTTACCTATTCTGCTTATGATTCTCACTATAAGTATCAATATCTTGATGGAAGCAAAAAATCTCAAGTACTCGGTTTACTTGTCATCAAACTGCTAGATATATATCGTACAACCTTACGAAGGGCCTTGGAGAAGAGCCAAAGATTCCAAGCTCCAGTGAGTATAATGGAAATTGCTGAGGGAGCAAGCAAGGTTATGTCCTTAGGACACCATACTGGAGAAGGTTGGTTCTTAACAGGAGAAATGATTGAGCTAATTGAAAGCGGAGTGAAGAATATTATCTGTATGCAGCCCTTTGCTTGTCTGCCTAACCATGTTACCGGCAAGGGTATGATGAAGGAACTAAAAAGGGTTTACCCCGGTACAAATATTGTTGCGGTAGATTATGACCCGGGTGCTAGTGAAGTTAATCAGCTCAATAGAATTAAGCTGATGATGTCTACGGCCTTTGAGAATATTCCAGGCATGACTTCCTGTCAAAAAAAGTCTTCTGCTCACAGAGACATAGGCGCTGCTGGTAATGTGGCCAGTTTCTTCTAAGACTTTCTAGAGAGAATTTAACAAAACATGTTGTTTTAGCAGAAAAGTATTTGGCATAGCAGGATATTTTATGATATACTAATTGACGGTGTAAAATACACACGTTAACTGATTCGCCTAACTGTGCCTAGTAAGGTCCTAGGTTGAAGAAGAGGTTAACGGAGGAAAAAACAGAAAGGAGTTGGAAATATGTCTGTCATCTCTATGAAACAATTATTAGAAGCCGGTGTGCATTTTGGTCATCAGACCAGACGCTGGAATCCTAAGATGGCACCTTATATTTTCACCGAGCGTAACGGAATTTACATCATTGATTTACAGAAGACAGCAAAAAAAGTTGTGGAGGCTTATGATTTTATCCGCAACACAGTAGCAGAAGGAAAACACATTCTTTTCGTGGGCACCAAGAAACAAGCTCAGGAAACAGTAAAGGACGAGGCAACTCGTTGTGGTATGTTCTATGTTAATGAGCGTTGGTGGGGTGGAATGCTAACCAACTATCCTACTATCCAAAAACGGATTCAACGCTTAAAGCAATTAGAAGCTATGCGGGAAGATGGTACTTTCGAGGTATTAACCAAGAAGGAAGTTGCCAAATTAGAAGGTGAAGCCGAAAGACTGGAGAAGTTCTTAGGTGGAATTAAAGATATGCCTGGTTTGCCCGGGGCCATCTTTGTAATCGATCCACGCAAAGAGCAAATAGCTATTGCTGAGGCCAGAAGGCTAGGGATTCCTATTGTGGCTATAGTTGATACCAACTGCGATCCTGATGAAGTTGACTATGTCATTCCAGGCAATGACGATGCTATTCGTGCAGTCAAGCTACTAACTAGTAAAATGGCTGATGCAGTATTAGAGGCGCAAGCCAGCATGGTTGATGACGAAGAAGCTGAAGAAGTAGCTAAAGAAATTGCAGAAGAAATAGTAGCCGAGGAATAATCGGGGTGGCCAAGGGGAATACACCCCTTGGCCTCTTTTAATGCCAAGTTACAAGGTAGACAATTTCTTGCTAGTTTAGCAAAATAATTGGGCAATAATATGGACAGACAATGATTATCTAGGAGGTATACATATGATTACTGCTGCAAAGGTTAAAGAACTACGTGAACGGACAGGTTCCGGAATGTTAGATTGCAAGAAAGCTCTTACTGAGAGTAACGGAGATCTGGAAAAAGCCATTGAAATTCTACGGGAAAAAGGCTTGGCTGCTGCCAGCAAGAAAGCAAGTCGTGTTGCTGCTGAAGGACTAGTAGCTTCATACATTCATGGTGAAGGCAGAATTGGTGTACTGGTTGAGGTAAACAGCGAAACTGATTTTGTAGCTAAAAACCAAGAATTTAAGGATTTAGTTAAGGATATTGCTATGCAAGTAGCAGCTGCTAATCCTTTATATGTATCTAGAGATGAGGTTCCGGAAGAAATTATTAATAAAGAAAAATCAATTCTCCGCCAACAGGCCATCAACGAAGGCAAACCAGAAAAGATTGTTGATAAGATGGTTGAAGGTAGAATCGAAAAGTATTATCAAGAGAATTGTCTCTTAGATCAAGCTTTTATTAAAAACCCAGATATTACTGTGCAGCAATTAGTCAATGAAAAAATCGCCCAAATCGGTGAAAATATTAAAGTACGTAGATTCGTTCGTTTTGAATTGGGCGAAGGCTTAGAGAAAAGAGAAGACAACTTCGCGGAAGAGGTCATGGCTCAAATTAATAACTAAATCTAGAAAAAGAGAACACCTAGTGTTCTTTTTTTCTAGTGCTATCAGGTTAAATAAAAGGGTTTTAACAATTAATAGAGAAAATTTGAATAGAGGGGGATGTGGTCTTGTGGAAACACCAAAATTCAAGCGTATAGTCATCAAACTCAGTGGCGAAGCTTTGGCGGGTGAAATAGGTTTTGGCTTGGAGCATAAGATTCTAGATTCTATTGCTACCCAAGTCAAAGAAATCAGGGCCCTAGGAGTGGAGGTGGCTATAGTAGTCGGTGGCGGTAATATTTGGCGGGGTGTTTCCGGAAGTGCCCGGGGCATGGATAGGGCCACGGCTGACTACATGGGGATGTTAGCTACTGTAATTAATGCCTTGGCCTTGCAGGATGCCCTGGAAAATCACGAGGTAGATACTAGAGTTCAATCTGCAATTGAAATGAAGGAAGTGGCCGAGCCCTATATTCGGCGCAGAGCCATCAGGCATTTGGAAAAAGGTCGGGTGGTAATTTTCGCTGCTGGCACAGGCAATCCTTATTTTTCTACTGATACAACGGCTGCTCTTAGAGCTGCAGAAATTGAAGCCGAAGTAATTCTTATGGCTAAGAAGGTAGATGGCGTTTATGATTCTGATCCTAAGAAAAATTCCAATGCCGTAAAATTCAAGGAATTATCCTATATTGATGTTCTAAATAAAGGTCTGGGGGTTATGGATTCCACAGCAACCTCTCTTTGCATGGATAATAAGATTCCTATTATTGTTTTTAGTATTCAGGAAGAGGGTAACATCAAAAAGGTTGTGACCGGTGAGAATATCGGTACTTTTGTAGGAAAGGAAGATAATCATGTTTAAGGATGCTATTATTGAATGTGAAGACAAAATGAAAAAATCTCTAGAGGTGCTGCGCAGAGAGTACGCTTCCTTAAGAGCAGGACGGGCAAATCCGTCAATCTTAGATAGAATTCAAGTGGATTATTATGGTACTCTTACTCCTTTGAATCAGATGGCCAATATATCTGCTCCAGAACCAAGACTTCTTTTAATTCAACCTTGGGATAAATCCGTCATTGGTAATATTGAAAAGGCTATCTTAAAATCAGATTTGGGTATCAATCCTACCAATGATGGTTCAGTAATTCGGATCGCCATTCCTCAATTAACTGAGGAACGTAGACGGGAATTAGTTAAAGTAGTTCATAAGAAAGCCGAAGAAGCTCGGGTAAGCATACGTAACATTCGTCGTGACTATAATGATAAGGTAAAGGCCCAGGAAAAAGCTAAGGAGGTCACCGAGGATGAGGCTAGACGTGGGCTAGATGATGTTCAAAAATTGACTGACAAATATATTGCTGAAGTGGATCGGGCTGCCGACCTGAAAGAAAAGGAGATTATGGAAGTATAAATGGAACTCTTGAGTTTCCTAGGTCAAGCGGAAGAAGATATTACTCGTTATTGCCAGGAGCGACAGATACCTTATAAAGTTGTTATGACCAGGGATCCACGTGCTGCTGAAGATTCAGCAACAGAAAATAGGATAATAAGACTTAATTGGGATCAGGATACCTTGGTGATTTTAATAGCTTGTTTTGCTCAGGCTGTTTATAAAAAGGCAACAGATAGATAACCCCCTCATCACAAGGGGGTTTTCTGCCCAAGGGAACTTTTAGACTGCCCCAAAGGGGCAAGAGAGGGTGGCCAGGGCCATAAGTTCGCGGGCAACACACTTCATGTCGTTGGGCGAACTAGTAGCGAAGGGATGAATGATAGAGGATGAATTTTTTGCGGAGGCTTTTGGGTCAAAACAAACCGTGCACTGATTTATTAGCCTTGATTCGTTCCAAGCCTTTGCCGACTCATGTAGGGATTATCATGGATGGTAATGGGCGGTGGGCTAAGAAAAGAGGTTTACCGCGCCGACTTGGACACAGATCAGGTATGGAGGCTTTTAAAAAGGTTGTGAAGGCAGCAATCCATGCTGATATTAAGTATCTGACAGTATATGCTTTCTCAACAGAGAACTGGAAAAGACCTCAGGAAGAAATTGACAATCTGATGGAGCTCCTTGTTGAATATATTAATAAGGAATTATCAGAATTAAAAAGCCAAGGAGTAAAGATAAATATCCTTGGCAAGATAGAAGCTCTTCCAGCCAATGTACAAAAAGAAATTGCCAGAGCCGTGGCGGAAACTTCGGAAAACACGACTTTGTTTTTACAGATTGCCTTAAACTACGGTGGTAGGATGGAGCTAACAGAAGCCGTGCGTCAAATTTGCCGAAAAGTTGCTTCTGGTGAGATAAAATGGGAGAATATAAATGAGGAGCTGATAAGTGAACATTTATACACAGCGGATATTCCTGACCCTGATCTCTTAATCAGAACCTCCGGTGAAAGCAGAATAAGCAACTTTTTGATTTGGCAAGCAGCCTATGCAGAAATTGTGATCACCCATATCTTATGGCCTGATTTTTCGGAGGAGGAATTTTATAAGGCCGTTTACGAATATCAGCATCGCCAAAGACGTTTTGGCGGAATTTAAGCAATGATGAGAAAAGATGGTGACGAAAAATGCTTAGAAGGGTAATTACTTCTCTAATCGGTGTTCCTTTAATTTTAATATGTGCCTATTGGGGAAGGGTTCCTTTTCTTCTCTTAGTCTTGGTAATGGTTATGACTGGAATCTATGAATTTTATAATTTGGTTCTTAAGTTTAGCAGTAAAACTCCGCTTTTTCTCCATATTGTCGGAGCTTTAATCTTTCCACTAACCTTTTATTTTGCACCTGATTTCGCAGCGCTGTTTTTCTTTCTGTTCTTATTAATTTGCTATCTTTATCATCTAGCTCATATCGAGGATTTTACCCCGATAAGCCTAGGTTTAACAATTCTAGCCGTCTTGTATATATCTTATGGTTTTTCTCATCTACTGTTATTAAGGTCTCTAGAAAATGGTTTTTGGTTGACCTTTTATGTGTTTATTACAGTTTGGGCCACAGATATTGGGGCTTACTTTGTGGGTATTAACTTCGGTAAACACAAGCTAGCACCTAATATTAGTCCTAAAAAGACTTGGGAAGGCTTCTTAGGAGGGCTTGTGGCCAGTACAATAGCCTCTTTAATATTAGTAGCCTGTGTACCTTTAGCATTTAACCGCGTCTTAGTAATTATCACACCGGTAATTTCCTTAGGAGCTCAACTGGGCGATCTTTTTGAAAGTAGTCTGAAAAGGTTTGCTAAAACTAAGGATTCAGGAGATTTACTCCCAGGGCATGGAGGCGTCTTAGATCGCTTTGACAGCTTGTTATGGGCTGCCCCCTTAACTTATTACCTCTTGATTATTTTGACGAGATATATTGCTTTATGAATTGGGAAAAAGAGCGCTATCAAATTAACGTTCTGAGAATACTGCTGATTTTATTGAGTTTATTAACTCTTTATTTTACTTTTGTTTATTTTTTTCCTAGTTTTTTCGACATAATGAGGAAGACATTGAGGGTTTTATCACCCTTTATTGCTGCCATTATAGGAGCAATACTCATTGACCCTCTGGTAGATAAGTTAGAGTTACAGAAGGGCATTAAGCGGGGTACTGCAGTAGTTATTTCCTTACTATTCCTGTTAACTTTGTTAGTATTGTTAGTTGTCATTGTTACTTACCGATTGACAACAGAGCTCACCATATTATATCGACATTTTCCGGCCTATACCCAGCTCCTCTCTGAAGAGGGACTGAGTATAGTCCAGAAAATTCGTAATTTTATTACTGATAGTCCCTTGCCAACAGAGGCTCAAGTGGCATTACAAGAGAACTTGCAAATTGGACTTTTGAGAATCTCTAATCTTGTATCTGAAGCCACTACTTGGTTGTTTAAGTTTTTGACAGGTTTGCCGTCATTTATCACTATTGTATTTTTATCAGGCTTAGCGACTTTTTTTATCAGTAGGGATAAGCTACTGATTACTTCGAAGATTTATCAAATATTGCCCCCAAAAATGATCCGACCATGTAGTGCCATTATGGGTGAGATTAGCAGTGCTCTGATCGGTTATTTCCGCGGGCAAATAATTTTACTTACGATAACAACAGTTTTGACTGTAGTAGGAATTAGCTTTTTGGGTCTGGAATATGGCCTGACTATTGGAGTTATTGCAGGACTTTTTGATTTACTACCGGTTTTCGGGCCTGGAGCCTTATTCATTCCTTGGGCATTAATTCTGATATTTTTAGGAGAAGTCCGTTTGGGAGTGGGAATCTTGATGCTCTTTGGAATCATTGCCGGAACCAGGCAATTAATGGAGCCGAAGATTTTAGCCGGTAATCTCGGATTACACCCTCTGGTGATGATAATATCTCTCTATCTAGGGTTACGCTTATGGGGATTTTGGGGTATTCTCATCGGTCCGTTTATAGTTATAATAGGCAAAGCTATATATAGGCAAAAATCTCAGCTTGATTAGAATTGAGATTATATAGAGCTGGCAATGTGTAAAATAACAGTGGTAAAGGTTAAAGATGCGGAGGTATTGAAGCTACTGTGACAAAAAAAATCGTTATACTGGGTTCAACAGGCTCTATTGGTCGTCAAGCCTTAGAGGTTGTGGATCAACACCCGGAAGAATATGAAATAATCGGCTTAGCTGCAGGTAGGAATCTGACTCTTTTGGCTGAGCAGATAAAAAAATATCGGCCAGCTTATGTGGTTATTCAAGAAGAAAGGGGAATAAAAGAATTACGTGACTTAACCCCTGGTTGTCAATATGAAATCTCCAGCGGTCCTCTTGGTTTAGTGGATTTGGCTGACCTAAGAGGCATAGAACTTATATTAGTTGCTGTTACAGGAATTGCTGGCTTAGAGCCTACTTTAAAAGCCTTAAGTCGAGGTACTATGGTAGCATTGGCTAACAAAGAAACCCTGGTTACAGCAGGAAATCTTGTGATTTCTAAGGCTAAAGAGAATAACAGCAAAATTTTACCTGTAGACAGTGAACATTCAGCTATTTTTCAGTGCTTGGAGGAGCATAATCATTCTGTAGTGGATAAACTGATCTTAACAGCCTCTGGCGGCCCCTTTCTAAATTATAGCCAGCAGGAAATGAGCCGGGTTAGCCCTGAAATGGCTTTACAGCATCCACGCTGGCAGATGGGGCCTAAGATTACTATAGACAGTGCTGGTCTTATCAATAAGGGACTGGAGGTTATAGAGGCTCACTGGCTTTTTGCTGTGCCCTACGAGAAGATTCAGGTTATTATACATCCCCAAAGTATAATACACTCTATAGTACAATATGATGACGGTTCTTGTCTGGCCCAACTTGGTAGACCAGATATGCGTGTTCCAATTCAATATGCTTTTACTTATCCTAAACGACAGTCTAATAGCTTCCCTAAACTGGATTTTAGCCGTTGTGAGGATTTGACCTTTGAGGAACCAGATTTCGAGAGATTCCCTGGCCTTAGGTTAGCTTATGAAGCAGGTAAAAGGGCAGACAGTATGCCTACTGTGTATAACGGGGCTAATGAGGTAGCGGTGGAACTATTTCTGCAAGGCCGAATTGGTTTTATGGAAATACCGCGAATTATTGCCCGAGTTATGGAAAGGCATGTTCCTGTTAAACTTTTAGATATTGAAACTGTCTTAGCTTGTGATGGATGGGCTCGGCAGGAAGCAAGGAAAAATGTACCGAATTAAGGAGGTATATTGTGCAGACTTTTATTGCAGCTATTATTGTCTTTGGCTTAATAGTTTTTGTTCATGAATTAGGTCATTTTTTAGCAGCCAGATTAGTCGGAATCAGGGTAGAGGAATTCGCCTTAGGCATGGGTCCCAAAGTATTAGGGAAGAAGGTTGGGACTACTCTTTATTCCTTGCGGTTATTGCCCTTAGGAGGTTTTTGCCGCATGGCTGGTGAAGTCGGTAATGAGGAATATGCAGAAGCTGAGGTCTATGATCCCGGCAGGTTCGATCATAAACCGGTCTGGTCTAGAATGGCTGTAGTAGTTGCCGGACCACTATTGAATTTTGTCTTGGCAATATTGTTGTTTTCCATGATCTTCAGTTTCCTGGGAATACCCCAAGATTATGATACTTTTGTCGGTGAAATAGTAGAAAACAGTCCAGCAGAAAATGCCGGCCTTCTAGCTGATGACAAGATTATAGGTATTAACGGTACTGGGGTAGAGACTTGGAGTGAGATGTCGGATTTAATTAATCAAGATTCAGGTCAGACCCTGACAGTACAGTTTGAAAGAGACGGTGAAACTAAGACTGTTCAGCTTACTCCTCAGCTTGATACGGAGACAGGGCGTTATTTGATCGGGATTTTGCCTAAGGGCAATTATATCTGGCAGAAGATTGGCTTTTTGGAAGGTATCAAAGAGGGTGTGGTTAGAACCTGGCAAGTAATAGTTATGACTCTCCAAGGTTTGCTGGGAATGCTCCGGGGTACTGTTTCCACTGATGGCATCACAGGACCCGTTGGAATAATCACATTGATCGGCGAATCTGCCCGTTTTGGCCTAATTAATCTTATTAATCTGACGGCAGTTATCTCTATTAATTTAGGCTTATTAAATCTTTTACCAATTCCAGCTCTAGACGGCAGTAGATTTTTGTTTATGGTTATTGAAGCTGTAAGGGGCAGACCGGTTAGTCCGGCTAAAGAGAATTTAGTTCACTTAATTGGTTTTGCGCTTTTGATGTGTTTAATGTTACTCGTTACTTATAAGGATTTTATAAGGCTATTTACGTCTAGATAATGTTTCCTATACTTGATAATAGTTACTAGAGGAAGAACATATGAAAGATAATGTTTTTGCCAGACGGCCGACAGTTAACTTCAAGATTGGTTCAGTGGGGATCGGTGATTCTTATCCGATCTCCATTCAAAGTATGACTAATACTAATACTGCTGATGTAGAAGCTACTTTACAGCAGATTCGTACTTTGGCTACTAACGGTTGTCAGATAATACGGGTAGCTGTACCTGACAATACAGCAGCAAAGGCCTTGAAACAATTGGTACGGGAATCACCTCTACCTGTTATTGCCGATATTCATTTTGATCATCACTTAGCCCTTATGGCAATAGAACATGGCTGTAGCGCCCTAAGAATTAACCCTGGTAATATCGGTTCAGAGCATAAAGTAGCAGAAGTAGTGAAAGCTGCTCAGGATAGGCAGATACCTATCCGGATCGGTGTTAATAGTGGTTCTTTGGAGAAGGATTTATTGGACAAGTATGGCGGGGTTACAGCAGAAGCCATGGTGGAAAGTGCTTTAAGACACGTGGCTATCTTAGAGAGATTGAACTTCTCTTTGATCAAAATTTCCTTGAAAGCTTCCCGAGTTCCGTTGATGATTGAGGCCTATCGGCAGATAGCTCAAAAGGTAGATTATCCCCTACATTTAGGGGTGACAGAGGCAGGCTTGCCAGAAGCGGGCAGTATCAAATCTGCTCTTGGGATAGGTACCTTGTTAGCGGAGGGAATCGGTGATACCATTAGAGTATCCTTAACGGGAGATCCTCTGCTGGAAATCAAGGTCGCCAAGCAAATCCTCAGTTTTTTAGGCTTAAGGAAAAGTGGTGTAGAGCTTATTGCTTGTCCTACTTGTGGTAGGACTCAGATAGACCTTTATCAGATTGCCCAACAGGTTGCAGAAAAAGTGGCAGGTATAGATATTCCGTTGACTATCGCCGTGATGGGTTGTGTTGTAAATGGACCTGGTGAGGCTAGAGAGGCTGATTTTGGATTGGCCGGCGGAAAAGGAGAGGGGATTATTTTTGCTAAAGGAAAAATTATCCGCAAGGTACCGGAAAATCAACTGGTCGAAGCATTGTGGACAGAAATAGAAAAATTCATAAGCAAAGGGGAATAAACTATGTATTTTAGTCGTATGTTAACACCTACTTTACGCGAGGTACCGGCGGAAGCCGAAGTAATCAGTCATAAATTATTGGTCAGAGCAGGCTATATTCGTAAGTCCTCCTCTGGCGTTTATACTTATCTACACCTGGCTCAAAGGGTTTTACAAAAAATATCAGCCATTGTCCGTGAGGAAATGGATAAGGCCGGTGGCCAAGAAATCATGTTGCCAATTATTCAGCCTGCTGAATTATGGTTAGAGTCCGGACGCTGGTATGTCTATGGTAAAGAATTAATGCGCTTAAAAGATCGGCATGAACGTGATTTCTGTTTGGGGCCTACTCATGAGGAGATTATTACTGATCTGGTTAGACATGAGGTTAATTCTTATCGTCAATTACCTTTAAGACTTTACCAGATCCAAAATAAATACAGAGATGAAAGACGCCCACGGTTTGGCCTTTTAAGAGGTCGGGAATTTATTATGAAGGACCTTTATTCTTTTGATCGAGATGAAGCAGGCTTAGAGGAAAGCTACCAGAAAATGTTTGATGCTTATACGGCTATCTTTAAGCGTTGTGGTTTAAAATTCAGACCTGTTGAGGCTGATTCAGGAGCTATTGGCGGTAGCGGCACTCATGAGTTCATGGTCTTAGCTGAAGCCGGGGAAGCAGAGATTGTCTACTGTCCAAAATGTGATTATGCTGCCAACACAGAGATTGCTCCCTGTCAGCCTGCAGCTAATCCAGTAGAAGAAGCTAAGGAAATAGAGAAAGTATCTACCCCTGGAATGAACACCGTGGAACTGCTAACTGGGTTTCTACAAATACCTGCAGAAAAGATTATTAAAACTATGTTCTTCCAGGCCGATAATGAGGTAATTGCCGTGTTGGTACGGGGTGACCGTACTGTAAATGAAATTAAAATCCAGCAGCTCCATAGCTTTCTAACCTTGGAACTGGCTGAACCGGAGAAGGTCAAAGAAGTAACTGGAGGAGAGGTCGGTTATGTAGGACCAGTAGCTTTAGCGAAGCAGGTTAAGATTTATGCTGACGAAGAGATTAGAACTATGATTAATGCTGTCTGTGGAGCTAATGAGAAGGATCATCATCTGATCAATGTTCAACCAGACCGGGACTTTCAGGTTACCGCCTATGGTGATCTCCGCTTAATTGAACCTGGTGAGCCATGTCCAAAGTGTGGAGCAGTCTTAGATAGAGCCAGGGGTATAGAGGTTGGCCAAGTATTTAAATTAGGTACTAAGTATAGTGAAGCCTTAGGTGCTACTTATGTCGATGAAAATGGCAAAGAGAATTTAATTGTCATGGGTTGCTACGGTATCGGGGTAAGTAGGACTATGGCAGCAGCCGTTGAACAGAATAATGATGAGAACGGTATTATCTGGCCGCTGTCAATCGCGCCCTACCAGGTGATAGTTGTACCTGTATCTGTTAACGATCAATCAATTTGGCAAGAAGCTATGAAAATATACGAGGAATTGCTTGAGGCCGGTGTTGAGGTTGTAATCGATGACCGGGATGAGAGAGCTGGTGTGAAGTTTAAAGATGCAGATCTAATCGGTTTCCCGTTGAGAATTACTGTAGGTAAGAAGACCTTAGAAACGGGTCAGGTGGAATTAAAATGTCGACAGGAGAAGGAGACAAGATTTATAGCTAGAAATCAGATCATAGAATATATTAGCTCAATTATTAAGGAATAATTGAGTTAAGGTAATAATGGGGGGGATAGCGGTGCAATATCATTTATTTAATGCTCTCAAGTTATTGTTAGCCGCTGTATTAGGAGCTATCATCGGTTTGGAACGTGAAAGCCTTAATAAATCTGCCGGCTTTCGGACCCATACCTTGGTTTCTTTAGGTTCCTGCTTGATTACTATTACTTCTATCGAAATGTATACTCATATTGCAGGAGGGGTATCTGATCCCGGACGTATAGCGGCGCAAATTGTAAGCGGCATAGGTTTTCTCGGTGCCGGAACTATTATGCGTTCTGGTCGAGGAATCAGAGGGCTCACTACTGCTGCCTCCTTATGGGTTGTTGCTGGAATAGGCCTGGCTGTCGGAACAGGAGCTTATATTAATTCTGTTATTACTACAGTAATTGTCTTGGTTGTACTAATTTTCATGCCAAGCCTAGAGAAATTACAAAATAGAAGAGGTAATAAAGGTTCTATTATTGATGTTTATATCCAGGATAAACCTGGACAATTAGGGGCTATTGCCACTGTTTTGGGGCAAATGAGCGTTAGTATTCGTAATATTGAGATGAGTGCAGAAAGGGATGGACAGTTAGTTGTTACCTTGCATCTAGATATTCCCTATTGCTATACTAACATTGATGTCCTTGAAAACCTAAGAAAAGTCCCAGGCGTAATCAAAGTAAATTATTAGGTTTAGTATACTTGTAATTAACATGATAAAGCTGTGAAAAAGATTGCGGAAAGAAGGAGGTGAAGCTTGCGCTATGTCCATTGGTCAAGGCAAAAGATATGGTGAATGGTATAAGGAATTAATGCAAGCGCAAGTGAGCCCAGAGTCCCGTGAATATCTTGCTGCTTGTAAGATCATGAAAATTGTGATTTCCCAAGCCACACAAGCTTGGGAAATCTACTTTCAATCTGAATTGGAACCTCCAGAAGTATTAGCTGCGGAGTTAACAGTAATCTGGCAGAATTTTTTTGGACAAGATTGTCAACCGGAATTCCATTTCAAAGTAATAGAATCCTTTGAAAGCTTAAAGGACTTATGTGAGAATTCCTGGCCTGAGTTGATAGAGAGGTTGGCTCAAGCTATCCCCAGTAGTAGAGGCTGGTTGGCTGAAGCTAAGTATCAAGTGTGTGAGGATAAGCTACAATTAATCCTTAACAATGAATTAGGATGGTCTTATCTAGTTTCCCGCGGACTCAAAGACAGGTTAGAACAACTTTTAGAAAAGGAATACAATCTAACAACACAGGTGACTGTGACCTTAGAGGAGACTTCTCAAGCTGATGATTGCCTATTGGAAGAACAGCTACGTGAATTAGAAAACAATTATCGGGAGAAATTGGCTGAAAGTTTAGAAAACGGGGCTAAGGAAGAAAAGACTAAGGGGCCATTTACAGGCCCAATAGTCGTTATGGGCAAAAAGTTTGAAGGTAAGCCTAGACCTTTGAAGCAAGTAATAGAAGAAGAGAATAATGTCATAGTTGCAGGACAAATCTTTGACTTAGAATATAGAAGCTTAAAAACAGGTCGAACACTAGTTACTTTTTGTATCACCGATAATACTGACTCCTTAGCTTGTAAGATTATTGCTGATGCTCAGGATTCAGACTCTTTACAACAGAAACTTTTGGAACAAAATTATTATGTCCTGAAAGGTACAGTGCAAATTGATAGGTTCACCCAGGAGCTAACTATGATGCCACGTGATATATTAGCGGCAATGCCTGAAGAACGTTCAGATAGGGCTGAGGAGAAGCGGGTGGAACTTCATCTACATACTAAAATGAGTGCTTTAGACGCAATTTGTGGTGTTAAGGATGTCATCAAAAGGGCTATTTCTTGGGGACATAAGGCTATAGCTATTACAGACCACGGAGTAGTACAGTCTTTTCCCGAAGCTTATAGTGTGGCAGGAGATAAGATTAAGGTAATTTACGGTGTAGAGGGCTATCTTTATGATGATACCTTGACGTCTACAGGCTCTAGACAGCCCACATACCATATTATTATTTTGGCTCGTACTCAGGAGGGTTTACGCAATCTCTATGAGTTAGTAACGATTTCCCACCTAGATCATTTTTATCGGGTACCTAGAATCCCACGCAGTGAATTAAGCAGATTACGTGAGGGTCTAATTTTAGGTTCGGCTTGTGAAGCCGGAGAGCTAATCCGTGCTTATCTAAGGGGTGAAAGTTCCGAAAAATTAGAGGAAATAGCTTCTTTTTATGATTATCTGGAAATACAACCCCGGGGAAATAACAGATTTATGTTAGAAAACGGTACTTTTGAAAGTGAAGAAGACTTACTGGCAATGAACATGGCCATCTATAAGCTAGGAGAAAAACTAGCCAAGCCTGTTGTGGCCACAGGGGACGTACATTTTCTAGATCCTGAAGATGAGGTTTACCGTCGAATACTGATGACAGGCAAAGGCTTTAGTGATGCGGACCATCAGGCTCCACTGTACTTAAAAACAACTGAGGAAATGTTGGATGAGTTTGCTTATCTCGGTGAAAAAGAGGCTTATAGGGTGGTGGTAACTAATCCCCAGCAAATTGCCGAAGAAATCGAGGCTATAAAACCAATCCCTGATGAGTTGTATCCTCCTGAGATACCAGGAGCTGAAGATGAGATTATTCAACTGACTTATGACAAGGCTCACGAACTGTATGGCCCAAACTTGCCTGAACTTGTACAAAAAAGAATTGATAAAGAGCTTAATTCTATAATTTCTAATGGTTTTGCCGTACTATATCTAATAGCACACAAGCTAGTTAAAAAATCTAATGCTGATGGCTATCTAGTAGGCTCGAGGGGTTCAGTAGGCTCATCCTTGGTAGCAACCTTAACTGAGATTACAGAAGTTAATCCCTTAAAGCCTCATTATCGTTGTCCTAAATGTTATTATTCGCACTTTCTTGAAGATGGTTCTGTAGGTTCTGGTTTTGACTTGCCGGATAAGGCTTGTCCTGAATGTGCTACGCCTTTAGTCAAGGATGGACAGGATATTCCTTTTGAAACCTTCTTAGGCTTCAAAGGAGATAAGGTTCCTGATATTGATCTGAATTTCTCCGGTGAATATCAACCCCGTGCCCATAAGTATACTGAAGAGCTTTTCGGCAAGGATAATGTCTTTAGGGCTGGTACTATCGCAACTGTAGCTAGCAAGACAGCCTATGGCTTTGTGAAAAACTATTTTTCTGAAAAAGACGAACTTGTACGGTCAGCAGAACTTAATCGGTTGGTGAAAGGTTGTACCGGAGTTAAGAGAACAACTGGTCAGCATCCTGGAGGAGTAATGGTTTTACCTAAAGGAATGGACATTTATAACTTTACTCCACTACAGAGACCGGCTGATGACGTCAAGTCAGATATTGTTACCACACATTTTGATTATCATTCAATCTCTGACCGCTTGGTTAAGTTGGACATTCTAGGTCATGATGATCCTACAGTTATTAGGATGTTAGAGGATTTAACTGGTGTAGACTGCAAGACCATTCCTTTAGACGATCCCAAGGTACTATCCTTATTCCAAAGTACTGAGGCTTTAGGAGTGGATCCCAAGGAACTAGGCACTAATCTTGGCACTGCTGGTATTCCGGAGTTTGGCACTAAATTCGTACGCCAGATGCTTAGCGATACAAAACCGAGTAAATTTTCTGATTTAGTCCGGATCAGTGGACTTTCTCATGGTACTGATGTTTGGCTTCATAACGCCCAGGAATTAATCAAAGCTGGAACGGCCCAGCTTAGTGAGGTAATAGCTACTAGAGATGACATCATGACTTATTTGATTCACAAAGGGATTGAGCCATCTAAAGCTTTTAAGATCATGGAGTCAGTCCGTAAAGGTAAAGGTGTAAAAAGTGAGGATGTGGAAGTTTTAAGAGCCAACAATGTCCCTGAATGGTATATTGAATCTTGTCAAAAAATAAAGTATATGTTCCCTAAGGCTCATGCTGCTGCTTATGTAATGATGGCTTTTCGCATTGCCTGGTACAAGGTGTATTATCCGGCGGCTTTTTATGCGGCTTTTTTCACCGTACGGGCTGATGAGTTTGATAGTGACATAGTAATAGGTGGGATTCCTCTTATTAAAAGAACTTTAGAGGATTTACAGAAGAGAGGCAATGAGCTGACTCAAAAGGAGGAAAAACTAGCCACTATTCTGGAAGTAGCTTTGGAAATGTACTTGCGTGATATTAGTCTGCGCCGTGTTGATCTAAATTCCTCTGATGACCGTCGTTTTCTGATTTTAGACGGGGGCCGGGTGCTGTTACCGCCCTTAGTCTCATTACCGGGCTTGGGGGCCTCAGCTGCTGCCAATATAGTGAAAGCTCGGGAGGAAAAACCCTTTACTTCTAGAGAGGATTTGCGTGTTAGGGCTAAAGTAAGCAAGACTGTTATTGAATGCTTGGCTAACCACGGGAGCTTAGATGACTTGCCAGAGGATGATCAGATTAGCTTTTTTGAAGTACTATAACGGACATCACTATTTCATATTTGGTGGTCACCTTGCCAACTATTAGTAGTTGTGTTACAATGATAGCTGAAAGTGTAGAGTAATGCGTGCATCTAGAGTGGGGCCATCCCACTCTTTCGTATTCTACTTGGCAATATGTTCAAGAATACCTGAATTATATCTACAGCTATAAACTACATAACAGTGATTACAGTAGGGTTAGTCTGTTACTCTATGAATATTATCTGGGAGGTGTTTGCTTTGTCGGAGAAAATTGAAGATCTTGTCTTTAATTTGGTGGAATCCAGTGTAGAAGAGCTAGGTCTAGAGCTTGTATCTGTGGAATACGTCAAAGAAGGTGCATCCTGGTATTTACGGATTTTTATCGATAAGGAAGACGGTGTAGACTTAGATGATTGTGAGAGAGCTAGCCGTAAAATATCAGACTTACTCGATGAAAAGGATCCTATCTCCCAGGCTTATTTTTTAGAGGTTTCTTCCCCAGGAATAGAGAGAGTATTACAAAGGGAAAAGGATTTTGTAAAATTCCGTGATTATCTTGTTAATGTGCAATTATATGCTCCTTGGGAAGGGCAGAAAAAATTGCAAGGGCTTTTAGGTGAGGTCACTAAGGAGACATTGAATTTAATACTAGATAATGATCGCCCAGTGGAAATTCCAAGAAAACAGATAGCCCAAGTAAGATTGGCTTGGGTAGATTAGGAGGGGAAAATAATAAAAAATGAATGTGGAGCTAATTGAAGCCTTATCAACCTTGGAAAAGGAAAAAGGGCTAGATACCGATGTTCTTCTGGAAGCCATAGAGGTAGCTTTAATAGCAGCCTATAAAAAGAACTTTGGCGCACTGCAAAATGTACGGGTGCAGATTGACAAAACTACTGGGAAAATCGGAGTATATTCCCGGAGAAAAATTGTGGAAGAAGTGCTTGATCCCAGAACGGAGATTTCCCTGGAAGAGGCTAGAACCTTAGATCCTCGCTATGAATTGGAGGATATTGTAGAGTCTGAGGTAACCCCTAGGGATTTCGGTCGTATTGCAGCCCAAACAGCCAAGAATGTGATTCTGCAAAAGATCCGTGAAGCTGAAAGAGATATGATTTTCGATGAGTATGCTAATCGGGAAAGTGATATTGTAACCGGTGTGGTACAGCGGATTGAAAACAAAAATGTCTATATTGACTTTGGTAAAACAGAAGCCATCTTAACTCAAAATGAACAGATGCCTACCGATGAGTATAAGCAAAATGACCGGATCAAGACCTATATTATCGATGTCAAGAAGACTACTAAAGGTCCCCAGATTATGGTCTCACGCACTCATCCTGGATTATTGAAGCGTCTCTTTGAATTAGAGGTACCAGAAATCCATGATGGTACTGTGGAGATTAAATCAATTGCTCGGGAAGCCGGGGCTCGTTCTAAGATTGCTGTTTATTCCACAGATGAAAACATTGATCCTGTAGGCTCTTGCGTAGGCCCCAAGGGTTTAAGAGTCCAGAGTATAGTTAATGAATTAAAGGGAGAAAAGATTGACATAGTCAAGTGGAGTGAAGAACCAGCTAAATTTATCGCTAATGCTTTAAGTCCGGCTAAAGTAGTTTCAGTGGATATAATGGAAGAAGATAAGGTTGCTCGTGTAGTAGTTCCTGATTATCAGCTCTCACTTGCTATTGGTAAGGAAGGTCAAAATGCTCGGTTGGCTGCTAAGTTAACAGGCTGGAAGATCGATATCAAAAGTGAGTCCCAAGCTGAGGAGTTATCATTGTCAGATAGGGACGAAAGAGAAGAAGATTATTATGATGAAATCGATGAAGGGTTAAACGAAGAATTTACAGAGGAAAATGAAGAATAGAAAGGGATGATTATATGCGTCCAAAAAAAATCCCTTTAAGATTGTGTGTAGGTTGTCAAGAAATGAAACCCAAAAAAGAACTGATCAGGATTGTACGTACCCCTGAAGCAGAAATTTTGTTGGATTCTACCGGAAAAAAATCTGGACGCGGCGTTTATATTTGCCCCAATAAAGAATGTCTCAAGAAAGCCTTGAAATCAAATCGTATGCAAAAAAGCCTTGAGCACCCAATATCGGAAGAAGTTATAGACAGGTTAAAGATAGGATTAGGATATGAAGATACCACCTAGTATCAAGACATTATTAGGCTTTGCCCGCAAAGGTAATTATTTGATTAGCGGGGAGGCAGCCCTGGAGGCAGGATTAAAACGCCGTCAGGTAAGTTTGGTTCTTATAGCCGAGGATATGCCGGATAAAAGGCAGAAAAACTGGATAAAATGGTGCCAAGATTTACAACTGCCTTATGCAGTACTCGGAGATAAAGAAGAATTCGGTCAGACCCTGGGAATGTCGCCCCGGGGTATTATTGGGATAAAAGACAGTAAAATGGCTGAGGCCATCTTGAAAAAATTGGCCTTAGAGGAGCAGGGGTTACCAGAAACTAACGGAGGTGATTAGATGGCTACGAAACGCGTCTATGAGCTGGCTAAAGAGATGAATATGACCAGCAAAGAATTATTAGAAAAGCTACAGTATTTGGGCTGGGATACAATAAAAAATCACATGAGTACGATTCCAAGCGCGGAAGTCAATCGGATCAAGAATATGGTTTTAAATATTGATAAGAAATCGGAAGATGCTTCTTCTTCCGAACCAGCTAAGTCTAAAGGTGAAAAAGCTCAGAAAAAAGAACAGCCCCAAGGAAAGACTAAAGGTACAACTCATAAAGGTCGTGGCTATGAGGAGTTTAGACCTGCAGCTAATCAAGGAAACAAAGCTAAGACTAAAAGCAGTCAAAAACCAGGAACGAAACAAGACCAGGCTACTGGTCACAAAAAGCAACAAACTCATTCATCGTCGCCTGATCATGAGACTGATCCCATAATGTCAATAGCGGAGAAACAAGTAGGCGAAAAAGCCTATGAACGTGGCGGAACTACTAAAGTACAGGGTAAAAAGAATACCCGTTTCGATGATCGTAGGGGTTTCGGTGGTAATAAAAAAGGTAAATTCGGAAAGCACAATAGGAGGAATGCTCAAAAACAACAACGGGAGATAATCCCGGTGTCAATTAAGCATATTACCGTTGAGAATAGTATGACTGTGCAGGAATTTGCCCATTTGATCAATAAAAAGGTAGCCGAAGTAATTAAGAAACTTATGGATCTTGGCATAATAGCTACTATCAATCAGGAATTAGATGTGGATACGGTAGTACTATTATCTGAAGAATTCGGGATTACTGCTGATGTCAAAGCTAATAAAGAAGAGATATTATTGGCTGAAGAACCGGATAAGCCAGAGGACTTAAAAGAGCGTCCGCCGGTAGTAACTATAATGGGTCATGTTGACCATGGTAAAACATCACTGCTTGATGCTATAAGACAAACTAATGTAATCTCTACAGAGGCTGGTGGTATTACCCAGCATATTGGTGCTTACCAGGTTGAACTGAAGGGTAAAAAGATTACTTTCTTAGATACACCGGGGCACGAGGCTTTCACTGCCATGAGGGCTCGGGGAGCACAAGTAACTGATATAGCAATTTTAGTAGTAGCAGCAGACGATGGTATTATGCCGCAAACTATCGAGGCAATTAACCACGCCAAAGCTGCTAAAGTACCAATTATCGTAGCGATCAATAAAATCGACAAGGAAGAAGCTAACCCTGAACGGATCAAGCAAGACCTGACAAATCATGGTCTGGTAGCGGAAGATTGGGGCGGGGATACGATCTGTGTCAATGTGTCAGCTCGAACTCATGAAGGCTTAGAAAACTTACTGGAAATGATTCTCTTGGTAGCTGAGATTTCGGATTTGAAGGCTAATCCTAATCGTAAAGCCAAAGGTACAGTTATTGAAGCCAAACTGGATAAGTCTAGAGGACCTGTAAGCTCAATTCTGGTGCAAAACGGTAGCTTAGAAATCGGAGATTTCATTATAGTTGGTACAACCTCCGGTAGAATTAGAGCCATGCAGGATGATAAAGGCCGGAAAATAAAGAAAGCCTTACCATCCACACCTGTAGAGATTATTGGACTTTCTGATGTACCTCAAGCTGGCGACATCTTCCAGGTAGTAGAAGATGAAAAGTTGGCTAAGCAGATATCCAGTGAAAGAAGTGCACAAAAACGGGAAGAGGTAATTAATGCCCGTTCTAGAATTTCTTTAGACGATTTATTCAATCAAATCCAACAAGGTGAAATCAAGGACTTGAATATCATTATCAAGGCTGACGTACAGGGTTCCATTGAAGCTTTACGTTCTTCTTTGGAGAAGTTATCTAATAACGAAGTACGGGTTAATGTGATTCACCAAGGGGTTGGGGCGATTACTGAAACTGATGTAATGTTTGCTGATGCTTCCAATGCAATTATTATTGGATTCAATGTACGCCCTGATACTAACGCTCGTAAAATTGCGGAAGCCCAAGAGATTGACATCCGTCTCTATCGGGTAATCTATAGTGCTATTGAAGATGTAAAAGCGGCCTTAAGTGGTCTTCTAAAACCAGATATTCGCGAAGTAATTATAGGTAGTGCTGAAGTAAGACAAACCTTTAAGGTTCCTAAGGTCGGTACTGTGGCTGGTTGTTATCTTACTGAAGGAAAAATTACCCGTAATTCTCAAGTAAGAGTTATTAGAGATGGTATTGTCATCCATGAAGGGGAGATTGACTCCTTGAAACGCTTTAAGGATGATGCCCGCGAAGTAACAGCAGGTTATGAATTTGGTGTAGGCTTAGAAAGATTTAATGACATAAAAGAAGGAGACATTCTAGAAGTCTTCATGATGGAAGAGGTCAAAAGGGAGTTGACTTAATAACTCATCATTATGCTTTTAAGGAGGTAATTTGATGGCTAAACATCGTACCGCCAGAATTGCCGAAGAGATAAAGAGAGAGCTCTCCCAAATGATTCGTGATGATGTCAAGGACCAGCGTGTTCAAGGCTTGATCAGTATCACAAGTGTAGAGGTCACCAATGATCTACGTTATGCTAAGGTATATGTTAGTAAATTAGGTGACAGCGAAGAGCTTAATACTATGCTTAGCGGTCTAGAAAAAGCCAGTGGATATCTGCGCTCAGAACTGGCAAAAAGGCTACAGTTGAGATTGACTCCTGAGCTAATATTCAAATTGGATACTTCTTTGGAATACGGAGCTAAGATCGATAAGATTCTTTCGGGAATTATTCCTGCTTCGGAGGCAGGGAAAGATGATGCGTAAATGGCAAGAAATCATAAAGCACCTCAATAAAAACCAGGAGGTTGCCTTACTGGTACATGAGAAACCTGATGGTGACTGCTTAGGATCAGCCTTGGCTCTAGGACTATATTTGCAGGAAATAGGTTATAAGCCTGTTCTGTATCTACCTGAACCTATTTCTAGTTTATATAAGTTTTTACCTGGACAAGAGTTTATCCGGGTTGTAACTAATGGGTTATTATCAGATAATAGTGCTTTTATTGCTGTTGATTGTGCCGATGAAGAAAGATGGAGCTATCAATTACCTCAAAACTCCATCCTGCTAAATATTGATCATCATGTCAGTAATACTTTGTTCGGGGAAGTTTCACTAGTGGATAGTCAAGCTGCTGCCACCGGAGAGATAATTTATCGAATAATAACTGATGAAGGTGGCACTATTACTCCTGAGATCGCTACTTGCCTATATGTGGCTATAAGTACTGATACAGGATCATTTCGCTATAGCAATGTTACTCCAACTACTTTTAGCATTGCCGGTGAATTAGTTAAGGCTGGAGCTGATCTGGATTTAATCCGACAGGAGCTCTTTGAAAAGCGCCCCTTGACTGAATTGCTGACTATGAAAAAAGCTTTAGAAACCTTATCTATTACTGCTGAAGGCAGAATTGCTGCGGCCTACTTATCTTATGAGATGCTGCAGGAGGATGAAATCCTTGACCCTGATACAGATGGTCTAATTGGTCTTTTAAGATCAACAGATGGGGTTGAATTAGCTTTGATCTTCAAAGAATTAGAATCCCAAGTGGTTAAGGTTAGTCTGCGGTCTAAATCTTATCTGGATGTGAACAAGCTGGCTCAAAGATTTAATGGTGGTGGTCATCCCAGAGCAGGCGGGTGCACAATTAAGGGTCAGTTGGATCGGGTTATGAAGGAAGTAATGGCTGCGGCGGTCCAAGCTATAGAAGAGGAGATCCCAAGTGAACGGAGTAATTAATGTCTTAAAGCCCCCGGGCATGACTTCCCATGATGTAGTATCATATTTAAGGCGGGAATTGGGGGTAAAACGAATCGGTCACGCCGGTACTCTGGATCCCCAGGCTGCCGGCGTTTTGCCTGTCTGTGTAGGACAAGCAACTAGATTGGTGGAGTATCTAGTTGGGGCAAGTAAGGAATACTTTTGTCAAGCCACCTTCGGCCTGACGACTACTACTCAAGATGCCTGGGGAGATGTGGTTGAGCAGCGTGAGACGGGTGATCTTGACTTGGCAGAAATAAGTGCAGCGGTAGACAGTTTTAGGGGAGAAATAACCCAAATCACGCCTAAATATTCGGCTGTAAAGAAAAATGGTGTCCCTCTTTATAAATTAGCCCGACAGGGTATAGAAACTCCTAGCATAACTAGGCAGGTTCTGATTAATGATATAAAAGTTATTGCTTTTAAAGCTCCAGTTCTTTCCTTGCTAGTGGAGTGTTCCAAAGGGACATACATTAGAACACTATGCCATGATCTAGGACAAAAACTAGCTTGTGGTGCCCATATGTCATTTTTGCTTCGTACAAGAGTAGGAGATTTTAAATTAGATGACAGTCTTACTGTGGAAGAAATCAGTGAACTTAAGGAAAAATCTTTATTACCTATGGAATACTGTGTCCGGGAAATGCCTAAGTTAACTTTAGCTAGGGAGGATATCAGACGGTTAAGATTCGGGCAGGCTATTCGAACTAATAAACATGAGAACATGATGGAATCTATTGCTGCAGTATTTGATGAAGCTGAAAGGCTGCAGGCTATTGTAGAAGTTATGGACTGCGGTCAAAAGTATTGTCTTAAACCGAAAAAAGTCATTAATATGGAGTAAGAAATGGAAATAATTAGAGATTTCTCAGACAATGTAAAGTTTACTAAACCGATGGCTATTGCTTTGGGTAATTTTGACGGAGTGCACCTAGGCCATCAGCAACTAATTAAAAGCTGTATTAGTGAGTCCCGAAAACAGGGCTGGAATTCCGGGGTTATTACTTTTGAGCCCCATCCCAACCTGATCTTAAACAAGGACTCTAGTTTTAAATTATTGAATACCTATCAGGAAAAATATTGTTTGTTGGAAAGCCTAGGCCTTGATTATCTGTTTTTATTAAATTTTGATCGGTCTTTGGCTTCAATGGAACCTGAGTTGTTTGTCAATAAATTTTTGCTGCAAAACTTTAACCTTCGCAAGGTCTTTATTGGTTTTGACTTTACCTTTGGATATCGTGGACAAGGTACTGCTGATACTCTTAGAGCTATGGGTGAGAAAAATAAATTCGACGTTAGTGTACTTGAGCCGATAATCATTGATAATCAAGTAGTCAGTAGTTCTTTAATTCGCAATAAGCTCCAAGAAGGTAATATAGAGGAAGCTAGCAAACTGTTAGGCCATTTTCCAGTAATAGAAGGTCCGGTCATTGATGGTGCCAAACGAGGGCGTACCATGGGCTTTCCTACTGCTAATTTGGCTTTCCCTGAATACAAACTATTACCTGCTTTTGGTGTTTATGCTGCTTGGGCAGAGATTAAAGGAAGTCAAAGACCAGCGATTATAAATATTGGTATTAAGCCTACTTTTAACGGAGATAAACCTTCGGTAGAAGCCTATATTCTTGATTATCAGGATGATCTCTATGCCGAAAAACTTCGTTTAACTTTGGTGCAGAGAATAAGACCGGAAATGAAATTCCCTGGTCTGAAGGAACTGAAAGAACAAATTACTGTTGATGTAGAAAAGGCTCGACGTATTCTCCAAGAGACAGAGCTGAATTACCGGGCATAAAAAAAGACCTAGCAAATAGAATGATAATACAATTCAGAGATTTCTTGCTGGGAGTGGGGTCAACAGTGATTATTGCTTACAAGAAGCATCATACTTCCCGGGCTTTTGCCCATTTAGTCAGAGAGATAATTTTTAATTCAGAATTTACAGATCTGTGGGAAGAGTTGAGGGGAATTTATCAAGAAGCAACTGTAGAAAATTCTGAACAAGAAGCCTTTCAAGATGCATTTTATACAGTCTATACCGAGAGAGATAGCAGCACTAAGGCTTTAGCTTCACAAGGGTAGAAGATAGATGCGTATTATAATCACACAACATGCCCGTAAAAGGATAAAGACTACACGCCAGGAGAAGATCACAATTAGAGATATCTCACAGGCTACTGCTTCGATTCCCGGTACTATTCCTACAGCTACACGTTTTAGAGGCTTTATTAGCCAGTCAGGTCGGGTTTTTGATTTGGTGGTGAAGGATATACCCACCGGGAGGCTAGTAATCACGGTCATCGGCAAATAGGACCGTTGATAAACCTTCATCTACTTCGTTCCATTGCGCGCGTTTGCTTGACGTACGCATCTAGTACGCCTGCGCTGCACGTGCTCATGGTGCCTTGTATCTAAAGGTTTCTGAACGGCCCCTTAAATAAAGTGATAAGCACCCATCTGCGTTGTTGTCCGTCGGCTCAGTATGCTCACGTACGTTATAAGATAAAAACGAAACTAGAAAAATTCCAGAAGATGCTTGCATTATCTTCGCTGTTAGCTTATAATTTAGCAGGTAGTTAGCATTTGCTAGGTATGATGGTTCACCGCGTCTTACTTGGCTTATGCCGTATTATAATAGGAGGTGAACGTATTATGATGGACAGCGCCAGAAAGACTGAGCTTATTAAGAAGTATCAGGTTCATGAAGGTGATACCGGTTCTCCAGAGGTACAGATTGCTCTGTTAACAGAGCGGATCAATTACTTGACCACACATCTGCAGACCCACAAGAAGGATCATCATTCCCGTCGTGGTCTTTTTAAGATGATTGGTCAGAGACGTGGACTGCTGAATTATCTGAAAGCTAAAGATATCAACAGATACCAAAACATCATAGTTAGTCTTGGCATCAGAAGATAGAGCGGTATACCGCTCTTTTCTTTTATACTCAATATTAATATAATTTTATTCGGAAATAATATTACCCTTGCGAAGGATATAATAAAACATATGTAGAATAACACCGAGACGAGAAGAAATGAGAAGATAAAAGCAGGGAGGTACATAACGTAATATGGCATATCAGAATCCAATCCTAAAAAAGGAAATAACAGTCGCTGGTAGAGTTCTTAGCTTGGAAACAGGCCGGCTAGCAAATCAAGCAGGGGGAGCAGTACTAGTTCAATATGGTGATACTTGTGTCTTGGTAACCGCTACCTCGTCTGCCCAACCAAGGGAAGGTATTGACTTTTTCCCATTAACCGTGGACTATGAGGAACGTTTATATTCAGTAGGTAAAATTCCAGGGGGGTTTATTAAGAGAGAAGGACGTCCTACTGAACAGGCAATTTTGTCTGGCCGTATGATTGACAGGCCCATTCGCCCTCTATTTCCCAAAGGCTATCGAAATGATGTACAAATTGTAGCCACAGTCTTATCAGTTGAGCAGGATAATCAACCAGATATTGCTTCAATTGTTGGAGCATCTGCGGCCTTACATATTTCAGATATTCCTTTCAAGGAACCAATTGCTGGTGTTGCTGTTGGACTAATAGATGGAGAAGTAATAATTAACCCAACCCAAGCTCAATCTGAACAAAGCGAATTACATCTAACTGTAGCTGGAACTGCCGAAGCCGTCATGATGGTTGAAGGTGGAGCTAACGAGGTCCCAGAAGAAGTATGTCTGAATGCAATTATGGCCGGTCATGAGCAGATTAAGGAGATTATTAAATTTATTGAAGAGTTCCGTCAAGAGGCTCTAGAATTAGGCTTGGCCAAGGAAAAGAGAGTGCCGGACCTTTATGAGATAGATCCTGAACTGGAGCAAGCTGTTCGTACTTTCGCTACTCAAAAGATCCACGATTCAGTTTTGACTAAGGATAAACTGGAGCGTGAAGCTAAACTAGATGCTGTTAAAGAGGAAGTTCTTGCGGAATTCAGCGAAGAATATCCGGAGAACATAAAAGACATTCTTGCTGTTTATGATACGATCCTGAAGGAAACGGTTCGCAAACTAATTACAGTGGACAAGATCCGTCCAGATGGCCGTGCTTTAGATGAGATTAGACCTGTAACTTGTGAGGTCGGCTTATTGCCTAGAACACACGGCTCCGGTTTATTTACTAGGGGACAGACTCAAGTCTTGACTGTTACTACTTTAGGACCTATTGGTGACGAGCAAATCTTAGACGGATTAGGTGTAGAGGAGTCTAAACGATATATGCACCATTATAATTTCCCGTCTTTTAGTGTTGGGGAAACTAGACCGTCTAGAGGACCAGGTAGGAGAGAGATTGGTCATGGTGCTCTTGCTGAAAGAGCTCTCTTACCGATGATACCCAGTGAAGAGGATTTTCCTTATACAATTCGCTTAGTATCAGAAGTTGTGGAATCAAACGGTTCTAGCTCTATGGGCAGTGTCTGTGGCAGTACTTTAAGTCTGATGGATGCTGGTGTGCCCATCAAAGCCCCAGTCTCTGGTATTGCTATGGGTCTAGTTAAGGATGGCGAAGATTATTCCATCTTAACTGATATTCAGGGAATGGAAGATGCTTTGGGGGATATGGACTTTAAAGTAGCTGGTACCGAAAAGGGTGTTACAGCTATTCAAATGGATATTAAGATTGCTGGCCTGAGTCAGGATATTCTTAAGGATGCCTTGGAACAAGCCCGTAAAGGTAGGCTCTTCATCTTGGAACGCATGATGCAAGCCATTAGCAAACCACGGGAAGAACTTTCGCCATATGCTCCTAGAATCATCACTATGACTATTGACCCAGAGAAAATTAGAGATGTTATAGGACCTGGCGGTAAGACAATTAAGAAAATCATTGATGAAACTGGAGTTAAAATTGATATAGAAGATGACGGACGAGTCTTTATTGCTGCTATTGACGGTGATGCAGGACAAAAAGCCCTGAAAATTATCGAAGATCTTACTAAGGATGTTGAAGTCGGTAAAATCTATATCGGCAAGGTTCAACGGATCATGAATTTCGGAGCCTTTGTAGAAATACTACCTGGCAAAGAAGGATTAGTTCATATCTCTCATCTTGCTGAAGAAAGAGTTGGTAAGGTTGAGGATGTGGTCTCAGTTGGTGATGAGATCTTAGTTAAGGTGACGGAAATCGATCGGCAGGGTAGGGTCAATTTATCCCGCAAAGAAGCCTTGCGCCAACAAAAGTCTCATCAAGAATAGATGATCTACTTGTCTTAAAAGCGTAATTAATCGTTTACGCTTTTATTTTTTGTCCTCCCTGCATATATATTTATAAATTATGGGGATTTTGCAGGGAGGTAATGTGATGAAGGTATTTCTCATTAGTAGAAGAAGTCTAAATATAGCCATTGGTATTATTTGCGTCTTACTTCTTATGGTTTCCTTACTTAAAATTGTTTGGCCACAAGCTGATCCAGTGGTGAATCCCATCTATTATGGTGACACGAATCAACAGGCAGTAGCTTTAATGATTAATGTTGATTGGGGCGAAAAGGTTTTGCCAGAGATGTTGGACATTTTAAAAAGTAAAGAGGTTAAAGCCACCTTTTTTATCACCGGTCGGTTCGCCGACAAGTTTCCTGAGCTAGTGCAAAGGATTTCTCAGGAAGGTCATGAAATTGGTAATCACGGTTATTCTCATCCTCACGTAGATAAGCTCAGTGTAGCAGACAATGAAAAAGAAATTAGTCGAACGGAGGAGGAATTTAATAAATTAGAAATTAATTATTCAAAAATTTTCGCGCCGCCCTATGGAGAGCACAAGGAACAGGTTCTTGAAGCTGCTGCTAATTTAGGTTATAAAACGATTATGTGGACTGCTGATACTATAGATTGGCAGGATCCACCGCCGGAAACTATTGTCAAGCGTGTTTTGGGCAAGGCAGATAATGGAGCCTTAGTATTAATGCATCCGAAGGAATGTACATTAAGTGCTCTTCCAGCGGTAATCGATGGTTTACAGGCCCGGGAATTTCAACTAAAGAAAGTTACTGAAATTTTGCCATAATCCTGAGCTAAACAGGTCATACTAGTTACATCAACATACCAAGGTGGTTGATTATGCGCAAAATTATTGCTTCTCTTTTGCTGATATTTCTATGCATTTTCATTATTGGCAGTCCTGTTTATGCCTCAGAACCAACAGTACATGCATCTGCAGCAATTTTACTTGATGCCAAAACCGGTGAGATTCTTTATGCCAAGAATGCCTATGTTCCTAGGGCTCCGGCAAGTACTACTAAGATCATGACAGCATTGTTGGCCATAGAAAGGGGCCAACTGGATGATATTGTGACAGTTAGTACTAAGGCTGCTGCTGTAGGTGAAGCCTCTTTACATCTTTCTCCAGGGGATAAGTTGACCATGAGAGATTTATTACATGGTGCCTTATTAAAATCCGGTAATGATGCTTGTGTAGCATTGGCTGAGGCGATATGCTCCAGTGAAGAAGAATTTGTTAATCTGATGAATTTAAAGGCTAGGGTTCTTGGCGCGGAGAATACAAGCTTTTATAATACTAATGGTCTACCTCACAAAGATCACCTTACTACGGCATACGATCTAGCTCTTATGGCTCGTTATGCTATGAGCAACAAGGATTTTGCGGAGATTGTGGGGAAAAAAGAATATACTATTCAATGGCTGGAGCCTAAGCGGATCCTGAAAATCAAGAATACCAATCAGCTACTCCATTCATACGAGTGGATTACCGGAGTAAAAACTGGTACAACTAATAAGGCCGGCAAATGTCTGGTGGCCTCTGGTTCCTATCAAGGACGTGAAATGATTGTAGTAATACTTAATAGTGGAGATCGCTTTGGTGAAGCTAAACGTCTTTTAGAATATGGTCTAAGAGGAGAAGGAGCGTAGTTATGCAGAAAAACGATATTGAAAAGATTGTCCTAGATAATGGAGTTAGAATTGTTACAGAAAAGGTACCCGGCGTCAGATCAGTTGCCATGGGGATTTGGGTTGGGGCAGGTTCACGCTACGAGAACGAGGATAATGCAGGTATTACTCATTTTATTGAGCATTTGATGTTCAAGGGTACTGAAAAACGTACCGCAACTGAGATTGCTGAAGCTCTTGATTCTGTTGGTGGTCAGCTTAATGCTTTTACTACTAAGGAGTTGACTTGCTATTATGCCAAGACTTTGGACGAGCATTTTCCTGTAGCTCTAGACGTTTTATCTGATATGTTCTTTAACTCAAGATTCGATCCTCAAGCTATTGAGAAAGAACGTGGGGTAGTAGAAGAAGAGATTAAGATGTATGAGGATACTCCCGATGACTTGATTCACGACCTTTTTGTGCAGACAGTCTGGCCTAACCATCCTTTAGGTAAGCCTATCCTAGGTACTATTGAATCTTTGGAAGGCATTGATCGTGATAAGATTATGGATTATATCTCTAATAATTATTTGCCAGAACGGATTGTCATATCTATTGCTGGCAATATTGAACATAAAGCTATTCAGGAACAAGTAGGCCAAGTGTTCTCTAAGTTGAAAAATGACAGAAAGCCCAAGAAGCTTCAACCTCCGGTAGAGGATGAGGCACATATTTCCAATCTCAAGAAGGATACAGGTCAGGTCCAGATTTGTCTGGGTACTGTTGGTCTCTCTCAACATGATGAGCGGATATATACAGTCAATGTTTTAAACAGTGTACTAGGTGGTGGCCTTTCCTCCCGCTTGGTGCAAGCGATTAGGGAGGAACGGGGCTTGGCTTATACGGTATTCTGTTATCATACTGCTTTTTCTGATACTGGTTTATTCACCTTCTATGCCGGGACCAGTCCTCAAAAGTATGATGAAGTAATAACTCTGTTGCTGAAAGAAATAGACAAGGTTGTCAAGGATGGTATTACTGAAAAAGAATTGAATAAAGCCAAAGAACAGATTAAAGGCGGTCTTTTCCTGGGATTGGAGAATGTCTCCAGTCGTATGACCCGTACAGGGCGGAATTTGCTATGCTTAGATAGAATTATTAGTCCGGAAGAAGTCGTGGAAAAGGTGAGTAAGATTACTCTGCAGGATGTTCATGTGATTGCCAAAGAGCTATTTGAGAATAGGGAATTAAGCCTCAGCACAATCGGCCCTTTAGATAAGGCTGTTGATCTGGCGAAGTATAAAGGGAAGCTCTAAGAATGTGATGTCGAAAATTTATTCCTTTCCAGCCATAGTTGATCAAAATTCACGGATTTTGATCCTGGGCTCCATGCCAGGGGTCGAATCCTTAAGAAAACAGGAGTATTATGCTCATCCCCGCAATCAATTTTGGAGGATTATTTTTGATCTCTATCAACAACCTGTCCCCGATAATTACCAAGAGAAAGTATCTTTCTTAAAAGCGAAAGGGATTGGCTTATGGGATGTAATTGAGAGCTGTTACCGGGAAGGTAGCTCCGATGCTAAAATTAAGCAGGAAAAAGTCAATGATATTCAAGGGTTATTAAATGAATTCCCTCAGATCAAAAGGCTCTATTTTAACGGTACAAAAGCCTATGATACTTACAAAAGATATTTTGGTTTTTCTACTGACTTAATTTATGAAAGGCTTGAATCTACAAGTCCGGCCAATACGAAAAGTTATGCCCGGAAACTCCAGGATTGGTCGAAGATAAAAAGATTTTGCTAGATTAATATAAGGAATCTTGTTCTTGGTATATCCCTTCCTTTGCCTTCATACATTTTAGGAGAGGAGGGGTTTTTATGTTGGGGAAGATTTTGTTGGTTGTCATTATTTTTGGTTTATTTTCCTGGGCAGTGAAAACTAAGGTTTTCCTTAAGAGAAGAAGAAGTGAGAAGATTCTCGAAGGTGCAGTTTCTTCACCAGCATCCCTGGCCTTAGGCGAAATTGTAGCAGTTGCCGGCGGTATTTATCTAGCCTTAGTGCTTGTAGTTTCTTTTCTAAATATGGAATTACCGGAAAGGATTAACATAGCTTCGTTAGCGGTAGATCCTCTTGCCTTGATTGCTATAATAGTGGCTCTCTTACAACCGATAATTTTGACCTTGTATTACAACATGAAAAAGAACTGATGAGGTGAGGATTTGTGAGTAATGTTAGGTTGAGTGAGTTAATTGGTAAGGATATTGTTAATATTATGAATGGTAGCAGATTGGGTACTGTAGCCGATTCTGATCTAATGGTAGATATGGAGACAGGAGAGATAGAGTCCATAATTCTGCCCAGTCGTAGCGGATTTTTTAGTTTATGGGATCATAGTAATTTAACTGTTCCTTGGTCATCTATCCGCAAAATAGGTTCGGAGGTAATAATCGTAGAATTAGATGATTCTCATGAAAAATACAGGGGGTTTTCTTATTAAAACCTTATTTATCATTGACAAAAAGAATATTCAGGAATAGAATATATTAAATTAATATTATATTACCTCACTCAACGTGGTGAGGTAGGGGTCGCGAAGGTCAAGAGTATACTCAGGGAGCGTGGTGGCTAGGAACTGGGAGAAAGGGACATTCGCCGAAGTACAGAACAATTCACCAGATTGTCTGTGCTGGGACTGCACTGAACAAGTGCAGGACTGTCATCTGACTTATGCTCGAGGTCAGGTGGAGCACTATCTCATAGAGAGCGTGAAGAGGTACTCAAAGCTTGTTAACAGCTAAGGGTTATGCTCTAGCTGTTTTTCTTTTCATCGAGTTATTCTTCATCGTTTAGTTGCTCCTTAAACATTATTAGTAGAGGAGGGAAGTATTAAAATGGAATTACTAAACACGGTGGTAGTTGGTGCCTACGGCAAAATGGGCCGTGAAGTAGTGAAAGGTGTTTTAAAGAACCAGGGTCTTCAGCTCGTTGGAGCTGTTGACGTATTTGGAACAGGCCAGGATATTGGTGCTGTCATTGGCCAGCAGGATCTTGGTATTCTAATTAAAAATGATCTGGCTAAGGTTCTTGATGAGCATAAGGTCCATGTTATAATCGATTTTACTCATAAGCAGGCTGCAAAGGAAAATATCACTACTGCTCTGAAAAGAAAAGTTTTCGTAGTGACTGGTACTACAGGATTTACTCCGGAAGAGTTACAGGAATTTGACAAGATGGCGCGGGACAATCAAGTGGGAATATTTTTCGCACCAAATTTTTCTTTAGGTGCAGTACTAATGATGAAATATTCTAAGGAAATCGCCAAATATTTTCCCCAAGCTGAAATCCTGGAATATCATAATGATAAGAAAAAAGACAGTCCTTCAGGGACTGCCATCGCTACTGCCGAAGGTATGCGAGCTAACTCAGGTAGTCAGGAAAAGCCGGCTAATAATGGTGCTCCTTCTAGAGGCGGTGAATTTTCTGGTTATCAGATTCATAGTATTCGTTTAAAGAGTTGTGTAGCCCATCAAGAAGTACTTTTTGCCGGTGATGGAGAAATCTTAACTATTAGACATGACTCTTATAACCGGGAGTGTTTTATCCCTGGAGTTATGTTAGCTGTACGACAGGTCATAAATAGGCAAGGCTTGACTGTTGGTTTGGATAGTATTTTAGATGATTATACCTTGTAAGAAGGATGTGAAGAAGATGAGAGAATTACCGAGATTAATCACCGCGATGATCACCCCTTTCAAAGATGATTTAAGTGTTGATTATGAGGCAGCACAAAAATTAGCTCAACTCTTGATAAATGAGGGCAGTGAGGGGCTGGTTATCTCCGGAACTACAGGAGAATCGCCTACTTTGAGTGTTAATGAAAAGATGGAGCTTTTTAGAGCTGTCAAGGAAGCTGTAGGAGATAAAGGTTATATTATTGCTGGAACAGGTACTAACTCTACGGCTGATTGTATAAAGCTGACTGAAGGTGCTACTAAGGCAGGAGTAGACGCAGTTATGATAGTTGTTCCATACTATAACAAACCTAATGCCGAAGGTTTATATCAACATTACAAGGCTGCTGCGGGGGCAACTGATTTACCTGTGATTCTCTATAATGTACCAGGTAGAACAGGAATTAATATGTTGCCGGAGACTGTAGCTCGTTTGAGTGAAATTAAGAATATTATTGCTGTAAAGGAAGCCTCAGGTAATCTGGACCAAGTTTCGATGATTCGTAATATGGTTCCGGAAGATTTTATTATCTATAGTGGTGATGATAGCTTGACCTTACCCATGCTCTCTGTGGGAGCTTATGGCGTTATTAGCGTAGCCTCTCATTTGGTTGCTCCACAGATTAAGGAAATGATCACTGCTTATACTGCCGGTGAGGTTAAAAAGGCGGCAGCTATTCACGGTAAACTCTTTGATTTGTTCCGTACAATGTTCATTACGGCTAATCCAATTCCGGTTAAGAAGGCTCTTAGTTTATTGGGCCGTACTGCCGATACAGTCAGGTTACCATTAGTTAATGCCACAGAGGATGAAACAGAAAAAATCAGGACTGTAATGCAGCAAGTGGGGCTGTTATAAGAGGTTTTCACAAGAAGAATTTCTTGGACTAGGATTTACCTAAAGTAAGGATAAACGGGACTTTCCCGTAAAAAGCAAGAATTACGATAGCTCATTGTGGTAAGCATTAATTATGAGTCTATCTGGTTCTTGCTTTTTTTGGTATATAATGTTTAAGGTCTGTTTCTATCTCGACATACTAATGATTGTACTAACTAATTTTGAGTAAAAGTAAAACAATCAGCTAAATCTGGTAATAATATACAACTAATCTCTTGTAAGTTTTGTTTCTATAGCATATAATATACCCAAGGGATATGGACCGGTTCGGTAAAGCTAAGGTAGTTAGGAATCCTTCTGAGCGGACGAATAGGGAAGGTTCTTTTTTATACCTTACATAATACAAGTAAGGTTAGCTTCACCACAACCAACGGCTCTGTGAAGCCGTCTTTTTCTGATGTCAATGTAAAATATATATTTAAGGAGGTCTGTAATGGCAGACAATGACAAGCTAATGCTTATTCCCCTGGGCGGGCTGGGGGAAGTAGGCAAGAATATGTTGGCTTTGCGTTATGAAGATGAGATTATTGTTATTGACGCAGGCTTAATGTTTCCTGAAGAGGAGTTGTTAGGAATAGATATTGTTATTCCTGACTTTACTTATCTTGTGGAAAATCAAGCTCTGATTCGGGGAATTTTTCTTACTCATGGGCACGAGGATCACATCGGAGCCCTGCCTTATGTATTAAAAGAAATTAATGTTCCGGTTTATGGAACCAAGCTTACTTTGGGATTACTGGCAAGTAAGCTGAAAGAAAACAATGTTACAAATATCAAGCTTAATACTATTCGTCCAAGAGATATTATTAAATTAGGATGCTTTAAAGTTGAAGTATTTCGGGTCAGTCATAGTATCCCTGACGCTGTTGGTTTCGGAATTCATACTCCTGTTGGCATAGTTCTTCATACTGGGGATTTTAAGATTGATCAGACTCCTGTTGATGGTGGCGTGACTGATTTTGCGAAAATAAGCGAGTTGGGGCAAAAAGGTGTCCTGGTCATGCTCTCTGATAGCACTAATGTAGAGCGTTCTGGTTTTACACCTTCAGAGCGAATGGTCGGTCGGACTTTCGAAGAAGCTTTTAGTGCTGATCGGGAGAGAATAATTGTCGCAACCTTTGCTTCTAATATCCATCGGATTCAACAGATTATCGATGCTGCTGCAAAGTATGATCGTAAGGTGGCAATCGTAGGACGGAGTATGCTCAATGTGACTTCTATTTGTCAGGAAATAGGTTACTTGAAAATTCCTAAGGGCGTGCTGATCGATATTGATGATATCTCCAGGTATCCGATGAACAAAATTGTCATCGTAACTACCGGTAGTCAAGGTGAACCTATGTCGGCCTTGACTAGAATGGCTATGTCTGACCATAGAAAGGTGCAAATAGTTCCTGGTGACACTGTGATTATATCTGCTACCCCAATACCCGGAAACGAGAAGTTAGTTGCGAAAACCATCAACCAGCTTTACCGTCTAGGTGCTGACGTAATCTATGGTTCTGGTAGCGGGATACATGTCTCTGGCCACGCCAGTCAAGAAGAATTAAAAATGATGCTTAACTTGGTCAAACCTAAATACTTTGTTCCCGTACATGGAGAGTACCGTCATTTGGTTATTCACGCCAATCTTGCCGAAGATATGGGAATACCAAAAGAGAATATCTTTATCGGTGAAAATGGTCAAATAATAGAGTTCAGTAAGCAAAAAGCTGACTTCGGTAGCAGAGTCACTGCAGGTAGAGTCTTAATCGATGGACTTGGCATTGGTGACGTGGGTAATATAGTCTTAAGGGATCGTAAACAGCTTTCCCAAGATGGTATTTTAATTGTCGTAATGACTATCAATAAGGAAGCAAATTTATTAGTTTCCGGTCCAGATATTGTTACCCGTGGTTTTGTCTATGTCAGGGAATCAGAGGAATTAATTGAAGTAGCTAGAGAAAATGTCAAACAAGTCTTGGAAAAGTGCCTCGAGAAAAAGAATACAGACTGGGCTACAATAAAGTCCCTGGTGAGGGACAACCTTAGCAGATATTTATATGACCGTACAGGCAGACGTCCAATGATCATGCCGATCATTATGGAGGTTTAATAAAACTAAAAATAACAAATGGCATTCTGTGTTGACAGTTTGCCATTTGTTATTGGGGTTCTGAAGGTTTCCCTAAACTTTTAGAGAAATAAAATAAAGAAGGACTACTGGCAGTAACATTGCTTTGCACTTTGATTATCCTGAAACTAAGAGTTGTGGTGGTGAAATAATGGCTAGGAAAAAGAGAAATGCCAGAAATGATAAAACTAAGAATAATTCCAATAATATGCTAAAACAGGAAATAAAAGATGAGATCTTAGCTATTATTACTATTGCCCTTAGTTTTTTTCTCATTTACTGCTTATGGTTAGGACCGGGAGACCAGAATAGTGGAACAATCGGCGCTTTTGGTCGTCTGATTAATACGATAATTATGACCTTATTTGGGGATGGAAAATATATTTTCCCTATTCTTTTATTGATCCTCGGTCTTGGTAAAATGCTTCGAAGAGCTAAGTGGGATAAACAGACCATTTTGGCCTGGAATTTATTGTTTTTAACTATTTTAGTCTATATACATATGCAATTACCTGCCGTGGAACGTACCATCATGGCAGGGCTCCATGGTGCTGGTGGTGGAATAATCGGCGGAACAATTGCCTTCTTAACTTTGTTACTTTTTGGACAAGTTGGGACCTATATTTTTCTGGTTGCTTGTCCTATCTTAGCTATCTTAGTAATTGCCAAACGTCCTTTAACTGTGTTGCTTAAGGAGATTGCAGGCGGTATTAAAAGATTTTTTGTTAAGGTCAGAGACGAGTTAGAAGATTTTCTTTTTGTCCAGGTGGAAGAACAAGAAGAGAAAAAGGTTGAACAAAAGGAAAGGAATTTAAGAAAAAAACAAACGGAGAAAACTATTCAAGAAAAGAAACACAATATTCCGCTAATCGTTGAATATGAAGAAAATACTCCTGCGGATGTGCCGGAAATGGCAGTTGGAGTATCACCGGCATTAGTTCGTCCTGTACGACAGGAAAGCAACGAAACTAGTGGAGCGAATAAAAATACTGTAGCCGAGGAAACATCTGTTGAGGCAGCTGATATTTCTCTGAACACATATCAAAATAGCCAGTATTGTAAGCCTGCTATAGATTTATTACAGGCTCCGACTAGGATAAAGAGCCAGCGTATGAATAAGGATATTACTGAAAACGTTCGTATTCTGGAAGAAACCTTGGAGAACTTTGGAGTTAAAGCCCATGTAACCCAAGTGAGTAGAGGACCAAGTATAACTCAATATGAGATCCAACCGGCACCGGGTGTGAAAGTAAGCCGCATTGTTAATCTAGCAGATGATATCGCTTTATCCTTAGCTGCAACTCAAGTGCGAATTGAGGCTCCTATACCTGGCAAAGCTGCCGTTGGTATAGAGGTTCCTAATGAGGAAATTGCCATGGTGTCTTTACGTGAGGTCTTAGAATCACCAGGTTTTCAAGAGTCCCAGACTAAGCTGACCATAGCTTTAGGCAAGGATATAGCAGGAAATCCGATTGTAGCTGATCTGGCCAAAATGCCTCATTTGCTTATCGCTGGGGCTACCGGTTCCGGTAAAAGTGTCTGTATGAACTCTATTATTGCTAGTATTCTCTTTAAAGCTACGCCGGATGAAGTAAAGCTCTTAATGATTGATCCTAAAGTAGTAGAGTTGACTAATTATAACGGGATACCTCATTTAATCTCTCCTGTTGTGACTGAGCCTAAAAAGGCGGCTAGCTCCTTACGCTGGGCAGTCCATGAAATGGAGAACCGCTATGAGCTGTTTGCTGCTGCAGGGGTTAAGGATATTACCCGTTATAATGAGTTGATAAAAGAGGATTCCACGGGAACAGTTCCTTTATTACCTTATATTGTGGTCTTAATTGATGAATTAGCTGATTTGATGATGGTGGCTCCTGCTGATGTGGAAGATGCTATTTGCCGCTTAGCTCAGATGGCCAGGGCGGCAGGTATACATTTAGTCGTAGCAACCCAACGACCCTCAGTTGATGTTATCACTGGAATAATCAAGGCTAATATTCCCTCGAGGATTGCTTTTGCAGTTTCCTCCCAGACAGATTCCCGTACGATTTTAGATATGGGCGGGGCAGAGAAGTTACTGGGTCGCGGCGATATGTTGTTCTATCCTACAGGTATGGCTAAGCCTATTCGGGTTCAAGGCGTTTTTGTTTCCGATCAAGAGATCGATAAATTGGTAGAATTTTTAAAGAATCAAATAAGTTCTCAATATATTACGCCCTGGGTTCAAACTGAGGAAGAAACTCAGGAAGAATCTGATGACGATGAATTACTGCCAGAGGCTGCACGAATATTTATTGAAAGCGGACAGGCTTCGATCTCGTTACTGCAGCGCAGGTTACGAATCGGCTACACCAGAGCAGCCCGTATAGTAGACCAAATGGAGGAAAAAGGCATTATTGGTGGTTATGAAGGCAGTAAAGCACGTACTGTTCATATGACTTGGGAGGAATATGAAAAAACATTCGGTATTTAATCCCAAAAACGGAAATTGAACTGTTTTTGTATAAAAATTAAGGTTATACTTAATATAAAGACAAATCGTAAGATTATACTTAAAAAGTAAGGAGGTGACTTTATGGAAAAAATCGGAGAAACCTTACGGAATGCTCGCTTAGCGCAAAATATTAGCATCGAAGATGTCGTCGCCGAGACGAAAATTCGCAGCAGATATATTGAAGCTATGGAAGAAGAAAGGTGGAATATTTTCCCCGGAAAGGTATATCTCAAAGGTTTTCTCAAGAGTTATAGTAATTTATTAGGGCTAGATGAAAAAGAAATTATGGACAGATTCGAACAAGAATTTCCGTCTATGGAACCTGAGGTACAGTGTGTTTCGCCACCGCCTAAGGTAGAAATGCCCGGTCGTCCTAAACGAAAAACAGGAGTGATAGTCGGCATACTGGCCTTAGTTTTTCTGATAGCTTTTAATTATTTTTATCAGAATTATATTCAGCCGATACCGGTTGTTGAAGATAACCCTCCCGGACAAGTTTCTGAAGGTAATGATCGTACCCCGGAAAACCCCGCAGGGACAGGTGATGAGGAGGAAGATCCTATTGGTTCTGTTGAAGAAGAGCCGGTAACAAGTATTAATTTGCGTTTAGTCGGTGTACACGGCAGATGTTGGGTTAGGGTAAGCGATAATCAACAGAAAATTTATGAGGGGATCATTAATCAAGGGGAAGAAAAAGTTTTCGCTGATTTAAGTAATATTACTCTAATGTTTGGAAATTCTGGTGTTCAGACCTTTATTAATGAAATTGATTACGGTCGTCTTGGCTCAGATCAACATGTTGTTACTAAAACGTATGTAATTGAAGATAATCAGGTCAAAGAAGTTGAAAAAGAAGCTACATCCTAATTTTTCATTGAAAAGCTTAGCCCCCTCTTAGTTAATAGAGGGGCTTTCTCTTTGACAGGCCATAGCGGGTATTATATACTGATCATGTTCTTTAGATTACAATTTGGAGGGCTGTATGAGCCAATCAGCTAAGATAATCACTTTAGGTTGTCCCAAAAATGTCGTTGATAGTGAACAAATGCAGGGTTATTTATATAGGGCAGGTTATCATTTGACTACCGATTCTAGCCAAGCGGAGATAATCATCATTAACACCTGCGGTTTTGTAGAATCAGCAAAAGAAGAATCTATAGAGCAAATTATCGAATGCGCTTTATTAAAGGAAAAAGGCAATTGTAAGTATTTAGTGGTTACCGGATGCCTTGTCCAAAAGTACGCTGACGAACTGGCTGCGGAATTACCTGAGGTAGACTTATTTCTTGGTACTGGAGAAGTACCGAACATTTTGGAAATGTTATCTCAATTACAGCCTGGAGAGCAAGTTAGCCGGATAGGCGATCCGGCTCAATACCTATTTACGGAAGAACTACCACGTGTTCCTGAGAATGTTCGGCACTATGCTTACCTTAAAATAGCTGAGGGTTGCGATAATTGCTGTACTTTCTGTGTTATACCTTCTATACGTGGTCATTACCGTAGCCGACGGATGGAAGATATCGTCCGGGAAGCTGAAGAGTTGGTGGCCTTAGGTGCTAAGGAAATAATCTTAGTAGCTCAAGATACTACATTATACGGTAAGGACATCTATGGTGAATATAAACTAAGTGCTCTCTTACGGGAATTAGTACAGATTCCTGATTTAAAATGGCTTAGATTGCTTTATTGTTACCCCAATCATCTTACTGATGATTTGTTACTAACGATCAGAGATGAACCCAAGATTTGCAAATATCTAGATATTCCTCTGCAACATATAGTAGATCCAATTTTACAAGCTATGGGCAGGAGGATTAGCAAAAAAGAAACGGTAGAATTGTTACAGAAAATTCGGCGCATGATACCTGAGATTACAATAAGAACAACATTTATTGTTGGATTTCCAGGAGAAAGTCAATCTGATTTCCAAGAGCTAGTCAATTTTATTCGGGAATTTAGGTTTGAGCGAGCAGGGTTTTTCCCTTATTCAGCCGAACCTGATACTCCTGCAGCCAAGATATCTAAGCAACTATCCCAGTTTGAAAAAGAAAAGAGATTAAGGGAAATTGAGGCCGTGCAAAATGGGATTTTAGCTAGCAAACAGGCTGAACTGCTTAATAAGGAAGTGTTGATCATCGTCGACGGAGCCAGTGAGGATTATCCAGGGTTATGGGAGGGCAGAACCCAAGCTGATGCCCCGGAAATCGATGGAGTAGTCTATTTCCAACCGAATTCTACGATTAGACCTGGTGATTTAATCAACCTTAGAATCACACACAACCAAGATTATGCTTTAATAGGGGAGATTATCTAAAATGAATCTAGCTAACAAATTAACCTTAATGCGAATAATTCTGGTTCCCGTTTTTATGTTTTTCCTTCTAACCAGAATCCCTTATGGTCAATATATTGCAGCGGCGATCTTTATCTTTGCTGCCAGTACTGATGGCCTAGATGGGTATATCGCTAGGAAACGCAAAGAGATTACTAATCTTGGTAAGTTATTAGATCCCTTAGCAGACAAGCTATTAATCTCTGCAGCGCTGATTTGCCTTGTTGAGCTAAAGTTAGTCTCGGGTTGGGTCGCCTTTGTCATAATTGCCCGGGAGTTATTTGTCACAGGCTTAAGATCAATAGCCGCCTCAGAAGGTGTGGTTATTGCAGCCAGCAAATGGGGGAAGGTTAAGACTGTTAGTCAGATTGTAGCTATAATTGCTATTTTATTGCAGGATAAAATCATTAGTTTAATATATATTAATTTAGGTCTATATTTAATGTACTTAGCTGTAATTTTTACTGTTTGGTCTGGAATTGATTATTACTTGAAGGCCAAAAAAAATCTAAGGTTGCGTTCGAGATGAAGGGATTAATTAAATTTTTAGCCACTGGGTTTTATAGTGGATATGCTCCGATAATGCCAGGTACCGTGGGCAGCTTGGTCGCAGCGGTTATTTGTTATTTTATAGCTTTTACTTGGTGGCAAATTCTCTTGATTTGCGCTGTAAGTTTCTGGATCTGCCATCAGGGAGAAAAGGTCTTTGGGGAAAGTGATCCGGGGAAGATTGTCTTAGACGAGTTTTGTGGAATGTTTGTAGCTGCTTGGCGCTTGAATTCTATAGGCTCAATTTTAGTAGCCTTCCTATTATTTCGTCTGTTTGATATCTGGAAACCCTTATTTATTAGGAGATTACAGGTTCTACCCGGAGGGTGGGGGGTAGTCTTCGATGATCTGGCTGCTGGACTTTTGGCCAGACTCTTGATTGCCTTTTATTTCATAATTTTTTAATCAAATACTCTAAAATATGCTCTAAAATTTTACTTGGACCGTCTAAGAATAGACGGTCTTTTTGTGGTTAGAATTACCTTTATACTGACAATTACCAGCCTTTCTCTAAGGAAATCAGCCCATAAGTCATGTTACAATAATATCCTAGGAAAGGAGGGTGGTAGACTTGGTCCAAAAGCTGAAAAAAGTATTAACAACATTCCTTATTAGCCTTGCTACTTTTGCCTTATTAGTGGCCGGAACTTATGCCTATAATCGTATTGCTTTAACTAAGCCTTTGGAAGATAAAGTGACTAAGATACCAGCCATTGGTGCTTTTAGTTACGAAAAGTTGAATTCTGCCGAAAAGATTGTGGTTGAATTTACAGAGCCTGACAAACTCCGGACCAGCTTCTACCAACTTTTAAACGAAATACAAGAGCAGACAGTAGCGTCAGGAGATCTAATTATTGAGATTAATAATATTGAGAATAACTCGTTAGCTAGCTTCTTTAAAGAAGCGCGCTTACCTATTCACGAAGCCATCAGCACTGGTGAATTTGTGGCTTTACCACAACAACTAGACAAGATGGTCTCTGAAAGACAAGTTCAATATAATTTGGAAGTTGACAGCGATTTTATTTTTCTCTCGGCTATCGATGGCCCTAATTCTGCTTATCTTGTAATTAAATGTAGTGATTTACCTCTTACGGTAATCACAACTATGGGAGGTGAGTATCTCTGATGAAAAGCAAATTGGAAATTCTCCTTGGTTTGTATTTAGGCTGCTTGGCTTATCTGATCTTTCAGGGATACAACATATCTCCCTTACTGATACTGAGTGGTTTTGTAGTCGGTTTATTATTTATGAGCAAGAATAGAGGATTATTACAGACGAATAATTATGACAAAGTAATTACTGCAGACTACAATTTTAGTTTTGAGGATATCGGTGGTCAGGAAACTGCCAAGCGTGAATTACAGGAAGCCTTGGAATTTCTGATTAATTCTCGAAACATTCAGGAAATGGGTATCCGTCCCTTGAAAGGAATATTACTTACAGGTCCTCCAGGAACCGGCAAAACCTTGCTAGCTAAAGCTGCTGCCAGTTACTCTGATGCTGTGTATTTAGCTAGTTCCGGCAGCGAGTTTATTGAGATGTATGCTGGTGTAGGAGCTCAACGAGTTAGGAGTTTATTTAAGAAAGCTAGGGAAATGGCCAAAAAGCAAAGGAAGAATCGGGCCATTATTTTTATTGATGAGATAGAAGTCCTTGGAGGGAAAAGGGGTAGTAATTCTAGCCACTTGGAATACGATCAAACTCTCAATCAATTATTAGTGGAAATGGACGGGCTAACCACGGACGAAGAAGTGCAGATTCTTTTAATTGCAGCTACTAACAGAGCAGACTTACTTGATCCTGCTTTGCTAAGACCAGGTAGATTTGACCGTCGGGTTAGAGTTGATCTGCCGGACAAGGAAGGTCGTTTGGCTATCTTGAAGCTCCATTGTAGAAATAAGCCATTAGCTGAAGATGTTAATCTAGATGAATTGGCAGCAGCTACTTTTGGTTTTTCTGGAGCTCATTTGGAGAGCTTGACGAATGAAGCTGCTATCTTAGCTTTACGGGATAATAGCAAAAAACTAACTATGAATCATATGCATGATGCAATTGATAAAGTAATACTAGGTGAAAGATTAGAAAACAGAACTGATAAAAAGTTGCTCTATAGGGTGGCTATTCATGAGGCCGGCCATGCTATTATTGGTGAGATCTTAAAACCTGGCTCAGTGGATCAGGTTACGGTTACCTCTAGGGGTAACGCCTTAGGCTATATCCGTCAAAACCAACAGGATGATCAGAAGCTTTTCACTCGTAGCGCCTTAAATAAGGAGATAATGATCCTTTTAGCCGGAGCTGTTAGTGAAGAAATAGTATTTGGCGAAAAAAGCACGGGAGCAGGCAATGATTATCAGCGGGCTTTGGAATTGGCGGAGAAGATTATTACCAATGGGTTGTCGCGTTTGGGCGTTGTAAAGGCAGAATTAATACCGCAGAATGAGTTTTATCAAGTTTGTCAGGAAATCATGAGAGAATTAGAACAAGGTACCATTAAGCTTATTGTGGATAATCAGCATTTATTGCTCCATATAGCCAAGGAATTGCAAAATAAAGAGAAGATTAGTGGTAATGAGCTGCGGACTATTTTGGGTACTAATAAAGATGATCCAAGTATAACTGCAGTATAAAGGATAGCTTCTATTAAACATTATCTAATAAAAAGGGAGATCGCTATTTTTTTCAAGAGGACAAAAGTTAGAATGTAAAGAATAGAGAAATAGAGAAGCTAATTATGGGAGTTGTAGCTGATTATTGCTACACTCTCATTTTTGTTATGAGTATCATTTTGTTGCTTTATCATATATTTTTCGTTACAATTGATTGAGATCCAATCTTAGGGGTGGTTTTTTGCAGATTAATCAAGTTAAGCAGACAATACTAAAGGATTTTCCACAGGAAATAGCTGCATTAGCTCAAGTTACAGGGGAGCTATTAGAAAAAAAAGGGCTCACTGTAAGTACAGCCGAATCATGCACCGGCGGATTAATAAGTGCAGCATTAACCTCAGTAGCTGGTTCTTCTGCGTATTATTGGGGTTCTGTAATTGCTTATGATAATAAAGTGAAAAATAAATTATTGGCAGTTCCCCAGGATGTCCTGCAGACTAAGGGTGCAGTAAGTCCGGAGGTCGCTGAATTCTTGGCCTTAGGAATACGCAACTTAATCGGAACGTCTGTGGGTATTGGAGTTACTGGCATCGCTGGTCCGGGAGGAGGGACTTTGGAAAAACCGGTAGGATTGGTTTATATAGCTTTAAATAGTGACCAAGTTAATTGGTGTCAAGCTTATAATTTTTCAGGAGGACGTTTTGAGGTCCGAATGAGCTGCGTTAAAGTCGCCCTGGAATTATTGCGTAAATATGCCCTAGAACAGGAATAGCAATCTCCATTGTGGCGAATATTTATTTTGAGTGCTTTAGTAGTGAAAGGAGTTATTATTTTAATGTTGGATTTTTTTGGAGAGTTGTCTTTATCAAAAAAGGTACTTGCTGCTGTGTCGGAGATGGGTTTTGAGGAACCAACACCAATTCAGGCTAAAACCATTCCGCTGATAATGAATAAAATGGATGTAATTGGTCAGGCTCAGACAGGCACGGGGAAAACTGCTGCTTTTGGTATTCCTTTAGTCGAGAATATTAATCCCAGTATCTATAAGGTACAAGCTCTAGTTCTGGTTCCTACTAGAGAATTAGCTATTCAGGTTGCTGAGGAAATCAGCCGCTTGGGTCGTTACAAGAAAATTAAGGTGCTACCGATCTATGGAGGTCAGCCTATTGAGCGCCAGATTCGGGCTTTGAAAATGGGAGTACATATTGTGATTGGAACGCCTGGACGCTTATTAGATCATTTAGAAAGGAATACCTTGCGTCTACAACATGTTAAATTCGCTGTTTTGGATGAGGCCGATGAGATGCTAGACATGGGCTTTATCGAAGATATTGAAAGTATCCTTCGCAAAACGCCTAGTGAACGGCAAACCATGTTATTTTCAGCAACTATGCCTTTACCCATCAAACGTCTGGCTGAGAGATATCTGAAGAATCCGCAGACTGTCACCATTAGTAAAGAGAATTTAACAGTCCCAAAGATCCAGCAGCTTTACTATGAAGTGCCATCCTCCGCAAAGGTTGATGCTATAACACGGATTTTGGATTTTGAGGATTATGATTCTGTGATTGTTTTTTGTCGTACAAAAAGAGGGGTTGATGAACTTACTGCCAGCCTTCAGACTAGAGGTTATTTGGCCGAGGGTTTACATGGGGATTTGACCCAAGCACAACGTGATAAGACCATGCGTAGATTTCGGAAGGAAGAAGTTGATATTCTTGTAGCCACAGACGTTGCCGCCCGTGGTCTGGATATTGATACTATCAGTCACGTAATTAACTTTGATATTCCCCAGGATCCCGAGTCTTATGTTCATAGGATAGGTCGGACGGGACGAGCAGGACGTGAAGGAAAGGCCATGACCTTGATTATTCCTGCTGAATATCGTCAACTACGCTTAATAGAAAAATTAATAAAAACTAGAATCACCAGAGCAACCCTGCCTACTTATGAGGATATATTGGAGCAGCAGAAGGCTACAATTCAGCAAGATTTACATGATCTTCTGAGCTCAGAAGACTTCTCAACATATCGCAGCATGGTTCATGAGTTGGCAGAGGAGTTTGATCCCTTGGATATTGCTTGTGCTGCGCTCAAGTATGTATTTAATCAACAGACTTCTGAGATAATTGATACGGATTTTGCCGATGAGCTCGGGAATACAGGGGCTAAACCCGGTATGGTCAGATTGTTTTTTACCATAGGAAGACAGCAGAATATCCGTCCTCAGGACCTTGTGAAGGTGATTAGTGAAGAAACAGGAATAGCCGCCAAAAGTATTGGCGATATCAGGATTTATGATAAATTTACTTTTGTAGAGGTTCCAGAGGAGAATGCTCTGAGAGTCATGAACATCATGGATCGAAACAATATTAACGGCAGAAGGGTATATGTTCAATTGGCCCGGGCCAGAGGAAGATAGGTTTTGCCCTATTAACAGCAGATAGTTTTTTGTTGAAAAAGATAATTAAATTTAATTTGACAGGGGTTTCCAGGTCAACTATAATTGACTCATCGAACAAATGTTTTGGGGAGGGTTTATATGTCGGACGTATCTGATAAGAAAAAGGCGCTAGGAATCGCCCTGGCTTCAATTGAAAAGCAATTCGGCAAAGGCTCTATTATGCGTTTAGGTGATTCGCCTGCAAAAATGCAATTGGACGTTATTCCCACAGGAGTTATTTCCCTTGATATGGCTTTAGGTTTAGGAGGAATTCCACGGGGTAGGATTGTAGAGGTTTATGGTCCTGAGTCTTCCGGTAAGACTACCGTAGCTCTTCATATGGTTGCGGAGGCTCAGAAGTTAGGCGGTGTAGGGGCTTTCATTGATGCTGAGCACGCCTTAGACCCTAATTATGCCAAAAATTTAGGTGTAGATACGGAGAACCTCCTTATTTCTCAGCCGGATACAGGTGAACAAGCTTTAGAGATTGCAGAGGCTTTAGTTCGCAGTGGGGCAGTAGACATAGTGGTAGTCGACTCTGTTGCTGCTTTAGTACCCAGGGCGGAGATTGAAGGTGAGATGGGAGATAACCATATTGGTTTACAAGCTCGTTTAATGTCACAGGCTTTGAGGAAGCTTACCGGTGCCATTAGTAAATCTAATTCTATAATTATCTTTATCAATCAGGTTAGGGAAAAGGTAGGGATTATGTTTGGTAATCCTGAGGTTACCCCAGGAGGAAGAGCTCTAAAATTCTACTCCTCTATCCGCATGGAAGTCAGAAGAGTTGAAACCTTAAAACAAGGCGATGAAATGATAGGTAATCGTACTCGCGTTAAAATTGTGAAGAACAAAGTAGCTCCACCCTTCAAACAGGCTGAGTTTGATATCGTCTATGGAGAAGGGATTTCCAGAGAAGGTTCTATTTTAGATATGGCAGTCGAAATGGAGGTTGTCAATAAGAGTGGTACCTGGTATTCCTATAATGATATACGCCTTGGACAGGGTAGGGAGAATACAAAACAGTATCTGAGAGAACATCCAGAATTAACTGACGAGCTTGAAGCTAAGATTAGGGCCAATCTGTCTCCAGAAAATGATCCTAATAGTAATAGCAAAGAGGCTTCAGAAAAATAATGCCTGTTGATGAATATCTGGAATTAGCTGTTAAGAAATTATGGAGATATTCTTACAGTGAGGCAGAAATTCGTCAACACTTGCGCAAGGCAGGTGCAAGTGTTGACGAAGCAGATGAAGTAGTCAAACGTTTGCTAGAATTGTCATATTTAGACGACTTGTTACTGGCTCAGGATATAATTCGTTCTATCCGTAGGGGCAAGCCTAGTGGTCGGTTAATTTGGAAGGAAAAACTAAAACAAAGGGGTATCCCACAGGAGATTATTAGTAAACTTTTGGAAGAATGTGATCGGGAGGAGGAATTAGAGCTGGCTAGACAAGCTTCTGATATATACCTCAAATCTAAGATTAAAAAGAGCTTTGCTCAACAATACAGCGGTTTAATCGCGTATTTAAATAGGCGTGGATTTCCAGGCGAGATTGTTGAGCAGGTGATTCGTGAATTGTATGATAACTGTTAACCTTTAACGTCACTTGGGATGACTTGACAGTATCAAAAATTAACATTAAAATAAACTGGAGAATACGGTTAGTTCTCTGCCAACTTGGGCTTTACTTGATATATATGGGTATAAGAGATGGTATATGGTTTTCCTCGCGGGTTTTGATAAAAAAAGTGAAAACTTGAGGCTGTTTAGGCTAAAGTGGTATACTTGTAACCCGTTTCTCAAGTATGGTAGAAAGATTATAACCGAATTTCTTTCGGTTTATTTTTTTTTGGTACATTAAGGAGGTGAAAACTATAATTATTTATTTAGTTATCGGTATAATCATCGGATTAATTATCGGCGGTGGAGTCGGTTATATAATTCGTAAGAAGATTGCTGAGGCTAAAATTGCTTCAGCAGAAGAAGCTGCAGCTAAAATTATTGAGGATTCTAAGCGTAATGCAGAAGCCAAGAAAAAAGAGATAATCCTTGAGGCAAAAGATGAGGTTCATCGTTTAAGAACAGAAACAGATCGTGAATTAAGAGAACGTAGAAACGAAGTACAACGTATGGAGCGTCGGATTAACCAAAAGGAAGAATCTCTAGACAGAAAAGCTGAAGCTATAGAACGTAAAGAAGAAAATTTACAAAGAAATGAAAAAGAATTAGAAAAACAAAAACAGCTAGTAGCTGAACTGCAACAAAAACAAATGGCTGAACTAGAAAGGGTTTCTGGTTTATCTTTTGAACAAGCTCGTACTATCCTTTTAGCCAAGGTTGAGGATGAAATTAAGCACGAGACGGCTATGATGATCAAGGATTATGAGCAACAGGCTAAAGAGGAGGCCGACAAAAAAGCAAGAGAGATCTTATCATTAGCTATTCAACGGTGTGCAGCAGATCATGTAGCAGAAACAACAGTTTCTGTTGTAGCCTTACCTAATGATGAAATGAAAGGTCGAATTATCGGACGTGAAGGAAGAAACATTCGCACCTTAGAATCGCTTACAGGTATTGATTTGATAATTGATGACACACCTGAGGCTGTTATCCTCTCTGGGTTTGATCCGATTAAACGCGAAGTGGCTAGAAATGCCCTAGAGAAGTTGATTAATGATGGTCGTATTCACCCAGCTAAGATTGAAGAGATGGTAGAAAAATCTCAAAAAGAAATTGAGCAGAGAATTCGCGAAGAAGGCGAGCAAGCCACTTTCGATACTGGTGTTAATGGTTTGCATATTGAGTTAATTAAATTATTAGGAAGACTGAAATTCAGGACAAGTTATGGACAAAACGTTCTGAAGCACTCTATAGAAGTTGCTCATCTGGCTAGAATGATGGCCGCCGAAATTGGGGCTGACGAGAATTTAGCTAAAAGAGCAGGCTTGTTACATGATATCGGAAAAGCTATTGATCATGAGGTAGAAGGCCCCCATGTTACCATCGGGGCAGATTTAGCTAAAAAATACAGGGAATCTCCAGATGTCGTTCATGCTATTGCTGCCCATCATGGAGATGAACCTTTCCAATCCGTTGAAGCTGTGCTAGTTGCTGCTGCAGATGCTGTATCTGCTGCTAGACCTGGTGCTAGAAGAGAAACGTTGGAAAATTATATTAAACGTTTGGAGAAACTTGAGGGGATTGCCAATTCCTTTGATGGGGTTGAAAAATCCTATGCTATCCAAGCAGGTAGGGAGATTCGCATAATTGTAAAACCTGATAAAATTGACGATGCGACTTCCGTTCGTTTATCCCGCGATATTGTCAAGGAAATTGAGAGCAATTTAGAATATCCTGGACAGATAAAAGTTGTAGTTATTCGTGAAACCAGAGCTGTAGATTATGCAAAATAATTAGCTATAAATAGAATAAGTTTTTAATGAAAATTAGGTGTACCGTTTATTAGGCGATACACCTAATTTATTGTATTCTTACCATAAAGTAAATCCGTGAAATTTCGATATTATTAAAGGGTTACAGACTAGTTGTGGCGAAAAAGCTTTAGAAGAAATCTAATAAACATCGATTATAGTGTTAGGTGTAGTTGGAGGATGAGAACTTGTTGCCAGTTTGTAATAATGCATCTACTGATGATGAGGATAGTATCAATTTGCTTACAACCTTACTTATTAGATATCCTGAGATTTGCTCAGTAATTTATACTGGTCACAGAAGTAGATTGCGGTTACGTTTTATTCTTAATCGTCCCTTGAGTAAAGAAGATTACCAGTATTTTTTAACTGAGATTCGCAATTGTCATAAATCATACATATACTATGCTAAAGCGGACGAACCGCTGAATTTCGAGGTTAAATATCAGGAGGGTCCAGGTATTGGAGTTGTAGATCTAGTACGAGATACTACGACACTTACCAGACAAGAAATTGACTTCCTCATCAAATATATGCAAGAGAGATTTTCGGCTCAGTTAGAATATGATAATTTAGATTTGCCTGAAGATGATCTTCTTGTTCAGGATAATTTAATTAATCATACTCTAGAAAGGTTGAAGCTTAAATATACTCAATATAATATAATTGCCGTTAGAGAAGAAGGGCGCGTTCTGGTTTTTAAACGCTAAATCTTAGACAAACAGGTAATAATAGTATATATTAATAATAACAATAATAACTAAAGCTTTAGCTTAGGCTAAGGCTTTTTATTGTGAAAACAATTCACCAATTTATATTAACTACGGAGGTAACGATGTTAAATATTTTAATGATCGGGGATATTGTAGGACGCCCTGGGCGTAGAGTTATTCGTGAGAAATTAAAGACATATCGTCATAAATATAAGCTAGATTACGTTATCGCCAATGGGGAAAACGCCGCAGGAGGTGTGGGCCTTACTGAAAGTATTGCTGAGGAGTTATTTAATAGTGGAGTAGATTTTATAACCATGGGCAACCATACCTGGGATAAGAAGGAGATTTATCAGTATATTGAGCATGAGCCTAATCTGATCCGGCCGGCTAATTATCCTCCCGGTACTCCTGGTAATGGCAGTGCAATAGTAAGAATTAAAGGAAGAACAAAAATAGGTATCATTAATCTCGCTGGACGGGTGTTTATGCAATCCCTAGATTGTCCTTTTCGTACTGCTGATGAGCTTGTCAACAGTATGCGACAGGAGACACAACTGATAATTGTTGATATGCATGCTGAGGCTACTTCGGAAAAAATTGCTCTAGGTTGGTATTTAGATGGCCGGGTATCGGCAGTGGTCGGAACCCACACCCATGTGCAAACTGCTGATGAACGGATCTTACCTGCTGGTACTGCCTATATTACAGATTTAGGTATGACAGGACCACGGGATTCCATTTTGGGCGTAAAAAAGGAACTTGTGATCAAGAAATTTATTAGCCAAATGCCTGTCCGTTTTGAAGTTGCTGATGGGGGAGTAGCTCAGTTTAATGGTGTACTTTTAGAAATAGATGAAACGGAAGGAAAAGCACATAATATTACCAGAATTAGCGAAATCATCAGAGATTAGTCAGAAATATTTATATAATATTTAATTTTTGAAGAAAATCTGCAACATTAAAGGAATTATTTAGTAAATGTAGAATATGTATCATATACAAGTTCATCTATTATAGATAGGTTTATTGTTCTAGTATTTTTGAAGCGGAGGAGGTAACAAGATTGGAAGTTTTGAAAGTATCAGCTAAATCTAGTCCAAATGCAGTTGCCGGTGCGTTGGCTGGTGTGATTAGAGAGAGAGGATGTGCTGAAATCCAGGCAATCGGTGCCGGTGCGTTAAACCAGTCTATTAAGGCGATAGCTATCGCCAGGGGATTTGTTGCTCCCAGTGGCATCGATTTAATTTGTATCCCCGCTTTCACAGATATCTCAATAGACGGAGAAGAAAGAACAGCAATGAAATTAATTGTTGAACCGCGATAAGAAGTCTGTAGCCTGTTTTACAGGCTTTTTTCTTTTTTAGATGATTTTAATGTTAGGCCATTAGGTGACTTATGATATCATATTCATAAATCCTCATTAACATAGATAGGGGTTAGGTTATCATGGAGGCAATGAAATTACATCAAGAGGCTATTGTTGTTGATGGTCACTGTGATACTTTGCTTGAGTTATATACAAAAAAGCGTTCTTTTTGGGAAGAGAATTCTGGATGTCAGCTTGATTGGCATTTAGCAAGGTCTGGAAAAATAAATCTGCAGTTTATAGCCTGCTTTTTAGAGCCTCAGTATAAACCCTTTGGGGCGTTAAGCCGTATTCTAGAGCTTCTTGATTATTTTCATTTTCTCCAAGAAGAAGGGAGAAAGAATGGGCAGTATTTGGAGATAATTAGGTCTAGAGAGGATTTATCAGATTTAAGTCCTGCTGATTTTAAGGTATTACTGGCCATTGAGGGTGGTGAGGCCTTAGAAGGTAGGTTAAGTAACCTACGAATACTTTATGGCCTAGGCTTTCGCTCAATAACTCTTACTTGGAATCAACGGAATGAAATTGCAGATGGAGTGGCGGAAAATGAAGGGAAGGGTGGACTGACTAACTTTGGGAAAGAAGTAGTCAGGGAGATGAATCGGCTTGGTATGCTGATTGATGTATCTCATCTTAATGAAGCAGGGTTCTGGGACGTCCTTTCTTTGAGCACAAAACCTCTTGTAGCTAGTCATTCCTGTTGCAGGTCGCTCTGTAATCATCCCAGAAATCTAACTAATTCTCAATTGAAAGCCTTGCAGGAAAATGGTGGTGTAATTGGCATTAACTTTTACCCTAATTTTCTTGGCTCTGGTGAGTTAACTATTGAGAATGTGATTGAACATATTGAATATGCTGCTGAAATTGCTGGAATTGACCATGTTGGACTAGGTTCTGATTTTGATGGAATTGATACTGTCCCTAAAGGCTTAGAAAATGCGGCTAAACTGCCGACTCTTACTGAACTGTTGCTTAAACGCGGCTGGAAGGATTCTGAGCTTATCAAAGTATTAGGAGGTAATTTTATTCGTGTCCTCGACCAAGTTCTCAGCTAAGTATGCAAAAATGAAAACAGATCTACACGTACACACAAAGGCATCTGATGGTGCATATACTCCTACTGAAATTGTTAAACTTGCCGCAGATAAAGGCATCAAGCTTCTGGCTATTACCGATCACGATACGATTGCTGGAATTATGGAAGCAGCAGAAGCTGCAGAAAGTCTTGACTTGCAATTAATCCCTGGGATTGAGTTAAGTACTACTGAAAAAGACAAAGAGATTCATATCCTTGGTTATCAGATAAATCCTGCAAATCCTGTATTGCTAAATTCTTTACAGATATTAGCTGAAGCGAGAGAAAATCGGGCCCGGCAGATTATTGATAAGCTAAATAAATTAGGATATTCCCTTTCGATGCAAGACGTTGAAGCTAAGGCCGGCTCAGAGATAATCGGCAGACCCCATATTGCCCTGGCTATGATGGAACGAGGGATTATTCAATCTATTCAAGAAGGCTTTGCTAGATTTTTAAGTCCGGGAGGGTTGGCTTATGTTCCGAGATACAGGCTTAGCCCCCAGGAAGTTATTGAATTAATTCTTAATGCAGGTGGATTGCCTGTCTTAGCCCATCCAGGCATCGATTTTCCAGCTCAACTATTACCGAAGTTTATTGACTACGGTTTAGCTGGTATTGAGGTTTTTCATCCGGATAATTCATTACAGATAAGGGATTATTATCAACGCAGAGCTAATGAGACCGGCTTATTAATTACTGGCGGTTCTGATTTTCATGGTTACGATGACCGAGATTTTGAGTATTTTGGACAGATGCCCATATCGAGCACTACTCTTTCTGAATTATTGAGTCCTAGATAATTCTCAGATTAACCTTGACTAGGCTTTCTACCTTTTGAATATACTAGAAATATAAAAAAGTTGGGGTGGAAGACCAGATGGGTTACGAACAAGAGATTATAGAACTGAGAAATCGAGTTCAGGATTTAGAAAGACAGGTGGAGCACCTTCGCACTAGTCGTCGGGTTTTAATGAATCTGTTGGAAAAGTGCGAAAGAGAGAAGAAAACCACTCTCACTAGACTAGAGAAAGAAAATAAACGACTACAAACAAATAACCTTCGATATGCCCGACGCTTATTTAAGAATAATTGCCGTTTAGTTGAACTACAGTCAAAAAGTTTAGACGAGCTTGGTATGTCGAATCAATTTATAGTGGAGGATTGAGAAATTTAGAAAACTATAACGATTCAGCCTGGACTCTGTCCGGAGTTGATAGCAGGAGGAGTTATGACAGCACGATTAATCATTATTAGGCATGGGAAAACTTATTGGAATAATGAAAGGCGTTATCAGGGACATGTTAATATTGAATTAAGTCCCGAAGGAATAGCTCAGGCTAAAGAATTACAAAAACGTTTAGCAAGTTCAAAGATAGATGCCATTTATAGCAGTGATCTTAGCCGTGCTTTTCGTACTGCTGAGATTATTGCCGAACCTCATGGACTAAAGGTTATACCGACGCTGGGGTTAAAAGAGATAAATTTTGGGGTTTGGGAAGGACTTACTTATGATGAGATATTGCGGGACTATCCTGAAGAATTAAAAATATGGCAGGAAAGCCCCCAGGATTTACGGATTAAAAACGGCGAAACCTTTACTTTTATTCGAGACCGGGCGGTTACTGCAGTAAAGGAAATTCTACAAGAATACCCCGGTGGTACAGTAGCTTTTGTTTCCCATGGTGGAACTATAGCTGCTTTGATTTGTGGATTATTGGAGCAACCTCTGTCAATGATGTGGAAATACAGGCAGAATAATACAGCCGTCAATATACTCATAAAAAACGGCAATAAATATGAAATAGAACTTCTAAACGATACTAGCCATTTAATGAACAAAATCTCAACTTAAAAAGACCCCCACCCATCAACGCAATCGAAGATTGCTGTTGACTACCCGGGAACCTTGTTGTATTCATAATAATAAAAGAAGAAATATTAACATTCTTCTTGAGGAGAACATTTAAATAAGTAATTGACCAAGGTTGTCTATATGGTATAATTTCGTTATTATACTTTAATAAAGGTAGTTTTTATTATTTTTGAGTGAAGGAGGAAGGATTTTGTTAGCTGAAAAATTTGCTTATGAAGGTTTAACATTTGATGATGTCCTACTTGTGCCTGCTAAATCCGATGTTTTACCCCGAGACGTTTCTGTGAATACTAGATTGACGCAGAATATCAAGTTAAATATTCCTATTATTAGTGCTGGTATGGATACGGTAACTGAATCACGGATGGCTAGGGCTATAGCTCGTGAAGGCGGAATTGGTGTAATTCACAAAAATATGAGTATTGAGGCTCAAGCATCGGAAGTTGATCGGGTAAAACGTTCCGAGCACGGGATCATTATTGATCCGATTTACCTCAGCAAAGATCATACAATCCAAGAAGCCTTAGATATTATGGCCAAATATCATATTTCTGGGATTCCTATTACTGAAGGTGAGAAACTGATCGGCATATTAACCAATAGGGATCTGCGCTTTGAGACTGATTATAGCAAGTTGATAGATGAAGTAATGACTAAGGATAATTTAGTCACTGCCCCTGTTAATACCTCAATGGCAGAAGCCAAAGAAATTCTTCGCCGCTATAAGATCGAGAAATTACCTTTAGTGGACGAGAATTATAACCTGAAGGGATTAATTACAATCAAGGACATTGAAAAAACCATTAAGTATCCTAATTCTGCTAAAGATCGTAACGGTCGCTTAGTAGTTGCTGCTGCTGTTGGTGTTACCGAAGATACCATGGAAAGGGTACAAGCCTTGGTTGATGCCAAAGTCGATGTTGTAGTAGTTGATACAGCCCACGGACATTCAAGAGGCGTTATAGAACTTGTTAAAAAAATTCGTCAGACTTATCCTGATTTGGACATTATGGCTGGTAATGTGGCAACGGCAGAGGCTACAAAAGATTTGATCGAGGCTGGAGCCAGTGCGATCAAAGTCGGTATTGGACCAGGTTCGATTTGTACAACCAGGGTAGTGGCAGGAATCGGTGTACCTCAATTAACAGCTATATATTACTGTGCCAAAGAAGCAGCCAAATACAATATTCCTATTGTTGCCGATGGTGGTATCAAGTACTCCGGAGATATTCCTAAGGCTATTGCTGCAGGTGCAGATGCTGTAATGATCGGTAGTTTATTAGCAGGTACTGAAGAAAGCCCTGGAGATGTGGAAATTTATCAAGGTCGTAATTACAAGGTCTATCGAGGAATGGGTTCATTGGCGGCTATGAAGGAAGGCTCTTGTGACCGCTATTTCCAAGAAAATGCCCAAAAATTGGTACCAGAAGGTGTAGAAGGTCGTGTGCCTTATAAAGGTCCTGTGGCAGATACAATATATCAGCTGGTGGGCGGTTTAAGAGCCGGTATGGGTTATACAGGCTGTGCAACCATTGAAGAATTAAAGACTAAAGCCAAATTTATTAAGCAATCCTCAGCAGGTCTCCGTGAAAGCCATCCCCATGATATTCAGATTACCAAGGAGTCTCCGAACTACTCAACCTAAGTTTATTCTTAAGCTCAATACAATATAAATTAAACAGGCGCATCATTTAGCGCCTGTTTTTTGTTGCCTTTTTGTGTTTACAACATCTTTTACTTAGTTCTAGCTGTAGGGAATGCACATAAAAATATGGTGTAAGAAAGGAGTGGTTCAGATTACTATGTTATATTTGTCAAAAAAGCATCTAACGATGCTGTTGTTAGTTTTTGTGATTTGTTCAGCCATTGGCGGTATCTTTAAAACTAGTATTTCTAATGCCACTGGGGAACTACTCAGCGTCCTTGCTGTAGGTGAAAAAATCCACCCCATCTATGCAGTGGATCTGTCAGAGAAAAAGTTGGCAATTTCCTTCGATGCAACCTGGGGTAGCAGCAGAACTCAGGAACTGTTAAATATCTTAGCCAAGTATAATATTAAGACGACCTTTTTTCTAACAAATATTTGGCTTAAGGACTATCCTGATCTGGCCAAAGAAATTGTGGCCCAAGGTCATGAGGTGGCCATGCATTCAGCAAATCATCCTAAGATGACTGATCTCCCGGATGATAAAGCGTTACAAGAACTGAGAGAAAATGAGACCTTAATTACCGAAATTACTGGAGTGAAGCCTTATCTTTTTAGGCCGCCTTTCGGAGCTTATAATAATCGGATTGTTAAACTGGTTCAGGATGCAGGTTATATACCCATACAATGGTCAATTGATTCTTTGGATTGGAAGAACTTGAGTGCAGAGGAGATTTACCAGCGAGTTACTAAAAGGACTGCTCCCGGAGCCATCGTCCTTTTCCATAATGATGGAACCAATACCCCGGCTGCCCTAGAGATGATTTTGGAGTTCTATAAGCAGGAAGGCTATACAGTAGTACCTGTATCCCAATTGATTTACAAGGATAATTATTATGTAGATCATAATGGCATACAAAAACAACAGATTAAGTCACCTAGCGATGAGGCGTAATCCTTTATCTTAAGGACAGCTTGCGTAATAGTTGGACACTTTTCAAAGCGTAACCAGTTCCTAGGGCAATACAAGAAAGAGGATCTTCGGCAATATGTACAGGCATCTTGGTATTTCCAGCCAGGAAGCGATCAATATTTTGGAGTAAAGCACCGCCGCCAGTGAGGGTCATCCCCATAGTCATTATATCTGCCGCCAATTCGGGCGGCGTTTTTTCTAAAGTTGAACGTACAGCCTCCAGAATTGAGTTTAGTGGTTCGGATAGAGCCTCGGAGATTTCAGTAGCAGATATCTCAAAGTTAACAGGCAATCCTGTTTCAAGACTACGCCCTCTTATGGTTGCAACTTTATCAGCAGGTGTATTGATTGCATAGCCGCTTTCAATCTTGATTTGTTCTGCTGTCCGTACGCCAATCTCGATATTATAATTACGACGAATCATTCTGATAATGGAGTTATTAAGTGCATCTCCAGCAATACGAATGGAGCGACCTACGACAATACCTCCTAAGGATAGGATGGCTACCTCTGTAGTACCACCACCAATATCAACCACCATACTGCCCCGAGCTTCTTCCACAGGTAATCCAGCACCAATTGCTGCGGCTACAGGTTCTTCAATTAAATATGCTTCCTTGGCTCCAGCTTGAGCAGCTGCTTCCAGAACTGCTCTTTTTTCAACTTGGGTTATGCCCATAGGAACGCCGACTAAAACTCTGGGTTTGACCATTCTTTGTCCACCCATAGCTTTATTAATAAAGTACTTTAACATTAAGCGCGTGATATCAAAATCAGCAATAACACCGTCTATTAGGGGACGGATGGCGACTATATCGGCTGGTGTCCGGCCTATCATTTCTTTGGCTTCATTGCCGACGGCTAGAATTTCACCGTTATTGACATTTACAGAGACAACAGAGGGTTCGACTAGGATTATACCTTTGTTTTTTACAAAGACAACGGTGTTAGCTGTGCCCAGATCAATTCCTATATCCTTATAAAATCCAAAAGAGAAAGACCTTTTTCTTGCCACTATACCTACACCTCGTTTTCAACAATATCTCCTCTTATTATTTAATAAGATTGGTCAGATAATACATGGAGAACTGCTTGGATGGAATATAATAACCTTTTAAATCATCTATGGTGTGGACAAAGTTACAAAATGAAAAAATAATTTTGCAAAGTGATTGATTATTAAGATAAAATATGTTTTAATATGCTAGCTATTAATTTTTGAAATTATTTTTTGAAATTGTACTGATGTGTAAAAGAAAGGTGTGATTAGGTGATTGAAAAAGATAATGGATCAAAACAAAACACCCCTGGTTACAGCTTTAATGAAATATGTCACCGACAAGACTATTCCCTTTCATGTTCCTGGTCATAAACAAGGCAGAGGTAATCATGAATTAGAGGCTCTGTTGGGCTCAACCTGCCTAAATATAGATTTAACCTGTCTGGAAGATACAGATAATATATGTAATCCCGTAAGCGTAATTCATGAAGCTCAAAAGTTGGCAGCAGAAATTTATGGCGCAGAGGAGGCATTTTTCCTTACTAACGGTACAACTAGCGGAATCCAGGCCATGATTCTCAGCGTTTGTGAGCCGGGAGATAAGATAATTATTCCTCGTAATGCCCATAAATCGGCTATCGGTGGAATAATTTTAAGCGGGGCAGAACCCATATATATTGAACCTGAAATCCACGATTATTATGGAATTGCTATGGGGATTACCCCAGAAGCACTCAGGGAAACCCTAGCAATCAATCCTGATGTTAAGGCTGTTTTTGTCATTAACCCAAGTTATTATGGTATAGCCTCAGATTTAAAAGCAATCGTTGAGATTGCTCATTCATACGATGTACCGGTAATTGTGGATGAGGCCCATGGAGCTCACTTGATATTTGATGATCGTTTACCTCTTTCAGCTATGGAAGCAGGTGCTGATCTATCAGCTAGTAGTACTCATAAATTGGGAGGCTCCTTAACTCAAAGTTCTATCCTATTACAACAAGGCAACTTAATTAGTCCTAAACGGGTTAAGAATGCTTTAAATCTTACTCAAACCACTAGCCCATCCTATATTTTACTAGCTTCTTTAGATATTGCACGCAAACAACTAGCCCTTCATGGTCGTGAGATGATCGAACGCACCTATGATCTGGCCATGGAAGCAAGACAAAAGCTGCAACAAATTCCTGGTTTGCAAGTTATGGATACTGATGTTCTTGGACAGAATGGCTGCGTAGCTCTGGATCCAACCAAAATAGTCGTTAATGTACGGGCTTTAGGCTTGTCTGGTTATGAGGTTGAAAAGATCTTACGTAAAAAGTATCATCTGCAAGTTGAATTGTCAGATCTCTTTAATATTATTGCTTTGGTAAGCTTAGGTGATAATCAGGAGACTATTGATTATCTAGTTAATGCTCTATCTGAAATTGCTGGGGCACAATCCATTAAGAATGTGGTCAAGTATTACACTCCTGTTCCTTCTATTCCTGAAGCAGTAGTAAGTCCACGTTCGGCTTATTATGCCGATACCAAAGTTCTTCCTTTGGAAGAGGCGGAAGGGGAAATCAGTGCAGAGGCTATTATGGCCTATCCACCAGGGATACCCATAGTTTGTCCAGGTGAAAGGATCACCCGCGAAGTAATAGATTACGTTAATGTTCTGCGTAATGAGTATGCTATTCTGCAGGGAACGGAAGACCCTGAAGTAAAAAACATTAAAGTTTTAGTTAATCGAATACTGTTGGTACACACTCAAGAACATTTGGCTTAAGATGTTAGTAAAAGGTCCGCCTATAGCGGACCTTTTCTAATTTTCTAATGGGTGTTAATCCCCAAGGCGGCATAATCGGCCAAACTCATGGACCCTGTTACCGGAAGGTCATAATGCTTTTGCATGGCTTTTACAGCTTTTTCAGTACCGGGTCCATACAGACCATCAGCTTCGCCTTTATAGAATCCTAAGCGAATTAGTTTTTTTTGTAAGGCTATAACCTCTGAACCAATGTCACTAGGGCGCCCTGGTCGAATTCCTCCATAAGTGTAACCAAAAGCGTTGCCAATAACTGTTACTTGCGTACCGTGGTTAATCCAGGGATAAATTAGCTCTACATCTTTATTCCACATGCGGAAACAACCATGACTAGCCATAGACCCAATGCTCCAGGGTTTATTCGTTCCATGGATACCATAAACTCCCCAAGGAACATTAAGTCCCATCCAACGTGTGCCAAAGCCGGTTCCCCAATTCACTGCTTTATTCTTGATTTGCCAATTACCAACTGGAGAAGGGGTTTGAGCTTTACCGATGGCAATAGGGAATTGGGCGTGGAGCTGATAATCACTGAGGATCATTATTCGACGCCGGAAGGTATCGATGACTATTGTCACATTACCTTGAGGTGCCGGTATTTTTTGTTGGGCTACTGTTAGGGCATCAATTCGTTGGGCTAATTTCAGCCAAACATGATACCTTACAACTCCATCAACGGCTAATCCATGATCCTTTTGGAATTGGCGGATTGCAGCCCTTGTATTTTCATCATAGACGTCTGAAGGTTCCTCTAGGTAATATCCGGCTAAAAATAAAGCCTCTTGAATTTCGCGAATTGAATTATTAGATAAGGTGGGTAGGTTTTTTCCTAAAAGGGGGAAATTTTCATTTACACAAGGACAAACAGGCATTTCATGAAGCTCAATTGTCTCCGCGGCAAAAATATGGATTGGAGAGATTAGTCCGCAGCATATAGAGAGGATTAGTAGAATAAGGCAATAAGAAGGCTTCTTACTTAGGTTTTTAATAACCCTTCACCTCCAAGCAGAAAAATACAATCTATAATTCTTATTATCATTACTATAAACTCTTTATGATCTTTTACATAAACTTAGTAACAAACATTGATACCATTATTTCCCAGGAAATTCTTGTACTCACTTACACTCATGGCGTCTCATATCTTAATAGTAGTATTGAAGAAATAGGTGAGGAAAATGTCACTAGGACTTGTACTCTCAGGAGGGAGTATCCGTGGTGTGTCACATATTGGAGTCCTAAAAGCTCTTCAGGAAGAAGGCATTAAGATAGAAATGATTTCTGGTACTAGTGCCGGTTCAATTATTGCCGGACTTTATGCTTGTGGTTTCTATCCTGATGAAATGAGGATTTTAGCTAATAATGTATCTAGTCGTTATGTTGATATAGATTATCGGGGCATAATTGAATCTTTGTTTAATCTTCTTCGCAAAAGGCCTATTAAAATGAGCGGTATCATTCTCGGTAGGCGATTAGAAAACTTAGTTCGGGAAGTAACAAAAGGAGCCAAGCTAAAAGATGCTCGGTTACCACTAGCCATAATTGCTGTAGATATTAATAAGTCAAGTATAGTTGTGTTCACTAATAAACGGCAGCGTTTACATCGCTACATAGACTATGTCTATGTAGAAGATGCATCTATAGCTGAGGCGATTAGAGCAAGTGTTGCTATACCAGGGATATTTGCACCTAAGATCTATAAAAAAATGCGCCTAGTTGACGGAGGAATTAGAGCTAATGTACCTGTGGATATTATCAGACAAATGGGAGCTAAAAAGGTTCTAGCAGTTAATTTGGGTTATAGCGGTACACCACGGCCTGAAGTAGATAACATCTTGGAAATATCTTTACAGGCTCTCAATATCATGATGTACCATATTAATCTTGATAACATCAATAGTGCAGACTTAGTAATCACTCCTGAGATCGGTGATTATAGTAGTCTAACAGATGCTAAGAAAATGGATTATCTAGTGGAATGTGGTTACATTGCTACGCGTAAAGTAATGCCTCAAATCAAGGATTTATTGCGACAGATCTGAAGCTTACTATTATCTCCTGATACTTGACTTCTTTTGGCTGATAGTTTAACTTTGAAGTCGTAAGTAAAATCTTGAATGATAAGATTGCGATAGAAATCGAAATTCCACAGGAGAGATAGGAAATATGAAATATATAATAATTACTTATGGCTGTCAGGCTAATGAACGAGATTCGGAAACCCATGCCGGAATGTTGGAGGACATGGGTTATGAGTCTGCCTCAGTTATCGAAGAGGCCGATATAATCTTATTTAATACTTGTTGCGTTAGAGAAAAAGCTGAGCAAAAAGTCTTTAGTAAAATAGGAGAGCTAAAGGAACTAAAATCTCGTAAGCCCCAATTAATAATTGCTGTAGGCGGGTGTATGGTTCAACAAGAAGGGATGCCCCAGGAAATTAGACGGCGGGCTCCTCATGTCGATTTGATTATAGGTACTCACAATATTCATGAGCTACCCCAAATGATTGAAAACATTAACCTTCTCAATAAGCCTCAGGTCCAGGTATTAGAAGATCGGAAGGATATTGTCGAAGGCTTACCTAGTCATCGACTTCATGATTCCAAGGCTTTAGTGAATATTACCTTTGGGTGCAATAATTTCTGCACTTATTGTATCGTACCCTATGTCCGGGGCCGTGAAAAAAGCCGTCAAATGAAGCATATTCTAGACGAAATTAAGCAGTTAACCCGAGAAGGAGTAGTAGAGGTAATGCTCTTAGGCCAAAATGTCAACTCCTACGGCAAGGATTTAGATCCCCAGGTTAGCTTTGCTCAATTATTAAAAGAGGCAAGCCAGATAGAGGGTATCAGGCGAATTCGCTATATGACTTCACACCCTAAGGATTTTTCCGATGAGCTTATTACGACAATAGCCGGCACAGATAAGGTCTGTCGGCATTTTCACCTGCCTGTACAAGCCGGCAGTAATAAGATCCTGCAAAGAATGAACAGGGGATATACTAGGGAAGATTACTTGTCTCTGATTAATAAGATAAGAACAGCTTTTCCTCAAGCTGCTATCACCACAGATATTATTGTGGGCTTTCCTGGTGAAACAGAAGAGGATTTTGCCCTAACGCTAGATTTAGTTGAAAAATGCCGATTTGATTCTGCTTTTACCTTTATTTATTCACCACGGACAGGCACCCCTGCAGCTAAAATGGATGAACAAGTTCCTACTGCCGTAAAAAAGGAACGCTTACAACGTTTAATGGCTTTACAAAATAAGATTAGCCGAGAAATTAATGAAGAACTGCGTGGCCAGATTGTCGAAGTTTTGGTGGAAGAGCGCAGTGATGATGGTAAGGGTTTATTGACTGGTAGAACAGATACTAATAAATCTGTGTTATTCGAAGGTGATGACAGTTTACAAGGAGGCTTTGTCCAGGTTCAAATAACTAAACCTCAGACTTGGGTCTTAAAAGGGAAGTTAGTTAATTAGAAGTAAGTGAAATTTAAGTTTGCGTAAAGGCAGTAAAGGAGTCCGGTATTATTGTCGAATCTCAAAGAATATACCCGAACTAAGTAAAATTGCTCTAATGTTCGAAATTTACTTCAAAATACCAAGGAGGTTAAGTAATGGGTCGTAGTGATGGGAAAAAGTTAAGATCAATTAGTGCCTTTGAAAAGATTATCCCCCACATAATGACGAAGCGAAGTGATGCCCAAAATTTTTACAAGCAGACAATCGTTACCGACTCTATTGAGGCATATATTAAGGAGAAGAGGCAGCAGGGTATTAAGTTTACCTATATGCAGATTTTTATTGCCATATTTGTGCGAATTATGGCACAAAGACCTAGACTTAACCGCTTTGTAATGAACGGTCAGATTTATGCGCGTAAGGGTATATTTATTTCAATGGCTATAAAACGCTCGCTGAAAGACCATGGGGAAGAAACAACAGTCAAATTCGCCTTTACTGGCAAGGAGACAATTTTCGAAGTAAATGATATTATTAACCGTACTATCGCTGCCAGTATTCCTACTGGTGCTACTAATGAGACGGACGAGCTAGCCGAAAGAATTATGTCCTTGCCCAACTTTTTAGTGAGGCTTCTGGTCTGGATTCTGAAAAAGATGGACAAATACAATATGTTACCTCGAGCTATCATAGAAGCCAGTCCTTTTCATACCTCCCTATTCTTCACTTATCTTAAGTCCATAAATCTAGATTATATTTATCATCATCTTTATGATTTTGGTACCACAGGAATCTTTGTTTCTCTCGGAAAAAATAAAAAGCTGCCGATAGTTGAGAAAGACCAATTAGTAGTGAAAAATTGCTGCGAGATAGGCTATGTTCTTGACGAACGGATTTGTGACGGACTTTATTTTTCTAATTCTTTTAAATTAGTCAAAAAATATTTGGAGAATCCCTATCTTTTGGAAGAAAAACTAGACGAGGTTAAAGAGGACGTAGAATAAGCTAGATATAGATTGGCATGATTCCATTATCGCACCCTTTGCTGAAGGTGCGTTTTTTCTTTTAGCTGGACTTTTTTCTTAAACAGCACATATTATTGAGCTAATTATCTATAAAAAGACGAAGAGATAGATTATTCAGAATAACATACTTTCTGATATAATTAATCTGATTATGAAAAAAAGGGAGAAAGAATTGCTAATGGCTGGAAAAACTCCAATGATGCGACAATATAATGAAATTAAGAAACAATATCCTAATGCAATCTTATTCTTTCGTCTGGGAGATTTTTATGAAATGTTTGGTGAGGATGCTCAAGTAGCCTCACGGGAACTGGAGATAACTCTTACCGGCAGAGATGCTGGAATGAAGGAACGCATACCTATGTGTGGTGTTCCTTATCATGCTGCCGAAAGCCATATCGCTCGTTTAATTCAAAAGGGGTATAAGGTAGCCGTCTGTGAACAAGTTGAGGACCCACGAACAGCTAAGGGAATTGTAAAAAGAGAGGTAGTAAGGGTTATCACACCTGGTACAGTATTAGACTCACAGCTTTTAGAAAAACAAACTAGTACTTATCTGACTGCTTTGTGTTATCAGAATTATGCTTGGGGTTTATCCGTGTGTGATGTTTCAACCGGGGAGTTTTGGATTGCAGAGTTCAATGGAATATCAGAGCTACAAAATCTTAAGGATGAATTATCCCGTCTAAACGCCACAGAGCTATTATTGCCCACTAATTTGCAGGTAAATGAGCTTTTCCCGCCTATGGAACAGCCAGTATTGACTTATCTTGCTGAAGAATTCTTTAGTTACCGACAGGCAGAACAAACCATCCTAAGACATTTCAAAGTTAATTCCTTGGAGGCTTTAGGTTGTCGGGATTTCAGAGCTGCTGTCAGTAGTGCCGGAGCAGTTCTCAATTATTTGCAGGATACGCAAAAACTACCGCCTCAACAGATTAAAACCCTAAAACTTTATTCCCCTGATAATACTATGGTCTTGGACCAAACTACAATGCGGAATTTAGAGCTTGTTCGGACAAATAGATTTAATGAGAAAAAGGGTAGCTTGTTAGATATTTTAGATAAAACTAAGACTGCCCTAGGTGGTCGTCTCCTCCGACAATGGCTGGAAAGACCCCTTTGTGATTTAGCAGTATTAAATAAACGACAGATGGCTGTAGAAGTATTGTGCAAATATTGGACAGAGCGTCAAGAGCTGCGAGCAGCTTTAGATGAGGTCTATGATCTGGAAAGAATTATGACCAGAGTCCTTTATCAGCGGGCAATGCCTAAAGAGTTAATCTCCTTAAAAAATTCTTTGGCTGTATTACCTGCTCTCCAACAGACTTTACTGAATTTAGAAGGTTCCCAGTATATTGCTGAGCTGTCGGAAAGCTTAGATACCTTAGAGGATATCTGTTCGTTGTTGGAGAAGGCAGTGGTAGATGATCCTCCTTATAATCTCAAAGACGGTGGAGTCATTAAGGCCGGTTATAGTCAGGAAGTGGACAGACTAAGAGCTGTAAAAAAAGATGGCCGGGAGTGGATAGCTCAGTTAGAAAGTAGAGAACGAGAAAAAACCGGGATCAAGTCGCTGAAGGTTGGTTTTAATAGAGTATTTGGTTATTATCTAGAAGTAACTAAGGCTAACTTGGCTTTAGTTCCAGAATATTATCAACGCAAGCAGACTTTAGCTAATGGGGAAAGATATGTTACAGAAGAATTACTTAGTTTAGAGAGTCAAGTTGTTGGGGCTGAAGAAAAGCTACTGGCTTTGGAAGAAACTTTATATCTCGAGTTGTTACTACAATTGGGCGAAAGGGCAGGACGAGTCCAACATACATCTAAAGTTCTGGCTCAACTTGATGTGCTCCAATCCTTAGCTGAAGTAGCAGTACAAAATAACTATGTCAAGCCAACTTTATATCCGCAAGATGAAAATCGGTTACACTTTATTAATTTAAGGCACCCTGTGGTGGAAAAGGCTTCACAGCAGCAAAGCTATGTACCTAACAATCTAGAAATGGGCTCGGAAACAGAACTCTTTATTGTTACTGGTCCCAATATGGCAGGAAAAAGTACATATTGCCGCAGTGTGGCTTTAGCTGTTATTATGGCTCAGATCGGCAGCTTTGTACCAGCTGAAAGAGCAGAGCTGGCCTTGCGTGATCGAGTTTTTGCCAGGATTGGTGCTAGTGATGACTTAGCTAGTGGTCATAGTACCTACATGGTGGAAATGAACGAAGTGGCTAACATTCTTAATCAAGCCAGTTCTGGCAGCTTGGTGATTTTAGACGAAGTCGGACGGGGTACTAGTACTTATGACGGATTAAGTATGGCCTGGGCTGTCAGTGAGTATCTGATAAAAAATATTCATGCTAAAACCCTTTTTGCTACTCATTACCATGAACTGACCCAGTTGGAACAGCTTTATTCCGCTGTGAGCAATATTTCTGTAGCCGTCAAGGAAAAGGGCGAGGAAATCATCTTTCTCTACAAAATTATTGCCGGTGCCGCCGATAAAAGTTATGGGATTCAAGTAGGCAGGCTGGCCGGTCTACCAGAAGCTGTAATCAGAAGGGCCAAAGAGGTTCTAAATGCCTTAGAAAAGGAGCAGCTGAACCAAGAGGTGGGATCTGAATTAAAAGAGTTTACAGGGGAATATGAGCAGCCTGAGGAGCTTTTTAGCCCTGAGCTGGTCGTTTATCTATCTGACTTAAAGAGCTTAGCCTTAGATACATATAGCCCCTTAGAAGCTTTAAATAAACTATATGAAATCCAGGAAACTATTAAAAAACTCACAACATAACAATACAGAATGTCTCCCCACCCATCAACGCAATCAAAGTACCCGAGAACCTTGTTGTATTCACAATAGATTAACCCGGCACAGGACGTGTCGGATAAGGAATATTCGGCTATGTGTGGTGACAAGCCGAAGGGAGGTTATCAGATGTATGTGGGTATAGATGTAGGCGGAACTTATACAGACGGAGTAATTGTTCATCAGGGTCAAATAATGTCTACAGCCAAAGTTCCTACCTATACTAAGGTTTCACAATCTATTACAGAGGCCTTGCACCAGTTGTTAGATGGAAAAGAGCCGAAAAATATCAGCCGCATGGTACTGAGTACTACAATTATTACTAATTTAATAGCCCAAGAAAAATATGGTCAGGTAGGACTTATCTTAATGCCAGGTCCGGGAATTAATCCTGCTAGTCTTAATTTTGCCGGTCCATATGTATTAGTAGATGGCGCCGTAGATTATCGGGGCAGGATATTGAGTGAACTGAACAAAGCTCAACTGCAAAAAGCTGCCGAAGAGCTTCAGCAGCAAGGATTGACTAAGATTGTTGTGGCCTGCAAATTCGCTACGCGCAATAAACGCTTGGAAGAGGAAGCCGTAAAATATCTGGAAGAAGTCTTACCTACTTGTGAGTATTTAGCTAGTTCCGAGGTTAGTGGTATGTTGAACTGGGTACGGCGGGCAAATGGATCAGTCTTTACCTTAGCTATTCGGGACGCTTATAAAAGTTTTGTGGCTGAGGTAGAAAGGACAATAGAAGAGTTAGGTATTTCTTGTCCGATCCATGTCTTGCAAGCAGATGGTGGTACTATACCTCTAAATATTTCCTTGCAATATCCTTTAGAAGCTCTTTATTCAGGCCCTGCAGCCAGTGCATTAGGGGCTTTGGCAGCTACCGAAGAAGATTTGACAGCAGTAGTCTTGGATATTGGTGGTACTACTACGGATATGTCCTTAATTCTAAAAGGCGTGCCTTTATTAACCGAAAAAGGAGCAAGTATTAAGGATTATCCTCTACCTGTTCGTGCTTTAGCTGTATCTTCAATCCCCTTAGGAGGAGATAACTCTCTAGAAATAATTAATGGTAGTGTAGGCTTAGGTCCTAAGAAAGGCAGAGCTATGTGCTTAGGTGGGCCGAGTCTTACAGTAACGGATCTAATGGTTCTGGAAGGCTACAGTGATCTAGCTATGCCTACTGAGGTCCGCAAGGCAGCTTTAGACTTAGCTCAAAGTCTTAATTTAGATCTAAAAGGCTTATGCGATATGGTGCTTGGTCAGTTTATTGAACGTTTGGAAAAACAACTTTCTATTATGTTTAAGATCTGGGAGGAAGAACCGGCCTATCGGATATGGCAGGTATTGAATAAGCAGGAGTTACGGCCGGCTCTCTTGGTTTGTCAAGGAGGACCGGCTGCAGGACTGGGACGTTTTTGGGCCCAAGCTAAGGGTTGGCAAGTCCGAATCCCGCCTTATGCCCAGGTAGCCAATGCAGTTGGGGCTGCTTTGGCTCGTCATACACTTAAACTGGAATTCACTGCCGATACTGAGCAGCAAACCTATTCCACCAATATTGGCGGATACTCTGGAAAGCTTTCACAACCAGTACATAAACTTAGTGACGCCCAGCTGATTGCTCAGGAAGTTTTCCATCAAATCGCCGGCAAATGGAAGCTGGAGATAGCAGATGAACCGGAAGAGCTATATGCTGAGAGCTACAATATGGTTAGAGGTTGGTCAACTACCGGTAAGATTCTCCAGGTGGGCTTGCAAACTGCCCCGGGCTTATGGAGTAGAATTAGACAATAAGACAGCCTATGTTAATTATCTCGGGTCAGCCAGAGGAGGTTTACATATAAAGGGGGTTTATATTGATGAATAAACCACGGAAGACAGGCTTGTTATTCTTTCCTGCTTTCGACTGGGCAATTTCTCCGACACATCCTGAACGGGAAGAACGGCTTCTCTATACTAGAGATCAGCTTTTTGAAGAAGGAATATTGGATAATCCTAATATTATCGAATACAAGACTAGGCTTGCCGAGGAGAAGGATATTCAGCGGGTGCATTTTTGTGTGCCTAACGTGGCCGAACAAACAACTGCTGCTCATCTGATTTCTGCCGGAAGCTCTTTGAAATTGGGCGATATGTTAATGCAAAAGGAGATCAAAAATGGATTTTCTCTGGTACGGCCTCCAGGACACCATGCCATGCGGGTAGTCCACGGCAACAGAGGTTTTTGCAATATCAATAATGAAGCGATTTTAGTAGAATATCTCCGGGCCAAATACGGCATAAGAAGGATTGCCATTGTTGATACTGATGTCCACCATGGTGACGGTACCCAGGATATTTTTTATCATGATCCTGATGTTCTCTTTATCTCTCTACACCAGGACGGTCGGACCCTCTATCCTGGTTCTGGCTTTGTTGATGAAGCCGGCGGACCGGGAGCTTATTTGGCCACAATCAACATACCTCTACCCCCTGGAACAGGTGATGAAGGAATTTTGAAAGTTTTACGGGAGATTATCTTGCTGGCTTTAGAAGAGTTCCAGCCAGAGCTGATTATTAATTCTGCTGGTCAGGATAATCATTTTACCGATCCTTTAGCAAATATGCAGGTAAGTGCTCAAGGCTATGCCAGGTTGACTGAGGAATTAAAACCGGACTTGGCCGTCTTAGAGGGCGGTTATGCCATTGAAACGGCTTTACCCTATGTAAATATGGGGATACTATTAGCCTTAGCCGGGGAGGATTACAGTTACCTTCAGGAACCGGGATATAATCCGGGACAACTGCGTCAGTCTGCTGCAGTTGAGAAGCAGATAGATCAGGTAATTGCTTATTGGCAGCGGAAGATGTCCCAGAAAAAACCGACAAAGGAAGAGCTTTTTGGCGGTCAAGAGATATATAGTCAGAGGAAAAGAATCTATTACGATACAGATCAGATTCAAGAAATCCAAGAAGAAAGAGTTTACTATTGTCCTGATTGTCAAGGCCTATATCAAGTGACCAGCCAGGCACAAAAGAGCTGGGGCAATGCTCCTACAGCATGGTGTCTCTCTATTCCACGAACAGCTTGTTCCGCTTGTGAGAATAAGGGTTATGACCTATGGCAAGAAGCTACGGAAAAAATCACAAAGTCATCAGCCCCTTATGATTGTTATCTACTGCAGGATAAAAAGGCCGATAAATATTCGAGTAAAATCTATTAGACTTGAGGTATATAGAATGGGAAAGATAGCCTTATTAGACGAACTAACTGCTAATCAAATAGCTGCCGGTGAAGTAATTGAGCGCCCGGTATCCGTTGTCAAAGAGCTTATTGAGAATGCTCTAGATGCTGGGGCTACTAATATTACTGTAGAAATTAACGATGGTGGCTTAGGTTTAATAAAAATTAGTGATGACGGCTCAGGCATGTCTAAAGAGGATCTGTTACTTGCTGTTAAGCGTCATGCTACCAGTAAATTAAGGAATATCAGTGATTTGGAAAGCCTATCTACCTTAGGCTTTCGGGGGGAAGCTTTGGCCAGTATCGTTTCAGTAGCCAAGGTTGAGATTATCACCCGTGAAGAGAAGGACGCCAACGGACACATACTGATAATTGAAGGGAACCAGCTCAACGAGATTGAACCCTGTGGAGCACCGGTGGGCACAAGTATTCTTGTCAAGGATCTCTTTTTTAACACTCCAGCCCGACGTAAATTTTTGCGTACACCTGGATATGAAGCTGGTTTGATTCATGAGCTAGTTATGCAGCTGGCTTTAGGTAATCCTGAAGTGAATTTCCGCATGGTAAATGGTGGTAAAGAGATTCTAAACACCTACGGAGTGAATAAACTAGAAGAATTAATAGTTCTCTTTTATGGTCGAGAGGCTAAAAATTCACTAATAAAGGTGGAAGGGAGAACTACTCAAGCCACCTTTAGTGGATACTTAACCTTGCCCACCTTTCATCGTGGGAATCGCAAAGCTATTCACTTTTTTGTAAATAATCGCAAGGTTCAGGCTAAAGAAATCATGCAAGCAGTGGAAAATGCCTATGAAAATACGTTACCAAAAGGGCGGTTTCCTTTGGCTGTTTTGAATATCGACTTTGATCCTGCTCTCCTAGATGTTAATGTGCATCCTGGCAAATTAGAGATTAGAATTAGAGATCAGCTATTTATCCCGGAGCTTACGGCTTTATTAAAAGAAGAAATTAGTAGTCAACAAAAAATACCGAGCTTAAATATTAAGCCAAATATCATCTCAGAAGATCTAAAGTCAGGATCGGCAGAAAATTCACATCTTATGTCACACCCTAAAAAAAATACTGTTCAGCAAAATGGGCCTTTGCCTACTCAGGAGGTTATCCGGGAATTCTACAGCTGGCAACCTGAAATAGATTCAATAAATAAGCTAAGCCAGCTTGCTGAAGATAGCCTTCCTATAGATTCTACTCCAATTCTTGATCCTAGTAAGGATACTAATGAAAGCCCCCAGAGTAGCCAATCTGGTGCTGCTGATGAGGTTTCGGCAGGAATAAAGGAAGAGTTAGGAGAAACAGAAGAAGCAGTAATAATAGGGGGAGAAGAAGGAGAAGCTAGAGAATTATTGCCACCTCTAAGGGTACTAGGTCAGTTGGCTCAGACTTTTATTCTAGCTGAAGGAGAAGACGGTTTGTATATCATTGACCAGCACGTGGCTCATGAACGGGTACTTTTTGAAAGCTTATTAGACCAGGCTGCTGAAGGTAGCATACAGAGTCAGGTCCTCATAGCACCTCAGACTGTTGAATTAACTGTCTTAGAAGAGGAATTACTGATTCAGCATATACTACCGATAACAGATTTAGGATTAGTCATAGAATATTTTGGACCCCGGACTTATCTATTGCGGGCTGTGCCTTCAGTTGTTGAAGGCGATCCAGCAGATTTTCTCTTAGATCTAATCCAGATCCTGGAGACCCGTGGCGACAGTTTTGGTCCGGCAGAAATCAGAAAAGAGTTCCTGATCACAGCTTCCTGTAAAGGGGCTGTTAAGGCAGGGGCTAAGCTTAGTAATGAAGGGATAATACAACTACTAGCTGATTTGGCCAAATGTCGAAATCCCTTGACTTGTCCCCATGGCAGACCTATAGTATATCAACTGACACACCAGGATCTCTTAAAGGCCTTTCGCAGAGCCTAAGATCTGAAGAATATTTTTGCTTGCTCAATTGCTTAAAGGAGAAGCTATGAAAATTGCTGTAACAACCTGTCGGGACCCTGAAAAATTAGATGACCAGGCTAAAAGAATTGCCAAGGAGTTAGCAATAGACTATGTGCCTAGGGAGGGACATAGTCTATTATCCTTGTATAAGCTCTATGATCTCAATTTTTTGTTGGTTGTGGAAAAGGAACGGATTATCTTACGAAGTCAAAACAGTGAGTTTTTTTGGCATCCCAATATGGCAACTCTTCGCTTGCAGGCTCTGAGACGTGGAAAGAAGGATCCTATGGTGGAAGCTATGGGTTTACATGAAGCCGACCAGCTATTGGATTGTACTTTTGGTTTAGGAGCGGATGCTCTGGTAGCAGCCTATATAATAGGTCCGTCAGGGACAATTACAGGCTTAGAAAGCAGTCCTTTAATTTATTTCATCACTAAAAATGGCTTAGAAAATTATGGTGGTGAAGATATACATCTAAAGGCTTTGATTTCACCTATCACAATTCTCAATCAAAATTATCAAGAATACTTGTCTAGTCTGCCAGACAAATCTTATGATATAGTATATTTTGACCCTATGTTCCGCCAAGGACAAGAAAAGTCAGTAGGCTTACAAGGGTTGCGTCCACTAGCTAATCAGGAGCCTTTGAGTATAGAAGCTGTAAGGGAAGCATTACGTGTAGCTAGAAAGAGAGTTGTCCTTAAAGAGAGTCGTTACAGCCAAGAGTTTGAGCGCTTGGGAGTAACAAGGATATCAGGTGGTAAGTACAGCCCTGTAGCCTATGGTATCTGGGAAGTGAGTAAGGAAAAAAAGTAAGGTTAAAATAAAAGAGAACGGAAATAATAGGGAAGGAGATTCACTTGAAAAAACTGCTGATAATAGTCGGTCCTACTGCAGTAGGTAAAACGGCCGTTAGCCTTGATATAGCTCATAAATTTAAAGGAGAGATTATTTCTGGTGATTCTATGCAGGTTTATCGGCAGATGGATATAGGCACAGCCAAGATTAAACCTGAAGAAACCCAAGGGATTCCACATCATCTTCTAGACATCCGCTGGCCGGACGAAACGTTTAATGTAGCTGAATTCCAGACTCTGGCCCGACAAAAAATCAGTGAGATTAATCAGAGAGGAAAAATTCCTATTTTAGTCGGAGGTACTGGACTTTATGTCCAGGCGGTAATTGACGAATATAAATTTGGGTCTGTTGCAGTTGATTATGGCTATCGTAAAGAATTGCAAGAAATTGCCGATGCGGAAGGTTCAGCATATCTTTGGCAACAGCTTCACCTTGTAGATCCTGAAGCTGCAGATGGTATTCATCCCAACGATCGACGGCGTATTATTAGGGCTTTAGAATATTTCCATACAACTAACAGCAAAATCTCAGCCAATAAGAACATTGATCCTCAGGGATCGTCTGCCAGATATCAGGCTGTTATGATTGGATTAAATATGGAACGTCAATTACTGTACCAAAGAATAGAGGACAGAGTTGACAAAATGATGGAGGAGGGGTTTTTAGAAGAGGTAGAGAAGTTAATGGTCCAAGGTTATAGTGGTGACTTACCCTCAATGCAAGGATTGGGCTATAAGCAGCTAGTTAGTTATTTAGAGGGAGAAGTAGATTTAGAAACGGCAATATCTTTAATTAAAAGAGATACCAGACGCTTTGCCAAAAGACAACTTACTTGGTTTCGTCGTGATCCCAGGATAAATTGGTTTATGGTAGATCAATATAAGGATAAGCAAGGTTTAATAGAAGAAATAATCTCTTTTATCGGCAGGACTATTTCGGTTAGTGTAGAAATATAGAGAGACATTAATGTGAGATGTGGGAGTGAAAAAAATGTCTAAACAGATAAATCTGCAGGATACTTTCCTGAATCAAGTCAGAAAGGATAATGTCCCCGTAACAATATACTTAATCAACGGGTTTCAGCTTAAGGGTAACGTTAAAGGTTTTGATAACTTTACAGTGATCCTTGATGTCGAGGGTAGACAACAGATGGTCTATAAACACGCTATTTCAACAATTGCTCCGCTACGGGCAGTTAACCTTAATTCTACGGATATGTAAGACAATTAATTAAAACCAACTTCAAGATAAAACTGTGAGTATTACTAGAGTATTACTCATAGTTTTATTTTTTTAGTAGATAGTATTTTCCCGGTATAGCTAAAGGATTTCCCAAATAACCCTGGCAGTTCTTATATAGGACTAAAACCCCAAGAGTTTAGGAAATTTATCCCAATCATTAGGAATATAGGAAAATGTTACCAAGTTGTAACCGGATTGTAGCTTCATCCAAATATTGTAAAACCACCAGGATAAAAATGTAAAAATTCTTAAAATTCTGAATGTGAAGGGAGGTGGTTATTCCATTCTACGCTTATTAATCCTTAAGACAATTTCATAGCTAGTTATTGTGGGTGTGAAGAAAAGGAGGAGTAAATTATGAGAATCAAGAGGTTTAGTAGGTTTGGTACGTTTGTTGTATTCTTACTATTGTTCTCATTACTTCTGCCAACAAGTGTTAATGCTTATACAGTCTCTGATGTTTGGGGTACAGCCAGTGAGGGTTCAGGGCTTATTTTAAATACCCCTGTGGCTCTTGGCAGAGATTCGAATTCCAACATCTATATTGCAGATATGGCTAATCACCGGATAGTTAAAATTGATTCTTCCGGGAATGTGCTGCAAAAGTTTGGTAGTTTAGGTACTGGCAACGGGCAATTTGATACTCCTTTTGGTGTTGCTGTGGATCTTCAGGGGAACATACTTGTAGCTGATACGGCTAACCATCGTATTCAAAAGTTTGATTCTAACTTTAACTTTATTAGATCCTGGGGATCTAAGGGAAGCGGAGATGGCCAATTTGAGTTGGCCCGGGAATTTGGCATAGACAGTCAGAATCGTTATCATGTGGTAGATGAGTTTAATGACCGGATACAAGTTTTTGATGAGGATGGAGTGTTCTTATATAGTTATGGCAGTAGGGGAACCGGCAATGGGCAATTCCGTCTTCCACAGGGTATAGCAATTAGAAGAAGTGCTAGTGGTGACATGGTCTATATCTGTGACACCTATAACAACCGGGTACAGGTCTTAGATGTAGACGGTAATTACATTACTCAATTGGGAACAGGTATTCAAGGAGATTCTGGCACTCAGTTCTATCATCCTAGAGGTGTAAATATCGACCCATATAATAATGATGTATATATTGCTGATACTTATAACCATAAGATTAAAAAATTCGACAGCAATCACGTTTACCAATGGTCCACCGATATCGGTATAAGCCGATTGGAGCCAGTCTTCCCCTGTCAGGTTATGCCTCAGGGTGATGGACAACACTTCTTTGTATCTGACACAGGTAATAGCCAGATCCTCAAGTACCGTGGCTATAGTAGCTATGCCTCAGTGGTAGCGCGTATAGGCACTGTACGTAAGGCCACCGGTGTATTTGCTGAGCCTGTGGGGGCAGCCGTTGATAGTGATGGTAACATTTATATCTCGGATACCTTTAATCATCGTATTCAGAAGTTCAGTTCCGACGGTACGGTTATAGACAAATGGGGCTACGGATCTGGAGCCGGTGGACCGGATGCATATGGTATTATGTACTGGCAATTCACTGCACCTAAACAGATTTGGTATGATAAAAAATGGGATGACATACTGATAGCTGATACAGGTAATAACCGGATTCAAGTTTTCCAACCAAATGGAACATGGTTTACCAATTTTGGCTATTATGATTTGTTGCTACCGATGGGCGTGACTACTACAAGCGATGGCAAAATATATGTTTCTGATACAGGGCATAATCGCGTCGTTGTGTTCAGTACCCTAGGTAATTATCTCTTTAGCTTTGGCTCTGAGGGTACAGGAGATGGGCAGTTCCGGTCACCCGCATATATTGTGGCCGATTCCCAAGACAACATTTACGTTGCAGACTGGAGAAATTCCAGAATACAAAAATTTGATAAGAACGGCAATTTCATAACTAAATGGGGAACCAATGGTGGTGTACCAAATCTGGATCCTCTGGATAATTGGGGACTTGCTGATGGAGATCTCTTTTTCCCAATTGGCTTGGGTGTAGATAGCGACGATAACATCTGGGTAGCTGATTCTTCAAATAACAGAATCCAGAAATTCACTTCGGATGGTGTGTTCATCGAAAAGATCGGTATATTTAGTGGCAGTACTGGGAACTTCTTCTCGCCACAAGGTATTTGCGTGGCTGATGACGGGACGTTATATGTTACTGATGGTCTTCTCAATAGAGTTATCAAATTTACGCCATAATTTGTCGTTTTACCCTGCCTCTCTAAGAAGGAGCCGATTTTCGGCTCCTTCTTAATGCCCAAACTTAATGGATAGTCAGGCACCATCATAGATACTTAACACATATTCTGTTATTAATCTTCCTTAAGGTGGTGACAGTCCTTGGCTATTCGTATGACCTTTGCCAAAAATCATGAGTTAGAGGAGATAATAGTAAAGAAAGTACCTGCTATTAAGTCCCCTGTTGTCACTAGCTTGAAAGTATACAAGCAGCTAGATAAGGGGTTAACGGCCAGTGAGCAAGATCAGCAACGCTTAAAAAAGGTTGAGGAAATATTAAAAGAACTTGATTCACTAATCGGACTTGAATCAGTAAAAAAGCTGATTTTGGAAATCCAAGCCTTCGTGGAGATCCGCAAACTAAGGGCCAAGGAAAATTTGGCTACCGAGCCTCTAGTTTTACATTCGATATATAGAGGAAACCCTGGTAGTGGCAAGACTACAGTAGCCCGTATAGTAGCACGCTTATTCAAAGAACTTGGGCTCCTAGAGAAGGGACATGTCATTGAGGTTGAAAGAGCTGATCTTGTCGGAGAGTATATCGGACATACAGCGCAAAAAACAAGAGAATTAATCAAAAAGGCCTTGGGTGGTATTTTATTTATAGATGAAGCCTATTCCTTAGCTCGCGGTGGTGAGAAGGATTTTGGAAAGGAAGCAATCGATACGATAGTTAAAAACATGGAAGAATATAAAGATAATTTGATTTTGATTCTTGCTGGTTATAAACAGGAAATGGATTTATTTTTAGCTACGAACCCGGGTCTAAGATCCCGCTTTCCTATCCGAATTGATTTTCCTGATTATACAGTAGAAGAATTATTGAAGATTGCCGACCTGATGGTGGAGAAAAGGCAATACCAATTTACGCCAGAAGCAAGAAATACATTGCGTAACATTGTTACATATACCCTAGAAAAAGCCCATTCCCACAGTGGAAATGCCCGTTTAGTGAGGAATATTATCGAAAAAGCAATTCGCTTACAGGCAGTTCGTTTATTGGATGAAAATAGTTG